>Ga0182027_10000769_pt1 | contig 54403 bp, 88 predicted proteins | sample 712E1DmetaG_FD_121300 | JGI IMG/M metagenome (GOLD analysis project Ga0182027, IMG submission 121300) | Permafrost microbial communities from Stordalen Mire, Sweden - 712E1D metaG (Illumina Assembly) | ecosystem: Environmental > Terrestrial > Soil > Wetlands > Permafrost | place: Sweden...
GCTGAATCTTCAATCACAAACACATCAGCATCTACCGGAGTAGCTTTGTCAGTCATTGCTGATATTTCTGCTGCTGTGGCCTGATTAAATTGACCAGAAGCAGCGTGTTTTTTTGATATCGCATCAGCCACATCAGTATCAGCTTTAATATAGGCAAGCATAGCAGTTTTAATCTCTGCCCAAGTAGCTTTATATAATCCGTGTAGTCCTGCCATTGTATTTAATTATGGTCTGTTAAAGCAAAATTCGTCTGTATCTTGTAATGTCTGATTTGTTGTGCCTCCGATTATTGCTGCTATTGTTGTTGCTGTTTCATCGTCTGAATGAGCTGCATGCTCTAAACTTACTGCGCCATCATAAGCGTTTTTTAATACATCTGTTAAGTCATTCGTGCTTAATCCCTTACCGGTTACCTTATCAACTTTGCCTGAAATATCGGTAGGAATATGCTCTATTATAGTTGCGTGATTTGTCGGATCATCTGAAATATTAAATCCTTTAAAATTCAAGTTGGATTCGGTAGGTTTGACTGATCCATTATCCTGAATTGTATGGCCCCCTGATGCGCTTCCTCCAGCAGCCCAAATTAATTTCCCTGAAACATCATCAATTTTTAAAACATCTCCAACATTACCAAGTGTTGAAGGTAATTCATAATCAACTCCCCTGAGTTGTATGTATTTATATTGACTACCTATTAAGAATTGTAAAGCTTTAGTATTAACTGCATTCTCTCCCATTACTATCGAACCCAAAAAGCCCCCACTACTTGAATCAATACCTATACAAATTGGTGCACCCCCTTCCATATGCGCATCAAAAGCCTTAATAACCCATTGATCACTAACCATATGACCGGTAAGGTTATTGAATTTTATATAAACCCCTTCTGCAATTAACTGATCCTCTCCTGTTATATAAAGAAGTCCCGAAATATCAGGATCATAACTATTTCCCTGATTATCTGCCCAAACAAAAGTATCAATATCGCCAACAGTATAAATAGTAATTGTATATATGACCTCTGGATATACACCTGAATATTCGGAAGTCCCTAAATGCAAATCATTTAAATTGCCTGGATTGTTTGGATAACATCCATTGAACCTGATTTTTGGACTTATATATTTTACATCAATTTGCCGGTTATTTACATCATAATCTGCTATTTGGTTGCCTGCATTATAACCTATAAATATTGCTTTAGCTGCATTTCTGGCATTTTCGCCTGCATGTTCACCGATAAATACAGCCTTTTCAGCAAAAAAAGCATTAGCAGCAGCATAACGACCAATGAAAACAGAATAATTGATATTATCACATAATCCAGCAATAAAATTTCCTAATGCTACTGACCCCTCAATTCCCAATGAACCCCAAAACGCAGCATCACCTATTCCAATACAATCATATCCATCCTCAAGAAACCTGCCCGCTTCGTCTCCGAAATAATTGCAGTTAATTGATCTTTTTGCACCTTCTCCGGCTGCCGTACCTATGAAATTAGAATCCCCTGAACCATCAGAATTATCACCGGCCCGATCACCTAAAAAGTTCAAATGATCAGCAACTCCGGTATAACCGATCAATGTATTTCCAGAATCAGCACCGCTTAATAAGGTTATATAGCAAGTATTCTGATCTTGTAATTTTGTCCAACCTAATAAAACAAGATTTGAAATATCAAATTCAATCCAAGTGGTTTTATCTGTAATATTTGAAATTGAAAAAGCTGCATAACAAACAGGATCGGAATAACGATTTATAAATAATCGGCCCGATGAAGTTACTAATTTTATCCATTCAGAACAATCAACTCCATCTTTAGTATTATAACTAATTGCTATTTTTGTGGCTGTTAATGGGTTTACATTATTCAAAACAAAAGTACCATCCAAAGGAGCTGTGAAGTTGCCAGGATCAATATCGAATAAAAAGGGTAACCCTCCACCGACAACGCCTGATAATAGTTTATATTGTTCAGTTGTTATCGTGCTTGGTTGTGTTTGTGTGATTTCGATATTTATATTCTGTTCACTCATTAGGCTGGTATTGGAGCAATTACTGAGGGTTTAATAACAAATTGAGGGATATAATCAGGATCATCAGGATCAAAGGGTAAAATTATTGAATCAGTTGTATCTGACCAGATTTCTAATTGCCAGTTATAATCACCTGATTTACCGATTGTCAAAGCAGGTAATATGTTCATAGTTACAACCTGATCAACAATAGTAAGTAGGTTGTCTGATCCTGCTTCGCTTGAAAACTCAAATAATAGGTTTGATCCAGGTACTTTTCTAACCTGAATCTTTGCATTCTTTATAGCCATATTGATAGCATCACTAACTGTTATGTTAACCGTATGGTTTGCCCCTTCGAGAAAAACTATATCGTTTGAATTATTCATAATATTAAGGTGCTGATGGTGTCCAATAAGTACCGTCCCATTTCAAAACATTTCCGGTTGTGGGAACGGTTGTTGAAAGCGATCTACCTAACAACTTCACTACTGTTAATGATGTTATCCCCGTACAATCTCCGGTGTGAGCATTATGTACAAAGCTATTAGAAGTTATAGAAAGCCCGGTCCCTGCAACATATAAAATATTAAATGTATTTGTTGAAAGGCTTAATCCAGTACCAGCAACATAATTGCCTGAAAATGTTGTGCCTGATAATGAAATACCGTTTCCAGCCCAATAAGTTGAAAGTGTAGCAACTGCCGGAGTCCATGCCGATCCATCCCAACCTAAAGCATTACCAGAAGTCGGTATAGTGGTTGCAATTGACCGGCCTTGTAGTTTTACAACAGTTAATCTTATGCCTCCGGTTGCATCCCCCGTATGTGTTGATTGAGTTCTGACATAATCCTTTGTAGCTGCTGTATCAGTATTTAGTAATACATACGGACTTTTCAAGAATCGATAAGGCTGGTTAATCTTAACCTCTGATTGCGCCTGTAATGCTATACTATAAAGTAATACAGCAATAATAAATAGTAATTTTTTCATAATCTTAGAAATTATCAAATTGAACCTGAATATCAGTTGTTGAAACTCCCGTAATCGTGATATATATGATTGTGAGAGTTGAGAAGTATTTTTCCAGATGTAAAAAGTTAAATCCTGTATAACTGGCAGAAGCGAGTATCTCATCCCCTCCTGCTGTTGTACCGATTTTAATTGCCGGTGTTCCGGTTTTTACATTTATCAGCAAATTATAAATAAACGAGTTACCCAGTATATTTATTTTTTGGCTTTTTGTAAGTGATTTTAATGTTATTCTTTTCATAATAATCGTTATTTTTAATTTAAATTTTTACCAAGTGAACCAATTAACTCCGTCTGAAATAAGCCTATAAATGCCCCTGGATGAACCTGCCAATTGAATGTTAGCTTGCTGATCTATATATTGACCTCCTACTGGATAAATTGTGATAGTTCCAGATCCTTCTGCATCACATTTCTTAATTATATACATTGTGCCTTTTATACCTATTGCTGTAGGTAGATTTAATATAATTGCCGTTGATCCGTTTGTAACCATCAGAAAATATTCAGTCGTTAATGCAATGGGAGTTAATGTAGTTGTGCTTGATACCTTTGCAATATATGTATTTCGGGGAATCCATTTTGATCCATCAAAACCCAAAACCTGACCTAAACTTGGAATGGTTGCATCCAATCCTGTACCTGCTAAAGAAACAATTGTAAGTGTATTTGTTCCTGAAACATCGCCTGAATGCGCAATCTGTGAAAATGTACCTGATGATAGGGTTAATCCGGTGCCTGCAACATAAGAAACTTCATCAGTAGGAGTCCATGTCGAACTTGTATATTTCATTATTTGAGCCGGATTTGGAGTTGCCGAACTGATTGAAAAGCCTTGTAATTTATTTGCATTCCAATTTGCAACTGTAGTATTTGCTGAAAATGTATTACTCGACAAAGTTAATCCTGTTCCTGCTGCATAAGTTGTTCCGGTTGCAACCGAAGGCGTCCAGCTTGTACCATCATAACTCAATACATTCCCGGATGTGGGTATTGTAGTAGATAGACTACGGCCACGCAAAGAAACTACCGTAAGGCTTGTTATTCCGGTAGCATCTCCGGTATGTGCAGTATGTGAGAAAGTCTGAGATGTTAATGTTATCCCTGTTCCGGCTGCATAATAAGCAGAGCCTCCGGTTGTGAAATGAGCAGTAACCCAAGCCCTGCCAGCTATTGTATCAGTTGGTAAAAGCCATGTGTTTAATCCCACAAGCCCATATTTGGCCGTTAAATAAGTCGTAAATGAATAAGGCCTTGTTATAATCAATGGCCCTTGTGCAAAAACATTCAAAGAAAGAATTAAGATTATTATTGTAATTAGCTTTTTCATGCCATATAATTTAAAAGTTTGTCAATTCTAAGATCAACTACACCGCCTGACAACGCGATATATAAATTCCCAGCACCGGAATAATAATAATCAATCAATATTTTTTGCCAACCTGTTATGGTTGTAGCTGCAAGTATTTCTTCACCTCCATTTGTGGTTCCGATCTTAATTATCGGAGTGCCAGAAACTTTATTAACAAAAGCACTTAAAATCAGCGTATCTGCTGCTATTGCAATCACCTGATCTGTGCTTGCGCCGGCTGCTTTTGTTGGAACACTGGATGCACTATAAAGATCAGCAAACATTGAGTTTAGAGCTGCCAAAATAACACTTCCTTTCCCGTTTGTCGGGTCTGATATTCCATCAACTAATATTATTCGTGCCATGGTTAATTATCTTTTGTAAATGCAAATTCAAAATAATAATAATTATTTTCTGTTAAAGTGCCCTCTTCTACCTGAACCCTACCGGTACTTTTTCTCATCCTACATTTAATTACATTTCCATTGTTATAATCAAACATCCAGAAAAATAAATAATCCATATCTTCTGGCCTGTTCCAGATATAATTTGCACTGAATGTAAATATTTCTACAGCCCATGGCCAAGCAAATGTTTGTGTAGGGGAATTCCATTTTAAACGACCTTGAACCCTCACCCTACCGAATTGATCTTTCCAATAGATATTATCTTTAATAGTACCACTCCAACTAACATTTAGCGGAGAATCTGCATCGCCCAGATTGTTAGGTGTTGTAAATTCCCTTAGTCTGGCTGGTTGTTCTTGAAGAGTTGCACCTGACAAATGAAGAACATCTGAAGATAAATCAGAAAGCAAACCTTCATCAGTTAATAATTGATTCTTAATAAAAGAGTTTCCGATCCTGTAAACATTCATATCCCCTATAAACTCAGGAGATGCCGATGAACTATCAGTTGTATCGATCCCCTGGTTTAGTGTATATGTATTTCTGGTTACTGAATCTCCAAATAACTGAGGTTCTATATCGGTATCCTGGTTAACCATATAATGACCACCTCCCCCTATAATTCCGGTACAATAAACCAATTTACTATAAAGCATAGCAACTCCGGCACTATAATTACCAAATCTATTCAAATTCAATCCTGATAGAATAACAAAAGTATAATCACCCTCAATAAAGCCAGCTAAATTGATTAACCCTGACAAAAGGATTTGATTTGCAGCTTTTATATCGCCAACTGATATTGGTTCTTCGGTCATTCCGTATGTTTTACGGACAAATGGGAATTTTATTAAATCACTCATGTTAATACTATTGAATAAGTTGTACCGGCTAATCTTATTTGTTCAATAACTGAATCTATTTCAGTTGTATAAATTGCAGTTGGTATTGAAATTATTAAATCCGTTCTTTGTAATGGTGCATGCCAATCAGGTGCGAATACCGTAGCTGCCAATCCGAAATCAGGAACAAACTTTGTAGCAGTTTGGTTAAGATCAGGAGCTGAAAAGATAGATATAACCGATTGAGTTATCGTTATTCGCTTTGAAGTTGGATCAAAAAGATAATTTAAAGTGTTTGTTAATTGACCGATAGTCCATTTACATTGTGCTATGATTTTTGACCGGTCACGGCTTATTACAAAAGCATCAAATCGAGTTTGCAAAGGGTAAATACAAGCTAAACAAAACTTATAAAGCCATGTAATATCACCGTCTTTATTTACCGTGAAAAACCCTCTTAAGGTTTCTAACAGCATCTTTGAGTATGATATGGTTTTAAACAGTTTCATAAGTTAATAAATTATCTACAAAATAATCAGAATCATGACCGGATAAATTATAAACAAAATAACCGGCAATTAGAGCTTGTTCACCTTCAAAATCAATAAATAATCCGGTATTGGTATCGTAAATCTGACAACCGTAAATGTGAAAATCCCTGATCCCCGGAACAATTGATTTAATATAGGCCTCCAAATCGCCTGAATAAAATATACCATCAAAAGGAAAAGTCTTTTTAAATGCTGTCATTGCTGCCTTAATTCCAGTTTTTACCGTTGCAAGATCGTAAGTTGAATAAACCCCAACCTTTGCTGAGAAGTTAATTTGATTTGGATCAAGCGAAATAATAATGACAGGAATTCCAGCAACTTCGCAAGATTTATAAACAGCACAAAAAGCATCAAATCTGGATCCGGCTAAAGCAACCATTTCACCAACTAAATTTTCAATAGCAACCTTAAGAAATAATACTTGTGGCGTTTCTTCGAATGCAGCCTGTTTTATAATTCGTTTTGTTGGATCAATATCAGCATAAACAGAATCCAATGTAACAGGATCAATTACCAAACTATCTCCTTCCTGATAGTTCAAAGCCTTTTCTATGTAATATCCTGCTTTTCCGTATCGCTGTGAATTGATAATCTCAGTTATATTGGCTTCAGTATTTGAGAATTCTGTAATAGTGTTGTCAATACAAATTCCAACCCCTTCAGCTATCTTTAAGTGTGGAGCTGTTACAGAATCATTATCGAATTGTAATGATGCTAAATTGTTTAATATTTCGTCCTTAGTTGCCATTTTTTACGGTATCCATAAACTATCATCCTTCCAAATTCCTTCATTATTCCAATAACCTGTTTTCAAAATCCAATTATCAAGCATCGAAGTTACAACATTTAATATCTTTGTGTATATATTAGCTATTGAATTATTAACAGCCGGATAAATCGAAAGTCCCCTAATTGTATTTACATCGGTTTGTAAGCCATCAGGAATTATCAGAACTTGCCCGGGTGTTAATATTGGAGTCCAGTCTGATATGGAATTTGCCTCTAAAATACTGTCCCAGTTTAATAATAAGCCTGTGGAATTCAGTACAACATCGCTGAAACATTCCCCTGCTTTAACGGTATAACTACTCATAATTTACCTCCGTTTTTAGTTGTGCAATTCCATTATTGTTAATAACTGACCATAAAGCCCGGCCACCGTCTTTAATTACCTGAGACTTCCATCGATTTAATTCATAAGCAACTAAAGAACTAGGAGAGCCTACTATTTGCTCCATGCCAACTCCGAACAAAGCATTTTTAAGACTAAAAACACGACCATATAATAAAATCCCACCATTTTGAACTGATGGATGCTCTTCAAATACAAAAGTTCCATTTTCAATTACTAAATCCCTATTTTCAATATCATATTTCAGTTCTTTCATTATTGTTTAATCTTATCATTCGTTATATCAGATTCTTTTGTTTCTGTTAAACTCATTTCGGTTGCAAATAAAGGTGCAAAGGGATATGATCCCGATGGTGCCAAAGGTATTGAAATTTGTTTTAATGAATCTAAAATGTTATTAACCTTTTTTTCAATCTTATTAAGCCTTTCAACATTTGATTCTGCTTTTACCATTCCATGAGCACCGCCATTAAATACCGTTTCGGGAATATCAATTAACAATTTATCTGCTTCATGAATCTTAGTTATAACAGGTCTTTGGATGTTTCCATCTCTGAATGTCAAGTTACAATTAGTGCCTACTTTTGGTTGTAAATATAAACTTGCCCTTTTGCCTTTTAAAACATCAACAGGTACGTTATGATAGACAGTTTTACTAACAATAACATCGCAAGTATAATCAGTGTTAACCTTTTGGATTGTTCCCTCAAAGCAAATAGCCCCCTTTACTATTCCTTTTATGATAGTTTCTAAAGCTCGTTGAAAGTCTGTATCGTTACTCATATTCTGGTATTTCGATTGTTTGATTTGCTAATTTATGAGTACAATCTGATAAATATTGAATCATTCCATCCTTTATAAATGAATGACAAACCCTTTCCGATTTTACATCATTTATCCAAACCGGATATTTTATCAATAATGAAGGAGCAAAAGTAGGTTTATCTATATTCCCATTAAATTCCCAAGCAAATGACCGGTTACATTGACATTCTTTATACCAAATTTGATGATGACATTCACAACCCGGGCAATAAAATGAATAGGCTGCAAATTCATCACTTTGGGTATATAATTTATGTAATTTACTCATACCTAACTGTTAATTCTTGACTTAATATCACATCATCCAAAAAAGCTAATTTACAAACTTCTTTCATCCCGTTCTGATCAAAATCAAAATCAATTCCGGTACAAACATAATTACCTGATCGGTCAGGAAAACGAATATCAATATACTCAACTTTATAAAACAGATCAATAAATGGATATAAATACTTTGTTACGGATCCTTTGTAAGTTCCAAGTAAGCATTTATTGTATGCCTCGGTAGCTAATTTCTTATAAAGTTTAGTATCCTTCGGTATTTTATACCAATACATTTCACGTATTTGTCCCTTATCTGCTCCAACTTCTAATGATGTTTTTGTTCCATCCTCATTTTCAAACCAAGCCTTAACCCTTATTTGTTGATAGGTCATATTTTCTTTTTGAAGATCACAGCCTGATGAACCACCTACATCACTACGGATATTACGGTCTGATTGTAATCGTACAACCTGAGTAGTGTTAGAGGCTACATTACAATAGAGTTCCGATCCGTTTAATGATATGTTAATCCCCATATCCTTTTTAATGCTTTCAAGAATTGCAGCCCTTGACATCATGCTGAATGTAATATCTTTTAAAGTAAAATCAAAAACATCCTTAGAAAGTGTTATTCCGGTATCTTTTATCAGGAATTCTAACAATGATTTGATTGTAATTGAGGGATAATGTATGCTTATTGGTTCGGTATTTAATTTGTAAATATAATCTACACATTTAATCCTTGTCGGATTGCCTTCGGTTACATCAACTATCCATCCTTTGAACTTATTTATTCGATTATAACCTGTGAAAATATCACCTTCTAACCAGGTATTTATTTCGATCTGATCCCCTGATTGAAATAGTATAGTAGATTTAGCTGTTAAATAGTCATTCTTTCCATCTTTGTACATTATCCTTGCATTCAAAGGAACAATAAGCTCGCAATCTGCTCCCAGATGTGCTGAATCATTAGATGTATGAATAGATATAACAGATTTCAGGTACTTACTAACAACCGGCTCCGTGCCCCGTTGCTTGTTAGTTACTACGATCTCTATTTTATCGTTAAAATACATCTTAAATTATTAAACTATTTCCTTCTACATTCTCAATACAACTTATTCGTAATGCTATTTTCATTGATCCTGCCTGTGGTGTCGGTTCTGCCTTTTGGATTATGATTTCTTTCACTCCCAGGGAATTGAGAAAGGTATTATCTACCTGGATAACACTATCAGGCTCTATGATCTTTGAAAATATCTCATTTAAATACTGTTGTGGGAAAACATCATAATAACCCTGAGTTGAACTGAATCCATTTATAACATCCCCGTCTTTATTCTGTTGTGCTGTCAATGTGCATTCAATTTCGATATGATAAGCCAACCGGCCAACTCTTTCAACAATAGAAGGACCATCCAGTATTTTACTTTCTACTAATGACTTTTCAAATGGAGGGTAAATTCTCACATCTTTTGGCATCAATAACCAGTCTATCAAGCCTGTTTTTGCATTTAGATAGCCTAAATACAAAGTACTTGGAAGGTTTGAATAGTCAATATCTTGAAAGTCAATATTCATTATACTACTGATGAGGCATTTTGAGCCATATTTTGAAACAATCTTATTATAACTTCGACTGCATCCTGTCCATATTGTTTTAAATCCTTGTTATCAGAACTATAAATCTTTTGAACTGCATCCATTCTTATATTAATTACTTTTGCTTGCCCTAATCCACCTGATGCACCTGTTATATCTGTAGTATTGTTGCTATTACTTTCTAACCCTTTAAATTTATCCTCTATTTTATGTTGCAAAGTCAGTAATTTAGTATAATTAGCTATTTCTTTCGATGATGGAGCCTTACCTTTGCCATTATAAAAATCAGCAAATTTATCCATCAATGCGCTTTTTGCATTTGTGATTTTTTCACTAAGTTCGGAATAACCTCCCTCTGGTGCATCCTCTTTTAATCTATCATTGATATTTTTTTCCTGATTTTTTAATCCTACAACTTCCTTTAATTTATCAATATAAAAATCAAAATATCGCTTAATATTGCTAATCTGTATCTGACTATCCCCTCTTTCAATTGCTTTTTTATATTGCTCACCCCACATTTTATATTGAGATTGAATTGATTTGACGGTATCTAATCCTGTTTTACCTTTAGTTAATTCATCATATTGATTTTGCATATTTTCTTTAAACTGAACCTGAACAGTAGCAACCGGATGGAGCATTTCGACCCATGATTCTTTTATATTCAATCCTAACTTTGTCCAAAATCCAGCTCCTGCTTCTACTCGTATTTTCTCTATTTCTGTATTTACTTCTTTTATATGACCTGATAATGTTTTCATATATTCTGCTGAAGCATTTGCACGTTTTCCCATTGATTCTAAAACCAAGGCAAAATTACCGGCAGGATCGCTTTTTGACAATTCCACATTTAAATCAATAACCCCTCGTGTCATACCTGTTTTGATAGACCTTCCAACTCCAGTAGCTGCTGCTTCCAGATCACCCATGTATTTATATGATGAAATAGCATAATTTTCTAAAGCCGGTAATAACTTCATAATACCTGATGCCGATATGCCCATTCCCATCAATATCTGAGATGCATTGTTTATTTGAGTTGCTGTAAATAATTTACTTGATTCGCTTACCCTATCCATTGCCTTTATTGTTGCTTCCCCTCCCCCTGCTACATCTTGAATAAATAATTTAATCATCATTCTGCTTTTTTCAAACTCAATACCTGCTTTCTCTGTTTCTTTTATTTCATTTACAATACCATCTTTTATCATTCCAATTCCCTGTAAAGCAAGTGAACTTAAAGAAAATGCTGCAAACATATCCCTGAATCCGCTACTTAATTTATTAGTATCTCCGACCATCGTATTCAATAATCCGGATGTTCGTTTTCCACTTGCACCAAATTCATTTAATTTCTGACTGCTTAATCCTGTAGCCTTTTGCAGTTCTTTCATTGACTTAACTGATACAGATGACATATTAGTCAATCCCTGCATCTTTTTAGCTGCATCCCCTGTCAAATTTATTGCAAATCCATAGTCAGACATAACCTACATTTTAGGGATCATTAAATTGGAGTATAATCTCAGCACATGTTCTAACATAATATAATCGTCTAAATACTCATTAACGGTTTGATTTTCAACTTCCTCTTTTGTCCTATTTAAAAAAACCCGAAACATTGTTTTTTTTACTTTAACAAAGTCCCGGGTCAATAATGTATTAAATGCCTTTTCTAAATCAGTATTGATTTCATTTATTAACTCATCAATTTGAAAAAAAAAGGTAGTATCTTTTCATGTGCTAACCACAATCCAAAACTTATTACTGCCCCGTTATCATTTAGAAATTCAGTTTTATTCGTTGGAGTAAAATTATCATCAATAATAAGCATCTTTTCAATATACAAATCAGTTAATTCTCTGATTGTTTTCCAGTCAATTTTAGTATTCTTACCTTCAGATTTAAAAACATCCATTACAAGCCATGATATTTCACGCTGATCTGGATCGGTTCGTGAAAGTTCAATAAATTTAACCGTTTTAGTTGTTGGTTGTAATTCCCATTCTTTACCTTCTTTGATTTTTTCAGGATCAAATGTTTTTTCTAAGAATGTGATTTCTTTATCGAAGGTTTCCATTATACAACTTCTAAGCATTCCCAATCAAGTGAAATAAGAGTAGCTTTATCTTTTGCCTTAATATCAACAGATCCGCCATTGATATTCAGATGAACATGGGTTCTTTTTAACGGCCCTGCGGTTGCTACAATCGTAAGTATGGAGTTTTCGATCTGGGTTGCCTTTACATATCCGAGAGTTGAGAGTATGTCTGCCATTTCTCCGTTCTGAATACTTAATTTACCGTCTGTCTTTTCACCATTTCGCTTTAATGCTATCGGTTTTGTTTCACCTACTGCATAATGCTGTTCTGATTCGATAGTATCATTATAAGAAATGTTGTCAGCCGTCAGAATAGGAAAAGTCTTTGTACCAATGATCCAAAGAATCTTATAATCTGCCCCCGTAAGTACTAAGTTCGATAAATCCATAATCTTATAATGTTGAACTGAATTTTATTTCACCGGTTGCACCGCCCATAATCACAGTAGGAACAATCGTTAATGCAAAACCCATTGTTTTTGTTGAAAAGAAACCAGTACCATCAATAACCAATGAACCGCCTGAGAGATCGCCTGTTCCGGTATTTACTGCTTTTGGTTCGATATAAGTCTTTTTGAACTCGGTTTGCTTTGCTTCGATATAACCAGGATCAATTGCACCTGTTCCCAAATCCATAGGAAGGTTTTTACCGATCTGGTTTGTGAAGAAATACTGGCAAGCATCTGCCAGGTAGTTAGCAACCCGGTTATATTCCTGAGTGCTTAACATCTTGATTTGATCTTCACAAGTTGCAGCATCGTTCCAGAAAAAGCCTGAATGTCGTGGCCATGTTCTGTGGAACATATATTGCTTATCTCCGAGTGAGTTAAATTCACTGTCAATCAGGCTTTGAACATCTGTTGATTTTTCAATCAGGTAAACAGTATTTAAAGCACTTGAAAGAGTATAAGCAAGACCGTTAGCAGTAGTTACAGCGATAGTTTGTCCGTTGTAATAAGTAACTCCATTATAAACAGCTCCATCACCCACAACCACATAATTATGAGCATTTACAAGAGTTGTGATCGGAATAGTCAGCGATAATGTACTTAATTTAACTCCTCCGGTTGTAATCGTATCAGGTGAGTATTTAGCAAATCCGTTTGTCATAAATGATCTTGTTCCGTAAACACTACCATCTTCTACACAATTAAAGCCATGACCTATTGAGATTTTTGCAAATCTGCCTAATGCTGCTCCAACGCCTGAAACACCGTTACCCCTGGAACCTGTTAAACAAACTGATACCGAAGGTTTGGCCAGTGTTGCAACTGTTTCAATAGCTGCTATAGTTGCATAAGCTGCATTCTGTGAAGCATTTGCACCGTCAATGATTGCTGACATTTGATAGCCTGCTAAAAACAAAGCATCTAACTGAGTTTGGAGTGGTGTAATTGTATCAGTACAAACTGCCGGTAAATAAGCAGTAGTTGAATTATTTAACGTTGCTGTAAGTCCAAAGCAAAGACCAAGCATCTTAATTTTGTTTGCATAATCAGCCGTTGCAGAGCCTTTTAACAGGTTTGCAAAGGTCGATGAAGCTACATAAGTACTATATGCTGTTGCTGTAACTACTAACCAAAGTAAGGCCCCGTCCCCTGCTTCAGCATAGAATTCTGAAACTTGCTGGTAAACTGCCAGACCATTAGTCTTATCATAAGCATCAGTAATACCCATAACTGCCAGATCATCAACCGAAGTGAGTAGGTATAGTTTATCAAGTATTGTCCCAGTAACCCCCGAAGAAGCTCCGACTGCAATACCCTGACAAAACAAACCCATAACACCGTCTGAACTTAATGGAACTCCGGTCACCTGGTTAACTATGGTTGTATTAACTGTATGTCTCATGACTTGTTTTTTTATTCCGTTTTCTTTGCTGCTTCAATCAGGTCAATCAATTCCGGTTTTGTGGTGGTTTCAGGGAATTCGATTTCAAGTCCGATAGCTTCCAGTTTCAGATCGTCAAACTCTTTTTGATCTGCTTCAAATTCAATGATCTTTTTCGTAAGCCCTGAAACACCAATTTTATCAGAATAATCAATTCCCAAAGTATCAGCCCTGAGTTTCAATTCTGCTAATTCAGGTGAATCTGTTTTGGGTTCATCTGATTTGATTTCTTCATCTTCATCCTTTGGCATTTCAAAAATATCGGTTTTGTTTAGGCTTGCATTTGCTCCTTTTGCCTTATCTTCTTTCTGCTTTGCTGCATAGAACATATCAATAAGGTCTTCTATTGTTTTAGGAACATTGTTTTTTGTTATCAAAACCCTGAATTGAGCATCTTCAAGCGAATATGAAGCACGTTCCAGTCGTCTGTCGCTGCTTTCTAATGCTGTTTTTGTCCTACCATTTACTACTGTATCGGTATAAAGATTGCCATCCCCATGAACATAAACATCACCCTTAGTTTTTGCTAAGAATGCGATTTGTTTCAGATGGTTTAGATGTAATTGATCAAACATGATTTTTGTTATTTATTTTGTTTATTAAAAAGGTTTAAGGTTATTTATTTTTTATTTAATATTAAATTTTGCCCTGCATGTTATCTTCCCTGATACGGTACTTGTTGAACTTGTTACCATCTGTATTTTTAAATATCGGCCTTCCAGTATTGCAGAATCAGCCTTATCCCAAAATACCTGCCAACCTGTTGCGCTACAAGTTAATGCCTTTGTAAATGCTGCGTTAGTATATTTTTGCTTAACTGTTACCCATTCAGAGCTTGTTAAGGTTGTAGGTAGATTGTTTGCCTGGTAAAATGATATTGTAATTGTTGCAGTACCGGAAAGTCTTTTGTTCCAGTATAATTGCATGTAAGGGGCAATCTGATTTATGTGGGTAACCGGGAAAATATAAAAAGCTGAATCAGATACACAAAGTGAATCAACTGCATTTCCGGCAAACTGGATGTATTCGCCCTGATTGATATTTCGGATCGTTTGATAGCCTTTCGCCCTTAATCCGTAACCTTGTGAGAATGAAACAAAAGAGAAAATCGAAAGTAAGATAAAAATTGAAAGTAACTTTTTCATGATTCTGAAATTTAGATTTTAAATAACTTTTTATGTTGAAAATAAGCCGTCTGATAGTTAGTCATAACGGCTTAAGTCAATTGTTTAATTAAACTGTTGGTGAACCGTAAGAAAGAATTGCAAGTCCGTTTAAGTTCTTTCTCAAAGGAACGATACCCTGCCTGATGTCAGCACTCATCTTATAACCGTAGTTAGAAGGATCCTGAATCATGAAAATATCAAACTGTGCCAAGCCTCTACCAACTTGTGAAGGTAACAAACCTAACATTGCACTGACTGAGGTTGATGGAATTGTTCCTGCCGGGTCTTTAACACCTGTTACAGAACTTGATTCAGTTGCTGTGTCAATGATTCCAACTTTTGATCTTGATACAATCTTGGTGTTTGAAATACTCAATCTGTTTGGATCATTATCAGAATTGATGAACCTGGTTAATAATGATTTGGTATCAGGATCATTTTGGATTTGCAGATAAGCGGTTGGATCAGTGATCAGGATTGCTCCGGTTTTGTCAAGTTCAAAGTTTTGTTTTCTGTAAAGTTGTTCCAACCTTAGAACATCTTTATAAGCTGCTCCGGCTAATGCTCCGGTAAATGCTGTATTAAATATGAATGCTAAAGGATCAGATGCACCGGCAAGTGTGAACTGGCTCCCTGATGTAGCAATCTTTGAAGCTGTTGTAAGTAATGATAAAAGAGTGTAAATCATTTCATCATCCATTGTTGCATTGAGCTTATTGAATGCCTGTGCCCAGCCTGTTGCCATCGGGTCGGTAGCATATTGATGAATTTTGATAGGATTCCAAAGCATTGCAGGTAAGTAGTATTCCAACATCTTTAATGCTACGGTTGTATCATCATAGGTATAAGGTGCGGATGCGTTGGCTGCTGCTGCTGCTGCATAACTTTCATAAATCGTTGGATCAGCTCCTACGTTTGAAAAGATCAAACCCAGTGATTTATTGACCATATCAGCCGGGAAAAGAGTAATATCATTCTTCCAGTCGCCTGAAGGGAACAGGGCCGGTATTGCCATGCCGACAATCCATTGAATAACCAATAAGTCAGGAGTTGCAAGTGCATCTGCGCTGGTTCCTAACATGGTTATTGTTTTCATGGTATTGTCCTTGGTCATCATTTCAACTCTTTCAGATGAAAGCCTTTGAAGGATGTCATAAAAGCCATGACCGCCGGATGTTTTTTGCATTGGATCAGATCGGAATTGTTCGATCATGTTTCCGTTTACGTTTGGAATTGCCCTCAGTTTCTGCATCAAAGCCCTGTATCGTGGTTCTTCCCACAATGCTGCTGCTATTGTTGCATAATGCTGCAGGTCAGGTGCAACTCCCATTTTCACCATTTCGATGATTTTTGCACCTTCTTTGTCAGCTGCAAGTTTTTCAAACCTTAATGTAGGCATAGTTTTGACTTTTATATTTTCCGGCTTTGCTGCCAATGTAAGCGATTTGATTTCTGCCAGTGTTTTGAGCTGTGGCTTTTTCGGATCGGCTGTCAGTATTTCTACTTCCAGAATTGCTGATTCTGATGCTTTGAAGGCTTCCAGATAAGCTGTCTTAGCTTCGTCTGTGGCATTTTCCATTTCGGCTGCTGCTTTTAGTTCTGTCAAGCCTTCTGCCAGTTCCTGAGCTTTCAGGGTTGCTGCTTCGATCTTTTCAGCCTTTTCTTTTGCTGCCAGTTCGACTGCTGACAATTTACTTTTTTCAATATACTCAGTGATGAGTTTATTTACTTCGGTTTCGTTTTCAGCTTTCAAAGTTGCCTTTTCTTTTTCAAGAATTTCAGCTGTTAATTTTTGAATAGCTTCTGTATTTTCAGCTGTTAAGGTTGTTTTTTCTACTTTAAGAGCCTCAGAAACTAAAGTTTGAATCTGTGTAATTTGATCAGGAGTTAAATTTTCCATTTGATTTTTATTTAAATCATTAAATTTTGAACTAAGTTTTACTAAATTGTTGATTTCATCCTCACTATCATAAACCTTAACCGACAAATAAGCATTTGATTTTAATGCTTTCGGATCGGATGGTAATGTTACCAGCGAAACCTCGTACAAACCGAAATAAGTACATATTTTATTACCTGCTGAATCTAATTCATAAACAGGTACTTTCTTTCCGTCCTTGTCGGTTGTGAATTGTCCGGTAGTTTTATAGGTAGCAACTCCACCGATTGACAAACCATTTAAATAACCTGATTCGTACATTTCGCCCTTTTCGCATGATTCTTTTGTGATCCTGTGAAACTGTGGCATTCCTGTACCATCTGATTTATTTAAATCGGTAAGTTTTCCGAGAGGTGCTGCATCCCAGTTATGGTTGTCTAATAAAACTGGATTGGAATCAAAACGACTGTAATCAATAACGCTGAGAGGGATAACTGATCCTTGATCGTTCCTTCCACCACTTGCGTATTTTGCTCTTTCAGTCATTTAATTTAGTGTAATAATCGCTTCAAATTTATGTATGAATATTGCTTGCTTTTGAAAATTGAACGAAATCGTTTAAATTATTTAAATATCCTATAAACAGAAAAGCCCGTCTGATTGCTCAAACAGGCTTAACTGAACCTTAATAAATAAACAAAATGTACAAAACTTCGGGTACAAATTTACCGACTGTGAATTACTAATTTCATAAAATGAATTAAATCGTTTAATAAATTATTATATTTGCTGACTTTTCAATATGAATATTATGAATAAAATATACAATTCTGTTATATTCATAGAATGACTCCAAATCAACTCCAATCATTCAGGGAAGAAAGATCAAAATCATTAAGGCGGTTGCGTGAGAATTTGGATATAACTAAAAAGAAGTTAATCCAATTGTCAGGCTTAAGCTATCCGATAATCAATAGAATTGAATCCGGTTGTGAGGGATGGTCTGTTGATTCTGAAATAATCTATACAGAATCTTTGAGGCAATACGAAAATAAGAGAGTTTGGAATAAAGCGAGGGTTAATTAAATTATTACTTGGTTTGTTTCAGCCACCCCTTTATATTCAAATGGTACTTTTATTAAAGTCATTGTGCATTCAACTAATTGCGTTTTAGCGCTTACTTTAATTATTAAATCAGAACAGTTCATTATTTGTGTTCCGGTTGCTTCATCGATGATCTTTGTTCCTAAACTTGTACCATCGGAGATAATTTTAATTTTCATAGCTTTATTTTGTTATATCATTAATCCCTTTCAAAACTTCCTTTGTTTCCTGAACATTTGAAGTACTGAGGTCAAAAGCAATTGAATCCAAATTGATTCTATAGCCTTTTATCATTCCATCTTCGTCCAATGCATCCGGTTGTGTAATTGAACTGAGGGTGAATTTAAACCCATAATCAATTCTGATCTGCGACATTTCCTTTGTTTTCCATTTGCCAATAGTAAAATGCTTGCGGATTTTGTCAATCGGAAACTGCAAAGAGAATGAATCTATCTCAGTTGTTTCGGAATAATAGTAGCTATTTAATGAGATAAGCCATTCCATACGGGTAACACCACCGATAACCTGACCTGAGTCTTGTCCGTCCTGAATATCGACTATGATTAACGGCATGGCATAGCTTAATATATCTGCTGACTTGTAATCAGTCTTAAATATGATCGTTCCCTGATCTGATTTGAGCAGTGCGGAACATTCCTTGACTACTGCTGTAATGATTTCAGCGGTCATTGAATCACCTGGTTTGACTTCGTGTAAGAGTTCCATGATTATATTGTTTCCTTTTTAATTTCCCTTTCCAATTCCAAATTTACCAACTTTCTTATCTTCAAAGTACCATTACATTGTGGACAAACTCCTTTTAATTCGTTTGCATCCATTCGAGTACAAGGACAATCTACCCATAATTCAGTATCGGTACACATTTCATTTTTCTAATTTCTTTAACATCTCAAGCAATAATTTAACTGCCTTATCTCCCATTTCTTTAATATCTTCCGATTCCTCTTTAAATTTAATATCTGAGAGTTTATTGAAATATATGTTAATGGTTTTAGGTTCATTTTCTCTTTTTTTTTGTTCAATATAATCATTAACATTAGGAGCTCCATAAGTAGCCGGTATTTTTTTAACCGTTGTATGATTTAACATATATTTTAATCTTGCTCTTTTTTCTTTTGCTATTTCTGATCTGGTTAATAACCAAACGACAATAAAAAAGAAAACAAATTCAAGTGTTGCAATTAAAAGCCAAAGAGCAGGATTATTAAAAAAATCTTTCATCTCACTATTTTTTAAACATTTTCAAAGCTTTATCAAATTCCTGATTAAATTCTTTTACGATCATTGTTCTGATTTTCACAGGCATTGGATCGTTACCGGCTGGGATAAACTGCCTTTTAGGCATCTTAATATCATGAGCTCCGATATTAACTTTTTGCCCGTGAGTTGCTTTTGCTTCACTTGAGAATCTTTTGCCATTAAAAAACAATTTTACTCCCTTTCTTGCATTTTGATGAATCGTTAAGCCTTCATTATGAGTTCTGGCATAAGGTACTAAAGTCGTATCTGATCCAATAAATACTCCGTTTCCTTCAACTTTAAATCTGATAGACCTAAATAACCGCCTTGTTTGTAGTAATAATGGGTGATTTGCATTAAACCTGCTTCCCTTATAACGACCTGATTCGCCTTTGCCACGACCTGCCATGTAAGCCTTATTTGTTGTGGGCTTGCGTTTCTTCCAATGCCCAAAGCCAAAATAAGACTGAGTTTCGAAGTTATTTTTAACCAACTTAACTGATTCAATACCGATCAAACGAGGTAAGTCTTTTTTAATAGCCTTTTGAACCTCTTTTGTTGAGGCTGCAAAATCTCGTTGAAATTGTTGGAGGGATTTCATACTGCTTTGAAATTATGAACTAATTGAGGTTTATTAAATCCAAAGATACAATAATAATCAAGCAGTCCGGGTCGGTCTTCTAAAATATAAGTAATTGTAATAACCAAAGCATCACCTGAATATGAATTATGAAGTGCATCATATTCCCTCAAAAAACAAGTATCTCCAACCTGATAATCTCTATCATTCCTTCTTAACTCAAATTGTTTCATTCCGATTTTAACTTGCTCAAAAAAAGGTTGTTGGAGTTTTAATATATGCGGTGTTTTTATTGTCATATCAAAGGCACCCCCACCCTATATTTATTAGCTTGCGTTTTTGTAACCAGAAAAGCATCTGTGATTTGTCCGTCTTTGGTTTGAACAACATAACAAAGATCACCAAAAAGAATGTAATTTCTTAAAACTATTCTTTGCTTTTTATCTCCCCAACCGGACCAAATCTCATCCGGATTATGAATTGCTTCGGGTATTAGTTCAAATCCCCTGGGATGCTTTTGTATCTCGTGAAATCCATTATCAGTAAACCGGACATTGGTCATAGTTCGATTGTTCTGGATGATCGTATCTCCTTCATTATTGACTGTATATCGGTCTTTCCAAACATGAACCAACTCAAGTAATTGAGTATGGGAACGTGTCGGATCGATCTGTGATTTCTTGATCATTGTTTTGGAATTAAATTCATATTTCGGTCATTGAACTCTTTGATTGCCAGTAATACGATACCTGAAAGGAATTTAACCCTTTTAACCGGCATAAGTTTTTCTAACAACTCCCTTTCTTCTTTCGGGATTCTGATACTGTGTACATCTTCTTGTTTTGGCATAGTTTTGTTTATTTTATTCAATTACAAATGTAGTATAAAAATATCGAATTTGATCTTATTTTAATAAAATTTTATTGTACACAAACATAATAAACCCATCCTGACATTCATAGCTTTCGAAGTTCTGTATTGTTTTTAATGAACAGTTACAAAACTTAGCCATTTCTGACTGCGTAAATTTTTGCTTACGGATTTTCATAAGTACCTGAATTTGCGTAAAAAAGTTCGCATCGTATTCGAGTCTAAGTCTTTGGTAGTCCATATTATTTAATTAAGTCGTATATATACAAGATTATGCACTATTGCACACGAAATCCCACACACACTTTGCTCTCTCAACGGTGCAAACAGAGTGTTTACACCATATCGCAAAGCCCCTGCAACAGTCCGCCTGAGTACAGGCTGCATAACACCGTACATACACAATACCTTCATATCTTCGTAGTTCATTTTGTAGGTTATTTCTCGTTATTTTTAAAACTTTCCCTCGCTTCTTGCAGTTTTTTACAAAACTGATCGATTGCATCATAGATAATGTAAGCCAGTTCGGGTACTATTGCATTTCCGTATCCTTTAATTGATTCGTTTCTATGCTTTGAAAAGGTAATTCCAACCAGTTTGGAGGAAATCCCATCATTTCGGCTACAAATCGGGGATTGAGTAGGGAAGTTTGACCATCTATCTTGTTCCGAATTACCGTTTCTAAATTCTCCTGCTTTCCGTTCCGATTCTTTCCCATATATCCTGTTTTTCCTGATGCTGCATCTGGTGTCGGTAACATATTTGTCATTATGTAGGTCTGTAAATCCATTCCTCCCTGTCCGTGTATTCCTGGACTGTTTGAGTTTTGTTTTTTCGGTGTCGGTAATAATTTTGCTTGTAGGCAAGTTCCTCCCTGTTTGAATTGTGTTCCTTGTTGGTGTGATGTTGGTGTTGGAAGTAAATCTGTTTTCATAAATCCGGTTTTTCCATTGTTGCATACCTTCAATCCCTGAGTTTGTATTGTAGGCAACAAACCAAACTCTTTCTCGTTTGTGTGGCGCATCAATGGCACAAGCTGGAAGAATAACCGGTTGTACTTGGTAGCCCTCATTTTCCAAATCAACTTGCACTTGGTTGAATACCATACCTCCATTCCAATTAACAAGTCCATAAACATTTTCCCCCACAACGAACATTGGTTGAATTTCTCGTATTGTTCTAAGCATTTCCGGCCAGAGATGGCGAGGATCTTCTTTGCCTTCTCTTTTTCCGGATATGCTATACGGTTGGCATGGGAATCCACCTGTAAGGATGATTGGTTCGTTTCTCCAGCCTTTTCCGAATCGTTTTGAAAGTTCAATGTTAATTGTGTCATAAGTAAGTGTTTTTATATCTCCATGATGGTAAGCATCTGGAAAGTAATAATTTAATACGGTATTGCAAAAGTCGTTTATTTCGCAGGTTACAATGGTGTTCCATCCTTTCCATGATGCGGCAAGTTCAAAACCACCAATACCAGAAAATAAACCAATATGAATCATAAAATCCCTCCTAAAGTTTTAAAAATAACTCTTTCTTTCATCTATCTTCTGCTCGTTTGTACTGTGTATGTACGTGATCGTTATAAACAAGCTGCCCCTGCTTCAATCCCTTATTATGCAGCCCTGCAAACATCATATACACGCCCATGTATATGCTATTGGCTGCATAATTCAGCCAGTTTATAACACCAAACATAAATAATACTCTGTTCATAGCTTCTATGCTTATTCAGGTTTAATAAAAAATTTACCCTTGCTTCATTAAGATCGGAGTTTGTTTTTAATAAAATCCATTGTATTTATTACAACATTAGCCTTCCAATCAAAACTATCTTCATTAACCTTACTCAATGCTTGTTTAACACATTTATCGTTTATAATCTCGTTTGTATCTCCTTCGATATACTCTATTTCAACTGGCACTTCTTTTGAAATTATTACTGTAAAATTTACTTTTTTCATGATTATGGTATTTTAGTGTTAATAAACTTTTCAACTGGATCATCTATCCAATAAAATTCAGGGAATTTTTTTTGCATCCTGATTTGTCTGTGTCCGCATCGTTTACATTCTCGTTTATTACTGAGTATATCAGGTTTGGGTTTTAGAATGTAAATATGTCCTAATAATCTACAAATTAGGAGATAATACCCTTGCTTTAAATTTTTTATTCTCATATCATTTATCAAGTTATATTCTTAATTAGTCGTACTATTCATGTTCGGATACCGTTATAAACAAGCGGTGGAGTAGCTTCTATTTAAGTTCATCGGTAATTTGATGAAAAATAAAAAATGCCCCTCCCGCTTCTGTTTTTTCAAAACAGTTTGTGTTTTAACTCTCTAATTCTATTCATAGTTATATCTAAATTTTTAGGTTCATTTTCAAAAGAAATCCAATTTCTGTTTAATATTTCACAAGCAATACATTCACTTCCACTACCTGCAAATGGTATCAACACATTATCGTTTTCATTACTACTTGCTTTTATTATCCTATGGCAAATGTCTTGCGGTTTTTGTGTCGGGTGTCCGTATCTGATTTTATCGGGAGTAAAGCCCCAAACATCTGTTGTTGCCATTGGTAGGTTAAATTTAAAAGCAACGTCCTCATAATCCATTTGGAATTGTCCAGTTATACTTTGTAGTTTTGAGTAATGCTCTTTTGTTGGCATCTGCCATTGTGCAAATCCCCAAAAATGACAAAGTAACCCACCCCCCTTAATACTCAATCCCATCTCTGCTCTTAATGATTTATCCGTTATTCCTTTAGCTTTGCATTTCTTCCATTCTGCCCTCAAATATTCGCCTGTTTTATGGTTTCCGTTTGTAGATTGTTTATTATAAAACAATAAATATTCACTTGCAGATGGAAACATTTGTAATTTATCGCTTGTTCTGCCAGCTATACTTTTTATTCCTTTATCAAGTGTTATATTTTGTCTAAAATTCAATTGCTTATCAAATATCAATACTTTTTGTTTGCTCAAAATATCAAAGTTTCCATAGCAATAAAAAGAGCCAGTATCTTTTAAAACTCTTACGCACTCATTAAACCATAGTTTACACCAGTTTAAATAGTTATCTTCTGTTTTCCATTGCTTATCCCAATTTTCATTTATTGCTTTGTAATATGGTGGGTCTGCAATTATCAAATCTTGGCTTTTATCTGTTATTTGTTTTAATCCGTCAATAACATCAATTAAAAAAGCCCCACGCTTCGCATTTTTTATTTTTTGTGCTTCGTTGGTAGTTTTATCGGTACAATCCGCCAGTGTATAACACGTGCTATAATCAATAGCGGGTTCGCTGGTTATTTGAAGTTCTGTATCTCGTTCAATCATTTGTTCTATTTTGAAAGTTTATCACTCGTAATCCGCTACTGCTCATAGCACCATCCGTTATATGCCATTGCACACAATCCCTCGCTTCAGTTTTTGCCCTCGCAACGGTGCAAGCCAATCGCTTACACCATAGGGCAAAAACCCCTGCAACGGTTCGGGCGATTACGCCCCATATAACACAGGGCATAAAGCATTTTGCAGAGCATCTATTTTCGGTCTGTGGGTTAATCATTTTTTCTTTAATTTTTCCCTACGCTTCTAAGAGTTCAGGGTTTTCAAAAGCATTGCCAATAATAATACAATTTGATTCAAACCAACTAACATTTTGTTCGTCTGATAAAGATTCAAGCGGATAAGGATGTTCTGCTTTTAGGGTTGATGGAAAAGCAGGAATAGACATTGCAAAACCACCACTAACGGGATAGCAACGGTAAATATTTCCATTATCGTCCTCAAATAAATCTTGCGAATACATATCTCTCCCGTTCTTATCCCTTAATCCAGTAAATTGCCTCAAAATACCATTTTCACCATCCACATAAAGCGAAAAATATTTCTCCTTTGGTGCTCTTTCTACGGTTATCGTCAAAGCACTGCCATCATCACCAAATCGAATACAGGATACGCCATACATTTGTTTTTGTACTACATCCCAAAGTTTAAATTTTAATTTCATGGTTTTTATATTTATTCGTTAGTAAAAGAATCATCCTTTAACCATAATTGGAACAAATCGTCCTCTGAAAAATTCCCACGTTCAGGTTCGTCAATATAAATAAACCTGTTCATCATTTCTTCAAAATTCCTTTGTACATATTCAGCAAATGATAATGCCTGATATGCTGTCATTTTGTGTACTTTCATAACTTTGTTTTTTATTTGTGGCAAATTCGCCATAATTAGAAATTGTTAAAAATCCTTGCTTAAAAAATTATTAAAATCCTATTCGTTTTCATACCATAGTTCTATTTGCACTGTTCATGCCCTTGATCGTTATACGTCAGTTTGTTTTCCCTCCCACCACTCACCCAAATCGTAGTAAAATTCGTGTTCAGGATGGTCTTTAAAGAACCTTTCCAAATCAATTTCACACATACAGCAATTTATAAATTCTTCATTGCCATCCCATCCATATAATTTAGCATCAACTTTAAATCGTTCCTGAAATTGTTTTATGCTCATTACATCAGGTTCTTTTTCAAATCTTATTGAATCACACATATTTTTATTTTTTTAAGTTTATCTCAACGCACACAAACCGAAAAGAAACCCTACGCTTCTCGCTGGGGAGGAATTAGCCTGTATTTATAAATAATTTCCATATCTTTATCAGAGAGTATTTTTCCAATTCCAGCAATATTCCAAAAATCTGATAAATTATGGTATTCTGCTATTCTCCACTTTTTATCATAATACACCCAATAATAGCCTGCTTGTCTTTTAAGTTTTTCCATATAATTATTTTAAAGGGTATCCACAAATACGACATCTGTTATTTTTTATTTCTATTGCCCAGTGTTTTTTAGTACACATACATAATCCTTTCCCAAGCGCATCCCATTTGTCAGCTTTTGGTTTGTGAATAGATTCTGTTTGTTCGCCATCTTCGTCTAATGGTGTCCATGCAATCACATTTTCGTCAAAAGCATCATTCGGTTGGTCATCATAACAAAATATACCATCTTCAAATTTTGCTATTTGATAACCAGAATCACACCAATTTGGACAACGGCAAATAATCATAATTCCTTCTTCTGGTTTTTTTTCTCTTCCGAAATACATAATTTTAAATTTTAAAGTGTTTATAATAAGTTACTTAATAATAATTGCCAGCCCATATTCGATCAATCTCAGCTGCACAAAAAGCACCTGCAATTGCCAATCTTTGAATATATGGTTTTGCAGCCATTTTTTTACAGATTTCATCATCCCAATGATGAGGGAAATCTTTATAATCACATGTTTCTTTGTGTTTAATAAGTGCCATTGCTGCTACTCGCAATTCGCATTGAGAATTGAATTTTAAATCATAAAGGATAGTTCGATTATGCTTTACAATTTGTTCTGCTCTTTCATTAGCAATTAGAATAATTCCGTGTTGTTTTTCCATTTTATTATTTTTTTAAAATTTATGTGAAATAGAACTTCCATTACTCATTACATATTCATCCCATAATTGCATGACATTTCTGCCAGCAATAACCTGTTCACAACACCATACTTTAAAATCCTTTGCTGCTCGTTTTGCATATTCTTCTCCCATTTCTATTAACGTATCACTATTGAGTATAGCAATATCGTTATCATCATACCCCATTCTATTCAGGTGTTTTTTAAAAGTTAAGTTTTTCATAATTTTTATTTGTTATTAAAGTTAAAAATCCCTCCTAAAGTTTTGAAAATAACTCTTTCAATCATCTATCTACTACTCATTTGTACTGTGCTTGCCCTTGATCGTTACAGTGCAATCCGCTTCATGGTTTTAATTGATTTAGGAATCGTTCTGCTGCAAAGTCTAAGTAATCTAAATTGACATCAGCAAATTCCTTCTTCAATTCTTTTATAAAATCAATTAAAACATTACGCTCTACGTGTGAATCGCCTAATTTTTTAAGGTCTTTAGTACATTTACGAAGCTGCTTTGTCCAAGCATATAACGTTCTGCGTTCTTTGAAATCCCTAAATGCCTCATACGATTTTTTCTCATAGTTAGCAGCTTCTTTTTCCCATTTTTCAATCAAGTTATCAATCTCTTTCATATTTTAGTTTTTATAAGTTAAAAAATCATTCTCCTTTCACACTATTGCACTGTAACGGCCTTCGGGTAAGCCACCGCTATAAGTTGCGATTTTACCCCTATCACGTGATGGGTGCAGGCTGTAACATCGGGTAAAAGCAAGTTTGAGGTTACTCAAAGTATCGCAACTTAACATCAGTTTTGTTTTACTTATTTTAAAGAATTTTCCCACCGCACCCAATTTTTTTCAAAATTGTTAGGCATTAGCCATCACATCTGAAACACCATCCATGAGAATTTAACGGTCTGCCACATGAACAATATTCAATATTCCCTTTGTGGTCATAATCATAGTCCTTGTTTTTCATCTGTTCTATTTTTCTATGATCGTCTAATTCTTCTTTGTATTTTTCAATTTCAAATTGATCTGTTAATTCTTTCATTTTCGTTCTATTTAATCAGTTAAAGTAAAATTGTTCCAATTTTTTATCCATATAAAATTCATTAAAAACGTAACACAAACCTGCTCTTACCCGAAGGCCGTTATAAGAAAGCCGTAAGAGCCTCGTAGTTCTTTACAACCTCCTTAAATCTTTCAGGTGATATTATATTCGCAGTCCACTTCAATTCTCCAAATTCATCCCACTCGCTCGTATAAATCATAATTCTCCCGTTGTCAATTTCTGCATCAAACGGCCTTCTTATAACATCAGCCTTATTCAATGCGGGGTTTGTGCTGTTTTCAACTTTTGTGCTTTCCATAAACTTTTGTCTTTAAATGTAAGTTAGTACTATTAAGCCCGCACTAAATAAGGCTGTAACCGTTCGGGTTAATCCGCTTCGTGTTCATAAATGCTTAATTTAGAGGTTTGTTACAGAAGGTACAGGTTTCAATTCTATTTCGAAATTCAGTCCTGTGTATTTGTATACATTCGCATTTATTCTCATCTCGCTTAACGGATGAATCGTCTGATTTTTTGAGTTTAATAATAAATATCTCATCTTTTATGAAAAGATATATTCCGTAAGGAAGTACTAATAAGCAAAAAACAACATAACTAATAATTCTCTTTAACATAATTTTGTAATTTATACGTTCATTAAATATTGAAAAATCATTCTCCTTTCATCCTGATTAACCCGAATGGGATCGAGGATAACACACTTATAAAGTTAGCGTTTACACGAAGCGCACTAACCCGAACAAAGGATAGGTGCGATACACTGTGTACTGCATAGTGTGTTAGGTGCTCTCTTTCAGTGTGAGTACACACTGAACCGCACCTATCCTCGATCCCATTACAGCCAACACCCATCCCCTCTGCAAAATCGGTTATGATTACATCTACTACTATCCATAATTGATTTATAAACATTACAAATGTAATATAATTATCATTAAAAAGTCCAAAAAAGATAAATTATTTTTTACTCCATTCCAAACATCCTGAAATCAGCATCATTAGCTGTTCCAAGTGATTGAAAATATGTGTTGTCATTTGGCATCGGCCCCTGAATAGCAGGATTGTATCTGAAATCTTCAGCAACATAAGGTTTGCCTGTATCCGGGTTTGTTTTATCGAGATAATCAGATCCCTGAGAAACAGTATATCCCTTTTCTGATATTTCCTGATCATCGATAGGATCGGCACTGCAACCGCAATTATAATGGATACTTGGATAACATGAATCCCCTTCTGGATCACCAATCCTGAAAATTTGACCATTTAATGCAGCACATTCCGCACATTCATTCTCATCTGCATCCTCTACAAATTGCCAATAAGGATATAAGTCTTTATTATCCATCAAATCCTGAAATGCTTCGCCTTGTACGACCTGATTAGCACAATTATCATACTCGGTTCTTAACCAGGTATTATTTATCGTTTCTGTCGCTTCTTTTGAGAGCTTTAGAACTTCACTAAATCCCCTTATTTCTTTCTGTTCATTAAAGATATTGGATTGAATAAGGCTTGCTTCCGTTCTTGCTTTAGCTGCTGCAAATTGAGAAATATTTAATAAATACCGTTCATTTAAAGCAGTATCTCCCATCTTTTCAAACCTTGATTTGAATTTCTTATTATTTAATAATGGTTCAATAAGTTTTTTTCGATAGGCATCATAAACCGGCTTGTAAATCAGTTTTGCTTTTGGGTGATCGTATAAGAATTGCGTTTCCTGTTCTGTCAGGGTTACAGGGATAACTCCTAAAGGCTTTTGATCTGATTTTAAATGATCATGATTATGGTCATGGACCGGACTAATCAGAATTTTTTTTTTAAACTACTGAAGAAACTCTTTTTGTGAGCTGCTTTTGTTTCTGATTCTAATTCTGGTATGATATCAGGTATTTGTGATGGTGGTATTTCTTCAAAATCCGATGGAAGGATGCCATTATTGATAAAGAACTCGTCTGTCAATCTACGGCCATTCTCCAACATTGTAGCACTCAATAGCTTTATTTCATCCATTGTGAGCTTCTTTGTCCTGTCAGTTGAGTATTGCAGATCATTTGGAAGGTTCCTGTAAAATAATGATATTTTTGGGAGGAAATCAGTATTTAAAACCGAAATAATATAAGCTATTTTGCTTTCAATAACTGCATCAAACTTACGTTCTTGTACTTCTCCAAGTCCTTTTGTGCCAAATTTACCAGATTCTGCTGTTAAGGTGCCACCTAAAACCATTTGTAAAATACCGGCTTCGAAATCCTTGATCAGTTCCTGGAATATCTTATGCATATTCATGTTGGACTTATTGTCTGTAAAGTCTATAATTACTGACTTTTGGATATTGCCCTGATAATCTACTGAATAAGGATATACAAATCCCTTTGAAGGATCCGGGTTTGCTGCCAGTTTTTCAGCTTCCAATCTTGCAGGGTTAAACTCATTTCCATTTGCATCAATCTTTGTTTCTGATTGTGGATAACCGACCTGCATAATTGGTATTGCAGCCTTTCGACCCGCTGCACCCCAGTTCATTAAAGCATTATTGATCTGAATAAATGATCTTGCTATTGGTTGCATCCAACCCAGAAAGTTCTCAGTGTTTGTTGAAGGCTGTATAAATAATAAATTTGCAGCTTCATCAAAATTCATACCTGTTGAAAATACAAATGTCGATTCTTTCAACATTCTGTTAATTGGATCAATCACCGAAATAGGATATTTATAAATTTTACCACCTAAAGGATCAAAATTCAGTCCGGTAAATCCCCAAAAATAAGCATATACTATTTCACGTATTAACTGCCTTTGATATGGTTGTGAACAAAGCTCATTTGTCCACTCATCATCCTTTTCACCTGATTTATGAACCATAAAAAATTCAACCCTGTCAACTGCTGCTCCGATAGCCTCAAATACTGATTGAACAAATGGTGATGATTGAAATACCCATGTAATCAAAGTGTCCCATTGTAAAGTATAACCCTGTTTAAGTACCTGGTCTGATGCTAGTCTACATTTCGTTATGTCCCATTCCTGTAAGTAGTTGGAAGGGAACATTTGACTGATAACATCCAAGCCAACTGACTTTGGAAGTACCCAGTTAGATACAGATTGAGTTGCTCCGGTTGCCGGTACTGATTGAGGATTACCAAGTCCCCAGCCTCCGCCTTGTGTTTTAAGCCTTACTAATTCTTTAGCTACTTCGGTCAAATATTGATCTTCAGATAATGTTTTTAGTTTTTTTGCCATTATCCGAGTGTATTAAATGATGAATCAATGAGGCCTGAACTTGATAACTTAGCTTCGGGTGCCTGTTCTACTTTAATAGATTTTTGACCGATATTGACCTCATGGATGTATTTGTCAGCCCAGGTAAAAGAATCATTGAGTTTTTCGCTGTCATGTTGAATTCCTGCCAAAATGTTTCTGATTGCCAGTATTGAAATGAGCTTAATACAAAGATTTGCACGTGCTGTTCCGGTCTTAGTTAGTTCTGATGCTGTATCATATTTGGAATTTAAAGCTCCTGTAAACTCATCATAAGCGAAGTTGGCGCCTTGTTGTAATGAATTGTTATCTCTATCGTATTGAGTAGTTAATAATTGACCAGGGCAAAACTGCAAAATATCATTCCCGGTTAAATAACCGAGATTTAATACTTTTAATTGGTCAATTGTCATAACAGGATTTTGGGCAAATATACAATCAAAAATCCGAAATGTATAAAAAATTTATAAAGGTTTGGAATTTACCCGATATTCCCCTGATTAGTTCGGGTTATTACAGAAACTCCACCAACTAAAACCCTGCTGTTACGTTGACTGTATTCCTGCCATTCTGCTTGGAGTATAGTTGTAACCATGTAGCGGATGAGGTCTGTGTAATGCCCTATTGGCTCATAACTGATACCTGTTTGTGGGTTTTTGACCTTCTTTTTTTCCATCGTTCCGTCTGGCAATTGCTTTGCCATGATATAATCATCTATTGAGATTTTGCAACTATCACCAATCACAATTGACCAACCTTTGTAAGTAAATTCAAATATTTCATTGATAAAATCAGCACTCAAAGCAACCATAGGATTAGACCGGCCTACTTTATTTTGTACCCTGAATTTATTAACCTGCAATGTTTCAATGAACTTTTGAAAGAATGAAGCATTGTTAATATCTACCGTACTTCGATTTGTAGCTGAAGCATCGCCATAAACATAAAGCACGTTGGTATAATTCAGTCTTTGTAAGTATTTAACGACTAATAAAGCAGCCTTTTGAGCATTATTATCTGGTGCCTTTGCCGGTATTTCATGAATCTGTTTAAGCTCTTTTTTTTGTATATCAATTTGCCAAACTGCAACCGCACAATAAGGATCATTGTTGTTATCTACACAAACATGAATAGTAGTTGCAGGATCATAGGCTAACGGCCTGACATGGTTTATTTCATTGAATTGTGGCAAGAACTCTGATCCGGTTCGCATTACTCCACGTTCACCATCTGCATAAATACGGTATAAGTTTGGATGATATTGTTTATCATAAGCGAAGTCATCAAGAATGTTCTGATCCACAAATCCACCTTTGCCTGATGGATGTCCGACTATCCAATAGTTATCTCTATAAGTTACTTTTATCCAAATCGAATTCCCTTTTTTATTGATCCGTTTAAATGAATGTTCCGGGTCTAATGAGTTGTATTTTGTACCGGTCCCGTCAATAGTTAGTGGTAAATCTTCCCAAACATCCATATCTAACCAGTTTTCATACTGCCATAACTTAGCACTGATAGGATTCCAGTCACAAATAAACTTCTGGTTTGGTCTACCTCTTAATCGTTTTCTTTGTTGTGAAAAATGATCTTCAAGGAACTGGCTCCATTCGTTATTCCATACAACATTGAATTTTTCAATACCTTTGATGTTTTCAACATTATCAAGACCTCTGAAACGGACTATTGCACTGTTTTGAGTGGATTTCATTAAATCCTGTTGAAAAGTCCAAAAGTAGTTAGTAAATCCCAGATTCTCATTAACCAATTGGAAGGAACTATAAACAGAATCTTTTAAATCTACGTGCTGACGTCTGAAAACTACTGATGAGTAATTATGCTCAAGTTGATCGACTGATAGAGCTTGTGCAATTGCGTAAGTTTTTGAGCCGGATGCTCCACCTTCTAAAAAAATATACCTGATTGCAGTATCCCTCAAGGCTGCTTTAACATGAAAATAAAGAGGGTTGAATGATCTGGCAGTAATTACCGGAATTTGTTCATTCATTTTTAGTGAGGTGTAACTGAAATATCTAAATAATATTGACCATCGACATAATTATTCCATGCACCGCTTCGATTAAGATTTATGACATAATTTCTTCTCATTCCAGGAAGTGTTGAAAACAAATAATGAGAAAGTTGATCGCATTTAAACCCTGTTAAATATTCGTGCATTTCTTGAATCATTTCAAATTCAGGTTTAGGAATATCAATCCATGGAATAGCAATTAAATCCATATCACGATTTAATGAGCCATGTAATACCAGATTGTACCCATATTTTAAAGCGATTGTTTTTAACGGTTCAAACAAATAAGCATAGAAAGAAGGTTTGACATGAATCGGCTTTGTTACTTTTTTCTTATTCATTTGATAATCTTTTGTTTATGAAAACTCTAAAATTGAACAAACCGCATTTCTAGGGTTTAAATGATGTTTTTATTCTTTATCTTCAGGATCAACCTGTAAGCCAAATACAAGTTTTTTACCGCCTGATGTTAAATCAAGTTTTTCAGCTTCATTATATCCTAACATCTTGCAAATTGATTCAAGAGCCTTTTGTTTGTCGAATAGTTTAATCTTAACATATTCAACGGTTATCGGTTTTTTATCCTGTGGATGTTCAGGATCGAACTCAAACTCTGTTCTGATCTTTGTATCAATACTTTCAATAGCTGCTTTCTGATCATCTGTGAGAGCCTCAAAATCCTTTCTTTCAATCCAAGTATTATGAAGGTTTGCGATGGAAGAAAATGCTAATTTAGCATATTCATTAACGACTTTTAACCGGCTTATCCCTGCTAATTTACCTAAGTCTTTTTGAATTTCTTCAATGTAGGCTTTGATATTAGGTTTTATTAGGTTTTCACATGCAATTACTGCTGCTGTATTTTCGCTATAACCTGCTTTAATTGCTGCTCTTGTACCGTTCCAATCCAAAATATATTCTCGACAAAATATCTTTTGTTTTTCTGTGAGCTCATTTAATTCAGGTTTATTTTCTTCCATAATCTTAAAATAACGATGTTTGTACATATCCTGAATCCTTAACTGCAATTTCTTTCTTATTTGGCAGTTCTTCTATTGTTAATCCTGTCTTATCCATTAACCAGCGTGCTACTAAATGTCTGTGGCAAAACTTTTCAGGGCTTTCATAACAAACAAGTGCAATATCATTTCCGCCTCCGATTGAGTGCAAATCCTTTAAAACCTGATCAGGATTTATCAGGTTCAACATTTCTGCAAATAGCTGTTTATATTGGTTTTGATCTGTTTTCAACAATTCCGGCTTTGGAGCTAATAATTTGTAGCTTAATCCTGTGTAGAATTTCGGTTCAAATGCAACAATAGCAATAGAAATAAGCCCTTGTGAATGGATTTCTTTCATGTTTGCGAAATATGAAGTCCAGATTTTCATTTTAATCTTTTTTCATTTTCTTCTGTTCTTTGCCTCAATGCCTTTCTCATGCTGTCAATTATTGCTTTGTCATGATTAAATTGTTCGAGTGCCTTAATCCTGCTTTCAAGTTGTGGAATAGTCTTAACGTTGTTTATTGTTGAAGGGATTAACCTAACAGTATTAAAAAGCCAAATTGTAGCACCTGTTAGAACTATTCTGAATCCCCAGGCAATCCATGAGTGAATACCATCTTTAAATGATTCTTGAAGAAAGTTCTTTGTTGCTGATTTTAGCTTTTGCCCTGTCATTATATTGTGGCTTCAAATGATTCTTTAGGTTCTTGATATAAGATTTGAAACAAATATCCATCAGTATCGGTTGTTGTCGGGGTAATGATTGGTAATGCTTCGGGTTTTGTGATCTTTTGGCAACTTAAACAAAAAAGGTTATTATCTCGCATTTCTACAAGTTCGGTTGAATTACAATATTTACAGCGTTCTATTGTCATTTGCCCTTTTTAGCTAATTGATGATCAATATGTAATAATCCTGCCTGATCCCCTTTACAAAGTTCGATCTGTTTACGGACCTGATCGGCAAAATTGATTTCTTTGATCTGGTTGTTTGCAAAATAATTTAACATTTTCAGGCATCCGTAGTCTTTTACTTCGATTGCCTTGTCAATTATCTCATTTATTGCATCCTTGATCAGTTTTTCACGTTCTACAATAGCAACAAACATACTCAATAAGTCTTGAGGAGGTTCATAACCCTCAATAGGATCATATCCAACCTGATCACCATGAAGCTCTATGAATGCTGAGAACTTCGCTGAATGGGTTTGCTCTTCCTTCGCCTGTTTTAAAAGACATGAAGCAAATCCAGGATAACCGAACTGTGTTGCTACGGTTGCCATTGCCCTGTATATTTGACTTGATGCTGTTTCAAGCTGAACTTCTCGGTTAAACAGTGCTAATAAATCGGGATTCATTTTAATTTCTGACATATGATTTTGTTTTTAATTCAGGCTCAAATATAAGTCAATTTGTAGTTATTTTCGTAAATAATTATCAATAATTGATTTTGTATAATCAAATCCACAACAAAATTGAGCCTTAAATCCCTTTTCATTCAATCTATTCAATATTTCGTTCTGTTCCTGAATATGTTTTTCTTTTGACAAGGATCCGTCTTTGAGATAAATTGATTCAGCTTTCAGTTCCAGGCACAAAGCATGATAATTACCAGAAGGCTCAAGTATTACTAAGTCTGGTAATGCCTTGCCTGATCTGAGTGCTTTTAGTTGCATTGCTACTCCGATACTGACTTTGAGCCCTGAACATTCAGAAAGAAAGATCACTGAGGGGTATTGCATTTTTAAATAAGTGCAAATTTGCTTTTGCAGGTGTGCTTCTGGTTTTTTCATGGTTTAAATAAATTAAAATCCCTGTTTACACAATTGGAATATATTCCATTCATAAGATTTCTGTCATCAACGCCAATCGCTTTTAAAAATGAATCTTTGAAATAAATATGAGTTTTGATATTAGTAATACACCATAACCAAAATTCTTGTAACTCTCTTGAATTGTATTTTTGCCCACTATTCAGACCGATTTTGAATAAATCCACATATTCCAAAGACTGTTCAATCATTTTTTGTGAGCTTTCAATGTCAATAATCGGTTCAATACTAGCAAAGGTTTTGAACCCATCATCATGCAACCATTTTAAACCAGATATCCTTTCTTTATTCGTTGCTGCATTTGGTTCAAGATCATCAAGCCCGGTCAATGTATTGCCTATTGCAATAAGATTTTTATATTTATTATGATATGCCAAATTAACCCAGTTATGCATCGTAAATCCTGTTATTTTACTTTTGGTTAATATCTTTACAGGAATATCATAAACCATACAAATATGGATAGCTTTTATTGTTAATCTATATGTTTCTTTTAATGCCGGATCGGTTGTAAATGAAAAGAATAAACCATGTTTTTGAAGTTCTGATTTGTTTTGTATCAATTCTTTTTCAAATACTTCAATAGCATGTTTTTCATCTTTGAAACATGATTTTAATTTTGGTTTATTCCCTCCTAAAACTTTGGCTGTTATTCCTTTTTTTAGATAACAGTATGAACAATTGTTCGAACAACCAATATAAAAGTTACAAGCCCAATAGCTATATTCAGCAGCTTTCCCGGACGGATTATAAATTACTTTACCTTTGAACAAAATTTTTTACTTTTTTTAAACAACTAATATAATTTTCTTCCCTGTTTACATCATAGCAATAGGAACAAGCTAAACACATTCTTGATCCGACAAATACGCCCTTACATTTTAAACGAGTGCAAGGTGTGTCGGTTTTAGGATCGAATTTAACTTTATCCATATTACTTTTTTTTAAACAGCCAACCAACAAAAGGAAGGTTTTTGCATGATACTTAGATTCGTTGGTGTGGCTGTTTGTGTGGGTTTTTATTCAGAAATAATCATAGGCATAATGTATGCTATTTGTTCATTGTCATCATACCCATCTGTGGTTATTTTAATCATTTTGTTTTGCCCTTTGAAGTTGAAAATTAAGGCTGTTGATACCATTGCAGATGAAAGTTTTTTTATTCGGTTGGTGTTAAAACTGATCTTTTCAATCGGAACTGCATCAATATCGTTGTAATTGTCAATGACTGATTGAAAGTCAAGCGGATTGGTTTCAAAATAGCTATAATGGATTGTCCCTGATGGTGCCCGGACTTCAATTATATCAGGCAGGAATTGAATTAACTCAGGATAAGGAATGTCAAGCAGATGAATCGATTTTAAAACATCCTTATGGATCATTCGCCCTTCCAGATTTTCAATATCATCGTCTGAGAAATTATGCAATCCCTTATCCTGCATTAGTAAAACATTACCATCAGTAGCATACAATTTGCCACCTGTAAAATACACACATTGCATATTTGGTTTTAGTTCGTCATCACCGCAAATTTCCCAGAATTTGGAGTTGAATTTTGGTTTTTTCATTTTTATTTATTTTAAAGTTTTAAAAAAATTGACTTAGTAAAAAAGGCACTCGGTTTTATTAAAGAAAAAGCTACTGAACTTTAATTGTGGTACTGAATGCCTCTTTATGGGTTTCATTATTCAAATAAGTTTAGTTGTGTTATTTCCACAATCTTTTTGCAATTTCCAGCTTCTTTGTAATCTCATTCAGATCCTTCTTAGCATACACCAAAGAATACGAATGTCGCTTTTCGATAGTTCCGTTTTTTAATCCTTCATGCTTTGCTTTTGCTTTTTCAAGTTCAAACTCATAAAGTTCTACACTATCAGGCATTGATAGGTTTGTTGTGTTGGCTTTTATAGACCAATATTCCGCCCTACTTTCGTATGATTCGGCTTTTTTCCCAAACCTTACACATTTATCCATCCTGTTAGAATTTCGCTCTATTAAAGCTCTGTGTCGCTTTTCGCTGTGGTGTCCTATCTTAATCGGCTCCCCAAGTGATAAGAAGTCTTTGCCCTCGTTTGATGCTTCATAATATTGGTTGCTTTTCTTTTCAGCATTTAACGAAGCATTACTAAGTCTTTCAGCTTTACGTTTTGCCCATTCCTGAACATTAAACCCATCAGCCCGTACTATCGAATAAAAGAAAAATCCATCTTTTTCATAGATCAGGTTAAAAATAATATTCTCATGTTCATTGCCGTATTTGGTTTTAATCTCAATAGTTTCACCCTTTTCGTGTTGCTCGCTGCATTTAGCAAGAAAAACATTTGGGATAAATTTTGAATAGGTGTTCATAATGTAGCTTTTTTAGTGATTGTTATAATAATTACAAATGTAGTATAAATATTTTAGTTTTGGTTAGTTTTTTTAAAAAGGTTGTAAATTTTCTGAATTACTTTCACGATTTGAATCAGGATATTCTGTCTCATTATATTCTGTTTTATCTCCAAATAATTGCCGGTCTCCATTCCATTCAAGAATGACACAACCTATAATTCCGTTTCGGTTTTTATGGAAATTTAATTCAGTATGCTTTAGAAGTTCATCGCTGGTTAATCCTTCAATATCCAGCTTATAAAATGCAGGTCGCCATAATGTTGCTATTACATCAGCATCAAACTCAATTGATCCTGATTCTCTCATATCTGATAAATGAGGTCTTTTATCAGATCTCTTTTCACAATCCCTATTCAGTGTACTAATAGCTATGATAGGTATTTTAAATGCTTTACAGGCTGCTTTTAAACCTCCTGTTATTTTCCCAATTGCCTGATCCCTGGTTCCGCCTTTTTGTATTTCAGTATCTATTTTCTGAAGATAATCAATATAAACAATATCCGGCTTATGTTTTTCAATACTTGCTGCTATTTGGCTTACTGTTATTTTTGAAGTATCGTCAATAATCAGGTTCTTACCGATCAGATTCATAAAGTAGTTGTTTATATCCTGAATATCAGTATCGTTAATCCTGCCTTTATTCATTGCATAGCTTGATATTCCGGTATTGATAGATGCCATTCTTTCAAGTAGCTTTGAGGCTGACATTTCAATTGAGAAAACAAGGCATTTATTCCCCCTGATAATCTGGTATTCAATATCATCAAGTATTAGAGCAGTTTTACCCATACTTGGACGTGCAGCAATAATTATCAATTCTTCTTTCATCCATCCAATAGTCAAGTCATTAACTATTCCCCAGCGTGATTTAAAATAACCTTCCCCGGCCCGCCTTTGGATCATCCTTTCCATTGCCTCTTTTATTTGGCTTGGTAGATCGTTATTGTTCGAAAGTTTGTTGATAAATAAATCAAGTTCCTTTTTTCGCTGTTCAAATCTATCCAGGATTTCAAAACAATCGCAAGTATCTGAATAAGCATCTTCCTGTATTTCGCCTGATAACCGGATCAATTCTCTAAGAATGTATTTCTCAAATAAAATAATAGACCACTCAAGAATGTTTGAACTATTGGTTACTTTGTTTGTTAATTCTGTTAGATAATAAGCTCCTCCAATGTTTTCAAGTTCGTTTGTTTTTCGCAGTTCATTAACCAGGATTAGTATATCAATAGACTTTCCGGTTGCATATAGTTCTTGAATTGTTTTGAAAATTAGCTGGTTTTCTTGTTTGTAGAATATTTCGGGAGTTAAGAACTTCATTACTTCCTTTCTACTATCGTTTTCTATTATCAAAGCACCTAATACACTTTCTTCAATAGATAATGATTGAGGTGACATTTTACCAAGTTCCAAAAATTCAGGATATACCTCCGGTGCATTTTTTCTGATGCTTTCTAACTTATGACTGAATGATTCTGATATTTTATTCATTTTACACCTGCCCCTTTTTTAAGTATTTCTATTATTTCCTGTTCTGCGGTTGGTTCTGGTTTGTCTTTTTTTGGAGGGATAAATATATCAGGATTTTGGGGAACTGTTATTCTTTCGCTTAGTATTGATGTATCTGACTGCTTATAATTTAGCATTTTATCAATAAATGAAACAGTAAGCATATAATCAAGATTGAATTTATTATTTTTAATAACCCAACCTTCTTTTTTTGCGTTTTCAATTGCCTTAAGTATTTTTTCAGTAGTAAATCCTGCTGTCAATAACTCATGGTATTTTGTTTTTGTATTGGCATTTTTATATGTATTTTCAGTATTATATAACCTATTAAATTTTATTATAAAATCCGAAAAAATGTTTTGAAATTCAGGTAAATTTATTGAGGGTATTGTAATATCTCCATCTCCATCTTTATCTTTATCTTTATCTTTATCTTTATCTTTATCTTTATCTTTATCTTTATCTTTATAGCTTAAGCGAGGCTTTAAGCCACCCTTACGACCAGCCTCAGATAATTTTTGTTTTATATCACTTAATTGCTCATATTGTTCATTACAAAAATTTATACTAATGAATTGATTATCATGTATTTTAATAATGTTTGCATTTATAAGGTCGGTTAAGCCTTGCTTAAGCCTTGCTTTGTTATTGATTAGCCTTTTTTCTAATTCTTCTAAAGAAAAGTTGCAATCTTTTTTCCAATACCAACAAAAAATTTTAACAAATAGTGCTTGAGCTGTATCAGATTGGAGAGTAATATCTCCTTGTAACCATTCATCTGGATAAAATCTTAAGAAGGGAAAGTCTTTACTCATGATTATAAAATATAAATAGCCTCTCCAAATTGTGGCTTAAATTCACTACTACGAATAGGAGGGAATAACAATCCTTTGAGGCTATTAGAGGAAAATAATGAACAACCTCGCAGCACAGCTACGAGGTATCGAAAACCCTCCGCACAAGCCAATCGGAAACGAAGCAAGCTTCGAGGAATTGACCTTACAGAGATTAAAATCAAATTGATCATAATAATGAATTTAAGCTGATACAAATATAGCTAAAAAATTCCCATTTGTACCAAAAACACAAAATTTATTTTCCGATAGACTATTTTCTATTGTGAGCTGCTGCCTGTGCTATTCTTGCAAGGATTGCAATAAAACACCCGATTCCAGCGGTTGCAGCTTCCTGAGGTGCTCCGTTTGCTTCAGCTAAACCACCTGCTACAAATAAGATAGCAATTACAATTAAGATAGTCATTAAAATTAGATAAAAGGTTTTCATAATGTTGGTTTTTTATTTTTTTGTAACGATAAATAATTCTGAATAATTGATGATAAAATCAGTCGAATCATCCTGAATATAAAGGTACCATCCATTTTTGTTTATTGCAGAAATAACCCTTTTATGATCGGCTGTATCAATTCTTGATACTTGGAAGGTTTGTAATACCTGATACTTTTCTTTTTGATCCTGATGTTTATTTGAAGCCATTAGAACAAAGCCAAAAAACATCATTCCTGCTCCAAATCCGATGATGAGATGTAGGATTGTTTTCATAATGTTACAATTGTTTATAAGTGTTTGTCCTATCAATATAATCCTCAGAAGTAGTCCAAAAACTGTAACGATAATAAGCCCGTTCTAAGATTTGAGCTGCTTTTTTTGGATGTATTTTTTTATCAAATAATTTTTTTCTCCAAAGAGATTCTAAAAATGAACCTCTCCAAATCTTAGAATCTTGATAAGCATCTTTATGAAATTTATCAGATGTTAATACTCTGATTGCCTTAGTATATATTTCTAAATCCATAATTTTGTTATTTTACAGGGTAAACCAAATGATTAACACTAAGCCAGCGGTTTCGCTTTCCTGTGCTAACAAAGCATTTAAAAGTAGATTCAGACATTTTAATAAATTCCTTGCCAAACTGGATCATTCTGAAATTAGTATTGATCGGTATTTCAGATAATGGAATTTTCCCGATCTTTTCGGATTTCTTTGCCCTGGGATGTAATAGTTCCCATATTGCTTCGGTAGCTTCGTTAGCAGCCAAATCATTGATACACTGGCCGGTTATGGCATTGTAGATTTGATCTTTTTTGATAGTCATATAGTTGGAATTATATTTAATGGATGAGGTAATTTATTTTTAATTATATACTCATTTCGTGCAATCGCAGCATTGATAGCAGTTGAAAATGTGCCAATAAGAATTTGTTTATTATTACTATATAATAAAGCTCTGAAATTATTATCTCGTTTATAGAAACGCACACCTCTAAAACCAGAAGTATTATTAGATTGGATCACTCTTTTGTTGTTTGCTTGAATAATTATTGTAACCCATCTGCAATTTTCTGGAGTATATCCCTTATCATTATTTTCTCTATCAATTGTTAATCCTTCTCTATAACCATTTTTTATAGACCAATTATAAAAATTAATAAAACTGTTCTTCCATTCATCGCATACCGTTATCCCACGCTCACCATAATCTTTATAACTTTTCCCAGCTACATTATAGCATCTTGATTTCATATTTGTCCAGCTATAATAAATAGTTGTTTTACACAAATTATGTTTTGTTCTGCTTTTAGCAATTGCTATAAATCTATTACAGCCACAAGATTTTACTAAACCTCTTTTTATATTGTTAATTAAGCATTTAAAATGTTTACCGCAAAATGGGCATTCATATATTGCATAATGTTGTTTTTGTTTGCTTTGTTCGTTTGCAAACTGCATCCCCAAATCCTGAATCATTTTCATCTTATTAAAAAATAAAACCCCCTCATGCAACTTGTCTAGAGTTTTACAAGCCATGATTAGTGGGTTGTTGCATTCGGGGGTGTTAAATTTAATTTGATTAATCATAACTTGCATTTCTAGACAATACAAATATAGGTATTTTAAATCAAAATAGATGAAATAATAAATATTTTTCTTTCATGGCTTTATTTTCTTATCCATTTCACACATAAATAATAACTTTTAACAGGCATTAAAATTGATACTGAGACACGGCTTTGAACATCCCAAACCTTCAGTATGTTGATCTGGCATTTACCGGAATCGATATTTGTTTTGAAATAATTAGCACAAGTTGAGCAGGTTTCCATTAGATGTTTTCAATCTGCATTAAAATATTCTTAATATCAATAGCCGGTAAATTAACCGATTCTCTATCTGGTAATAATACAAATGCTTCTGGAAAATCCTTTTCTATTTTGGTATATGATCGCAGTTTTAATAATTGAGCTACAATTTGAACTCTTAATACATTCTTTTTGTGGTTCAATTTTGAAATTTCGCTTTCATACTTCTTTAATCCTTCCATTTCGCTTTCTGATATTACTACATAATGAATCGAACCATTACATACAATACTTTTTGGCATTCTTATGTCTTGATAATATTCGCCCTGTTTAAATCTTAAGTATATTTGATTATTAAGATAGTTTTTGTCTATCTTTTGAATATGATTTAGGTCATTTTCTGGTATGTGTGAAAAATGTATTTCAGCAGCACAATCAGCGAATTCAATTTCGGTTGCTTTTATTTTCTCAGTAACTTTTAATACTAATTTTTCAGCAACTTGTTCTGCAATAGTTTTTGTAATTAAGTTTGACATAATTTTGTTTTTATTTATTGTTTTAAAACATTGACATTTGTTCGAAATCTTCATCAAAAGGAATGTTGAAATCTTCCAGTTTATCCCAGTACGGAGCAGTTTCGTCATTGAGAATATCGGATATTTTAATCAGCGTTTCCGATCTGGAATCTATCTTATTGCGAAAGGTAATAACTCGTTCAGGTATTGATATTTGATTTCTTGTAAATAATGCCCCACGATGCGTGATTAACCAATAACCCTCTTTTCGGACTTTATTTTCAGGATCAATGTATTTAGCAACCAATCCGAAATAACGAAGAGCTTGAAAATTGTTATACTCATTCTTTGAAAATTTAACCTCTGATTGCAAATGAATACAATTTGACCGCTTTTCAATTACTGCAGCTTTGAATTTAATCAATGAATTGCAAAGCCCTTTTGAAAGTCTGTGAGGATGCTTCTTTAACTTTGCACCACAACAAGGGCATATTTCAGGTTCTTTCATTTTGCAGCTTTTTTATTGATTTGTATTAAAAGATTTCCAATACCCCGACCATCTTTGATGTTTTTACCAGAAGCCCACCCAGAATAAGGGAAGAATGTAATTACGGAATGTTTGAAAAAGAACTGAATTTTAGTATTGTCCTTGTATAGAATTTCATAACCTAAAGATTCTATTTCTTCAATAGCAAATTGCATCCTTTCGGGTTCTAACTTCGTTTGTCGGTCTTTGTCTAATCTACTCATTTTTCAGATTCAATTTCATTCCAAATTCGTTTAAATTCCTTTCCCTCTATCTCTTTCGGCAGTTCATGAATACCGTAACTTTCTTTAAGATCATTACGATATTCTATGTATTGCCTTTGGATGGAGGTTATTTTACTTGCTCAGTTCCTTTTCTTTGGATTCAAATTCAGAATCTAAGCCGGCTTTGTAAGCAAATTCTCTGATCGCTTCCAGCTCGATTGAGGTTGTTGCTGTCAGGATTGCATCTGAGATTCTTTCACGTTCTTTCATTTCATTTATTGCATTCAAATCAAGAGTTTTGCTATTCCCCCTGTCAACATCTAAAACATCGCCTTCAGGTAGTTCATTTCCGGTTATAGTATCATAAAGCCATTTACGTGCCTTACGTGTTGCCTTACCTAATACAGCATCAGTTCCCATATAATTATTAACCTTAACGGGAATGTCAATCTTTTTACTCTTTGTAACCCCGTTAATGGACCATTCAATTGACATCACAACAGCCCCGGAACCTTCTTTAATTCGTGGCAATTCAGGAATAATATCATATTGAAGCCCTGGGATTTTTGAAAGTAAATATCCACAACCCTCTTTCGTTGCATACATATTCCCAGCAATGATGTTAAACTGATTTCCGGTTGGTTGTAAGCCAAATAATACAGCTTCAATCAGGCAATTCTTGACAGTCGGTTCGTCATAAACCTTATCAGATTTAAAGCCTAATTTATTTCCCTGTAATTCCATTATTGGCTTCATGTATTCAGGTGTAAGAAGTTGCTTTATTTCAGCTATGGCATTTGATACCAGATAAGCCTTTTCAAATCCAACAACCTTATCATGTCCAATTACTGACATAACAGAATTATTTAATTTTACTGCTACTTGTGAAACTTTCTCGGACAATATCATTATTCCGGTTTCTTTTTTTTCGTTTTCCATTTTATTTATTTTTGAAGTGAATTAAATTGTTAATGATTCATAATAAATACGAGCTTTCTCAACCTGACCATAAATCTTATTTTCGATTTCAATATCCCTGGTCAGTTCAAAGACTTTGATACGTTTTGCAAGTGGAAGAATATCCAAAGGAATTAAAGAGGGTGTATGATTGAGTTTTATTTGTTGTGAGATTCTTTGATAATCGGGATTCTGATCATCACATCCAAATTTAAACCATACCCTTTTTTGAAGTTCGACAATTATTTCTGTCGGGGAGTCTACGAGACAGTAAATAATGCGACCTTTTGACCTTTTAAGAATACCGCAATATCCCCTTAGCTGGAATTCATTGTCTTTTGTCATTTCAGATTCGTAAAATGTACGAATATCCCAGCTCGTTTTAATGTCCTCAACGCAATCTTCCTTATCCTGATCAATATCACAATGACCCGTAATATATTCATTTTCCAGATTTATGTCAGATTTTACCCTAAACTGTCCGCCCAACACTTTTTGAACTAATGCCATAGAATCCTGCTCGCAAATATGCCCTTTTAGCATTGGATCAGTAACAACCTCGTCTCGATATCCAAAGTTATTATTAAGCCATATTTCACGGATAAACGTTTTTGCAGTTTCTCCAAGTAATCCAGATTCTTTGTCGGATTTTAGTCTGGGTTCTGTCATGATTTTGCCAATAGCAGAACATCTAATTTTGATTTTCTCATTCATGTTATTTCATTTAATTTATGTGGAAATTTATTTTTAATTATAAAAATATTTCTTGCAATTGCAGCTTCTTGTGGAGTGATAAAATATCCTATTGAATATCGTTTTTTATCATATACTAATGAAGCTCTAAATTTATTATGTTCTTTACAAAAACAAACGCCAGCAAATCCAGATGTATTAGTAGACTTAATTAACCTTTGATTATTGCATTGTTCTAATTTAGTGGCCCACTTACAATTATTAGGTTCATAATTACCATCGTTATTGATTCTGTCAATGGTTAATTTTTCATCATATCCATTATTTGTAGCCCAATTATAAAAAGCCATAAAATCATTTAACCATTCATTACATATAGTAATTCCGCGACCTCCGTAATCTTTAAAATTTGGGCTATTTGAATTAAAACAGCGATCTTTCATTCCTCTAAATATCTTATTTATCCTAGCACTAGCCATTCCATGCTTAATTTGTGCCTTTCTTATTGCATTAGATTTGTTGCATCCACAAGATTTGGTATTGCCTGAATTTATTCGATTCGCTGAAGTTATAAATGGGTTACTACAAAAAGGGCATTCATATAATTTGTAATGGTCTTTGTAAACAGTTCCTGATTTAAGGTAGTAGCCTAAATCTAAAATAACTTTCATACTATTAAATAATAAAACCCCCTCATGCAACTTGTCTAAGGTCTTACAATCCATGATTAGTGGGTTGCTGCATTTGGGGGCGTTAAATTTAATGTTTTGAATCATAGATTTAGACACTTAGACAATACAAATATAGGTAATTTTATTGAAATATGGTTAAATAATTAAATTAAATTTCCATTTTCCTGCATTTCGTGCCACCTATCAGGCATTTCCCGAAATTCGGTTAAATAATCATCGCTTTGTTCCGGTTCAAACTCATCACAACCAGAACTATGAACGGTGTCAGCATCCAGACAATCAATATATTTTTTACAATTAACGCAATCTTGAAATGGTGGTTTTTTCATTGTTGTAGCTTTTAAAATGATTACAAATGTAGTATATTATTTTCAATTATTACTATCTATAATGAATTATTTTTCAATTATTTCTAAATAGTAGTTAGAGTGAATTAAATTGTTTCAATTTGTTCTTTTGCCCATTTCTTGAATGATTCGAATTTTGCATCAATGTTTTGAGCTATTTCGAATGATTGTGGACTTGATAATGATAATTCAGGAAGTATTAAATTATCAATCCATGCAGTTAATTTGGTTTTATCAGGAGCTTTTAAAGCCTTTTCAAGTTCGATCTGTTTCTGCCTTTCAATTTCAGCAAGCCTGTTTTGTTCTGCAATTTCAGCATCTTTCTTGTCCTTCAACTCCTTTTGAATCCTGTCGTTTTCAGCCTGAATTTTATCCCTTTCGATTTGTGCAATTCGATCCTTTTCGACTTGTTCTAAGGCTAATTTAAGACTTTCAGTATGGGCTTTTTCATGTGCTTCTTTTAACAACCTTGCTGTTTCATCTCGTTCCTTTTGCAACTGTTGTTCTTTCAATTCATTTTCCTTTCTCAGTTGCTCATTTTCAAGACGGATCCTTTCACGTTCCTTTGCATCTCTCAATTCTTTTTCAATTCGTTCCTTTTCAGCCTTTTTAGCTTCTTCAATCCTTTGCTTTTTAATCAACTTCTGACCTTCAATCAGGTTGTTAAATGCTTCTTCTGACATTTGGGCAACTGGATAACTTTCAGGTGTGTCGATGTATTCAGAAAGTATTTTAATTCTTTCCTGTTTGAGTTTTTCGAGCTTTTCTTTTTCGATGTTAATGAAATAATTTTCAATACCTGATAGCTTTTCTTCCATCAATTCAAGAACGATTTTTGTTTTGTTTTTCCAGGCATCTACATAACGGCCACCAGCCAGAAAAAAGGCTTTTTGTGCCTGATGGATTTTGTCAGTATTGGTCCTTACTTTTACAAGTTTCATTCTTAAATCATGAGCCTGTAAAATCAGCTCTTTTGACATTTCCTTGCTTACAAGTTCATTGTAAATAATTGCAAGGTTTTCACGTTCTGAAATTACAGGGGTGAAATGTTGCTCAATTTCCTGAGCCTGATTTTCGTCCAATCCAAATTCCTTCGGATCGATTTTAATTAAGTTTTGTTCCATTTTGTTTAAGGTTTATTGATTAGTGATACTTTTCATAGATTTTTATTAAATCTGTAAAACTTTGAAAATAACGCCCTGTTAAAAATATAAATTCAATATCACATTTTTTGATATCAGGGAATTGCTTTTGCAAAACATCAATTTGATTATTTTGTTGTTTTTCTATAATTTCTAACATTAAATTCATAACTTTATGGGATTTAAAAGGTCAAAAACAAATACAGTTCCACAATGATGGGTTTCATGTTCGTAGTTTTTCAACATCCAATCCATAAAACCGGATTCTATTGCTTCATCCCATTCAGGGCCATTCTCGATAATGCGATAATGTGTTAATCCTGCTTCCTTGCAGGTTTTGACCTTTGATTTAAAAAACTGTTCATTGATTGTAGCTTTCATAATAAGTATAATAAAACACTCCCCTAACGATAAAAGTTACCAAACTAATCCATGCAGAGAAATGAATTTCGCTTCGGGGAGTGCTATGTTTTTGAAAAATGATTTGATTTCGCATGAAATTGTAATAGTTTGGTACTGGCAAATATACTACATTTGTAGTTAAAAACAAATTTATTTTCAAATTATTTTTATTCAGGAATATTTTTGTCCTGAAAATGGGAATATTATTTGGAGTGAAAACAGATCAATTTACAAACCCCTGTTATGAAGGTTAAATGATTGAGTTATGAACTGAGTACTTACATAGACAGAAATTATCTACGCTTAGAAACGCTTAAAATAGCTTAAAAAGCAAAACCCCCAATATCTTATATCGAGGGTTTCATGGCTGACTAAGCAGCCATTTTGTATTCTGTGTCAATTCTTTGTTATCATCAACGCTTATCCTGTCTATTCCAATCATCCCCAAAAAGACTGTTGATTTCGGGCTCAACAGACAAAGCCTTACAGTATTAAGGTAACTGGTTAACCAAGTAGGCAATACTTGTGGAGATGGTGGGAATCGAACCCACGTCCAGAGAAAAACTCAAATAACAACACAAAGATAGTATTATTTTACAATATCCGTTATAATAATCGAATTTATCTTCGATCTCGGATTCTTAAGAGTGAAATCAGCTTTGTAAATCACTGTTCTATTGAATAGCTTGATATGAAAGGGATGAAATGTGAAGACAGGCTCTTTGATCCGGTTATTGATTGAGCCCACCAAAGTATCAAAGATGTTATATTCCAGATAACGAGTATTTGTACACTGCATATAATCACCAATCAAATAACCATCGTCCAGATGACCTGAAAAACAAGAATCATTTATCTTTATAAGTGCCGGTATTGGAACTGTATTTGATGTTTGGGTTGTTATTCCTATCAGTGTGCCTGTATTTTTGTTCTTTGATAACCTTTTATAATATTCCGCCATGTCAAAAAGCAGTTTATTTTTGCTCAATAACTCTGTGTTACTACTTAGTAAGGTGTTTCGTTGAATTGTAATTTTATTTACAACCCTGTGAACTTTACCCAGGTTATCCCTGTAAACTCCGGTATCAATTACAAGCTGAGATTTTTCATAGCTTAACTCCCCTGCATGATTTTTGTTTTTTGAGCAGGACCGGATTGAGAAAATTAAAATTACAAGCAAAATAAGAACTGCAATAATAGTATAAGCATTAAATCTATTCATAATAAAGTTTATTTAATCAATGATAAATCTTTTACTAATTGATCATAAGGGAATTGAGGATTAAACTTAATGTTTTTAGCTTCCAATGGTAAAATAGGATGTATTTCATCACATGTGCAATCAAACCAATCCCAGGTTCCCAAGATTAAGCCACCCCAAGTTAAAATTGTAAGCGTTGTATCATCATAATCGACAATAACAACACAATGATCATCTCCGGTTAGCTTTCCGGGTGTCCACGTCTTATGTGCATCAAAATCGGTTTCTGCATTTTCCTGAACATTCATACCGATATAAATGCCACCAACTAATGAAATAGCTTGCTTAACTTCAAGATGGTTTGTATGATCTTTTATAGTTACATAATTAGGAGTTTTTTCACCATCAAATGAATTTTTACAGATATAATTCAAAACATCTAATTCATTTAATCCTGTATCAGGTCCACCGGTTAATTTTTTATATAATGTCAAAACACTTGATTTTGAAGGTATTTTTTTAACTCCAATAAGACCATTATAGAGAGTTATCAGATGTGCCAGTCCCGCAATGGTACAATCTCCATATTGATCATTTCCTAACATAGGGAATAGTTTTGCAATATTATTTGTTTTCAAATTGTTAAAAACTGTTTGCAAATGATTAGTTGAAACAGGGGGAGTTGGTAATCCTGCTGAATAAGTTGAAAACATCAATGATCGTTCATCGTGTCTTACAGGTAATTTTCCGTATTTTTTCATAGGTTTTGTAATATATTGTAGAATTTATGGAATAAATCAATTCTTTGACTTAATCCGTTAAAACCGCCGTTAATTGCCTTTGTTAACTTGGTTATCGTTTCATTATCGAATCCCTGATCACAAATCTGCCAAAGGCTGTTTTTCCAAAAAAAGAATGCTGCTGAACTTAACGGATATTTAGTAGCAACTAAATCAGGATTAGTTTTAATTTCAGGATCAATGATATAATTAGCAAATCCTGTATAATTGTTTTTACCTGTTAATTGAATATAACCACGGCCACGAAAACGAAAGCCATCACCAGAAACCTCATCTCCATTGCCCATTCTGTTGGCATAAACCCTGTTTCCGATCATTTCAGGTTGCCTTGCATATTTCAACGATAGGTTATCAGGAAAATACCTGCCAAAAATAGCATTTAAGGCAGTTGCAGAATAATTAAGATTTTCAACTACTGATTTAAAATTATTGCTTTCATGTGAACATTGAGAAAGGAAATGAGCTAATCGTAAGCCTGAATTTATTTCAAACTTTTGACAAGTATCAGGTAATTGAGCTAATACTGAATCCGGAATGATGTTTTTTAATAAATCAAAATTCATGATTAGTTTCCTTTTGCCCCCCTTGTTATATCTGAAGGTTCAATTATAATTTGATAATATGCGCTTGCCCTTTGTTTATTACTATCGCAGGCCAACTGCCAACTGGCTGCAAAATTGAGTTTGCTCCGTGCTGCTTTTTTATCTATTTGAGCCTGTAATTGTTCATGTGATGCAACATTTGATCGTTCTGTGTTTACATAACTAATTATAGCAACAAACATGACAATGATAGCAGACAGAAAAGAAGCAAGTATCCAATTATTTCTTTTAGTATTTTTTCGGGTAACTGTTTCAAGGATCGCAATAGTTTCCTTTCTTGATGCTGCCATATCTTTCTTAATATCACAAACATTCTTTGAAAGTTGCTCTAAGGCATCATTTACCTTCTGCTCCCAGCGGATACGTGCATTATCTTCTGTTGGCATTTGTTTTTCTATTTATCCGGTAGCATCAATTGACCATCTGTATTGGTTGCAAATGTCTTGACAATATATCCAATCAGAACGGATAAAAATAGCTTTCCAATAGCAGTCCAATCTATAACAGTTGCAGTTGCTAAAGTAGTAAGAAGATCGGAAACCCCTGCACCTAAAGCCACAAAAGCACCATAAATAAGGTCAAGCCAATGGATAGTACCTGCGCTTGAATTAGAAGGGAACCAGGCATGCTGACCGGCATAGGTTAAGATAGTTCCAAGAATTGTAAATCCAAAGATGATCCATTGAATATTAGTAGTCGGAAAACCTGTCTGTAATTGAACTCCGATAAGAGCTGCAATAGTGATAATCAATCCTTTTAGAAATGTGTTTGTTTTCATAATCTGTGTTTTAATTGTTAATTTTTATTTATTTAAAAGTTACTTTAACCTATGTTTCCAATCGCCACAGGAGCAATACTACTAAAACTTTGCCCCCAATTATCACTATTACTTATTGTACCACCAAGATACCATATCTTATTCCCCAAACTACTATCAATATCTGTAGCATCGCAGTATATAACCTTTTGATTATTGCCACCATTAAAGGTTAGTTTTGCTTTACTACCCGGAGTTACAGCACTAATTTTAGGATGAAATGTAGCAGTACCAAAACATTCAATATCAGTATTGATAGTCATTGTTCTACCACTTACTAAACTTGCTTCACATCGACCAGTCTGTCCTCCCCACATCATAAGATAATTTCCAGTTAAATCTTTAGCACCTGCAAATGTTGTTTTATAATACCAGAAATTAAACCTGTCAGCATTAAGATTGCCACTAAGCGTAACAGTAATACCAGCACTTGTTAGAGGAATAAAATGGACCTTATTCCATGTAATAACCTGAACATCTAAAGTTATAGAACCTACAATCCAAAGATTATTATTAGTAGTTACAATAGTTCCTGCTGTATAAGTCCAAGTATTAGCACCTATAACCCAATTAGCACCAAAAGTAACAGTTCCTGCTGTATTTATTGTTATACCTGTTTTAATATAACAAGGTGGATTAGATAATAAACTCCAAGCATCTGTAGTCAATGTACCTGTTCCAGTATGAGTTAAAGTAGTTGTTCCTTGCCATATAGCACCAGTACCTACTGTAGTTATATTACCTTTTAAATTTAATGAATATCCATTTATATTTGTAGTTAAAGCAGTTGTAGAATCAGTTGTAAGAGTAGTTGTACCTGTAATAATTATATCTGTGGGAAGTGTACAAGTTAATGCTACATTAGTTATATGTACAGTAAAATTAGTAATAGTCCAAGCAGTAGCTCCGCTTCTTAAAGCACCAGCACCAGCAAAACTCGAACCTGTTCCATAAGTTTCATAAGTTGTAACATATAAATCAGAAGTGAGTGTATCAATACCCGTAGTCCTGAATAAAGGAATAACAACATTAGAACCTAAATCAAAAGTAGTAGCAGCAAGACAAGAAAACAAAGTACAAGCTGTAGCATCTATCGTTCCTGAAACATATTTAAGAGTTCCTGTTTGATAACGTATTGTAGCACCAAAAGTAATATTCCCTGCTAAATCAAGATTATTTGTAACTATACCAACACTGGTAGATTGCCATGTTCCGCCACCTAATATAACTTTTGCTGTTCCAAGTAGATTAAAATTAGCTACCGATAATCCACCATTACAAGTTAATGTTTCATTGGTAGTCCAATTAAGAGTAACAGCAGCACTACTTTGTGAAACCAATCCTGTATTAACCCAATTACCAAGTAAAACTATAGTCATTGTAACGGCAGCAAAATTAAGTGCATTAGGCCATGTAACACCATTAGCTTTTAAAGTTGCAGCAGCATTTATTGTTAATGGCCCAGTACCAGCAATAGTCATAGCAGCATTTAAGGTAACGCTACCACTTACCGTAAGCGTAGTTCCATTATGAGTAAAAGTACCAGTAAATCCAGTACCTTTAGTAAAATCTAAAGTCTTACAAACTTTAGCACCTGAGTTAATAACACAGTTACCACTATTATTAGAAAAGAAAGCATCATCAGCAGCAGTAGGAACTGCACCTGTTGCACCACCCCCATCTGTAGCACTCCAATTAGTTGCAGTAGCCCAATCAGTACCAACATTTCTAAAATAATAAGGTCCTGCCATTATTCACTACATTTATGAGCCTCTGACTCTGTTATAAATCTATTATTTATTCCAAGTTGAATTTCATCCTCATCTTTTGGCATGAAGTGAGGTATTTCAACCTCAATGGTACAACCACAATCAAAAGTAAATTCAACTGTAGTACGAATAGTAACCTGTTCAACTCTCAATAATTCTCTTATATTCATGATTTCGTTATTAAAAGCATAAAGTTTAAAATCTTACCTGCTGTATTTGAATCAACATTAAAGGCAAATATATCTCCTGCTGCAACTGCTATATTTAAACCTGCTGCGCTATTATTAGTTGCAGCTGTAAGGCTTGGCTTAGTTCCAAATATAGTATCAGCAACAGTCGGATAGAATGATGATTTCTTCCAAACATCCAGAACCGTAGTAGTTGCTATTGGTGTTGAACTGCCTTCATATAATACCCAACCTGTAATAGTTCCGGCATATGGTATTTTATAGTAACCTCCGTAATTTCCTGCAAGGATTACGTTTAATTGACCATTAACACTAAATTCTAACTGAGTAGTTAAAGGTAAGTTTTTTGTTAGTGCGATAGTTCCATCATCATTCTGATAGGTTTGAGTTCTGTTAGCTGTTAAAACTGCATTTTGCAGGGTTAATAAGTAATTCCCTGCTCCGGTAACTACTGAAAATATCCAACGACCTAAAACACTACCTGAAAACAAAGAAAATGTTTGCGATGTAGTACCCGAATCAGTATTCTGGCTATGATCCAAACTATTTGAATGTTTCTTACTAATTGCATCCGCTATGTCAGTATCAGCCTTAACCGTAGCCAAAGCAACTGCATTACTCGGAGCATGGGCAGCCTGAGAATGCGTGTATCCTGCCTTTGCCTGTGCTGCTGTTACTGCATTTGCTCCACCTGTATCCAATCCTTGGTCAGTTCCGGCTGTATGTATCTTTGAAATTTCTGTATCTGCTACTAATGATGATCCTGATACTTTGCTTACAAATAAACTGCCTAAAGTAGTTTTTAAATTTGACCAAGTTAATTTTTTCTTTCCGAAAGCTGTCGGAGTTGTTGCTGAATCTTCAATCACAAACACATCAGCATCTACCGGAGTAGCTTTGTCAGTCATTGCTGATATTTCTGCTGCTGTGGCCTGATTAAATTGACCAGAAGCAGCGTGTTTTTTTGATATCGCA
>Ga0182027_10000770_pt1 | contig 54379 bp, 50 predicted proteins | sample 712E1DmetaG_FD_121300 | JGI IMG/M metagenome (GOLD analysis project Ga0182027, IMG submission 121300) | Permafrost microbial communities from Stordalen Mire, Sweden - 712E1D metaG (Illumina Assembly) | ecosystem: Environmental > Terrestrial > Soil > Wetlands > Permafrost | place: Sweden...
GAGAAGCCGGACTGGGGCCGGGCGGCGGCACTGTCGTCGACCATGATCGCCAGAGGCAGGCGATGGGCGAGATCCGCGGTCGTGAGCACTCCGTCGAGGTCGGCGTAGGCCATGCCCGAAGGCGACCCCGTGGGTGTGCTGACGGGCGTGGCGGACGGCGAGGGAATCAGCGTCGGCACTGCCGTTGCGGATGGCGATGGCGAGACGGCGGCCGTCGGTGTGGCGCCTGGAGTTGTGCTGGGTTGGGCCGGGCTGCCACACGCGACCACCATCAACAGGCCGGCGGCTGCGAATGCCAGGGCCCTGTAGCCCGAGCGGATGCGTTCGATCACGAGTCTTGTCTCCCCAGAGTAAAACCAGCCTACAGGATAGCGTGGAGAGAGCATCGCTGGGTGGTCCACGCAGGCGGGGCCGTCCGAACAGCTGTCTGCCGAGCTCTTCGGCAGCGACGGCCGCTTCTTCAGATGGAAGGGATCACGGCGGTTCATCGCGGGAAGCAGAAGCGCGCCCCGCGGCGGCACTGGACCGGGGGCCACGCCGAGCCGGATGACACGAACTGCTAGGTTAGCCACGTGAATGGGGCCTTTCTCCTAGCTGCGTGAGCCAGGCTTGGTATGAGTTGCTCACGGCATCCCAGCTATAGAGCTTGGCCGCTCGGTCACGGGACGCTGCCCGCAGCGCCTCGCAATCCGATGGCTTGTCCAACAGCTGCAGCTGGACGGTCAACGCGGCGGGACCTCGATAGTAGAGGCCCGCATCACCCGGTGAACCGCCCTGGGTTTGATGGAGAGTTCAAAGATGGGGAGTCTCCAGGATTCCCAGGGCGAACCACCTCTGATCGATGACCTCGGATGCTGCCCAGGCGTTCAAGCTCCTCATCGAGCCGGCCAGACCCCTTTGCCGCACCTAGACGATTGACCCATCTTTGGGCCGTGGCAAACGCGACCCGATGTTGGCCAGACAGGCCGCGGCCGAGGTGCACTCGACGCTGAACTCGCTTATGAGGACCCGCAGCCCCGTGCTCGGCCTCGGAGGGCCTCCGCTGGCCCGTCGAGCGCCGCCCGGCCCGCGCACGAAGCTCCGGGCGCTTCGAGAACTGGGCCAAGATGTTTCGGAGGCGATGGTCCCCATAGCGATCACGGGCGACATCCGGCCGAACTCCTCGATCGCGCGGATAAGCCCCGGTGTCGGGTCGCTGATCAAGCGTAAGGGACTCGCCTGACCTGGTCGGATGTGGCCGCGCCAGAGTTCGAGCCGGTCCTCGGCTCGCTCCCGCTGACGAAAGCGTACATTCAAGCAGGACCCGCACAGTCGGGCTGAGGCATCAGGTCAGGGAGCCCCCTGTGATGGTGGTCAACACCGGGCGCGCGGTGCGCTAGACTTCGGACCATGGGCATCGAGCAAGCTCGGATCATCAACCTCAGGAAGATGTCGGACGCTAAGGGGAACCTCACTCCGATCGAGGGCGGCGCTGACATCCCGTTCGAGATCCGACGCGTCTACTACACCTACGATGTCCCTGGGGGCGAGACACGGGGCGGGCACGCCCACGTGCATCTCAAGCAGTTCATTATCGCTGTGAGCGGCAGCTTCGATGTCGTCCTGGACGACGGGAAGGGTCAGGCCCGTTTTTTCTTGAACCGGCCCTACTTTGGGCTCTATGTGCCGTTGATGGTCTGGCGCGAGCTGGTCAACTTCTCGTCAGGGTCGGTCTGCCTCGTACTGGCCTCGGACCATTACGACGAGGCAGACTACATCCGCGACTACGACGACTTCATCGGAGCCGTCCAAAGCCAGGGCTGATGGTCCCCTTCCTCGACCTCGGTGCGGCAACCGCCGAGATCCGCGTCGAACTCGACAGAGCCCTCGGGCGCGTGCTCGCGAGCGGTCGTTACGTTCTCGGCCCAGAGGTCGAGGCGTTCGAACGCGAGTTCTCCGCGTTCGTGGGGACGAACCACTGCGTTGGCGTCGGCAACGGGCTCGACGCGATCGAACTGGCCCTCCGGGCGCTCGGCGTCGGTACCGGTGACGAGGTGATCGTCCCGTCGAACACCTACATCGCGACTTGGCTCGCCGTCACGCGACTCGGTGCCCTGGTTGTACCGGTCGAGCCCAAACTCGAAACGTACAACCTCGACCCCGGACGCGTCGAGGCCGCGATTACGTCGCGGACCAAGGCGATTGTCGCCGTTCACCTCTACGGGCAGCCGGCGGAAATGGACCCGCTTCGGACGATCGCGTCGGCAAGGGGGGTTTGGCTGGTGGAGGACGCGGCACAGGCCCACGGGGCCGGCTACCGGGGGCGACGGATAGGTGGTCTGGGCGATGCCGCCGCATGGAGTTTCTACCCGACGAAGAATCTGGGCGCTCTGGGCGACGGCGGAGCCGTCACCACGAACGACCCGGACGTCGCAGATCGCGTGCGGGTCTTGCGCAATTACGGGTCCCGAACGAAATACGTCAACGAGACCCGCGGGGTCAACAGCCGCCTGGACGAGCTGCAGGCTGCGGTGCTTCGGGCGAAGCTCCCACTTCTCCACGGATGGAACCAGCGTCGCCTCCGGGTTGCGGCACGCTACCTTGACGGCCTCCGAGGCACGGCTCTCAGCCTCCCGTCGACGGCGCCTGGGGTCGATCCGGTCTGGCACCTGTTCGTCGTTAGATCCGAGGCGCGCGACCGACTCCAGGCGCACCTAATGAAGAACGACATCCAGACTCTAATACACTATCCGATCCCTCCGCACCGGCAGGGCGCCTACGCGGACCTGCGCTACCCCGTCGGCGCGTTCCCGATAGCGGAACGGATTCATCGTGAGTGCCTTAGTCTCCCGATCGGTCCACACCTCACCGACGGTCAGGTCGGAGAAGTCATCGACGCCGTTCGCTCGTTCGACCCGTGATATCGCCAGCTCGGGCCACGAGCATCCTCGCCGTCAGCACCGCCGTTTCGCTCCTCGGCGGAATCTTGTCCTCGAAGGCCCTAGCGATCCTGACGGGGCCCGAAGGAGTCGGTCTGTACGGACTCCTGCTGTCGCTGCTCGGGTTGGCTGCAATCGTGTTTGGGTTCGGGGCCGGGACCGGGATCGTCCGGGCGACAGCCCGTGCCGTCGCCGACGACGACGAGGATCGTCGGGCCGCGCTTCGCGACGCCGGGATGCTGCTCGCGATCATCGGCGGCCTCCTCGGCGGCCTCCTTCTCATCCTCTTCCGGGATTCCGTCGCCGCAGTGTTCCTCGGCGGGTCTGACTACGCGTGGGCCGTCGCGGTGATGGCTCCAGCGGTTCTCCTGACCCTCGTGAGCGCGGTGGAACTGGGCTATCTCAATGGGCACCACCAGGTCCGGGCGATCGCAATCGTGACCGCCGCCTCGAGCATCCTCGGTGCTGCTGTCATCATTGTCTTGGTTGCGCGTTGGGGCGCGGACGCTTTGCCGTTTGCGCTGGTCGCGATGTCGGCGATCTCTCTGTTGATTGTCATAGTCGCCCGTCGCCGCTCAGTCGGTAAGGCTCGCCACGCGGTGAACCGTGCCCGGTTAGGCGACGCGACCCGCTGGCTCGTCAGATTTGGCGGGATGTACACGCTAAGCCAGCTAGTCGGGACAGGTGTGCAGCTCCTCGTACCAGTGATCGTGCTTTCGCTCCTCGGTCAAGAATCCGTCGGCTACGTTCGGGCTGCATCGGCGGTCGCGGTCGGCTATCTGACCGTTCTGATGTCGACGATGGCCCTCGACTATTATCCTCGAGCAGCAGCTGCCGAAGGCAGTGAGCCGGCACTGCGCCGCCTCATAACGGACCAGGGACGACTCGTCATCGCGCTGAGCGTGCCGCTCATCCTGGCGACCTCGGCATTGGCGCCGATGATCATCGCGGTTCTGTACTCCGGCACGTTCTCACCGGCTGCGGCGGTGCTCCAATGGATGCTCGTGGGTGACGTCCTGAAGCTCCTTAGCTGGACTGGGTCGTTCGTGATCCTCGCCCGCGGCCGCCCGCGAACGTACTTCCTCACGGAGCTGATCGGCGGGGCATGCCTCCTTGTCACCACCGTGGCCGCTGTCAAGGCGGTAGGGGTGGCAGGCGTCGGTTTGGGATACACGCTGACCTACGCCATATACCTGGGAGTCGTGTGGGTCGCCGTCCGTCCGATCGTCCGCATGCCCGTGACCCCTGACTTGGTGGCCGGCATCGCCCTGGCGATCGCGCTTGCGGTATTCCAAGTTGTCCGACCTAGTCTGCCGGCCGCGATCTCGACAGCCCTGCTGCTCGTTGGCGCGGCGATCACACTTGTCATCGGTTGGCGCACTATCCGCTCGGGAACCCTAGCACCACGCCCTGGTTCGGCCCCTCCCATCCCGACGGCTTTATGACCTGCATCCCCGCGTGGGTCCGGCCGCCTCCTTCAGTATGATTGAGCTAGTCTTTGCCATGAAACCGGAAGACTTCTTCCGAGCGGAACGTGGCATTGAGCAGATGCGATTAGGAGATCGGACGGGATGGAACTGCAGGGCCAGTACGTCGTCCTCCGGCCGCTGCGGGTTGGTGACGCGGAACTGACGCTCGCCTGGCGCCTGAGCGGTCGGGCCGCGCTGCTCAATCGGGGGGCAGCGAGCGTTGCGGAGCAGGCCGAGTGGATCGCGTCCCGGCCATCGACCGAGCTCAACTTCGTGATTGAACTCCGATCGGGCAAGCCCGTCGGGATGCTTTCTCTGATCGCGATCGACGAAGTGAACCGTCGAGCCGAACCCGCGCGGTTTCTCATTGGTGAGCCCGAGGCCGTGCAAGGGCTTCCGGCGGCCGTCGAATCCTTGAAGCTCCTGTATCAGCTTGCGTTCGACCAGCTGCAGCTTCGACGCGTGTACGGCACGATCGCGGCCGACAACAGGTTGATGCTCAAGTGGCACCGGTACCTCGGAATGAAGGAGGAAGGGCGGCTCCGGCAGCATTACTGCATCGGCGGTCGATTTCAGGATGCGATCTGCGTCGGAATGCTGGAAGACGAGTACCGAACGGTGGCCCTCCCTAGAATGAATGCCCTGATCGCGACGGCCAATGGCGGTCCAACCAGTCAGGAAAAGGGGACTGCATGATCACACGCGAAGAAGTGGATGCGATCATCTTCGGCGCCCTCGCGGCGCTCAACGAAGAGCGCGTTCCCAAAGATCAGATCGACGTCTCGACGTCAACTCCTCTGTTCGGGGTCGACGCCGCAATCGATTCGCTCGGCTTCGTGTCGGTCATCAGCGACGTCGAGTTGGCTCTCAACATCGACTATGGACTGGATATCAGTCTCGCGGACGATCGCGCCTTGTCGCGTGCTCAGTCCCCCTACGCCACGGCCGAGACGCTGCGAAATTACATCCTGGAGCTAATCGCAGACCAGTGACAACGCCGCAGGACCCCAAGTACGCGGGCAAGGTCGTGGTCGTAACCGGGACCCGTAAGGGCCTGGGCCGGATGCTCGCCGACTACTTCCTCGACGAGGGCGCCCAGGTGATCGGCCTGAGCAGGGGCGAGTCATCGATCAGCCACCCGAACTATGACCACCATAGGGTCGACGTCGGCGATGCCGCCGCGGTGAGGTCGGTTTTCGTGGCGATCTCTCGCGTTCACGGCAGGGTCGACATCGTGGTCAACAATGCGGCCATCCTCACGTCGATCCACGCCATGATCATGCCGGCGCCGAGGGCGGAGGAGATGCTGCGTACGAACTTCCTCGGCGTCTTTTACGTTTCGCGTGAGGCCGCCAAGCTGATGCGCAAGCACAAGTTCGGGCGAGTCATCAACATCGGGTCGATGGCCGCGGTGCTCGAGCCGGTGGGCGACTCCGTCTATGCGGCCACAAAGGCCGCCTCGATGACCCTCATGGGCGTGCTGGCAAAGGAGTTCGCCGGTTACGGGATCACGGTCAATACCCTATCCGTCTCCGCGCTTGAGACCGACATGCTCGATGAGCTACCACGCGAGAAGGTCGACGCCGTCATCGCGAGCCTGCCGATCCCCCGGCTCGCGACGCCGGCCGACATCTTCAACGTCGTCGACTTCTTCGCGTCGCCGGAGAGTTCGTACATCACCGCGCAGACGGTCTTCCTGGGCGGCGTGCACTCGTGAGTGTCACGGTCCGCCCAATTGTCCGTGTCACCAATCGAGGGGTGGCAGCGAACACTTACATATGCAGAACGGCCGAGCCGAGGGAATGCATCCTCATCGATCCCGGCCTCGACCGCGAAGCAATCGAGGCCGCCCTGGGCGAGGCGGATCTGACTCCGCTTGCGATCTTCTGTACCCACGGGCACTTTGACCACTTGGGAAGTGCCGAGTACTTCAGACGCAAGTACTCCATCGACATTCATCTGCATGGGTCCGACGCGAAGGTCGCGCGGTCGTCCAACTTCTTGATGATGGCGCTCAAGCTACCGTCGCGGATCGTCGTACCCGAAGCGCACGTGGCCGTCGCCGACGGGTCCATCTGGTCGCGCGGGAATGATCGGGTCGAGATCGTTCATGTCCCCGGGCACACGCCGGGAAGCACGGTCGTGCTCTTCGACGGACGTGCATTTACCGGGGACACTCTCTATCGGGACAACATCTGGCTCGGGTCGCTGCCGGAGGCCAATCACTCCCAACTTGTGGCATCGGTGCGCCGACTCTGGGACTTGCTGCCCGATGACACGATGATCTACCCCGGGCACGGGGGAGCTGCGGCATTCGGTCGGATCAAGCAATCCAACGTTCCGCTTCGGGAGATGCTTGGACTCGGTGACGGAGCCGCGCTGTGAGCGACCGCGGCGTCGGGATCCTCGGCACGGGGCGAGCCCTGGGCTCGCGCGTTCAATCGAACGAGGAACTCTGTGCCACGACGCTACTTGGAACGACCCCGCAGTGGATCGTCGAAAAGACCGGCATTTGCCAGCGCTACTTGGTAGCGGAGGACGAAACATCGTCGAGCCTGGTATTGGCGGCGACACGAAGCGCCCTCGCGCGGGCCGGGGTCACGCCCGACCAGGTCGGCATGACCGTGGTCAGCACATTCTCTGCGGACTACTTGTTCCCACCGGCCTCTGCCCGTCTTCACCGCGACCTGGGAATCAAGGGTGGACAGTTCTACGATCTCCAGGCCAACTGCGCGGGTTTCGTCAGCGCGCTCACAGCCGTGTCGGATCGGATGTTCCGCGATCCAAGCGTGGATTACGCATTGGTGGTGGGAGCAGAAGTGCTGAGTCCGTACGTGGACTACTCCGACGTGGAGACTGCGATCTTCTTCAGCGACGGTGCCGGCGCTGTGGTGCTGGGGCCGGTGCCCGGCGAGCGGGGCGTGCAGGCTTCAGCGTTCTTCGCGGATACATCCAACTATGACTCGGTGCGTCTGCGCGGGGGCGGCTCCGCCTTTCCGTACGCAAGGCGTACGCCGCAGAGCCCCGGCCGTGGCCCCGGACTCATGGACATGAATGGCCTGGCGACCTGGAAGCAGGCAGTCACGCACCTGCCGACCACCGTCCGTCGGGCCTGCCACGAGGCGGGCTGGTCCCCGGATGAGGTCGATCTCTTTGTCTTCCATCAGGCGAACCTCGAGATCATCGGCTATGTCATGAAGAAGATGCGGCTGCCGATGTCGCGCACTTTCACAAACGTTCAAGAGATCGGAAACACTGGGGCTGCATCCATCCCGATCGCGCTCGCGGACGCGGCCGCAGCAGGCTTGCTATCGCCCGGAAGCCGCGTCGTTCTCGCGGGCGTCGGTGCGGGGTTCGGTTTCGGTGCCATATGCTTGATCTGGGACGGAGAACAACGATGAGCAGCCAGCCACTCAGGTCCTTCGACGAGATCCAGATCGGCGACACGGTCAGTCTAGTCCGAAAGATCACGCTTGAAGATGTGCGTCGCTTTGCCGACCTGACGGGCGACGACAATCCTCTCCACGTCGATCGCGCCTACGCGGAGACAACCCCGTACAAGGGCATCGTCGTTCACGGGATGCTGGGCGCGTCTCTGCTTTCGACGTTGATCGGGACCCGCCTGCCCGGCGAAGGGGCGTTGTGGGTGTCCCAGGCGTTCCACTTCCTTCACCCGATCCGCATCGACGACACGCTGACCGTCACGTGCACGGTTCGTGGAAAGCGTGATCGAGACCAGTTACTCGAGCTCGACGCGCACATCGAGAACCAACGGAAGGATGTCGTCCTTTCAGGAAAGGGGACCGTCAAGGTCATGTCCCAGCCCAGTAAAGCGACCGATCCGGCGCCTGCGCGTCCAATGGTCGCGCTGGTCGTCGGCGGTGCCGGAGGAATAGGGCGCGCGATCTGCCGGAACCTCGCCCGCGACGGGTTCGCCGTGGTCGTGGGCTACCACACACAGAAGGCCCGCGCTGGCGAAATCGTCGGCGAGATCGAGGCGGCGGGCGGCCGGGCCCTGGCGCTCAGTGCAGACATCACGGACGAGTCGGCCGTTCGAACGTTGATAGCGACGGCGACGCGCAGGTTCGGCGGGATAGGCGTCGTGGTCCACTCGGTATCTCCTCCCATTCATGCCGCGAGCTTCGCCGACCTCGAGTGGGCAGACGTGGCCGCTCACCTCGACGCCGAAGTCCGCGGAGCTTTCATGCTGGCCAAGGCCTGTGTGCCGCAGATGCGCGAGCAGGGCTACGGCCGAATTGTCGCCATCACGTCAGGGGTGCTGGACGGCGCACCGACGCCGAGGTGGACCGCATATGCGGTCGGCAAGGCCGCTCTCGCGACATTCGCTCGATCTCTGGCGATCGAGCTCGGCCCGGCCGGCATAACAGTCAACTGCGTCTCGCCGGGTATGACCGACACGGCCCTGATCGGAGATACGCCGGAGAAGGCGCGCCTCATCCTCGCGCGCCAAGCGCCCCTTCGTCGCTTGGCGCAACCGGAGGATGTCGCCGACGCCGTTTCGTTCCTCGTCTCCCCCGGAGCCGACTACATCACCGGAGAGACGCTTCGGGTGAACGGCGGTCAGATCACGTTATGAGCGACAGCCCGGAGTCTCTCCTCGTCGAACTGGAGCAGGCACGCTCAGAACTCAGCGAAGTGACGCGCATCGTGGCGTTGCTCGAGAGGTCGTCTGACGTGCAACCGACCATGACGTTCGGTCTCTCCGGTAACGTCACGGTCGACCTCCTTGGCACGTACCTGCGGAAACAGGCGTTGCTACACGGTCACTGCGCCCAGATCCGGACCGGGGACTTCGGGGATCACCTCGGGAACATGAAGCGGTTCGCGGCTGACGGGACCGACGCGGTCATCCTCCTCAACCTGCTCGACGCGTTCATGCCGGCCTTCGAGTCGCGTATCGCGCTCCTGGGACAAGACGTTGTGGCGGCCCAGGTCGATCGCTTCCGGAGCGAGCTGGCACTCACGCTCTCGGAGGCGCACGGGATCAAGCATGTCTTCGTTGCGCTTGTCCACCGTCTGTCACCGCCACGGCCCGGATCCGTCGCCGACACGGTCGACGCTGCGGTCATGACTTTCAACGACGCCATTCGCGAGGAGGTCGCCGGCGTCGACAACGTCCACCTTATCGACGCCGGTGCGATAAGCGCTCAGCTCGGTTGGAGCCATGCCCACGATTGGCGCTCTTACTATCGCTTCCGTGCTCCGTTCACCCCAGCCTTTCTCGACAGGCTCGCCGAGCAGGTGTTCCGGCTGACTCGGGGCTTCGGTTCCTACTACTACAAAGCCCTGGTGCTCGACGGGGATAACACTCTGTGGGGCGGAATCCTCGGCGAGGATTTGGCCGACGGCATCAAGCTCGGGCCGTTTGGGTATCCCGATAGCCTGTACTGGCAGGTCCAGCACGACTTCTTGTCACTGCAGCGTGCTGGTATCCTGCTTTGCTTGTGCTCGAAGAACAACTCGGCCGACGTTGACGAGGTCCTTGCGACCCACCCACATACGGTGCTTCGCGACGAGCACTTCGTCACGAAGCGCGTCAATTGGGATGACAAAGCCGCGAACCTCGAGAGCATCGCGAAGGAGCTCAATATCGGCCTGGAGTCAATCGTGTTCGTCGATGATTCGCCATTCGAGTGCGAAGCCATTCGGAGCCAGCTCCCGATGGTGAAGACGCTACAGGTACCCGCGAGGCTCAGCGAATACCCACAACTCGTGCGTCAGATCCAGGAGCTGTTCGCCGTCGACATCGTCCACACCGAAGGCCCCACGAAGACGGAGCAGTATCGTCTCCTCGCGCTGGCGAGCCAGGAGCGCAGGCAACATCGGACGCAAGATGACTACCTCGCCTCGCTCGAGCTCGAGGTAAAGGTGCAGCGCAACGATCGTGCGTCGGCCACCCGAATCGCGGAACTGACACAGAAATCAAACCAGTTCAATGTCACGACGCGCCGCTACACCGTCTCAGACATCAACTCCCTTATGGACACAGGGAACGCGGACGTCTATTCGGTCCACGTAGCGGACAAATTCGGAGATTCCGGTTTGACCGGCGTCGTGATAGTGAAGTATGAGAGCCCAGACGTCGCCGTCGTCGACACCTTCCTCTTGAGTTGCAGGGTCCTGGGCCGGGGTGTCGAGCTATCGTTCTGGAGCCACGTGATCGATGCGGCACGTGCCCGCAACTGCCGAGTGTTAGTTGCCGAGTACCTCCCAACCGCGAAGAATGGCCAGGTCAGTGACTTCTGGGACCGCCTCGGTCTCGTTTTCATGAAGGAAGACTCCACCGGGCGCCGCAGCTACAAGGTCGATCTCTCAACCGCGCAAATCACCCCCCGCCCCGAGCATGTCAAGGTGGTAAATGTTTCCTGACGAGAAGTTGAAAGCTGTAATGGCCGCGATGCTCGACATCGACATGTCGACCATCGGACCCGCGACGAGTACCGACACGGTGCCGCAGTGGGATTCCGTGCGCCATATGAACCTCATCATTGCCCTCGAGGAGGCCTTTGGGATCACGGTGCCCGACGATGAAGTCGCGACGCTGACGTCGTATCCGATAGTCAGGGCCATGGTGGAGGAACAGCTCGCAGGTGGTTGACGGTTCGATGAGGTCGGATGGCGGCACTCCGGGACTTGATCGACTCGAGGCCCGGTTTCGAGCTGCATCCCCCATCTTCCGAGAGGCGATTGCGAAGTCGCGCCAGATCTTCGGGGAACAGTGGGCAACTCTCTTCGACGAGACGATCACCCGCTTGATCCCCGGCGACGCGGAGCTCGCGGCCGCGGTCGACGGGTACTCCAAATTCGCGCTGGATGTGGTTCGCCTGCAGTTGCGGTTCGAGAAGGAGCGCGTCTACCTGCACAAGTCGTACACCGAGGTCGCGAAAGCCGTCTATGCGAACGAGACGTACATGCGCACGTGCTATCTGCCCGGCTTGCTGCTGTCGCATTACCTGTGGCCCCATCATTTCCGGCAAATGCGCAACTTCGAAGAAGTGTTCGTTGGCGAGATGGCCCGCAAGGGTGCTGAGCAGTTCTACGACATCGGAGTCGGCACGGGCTTCTACTCGCGTCTCGCGCTAATGGGAGCGCCGCGCGCAACTGGTGTGGGCTTCGATATCAGCCCGTCTTCAAAGGAGTTTGCGGAAGGGCATGTGCGGGCGTTCGGTGCCGGAGCTCGATACCGGGTTGAGCTACGCGACGTCGTCGATCAGCCTCCGGCCCCGGTCGACTGGCTCATTTGTGTGGAGGTGCTGGAGCACCTGGAGGATCCGGTCGCGTTCCTTCATGCGTTGCGGGGCCTCCTTCGCGCAGGTGGCACCGCATTCATCGCGACGGCACTCAATGCGCCAAACGCGGATCACATATATCTCTATCGGACCGCGGAAGACGTGAAGACCCAGCTCCTTGCGGCGGGCTTTGCCGTCGAGCAGTACTTCTGCGCACTGGCCGGCGCCCCAACGCACCCGGACACTCCGGTGGCCGAGGTCGCCGCCTTCATCGTCAAATGAGGCACGCCTTGGAATTCCTGCTCGAACGGTTCGCCCTGGTCCCCGAAGGGGTCGCATTCCTGGATCGCGGTCGGAGCTTCTCATACGCTGACGTGATAGCGACGACGAGGGCCTTCGAAGAGCGACTCGAGCGGGAGGGTATTAGCCCGGGAGACATAGCCGTCGTCCTCGGCGACTACTCTCCTGAACTCTTCTGCCTGCTGCTCGCCCTCATGCGCAACCGGAACATCGTGGTGCCCGTGACTCGCGAATCGGTCGTCGAGCGGGAGACGATCCTGGAGCTGTCGGAGGCTCAGTGGGTAATCGACTCGACTTCCGATGAGCCGAGCTTCAGCCGGACCGCGACGCAGCCATCCAACTCGCTTCTCCTCCGCCTTCGTTCCGCCGGCGATCCGGGGCTCGTCCTCTTCTCGTCCGGCTCGACCGGCAAACCCAAAGCCATTCTTCACAACATGCGGCTGGTGGCCGAGAAGTTCCGCAAGCCGGGACCCAGGATCGTTGCCATTGCGTTCTTGATGCTCGACCACTTCGGAGGCATCAACACGATCTTCTCCATCCTGGGCGGATCGGGCACGGTGGTCACGGTGCGGGATCGGTCCGTCGTGAGCATCTGTCGAGCCATCGAGGAATGCCGCGTCGAGGTTCTACCGACGACGCCCTCGTTTCTCAATATGCTGGTCCGCTCGGACGCGGTGGGGCGTTTCGACCTCAGCTCTCTGAAGAGGATCACGTACGGCACCGAGGTAATGCCCCAGCAGACTCTCGATCGGGTCGCCGCTGCCTTTCCCGGTGTCATGCTCCAGCAGACCTACGGCCTATCGGAGCTGGGGGTTCTGCGCTCGAAATCCCGGGAGGACGGGTCGCTTTGGGTCAGGGTCGGGGGCGACGGCTTCCAGACCAAGGTCGTGGACGGGGTCCTCTGGATTAAGTCCGACTACGCGATGGTCGGATACCTCAACGCACCCTGTCCGTTCGATGCCGACGGCTGGTTCGACACGCAGGATCTCGTTGAGGTCGAGGGAGATTGGCTGCGCATCCTGGGCCGCGACAGCGACCTGATCAACATCGCCGGCCAGAAGGTCTACCCAACGGAGGTTGAGCAGGCGATCCTCGAACTCGACAATATAGAGGACGTTGCCGTCTACGGGGAGACCAGTCCCCTGCTCGGGCAGATCGTGGTTGCCAAAGTGGCGACGATCCAACCAGAGTCGGCAGCATCTTTGAAGCTGCGGATTCGGAAGACGTGCGCGCACACTCTGGCCGCGTTCAAGCTCCCGACCAAGGTTGTCGTCGCGGATGCCGAGGAACTCTACTCGGTGCGCCTGAAGAAGCGGCGTCAGGCCTAACGCGGGCGCAATCGGTCTTGCGGCGAATCCTGAGAATCTCGGTCTTATCCAAGCGCGGCCAGCGCCCGCGCTGTCACCTTGAGGACCTTCTTCGCTACCCGGCGCGGAAGGTGGGTCAGTTTGCCCCTGCGAAGGCCCAGCAGAGGAGCCGAGAAGGATAGAGCTTCAAGCAACAGGATGAGTCGCCGACGTCCACGGTAGTACCGCGCAGCCCTGAGCGCGACCTTCCGTTTCTCGATGTCGCCCCGGCTCACCGTGTCAGGGTTCAGGTGTTGATTGGTGTCGTGCAGCCGATACGCGGAGACCTTGCAGTCGACAAAGCGCAACCACCCTTTCGCTGCGAGCCTCAGGTAGAAGTCCCAGTCCTCAATGAGCAGGTCCTCGCTGTAGCCTCCGATCGAGAGGATCGGCTCGCGAACGTACAGCATTGCCGATCCCGCCACTGTCCAGTTCGTGATCAGTTCATCGGCGAGGCGCCGAACCAACCAGTCGCGGTTGGTACGCCTGTATCCGGACAGGGTGCTCGGAAAGACCATTTGGCCTGACTTGTCGACGACGATGCAGTCTCCAAAGACGGCCTGGTACGTAGGATCCGCTGCCAGCGCCGTGACGAGGGCCCGGACCCCACCCGGCAACAGGTAGTCGTCGCTCGCCATCGGGAGCACGAGCTCCCCGCGCGCCATGAGCAACAACTCATTCAACGTGCGCGTCACCCCGCGATTGGGGCGCGAAACAACGGAGATCGGAGTAGCGCGGTCGTGCCCATCCGCCCACGACTCGATGACGTCGAGGGTTCCATCCGACGAGCCGTCGTCGATGACGATGATCTCCTTGTTCGGATAGTCGTCAGCCACCACGCTGTCGAGGCATTGGCCCACGAACCGCTCGTGGTTGAACGCAGGGATGATGATGCTCACCAGCGGCTCCTGGCGGTGGCTTGTTGGGCCGGCCCCGACTAACGGAAGGCCGCTCGCGTCGGGTTCGACAGGCCGGTTGAGGACGTAGGTCGGACCGTTGCTGTCAGCCACATGAACCGCCCTAGTGTTTCGTGGAGACTCGGATGATTGGGTTCCAAGGGGCCTCGATGGTCGCACTTAGACGCTTATAGTAGGCCGTCTCGAGCTCTCCGATGAGTGACCGTCGAGCTCGGCAACATCAGCGCCGCGTGTGGCGAGCACCGGCCGCCGCGAATGCCCAACACGCTCAGCGCCCTTGTCGAGGACAGGTGGGCCAGGCTAAACGCGTCGAGGGCGTCGCTCTTCACCGGCGGCGGATCAGCCACCTCTCGTATGTGGCCGGGTACGCCGCACCACCCGAGCCTGAAGGTGCGCCCGAGCAAGAAGAGCGTCACGTCGAGCTCGCCCATCCGGGCGAGCTCGACGGCTTCGACTGCTTCCACCTGGGCCGGCTCTTGGGGAGAGTTGGACCGGTCTGGCAGTACACCGCGATCGCTTTATCGGATCGAGCATGCCTTCGCCCAGCTCGGACGCTGGCGCCGGCTGTCGCGTTGTTATGAGGGCAGCGAGGCGAGTGCCCGGGCCTGGTTCGCGGTCGCCAGCGTGGCCTATCCTGCCTGAGGCGCTGCCGCCTGAGGGCTGGTCGCGCTTCCGACCCGACCCGCTCCGGTTCACGGGTCGCTCAGCCAACTCGCCAAGGCCGCCACCGTCGACGGTCGCCTGCGCGGCGCCGCTGTTTGGCGTCCGTCGCCACGCTCCGCATCCATAGCCGCGCCTTCGTCAGGCTACAATTCCGGCCACAGGCCCTAAGTGTTGTCGCTGGACTGCCAGGCTCCCGCGACCCATCCTTGGGAGCGCGGGACTGACGATGCGCAATTGCGGCCAGCACAACGGGTTTGTGAATGGAAGATCATGATCGGTCGTGAACATGACACAGGAGGCCCAGCAGGGCAGGCCGACAGCGTCTTAGCGCGCAACGGGGTGACGGGGAAGCGGTCGGGGATTCGGTACCGCGTGCTAGCGGCCTGCTTCAGCCTGATCGTCTTCGCGGGAAGCGTCTGGTTCATCGGCCGAACCTTCCGGTGGGGCGAGCTCGCACAGGTGCTCAGGAACGTCAACGTGACATTCCTGATCGTGGGCGGTGGCGCGTCGATCGTGGCGTATTGGGCGCTTCGAACGCTCCGGTGGCACATCCTGCTTCGACGGACAGACACCCACGTGCCGTTCCTGGACCTGTACATGTGCACGGCCGTCTCGCTGAGCTTCGCCCTGTTCACGCCGCTCCAGTCGGGGGAAATAGTCAAGATCGAGTTGCTGAAGAAGTACGGTATGATCCGGCGCTTTCCAGGCTATGGCTCGTTTCTTGTCGAGAGGGCATTGGACCTGGCAGTCTTGCTGACGATGGCCTGCGTCAGCCTCCTGACGATCGTCGACATTCTCCCGAACCGCACGTATGCGTATGTGATCCTTGGATGTCTGGTTCTGGTCTGCGTTGCCGGCCTGATCGCGCTGGCGAAAGTCCGACTGAAGGGACGGCCACAGCAATTGATGGAGACCATGCGCCAGTGCGTGGGCAACGTCCCGACGCTGATCATGGTCACTGCAATCACCTGCTTTTCATGGGCCTCCGTTGCGTTCAGCTGGCAGGTGTTTCTCTACAGCGGCGGGATCCACGTGAGCTTCGCGCAGGCCGTGGCGCTGATGTCGATCGTGGCGCTGATCAGCATCCTCAGCTTGATCCCCGGGGGCATAGGCGTCTCCGAGGTGGGAACCTCGCAAATGCTCATGCACTTCGGCTTCGCGGCGCCTGTCGCGCAAGCGGGATCACTCGTGTTGCGATGTTATTCGCTTGTCGCCATTGCCCTGGGGGTTGGACATCTTGGGCTCTGGAAACTGGTCCGATTGCGCCGGAGTCGGCGGCTGGCGGCAAGCCAAACCGAGACGAACCAACTGGCCTCCGAAGCCGACTCTGCCATCAGCTAGGCATGTTGAGGCAAGGGACCGTGGGCAAGCGAATCGCCATCCTGCAATCGAACTACATCCCGTGGAAGGGATACTTCGACCTGATCAACAGCGTTGACGAGTTCATCCTGTACGACACCGCGCAGTTCACCAAGAACGACTGGCGCAACCGCAACAAGATCAAGACGCCGCGAGGGATCGCCTGGTTGACGATCCCGGTGCGCCACGACTTTGGGCAATCAATCCAGGAGACGAGAGTCAGCGATCCGGCTTGGGGCCGGAAGCACTGGGGCAGCCTGCTGCAGAACTATGCCAAGGCGCCACACTTCAGAGAGTACATGCCGCTATTCGAGAGTCTCTACCGCGACATCGCCAGCGAAGAGTACCTGAGCGCGATCAACTACCGGTTCCTGCGCGAGGTATGTGACATCCTCAGCATCAGCACGTCGATCACTTGGTCACGGGAGTACCGGCTGGTCGACGGCAGGATCGAGAGGCTGGTCGACTTGTGCCGACAGACAGGGGCTGATCAGTACTTGTCCGGGCCAGCGGCGAAGGATTACGTCGAGGAAAAGCCCTTTGCGGACGCAGGCATCGCGTTGAAGTATATGGATTACTCGGCGTATCCCGAGTATCAGCAGCTCTACCCACCCTTCGAGCACAAGGTCAGCATCCTGGACCTGATCTTCAACGAAGGTCCTGATGCGCGAAACTATCTCAAGAGTTTTGCTCAGCGCAGCTCCAGCATGCCTGTGGGAGGGGCAGAATAATGGATATCTCAGTCGTTATCCCAGTGTATGGCTGTAGGGCTTGCCTGGAGGAACTCCATCAGCGGTTGGTGGTAGTACTGGCGTCGATCACCTCGAGCTACGAGATCATCCTGGTGAACGATGCCTGCCCGCAGAATTCGTGGGAAGTCATCAAGCAGATCGCTATGAAGGATCCACACGTCAAAGGGATCGATTTGTCGCGCAATTTCGGGCAGATCAGGGCGATTACGGCTGGGTTGCACTACGCCGATGGCGAGTGGGTCGTGGTGATGGACTGTGACCTGCAGGACCAGCCCGAGGAGATCGTCAGGCTGTATAACAAGGCGCAAGGGGGATATGACGTGGTGTTCTCGCGACGGACGGTGAGGCGCGATTCAGTCTTGAAGAAGCTCTCGTCGAAGATGTTCTACCGAATCTATGGCTACTTCGCGGGCGCCACCTTTGACAGTTCGATCTCCAACTTCAGCATCAGCCGGCGGATGGTGATGGACAATTACAAACGCATGGGAGATCATAACCGAGCCTTCATCCTGTTCATCAGGTGGATGGGGTTCAAATCCGCCGTCATCGACGTCGACCACGCCGAGCGGGCGGGTGGCCGGTCGTCCTACACACTGCGGAAGAGGCTCCGTTTGGCGTTGGAGGTCATCACCACACAGTCGAACAAGCCGCTCATCCTGTCGATCAGAGTAGGGTTTGGAGTTTCTCTGCTGGCGTTTCTCTATGGGATCTACATGATTGCACGCTACATGCTGTACGGCATCAGCGTCGCAGGGTGGACGAGTACGGTCGTGTCGATCTACTTCGTGGGCGGGCTGATCCTGGCACAGATGGGGATCCTGGGGCTGTACATCGGTTACGTGTTCGACCAGACAAAGGGGCGCCCAAGTTTTATTGTCAGGGAACTTGTCGAGGATATGGAGGTGAGACTTGGAGGCGACTGACGCGATCATAGTGACCGGGGCGACGGGGTTCGTCGGACGCTACCTAGTCGACTACCTGGCCCGGGCCGGAGAGAAGGTTATCGCGACTGGGCGCAGCCGCAAGTACGACGCCTTCTTCAACGAGCTGCGGGTCCCCTTCCTGCCACTGGACGTCAGCAACCCCGACTCGTTTGCCGTGCTTCCGGTGGGACCGGTCAAGGCTTTCATCCATCTGGCGGCCGCGATCCCGGCAGCGGTGAAGGACGTGAGGTCGGATGTTTTCCTCAGGACCAACACGCTCGGCACCTTCTACGCGCTGGAACACTGCCGGCGCAACAGTATTCGTAAGTTCCTCTATACGACGACGCTGTACGAAGGCATGGAACACACGCACATGCCGATCAGCGAAGGGATGGGGCGTAAGTACGCCCTCACCGGCGACCATGCGTCGTACGTGATCTCGAAGGTCGCCGCAGCAGAGTATGTGGATTACTACTCGCAGGAGTACGGAATCCAGGGGATCATCCTGCGACTGACTGGCCTACTGGGGTATGGGCGGCAGGAGGGCTTCTGGGACGCCGGAGTATTCCATCCAAGCGCCTTCGAGCTCTTCTACAAGCGGGCGAAGGCCCGCCAACCGCTCGAGATATGGGGGGCGCATAAGACCCGACGCGACTCCTTGTACGTCAAGGATGCTGTGCGAGCAATCCAGATGGCAATCAGCAGTGATCGCGCCCGCGGGCTATACGTGATCGGCTCAGGGGTAGGGCGTACCAACGAGGAAGAAGCCCTGACATTTGCCCGAGTGTTTGGTACCCCAGCTGAGCCCGTGCCGGTTGTCTACAAGCCGGAAACACCGGAGAAGGCCAAGGAGTACTACTTCGACATAGGCAAGGCCAAGCAAGAGTTCGGATGGGAACCAATCTACGACTATGAGAGAACCCTGGTGGACTACGATGCGGAGGTCCAGTCTGGCAGGTTCAAGACCTGAGCGAGTTCGAGCGCCATTCTGCGGTTCGCAGCATCGCCAGAGCGCACTCAGCCGACTTGTCCGCCAAACTCAGATGAATGATGAATAGGATCTCGTTCAACAGGCCGCATCTTACCGGTCAGGAACTGCACTACATCAGTCAAGCCCATGCGCTAGGCCAGTTGTCTGGTGACGGTCCGTTCACCAAACGTTGCAACGCCTGGCTCGAACAGCAGACGGGCTGCCACAAGGCACTCCTGACACATTCGTGCACCGCTGCGCTCGATATGGCGGCGATCCTGGCGGGTGTAGCGCCCGGCGACGAGATCATCATGCCGTCTTACACGTTTTCCTCAACCGCCAACGCATTTGTGTTGCGGGGTGGCTCGCCTGTCTTTGTCGACATACGGCCCGACACACTGAACATAGACGAAACGAAGATCGAGGCGGCCATCACGCCGAAGACCAAAGCGATCGTACCAGTCCATTACGCTGGTGTAAGCTGCGAGATGGACGCCATTATGGCAATCGCCGAGAAGCATCATCTGTTGGTGATTGAAGACGCTGCGCAAGGTGTCCAATCTGAATACAAGGGCAAGCCGGCGGGCAGCATAGGCGAGTTGGGCTGTCTGAGCTTTCACGAGACGAAGAACATCATTGCCGGCGAGGGCGGCGCGTTGCTAATCAACGATCGGCGATTTGCGGAACGCGCGGAAGTCATTCGTGAGAAAGGCACCAACCGGAGCAAGTTCTTCCGTGGTGAAGTGGATAAGTACACGTGGGTGGATGTCGGGTCATCATATTTACCTGGTGAAATCGTGGCGGCCTTCTTGTGGGCGCAAATGGAAGACGCGAGAGGTATTACGGATAGGCGGTTGGCGATTTGGGATATGTACAATGTTGGACTAGGTGAGCTTGAAAGAGAAGGCCTCCTTCGTTTGCCGATTATTCCAGATGAGTGCAGGCATAACGCGCATATGTTCTATGTGCTGTTTGGCGATTTGGGCTTGCGCATGCGGGCAATTGAGTTCCTAAGCCGGCATGACATCACGGCCGTGTTCCACTATGTGCCGCTGCATTCTTCACCCGCGGGCGTGAGGTTCGGGCGAGCGCACGGTGACATGACGGTTACCAATGACACATCCGATAGGCTGTTGCGGCTGCCGTTGTACTACGACATGAGTGAAGCCGACACGCAGAGGGTGATTGAGACGCTGATTTCGTTCTGCCGGTCGTAGCACGCGTTGTTCTGAGGGTGCGAGCAGGCTTCCGACGGTTGGGTCGGTTCTGGTGCTCGGTTAAGAACCGTTCGGTCGAGCGAGAGGATCTCAACCGGGCCCGATAGCCCGTCCGCGGGCGCAGCACGGCGGGAGGATGGGAGCGGAGCTTGGCTCTGTCGGCTCCGCCTTGGCAAGGACGATTGTTGAGCGGCATATCCGCTGCGGCGACAAGATTCTGGCTGCGACGCCGATCAGGCCGTCATTGGCCCACGATAAGGTCCGACGCCGCAGCGGCCATGAGGGTAGAATCCGGGAGCTCTCGGGCGGCCACTTCGTTTGGCAGGAGTCATGCATGTATCCCAGGTTGCGAGCCGAGGACATGCGGGGCAGCCTCGCGGTGTCGGAGCTCGGGTCGAGTCTGCCATTCGTCCCGCAGCGGATCTTCATCGTCTATCGCGTCCCATCCGCCGAAGTTCGTGGCGAGCATGCGCATCGGGTCTGCCACCAGTTCATGGTCTGCGTCAGCGGGTCGGCCAGCTTCCTTGTCAACGAAAACGGGGCGGATCGCGCACAGGTGACGCTGAACGAGCCGGGCCTCGGCCTCTACATGCCGCCGATGCTGTGGGGGACGCAGTACGGCTACTCGTCAGACGCCGCCCGTATAATCCTCGCCTCGCTGCGGTGCGACTCGGCTGACCACATCTGGGACTACGACGAGTTCCTGCGCCTAAAGCGACCGTCCGCGACGCCAGCGAACCGCGCTGGCTCGTCGAGCCCGGCATGAAGAGCGGGGAATCGGGCTCGATACCGGAAGCCGACGTCGTTCGAGGGAGTGCGAAGTGGCGTGCCTCGCGAGTCTCCGAGTCGGCCCGCTGGGTTGCCGAGCATCCGGCTTGGGCGATCGTCCCTCTGGGGATGGCGCTCGTCGCCGCGGTCGGGTTGTATCGCCTCGGATCGAAGAGCCTCTGGCTCGACGAGGCGTATGCCCTGGCCCTTGCGCGCCATAGCTGGGCCGACATGTGGTCGATCAGCTGGGGCCCCCAGGGGCCACCGACCATGCTCCTCTACCAGCTGCTCCAGCATCCCTGGCTCGCCCTCGGGTCGTCTGAGGCGGCGTTCCGCAGCCTGTCCGTCGTATTCGCAGTGGCGACGGTGCCTCCCTTCTACCTGCTCGCGAAGCGGCTGTTCGGCTCAGGGGCCGCCGCAGCGTCGATCTTGCTGCTGGCCCTCAATGCCTTCTTCGTCCAGTACGCGCAGGAAGCGCGAGCGTACAGCCTCGTCCTGTTCCTGGTCGTGGTCTCGTCGACGCTACTGCTGCGTGCCATCGACCGGCCGACGTCAGGACGCTGGCTCGCCTACGTGTTGTCCGCGGTGCTGGCGCTCTACAGCCACTACTTTGCGGCGCTCATCATCCTTGCTCACTTCGTGAGCCTCCTCGCCCGACGTCCTGCTGTTCCCAAACGGGTCATGGTCGTCGTCTTCGGCTCGATTGCGGTGGCCGCAGTGCCGCTTCTCGTCGCCGTGAAGGCTAATCCAGGGGCGCTCGGCTGGGTACCCCAACTGACCGTCGCCTACGCACGGTACGTCCTCGAGACGCTGATCGGCAGCACGGGCGATCATCCGCTGCTGCTGCCGGCCGCGTACGTTGCCGTCTGCGCGGGCGGCATCGCGGTGGCTCTGGTCCGCCGACAGTGGCGATGGGAGTGGCTCTTCGCCGCCTCGCTCGTCCTCGTCCCGATCGTCGTGGCGCTCGTTGTCTCCCTGGTCAAGCCTGTATTCGTGGCTCGCTATCTGATCGTCGCCCTCCCGGGCCTGATCCTGCTCGCCGTCGCGGCGTTCTCGCTCGTAAGGCCACGCTGGTTGGCGATCGCCGGTGTCCTTGCGCTTGCCATCCTCTCCGCGAACAACCTACGAGGCTGGTACACGGGCATGCCCAAGGAAGACTGGCGCGACGCAGTCCAGTACGTCGCCGTACACGCGCAGCCCGGGGACGCCATGATCGTCTACCCCAACTACTGCCGGCTGCCTGTGGACTATTACATTGAGCGCCAGCCTGCCGCGGCTACGATCCAACCGCTCTTCCCAACGCCCGGCTGGGGCAAGTACTTCCCGGGCGAGGTGGACGGAGCGACGCTCCAGGTTGCCCTGACTAGCCAGAAGACGCCAGCGAAGCGGATCTGGATCGTCTATCGGTACGGCCCGCCGAGTCCGTCGAGCCCGGACGGCATGGCAATAGCCTCAGCCACCCACAACCAACCGCCGCTGAGTGACACCCACTTTCCATACGTCGACGTCCAGTTGTATCAGATCGACCCATAGTCTCGCGTCCGCGGCGACAACTCTGCCCGCGAACCAGCGGGCGACCGGGCGAATCGCCGGTCGTGGACTTGCCGGTGCGGGTCGATGTCTTCTAGCGCGGACGAGCGCGCTCCACGTGCTTCTGACACCCTTGATGATGCCGAGCTACGCAGCACGGCATTCGCGGTCGAAGGGGACGGTGTTCCTACACTCCCGACCGGCGTGGGCCCAGCTTCCACCGTCGTGAAGATCAGCACGTATTCGCCTGACAGGGTGGACGTGTGGGTCCAGCCCACCGCACCGGCCCTGCTCGTCCTGACCGACACCTATGCGCCAGGCTGGACCGCCACAGTTTGCGGCTCAGCCACACCTGTCCTGCTCGTCGACTCTGCATCAGACCGAGCCAGTGGCCTGATTTCCAGAAACTCGACTCCGCCTAACCCAGGGCAGCCCAGAGTCTCCATCAAACCCAGGGCGGTTCACAGAAGGCATCTGTCGCCGCCTCAGCGCCCGCCCGCCCGGCCTCTGTTCTTCCGTCCAATAGAACTCCCGAAGCGACTTTGAACCGCTGAAGTGTAAAGTCCCGCAAGACGGGCGGCGTCCGACAGCCGACGATGCCGCGCGAAGCCTACAATGGCGGCCCGTCAATCGACTAGACTTCCGATCGATGTTGGCGGCCGGGAATCGCCGGCGGGCCAACGGTGCGACATCCGGCCCGCGCTTGAGAATGGAGAAGGGGATTGGCTTCTGCGTCGTGGGTCCGGGCCCAGGGGACGTTCAGGTTCCATCAGGCGGACATCCGGCTGGCCCTGGTTGTTGCCTATGCGATCGCTCTGCTTGCCATACCCAGTGACGTCGGGTTCCACCTTGGAGCTCTGGTTCTGTCTCCGTCGCGGATCATACTCGGCGCCCTGGTAGTCCTGGTCGTGGTCGACGGGTCTCTCCGTGACGCATTGCGCTCAGCGCCGATGGCCGTCGTCGTAGCGTGGCTCGCCTTCCTCGCATCCGCTGGCGTGACGACGGTCCTCAACTATTCTTCCCAAGCCCTCTCCAGGTACGGATCGCTCTTGGTCGAGGGGCTGGTACTGTGGTTGGTCGTCTGGTGCGTCATTCGCGACGGGCGCGGCTCGCACGCCCTGCACCTGACGATCGTGGTCACCACGTGTTTCGTCGCGGGCTCAACCCTTGTCCTCGCCGCGCTGGGCATGGGGTATAGCGATGTGCTCGGTCGTCTGGCAGGGCTGGCTGTCCAGCCGTCGACCGACATTCGCTTTGGCCTATTGCGCCAGGAAGGCTCCTTTCCTGCGCCGCTCTTCTTTGCGACATGGCTTGCTGGCGCCAGCATGCTGATCCTCCCCTGGCTCGAGGAGGAGCGCTTTCTGCGGCGGATCCTGGCGTGGGCAGGGTGGGTCATCCTGCTCCTCGCCGCGGTGCTCACCGTCAGCCGTGTTGGCATTGTTGTGGCGCTGACCGGCACCGGCGTCTACTTCTTGTTGCGGATGCGGACGCGCCTGGGGATGGTCATGTTCGCATTTGCACTGATTGCCGCCCTGATCATGGCCGGGTTTACGTTTCCGTCGTTCCTCTCCTCAAACTCCAACTCGCCGGGTAGCGTTGGGCCCTCTTCGGTTTCATCCACGCAAGTCGCCGCCCAACAAGCGGCGCTTACCGGCTCCGCATCGCTGCGCATTGAGGCCCTCAAGGCGGCCTGGCCGGTGCTGCTCAAGAAGCCGCTCTTCGGCTATGGGCTCTTGTCGGCAGGCCCTGTCCTTTCCGCCGCGATCGGTCGGCCCAACTACATTGACGACACCTACGTGCAGTACCTTGTCGAGTTGGGGGTGCTCGGCTTCGCGGCGTTCGCTCTTCTGGTGCTCGCCACTCTGGGCAGGGCCGTGCGTCTGCCCTGGTCGCCGGTCCACATCTCTCGGATGCTCGCGCTCGTGGTGCTCCTCGGAATGGCCGCTTTGGCCTCGTTCCTGAGCATCACCCAGGGATACGCCGCGTTCGTACTGCTATTAGCCCTGGTCGTGATCGGGGCGCCCGCGGCCCACGCCGACACTAGATCCGCCTAGTCTCGCTCCGCCGCGAGGCCCGATCAGTTGATCTGCGCTCGTCAGGCGCCATCGGCCCCGCCTGGTCGCGTCGCGGATGTTCCACTGCAGTGGCCGGAGCACCGTCTTGGCTGTCCATGTGGGGCCGTAGCGGAAGAGCAGGCGTGCGAGGGCATAGGCCGGCAGCCAGCCGAAGACCATGTAGGTCATGAAAGTGGCCTGGTCCCTGGCGCTTCCGTGCAGGCGAACCGTACGAATCCGGTTCCGGATCATGTACTCGATCCTGCCGAGCGGGGTGGAGCTTTGTGATAGCCGATGCCGCACCCGGGCGGTGGAAACGGAGGCGAGAGCCCAGCCGTGGTTTCGGGCTCGCAGGCTCCATTCGAGGTCTTCCCAGTACATGAAGAAGCCCTCGTCGAAGCCACCGCACGTCGCGGTCGCGCTGGTCCGAATCAGCAACGCCGATGCCTCGACCGCGTCTACTCGTTCTAGCTGGGAGGGAAGACTCGTCACCGAAAGGCCGAAGCGCCGATGGCTGGCTTTGCCGAACCGCATACGGATCTTCATGCCGCTGCTCAGAACGATCTCCGGACGATCGTATTCGACCACGACCGGCGCGCTGGCGGCGAGATCGGGACTGTCGTCGAGCGCTCGCACTAGCTCACGCAGACACCCTGGCTCGAATGCGATGTCGTTGTTCAGCAGCCAGACGAACGGGACTCCTTCCGCCAATGCCTGCCCGATGGCGACGTTGCAGGCGGCCCCGTAGCCACCGTTCACGGGCAACTCTACGAGGCTGACCTGTTCGGGAAGCTCCGCCCGTAGCCTCTCCAGATCCGCTGGGCCGGACGCGCTGTCGATAACGAGGGCCACCATCGGCGCTTCCCCCGACAGCCCCAGGAGCGAGTCAACGGTGGCGAGGGTCAGGTCGGCGCGGTTGTAATTGATGATCGCGGCCAGCACCCGCGGTCTGCCGTCGACGGTCATCCTATCGCCGCAGAACGCCGCTCGACGTCTCTGAAGACGTCGGCCAGCAGACCGTCGAGCGTGTGCTCCGGTCTCCAGCCGACAGCTGCCGTGATGCGCGAGGGATCACCGCACATGGTCGGGATGTCATCCGTGCGCATAAGAGCCGGATCCGGCACCGCCGCAAGGCGAATGCCGGCAAGTTCACATAGCCGCTCGAGAACCCAACGGATTGAAACCGTGGTGCCCGTGGCGACGTTCAGAACGCTGCCCAGGACGGCTGGATCGCCGGCTGCGCCGGCCTCGATGAGCAGCCGATATGCCACGGCTACGTCCCGAACGTGAAGGAAGTCGCGGCAGACGTCGAGATTCCCAACTCGGATCTCGGACCTGCCGGCACGCGCAGCCTCCACAACTCGGCTCGCGAGCGCTGGGATCACGTATTGGGTCGTTTGTCCCGGGCCGCTGTGGTTGAACGGTCTGGCCACGGCGCCGCGGAGCCCGCGGGTCGCGTAGTAGGCGAGGGCGACGGACTCCTGTGCGACCTTTGCCAACGAGTACGCAGAAGTGGGGCGAAGCGGCGCGGATTCCACAAGCGGAAGGTCCTCCAGGCGGGGCCTGCCGTACACCTCCGACGAGCTCACTACGAGGACGAACGGGTGCGACCGGCTGGCGCGAGCGCGTTCAAGAACGTTGATCGTGCCACCCACAGTCACTTCAAAGGCTGCAGCCGGATTGCCACGAGCCGTCGCAGGATGGGCCACGGCTGCGAGATGCACTACGGCGTCCGGGGCCATGTCAAAAGCTTCTTCGATCGTGTCCGGCCTGGTGACGTCGAATGCGGGGTACTCGGGCACACTGACCGAGTGACCATGCTGGCTAAGTTCGCGCACAAGATGGGGGCCGACGAAGCCAGTGCCGCCCGTGATTAGGACCCTCATGTCGTCGCGGACTGGGCTGCCGTCAACTTCAGCCGCTTGAGATCGGCGTCAACCATCATTTCGACCAGCTCGCGGAACCCCACGGTCGGCGTCCAGCCGAGTTCTCTCCTGGCCTTGGATGCGTCTCCCAGAAGGTGGTCTACCTCTGCAGGACGATAGAGACTAGGGTCAGAGACCACGTACTCGCGGTAGTCGAGCCCGAGGCGTCCGAACGCGATCTCACACAAGTCGCGCACGGAATGGGCCTCTCCCGAGGCGATGACGTAGTCCGACGGTTCGTCGGCTTGCAGCATCTGCCACATGGCCCGAACGTAGTCGCCGGCAAAGCCCCAGTCCCGATGGGAGTCGAGATTGCCCAACCGCAGCTGTTGGGCCAACCCGAGCGCGATCGCCGCCGCCCCGTTGCTAACCTTCCGCGTGACGAACTCAAGGCCCCGCCTCGGAGACTCATGGTTGAAGAGGATCCCGGAGACGGCGTGCAAGCCATAGCTCTCACGATAGTTCACGGTGAGGAAGTGGCCGTATGCCTTGGCCACGCCGTAGGGACTGCGCGGGTGGAAAGGGGTCGTTTCGTTCTGGGGAGCCTCGCGGACCTTCCCGAACATCTCGCTCGAGGAGGCCTGATAGAAGCGAATCCGTGAATTCGCCTGGCGAATCGCTTCGAGGATCCGCGTAACCCCAAGTGCCGTGAATTCTCCGGTGAGAACCGGCTGGTTCCAGGATGTGGGCACGAAGCTCTGGGCCGCCAGGTTGTATACCTCGTCAGGCTGGGCGGCTCGGATCGCCTCGACCAAGGAGGCCTGATCGAGCAGATCCCCCTGGATCAGCTCGAGATGGTCTGCGATGTGCGCTATTCGCTCGTTGCTGATGGTGCTCGAGCGCCGGGTCATCCCCACGACCCGGTATCCTTTCTCTAGCAGAAACTCTGCGAGGTAGGATCCGTCCTGACCTGTGATGCCCGTGATCAGCGCCGTCTTTACCATGCGATGAAGTATAGAGATGGCCAATGGACATAGGCGCTGGGCAATCCGCTTGGACCCGTCGGGTCCTGCGGGATACCTTCGCGTATCGCGCAAGATGACGGCGGTTGGCGCAGGAGAGGCAGACCCAGCTGTCGAGGAGCAAGCACCTGTGGAGCAGTCCCCTGGCGCGGGCGCCGGCCCGCGTCCGCGAGCCCTATTTGTGTCGGCGGACCTGCCGTGGCCACCCGACGGGGGTGGGCGCATCGCGACGCTGCGCGACCTCCAGGCCTTCGCGCGCCTCTACGAGACCGACCTGGTGGCTCTTGCGGACCCGGTCGGCGATCCGAACATCTCCGAATTGGAGCGTCTCTGCCGGCGAGTGATCGTCATCCGCAAGCCGTTCACTTTCGGGAGACACCGTCTTCGGCAGGGAGCGGAGGCCGTCCGCAGTCTCTTCTCGACTGAACCGTATCGCCTCAGGAAGTTTCGAAGCCGCGAACTGGCCCGCGTTCTGGTGCGGGTGAGGGCTGAGACCCGATACGATGTCGTCCACTTCGACCAGTTCGGCGTCGCTCCCTACTGGGTGCCGGACGCTCCCACAAGCTACGCTTGCCAAAACGTGGAATCGGACATCTACCGTCTGGCCACGGCTACGTCACGAAACCCCGTGATGCGACTCTGGGCGTGGCAGGAGGGCGCCAAGCTGCGCCGATCAGAGCGGCGGCTCCTGGGCCGTTTCGACGTCGTCATGGCCCTGGCGGAGGAGGATGCCAGCCTGCTGCGCTCGCTCGGCGCACGGTCGGTCCGGGTCATCCCGATGCCCGCGCCGCCCCTTCGCCCGGTCGGACAGCCGCCCAGAGAGCCCGTCGTGCTCTCGCTCGGAACCATGAGCTGGTTCGGAGTCGAGGAGGGGCTGCTGTGGTTCCACCGCGAAGTGTATCCGCTCGTACGCGAGCAGATCCCTGCGGTCCGCTGGGACGTCGTCGGTCCGAATGCGGGTGCCGCGATCAGGAGACTTGACGGGTCGGAAGGCATCCGCGTGCGCGGCTACGTGGACGATATCGGGCCGGTTGTCGAGGACGCGAGGGCTGCCATCGTGCCATTGCACATCGCCGGCGGCATCCGAATGAAGCTCCTGGACATGATGGCCGCAGGCGTTCCGTCAGTATGCACCGCCCTTGGGGCTCGAGGGCTGCTTTTCCGGGACGGTGAGGGCGCGTTCCGCCGGGACGATCCACGAGGCTTCGCGGAAGCGCTCGTCGCACTGCTGGTCGACGACGAACTGTGGACGCGAACAGTCCATCAAGGACAGCGCTACGTGGCTGAGCAGCACACCGAAGGCCGACTCATCGAGGCACTTGAGGGCGCCCTGTCTTCTGCCATCGAGAGTCACGCCGCGAACGCGGGAGGCGCTAGATGACTGACCCAGCCATGCCCGCCGTGGTGGCTATCGCGGACCTCAGCATCCATGATGTCGACCCTGGTGAGACTGATTCCATAGTGGCGAGCTGGCTGTCCAATCCGGGCCCCAGAGCCCGATTTGTGTGCACGCCGAACGTGGACTATGTGGTGAGGTCGCGCCGGGATGAGCGTTTCCGCGACGCGATCAACGCCGCCGACCTGCGCGTGCCCGATGGGATGTGGATCGTGTACGCATCCCGGCTCGCCGGACAACCGCTTCGTGCAAGCGTCACCGGTCGCATGTTGCTGCCCCGGCTCGCTGCCCACTGTCGGGACGAGAGGCGCAGCATCGGGATCGTCGGTGCAGCTGATGGGGTCGCAGCCATAGCCGCGGCGCGGCTTACGGCCGACTACCCGGGGCTGCAGGTCCGCCACGCCATATCGCCGCCGATGCCCTTCATCGTGGGCTCCCCGCCGGACCTTGAGATCCTGGCGGCGCTGAAGGCAGACCCGGTTGACCTGTTGTTCGTGGCCCTGGGGGCCCCGAAGCAGGAGATCTGGATGCGTGAGCACCGGGACGACCTGCCCGGGACGGTGCTGGTCGGCGTGGGCGCCGGCGTGGACATCGTAGCCGGGCGCTACCGAGAGGCTCCACGCTGGATGACCCGAGTGGGGCTTGAATGGCTGTTCCGCCTCGTACAGGAGCCTCGCCGTCTTGCCAGGCGATACCTGGTAGACGACCCGTGGATCTTGCTATGGGCCCTTAAGACTCGTCTCTCCGGCTAGGGGCGCTCCGGCCAAATGCCATCGCCCGGCGAAGGGCGCCAGCTGGTCGACTCATTGCCTGTGGGCAGATCGGCTGATCTCGAGCCGGAGAGCGTGTATTTCGACCACCACCCTTGGCGACGTCCTAGCCAGGAGCTGAGCGAGCAGGCCGCACGGCAGCGGATGCGATATCTTGGGGATCTGCGTCACGCTGGGGAGGATTTCGGAACAAGCTCGATAGCTGGCAGACCGCCGCCTCCTCTTCCGCAACGCCCACCGCCTCAACCTGCTACCGCGGAGATCGTCCCCGTGACCCAGCCTTCCGACCATTCGACCCAGCCTTCCGACCATTCGACCCGGCCTGATGCCATCGCTGGGCGCCGCATCCTCGTGACGGGTGGTTCAGGGACGATCGGCGCCCGCCTCGTCGACCATCTGCTGGCCCGTGGGCCCGAGGTCGTGAGGATCTTGGGGCGCGACGAGACGAAGCAGTTCTACCACCGCCAACGGTATCGGGATCGCGAGGACGTCCGTTTCCTCATCGGAGACATCCGGGACCGGGACCGAATGCTGCGGGCCGCCGAGGGCATCGACATCGTCTTCCACTGCGCCGCCCTCAAGCACGTCGAATCGGGCGAGTACAACCCCTTCGAGGCGGCGCTCACGAACGTCACCGGGACACAGAACGTCATCGACGCCTGCCTGGCCAACGGCGTGGGTACGATGATCCTCACCAGCTCTGACAAGGCGGCAAACCCCACCTCTGTCATGGGCGCGAGCAAGCTCCTCGCCGAGAAGCTTGTGACGGCCGCCACCAACTACCGCGGCACCCATCCCACGATCTTCGCCAGCGTCCGCTTCGGCAACGTCCTGGGCTCGCGCGGCTCGGCCGTGGAGCTCTTCGCCGCCCAGGTCGCGGCCGGCGGCCCGGTCACCGTCACCGACCCGGCGATGACCCGGTTCGTCATGAGTACCGACCGGGCGGTGGATTTGGCCCTCGAGGCGGCGCGCGTCGCTCGCTGCGGCGAGGTCTTCGTCTTCAAGATGCCCGCGGCCCGCCTGGCGGACCTCGTGAGCGCCGCGATCGCTGTCTTCGCTCCGCGCCACGGGCGCCGCCCCGACGATATCGCAACCGTCCGAATCCCGGTTCGGCCCGGCGAGAAGACCTACGAGGAGCTCATGACGGAGGAGGAGTCGCTCCGCGCCCGCGACGTCGGGCCGATGTACGCGGTGCTCCCCTCGATCGACACACCGAACGACATGGCCGCCGCCTACGAGCACGTCTCGGCCGCCCCGATCGGGGGGTACCGCTCCGACGGCGTGGAGCCGATGGATGGCGCAGAGGTCGAGGCGGTGCTGCGTGCCGCAATCGACGGATTGGAGCCGTGAGGGTCGTCGTCACCGGCGCGGCCGGTTTCATCGGTCGCTGGGTCGTCGCCGAGCTCCTCGAGCGCGGCCATACGGTTCTTCCCGTCGATAACCTGAGCCAGGGCGATGCCGACAACCTGGCGGCCTTCATCGGTCATCCGCACCTCCAGCCGCTCGTTGTCGGCGACGTCCGCGACGGCGAGGCCTGCCGGGCGTGGCTTGCCGGCGCCGATGCGGTCGCCCACCTCGCCGCCTCCATCTCCGTGCAGGACAGCATCGACGATCCGGCCCGGACGTTCGACAACGACGTCGTCGGCACGTTCCGGCTGCTGGAGGCCGCCCGCGAGCACAGCACCCGGGTCCTCTTCATGAGCACGTGCATGGTCTACGACCTCGCAATCGCGCCCGAGGGCATCGGGGAGGATCACCCGATTAAGCCGGCCTCGCCGTACGCCGCGTCGAAGATCGCCGGCGAGGCGCTCACCCTGAGCTTCTTCCATGCCTACGGGCTTCCGACGACGGTTGTCCGCCCCTTCAACACGTACGGGCCGTTCCAGCGCTCCGTCGGCGAGGGCGGCGTGGTCGCCATCTTCACGAGACGTTCGCTCCAGGGAGGCGAGCTCCGGATCTACGGCGACGGCACCCAGACGCGCGACTTGCTGTACGTCCGCGACTGCGCCCGGTTCGTATGTGACGCCCTCGTCTCCGAAGCGGCGACCGGCCGGGTTCTCAACGCCGGCACAGGGGTCGACGTCTCCGTCAACGAGCTCGCCGCCCTGGTGGAACCCGACCCTCACAGGATCGTCCACCAGCCCCATATCCACCCCCAGAGCGAGATCGCCGTGCTGCGCTGCGACGCGCGCATGGCGGACAAGCTCCTTGGCTGGCGCCCGGAGGTATCGCTCGCGGACGGGTTGGCGGCCACCCGGGCTTGGATGGCCGAGCGGCTGGCGGCAGGACAGCGGGTGCCATGACGGCTCGCCTGGCGATCGATGGCGGGACGCCCATGCGGGCGCGAATCCTGCCGTACGCGCACCAGGACATCGACGACGACGATGTGGCCGCGGTGGTCGCGGCGCTTCGTTCCGACTGGCTGACCACCGGCCCCCGGGTTCCCGCGTTCGAGGAGGCGCTGGCCAGCGCGACCGGAGCCCGGCACGCCGTTGCCTTCAGCAGCGGCACGGCCGCTCTTCACGGCGCGATGGCCGCGCTGGGCCTCGGCCCAGGTGACGAGGTCGTGACGACGCCGATGACGTTCGCCGCGACAGCCAATGCCACGTTGTACGTCGGCGCCGAGCCCCGTTTCGCCGATGTCGATCCCGGATCGATGCTGATCGACCCCATCGCAGCGGCTCAGGCGATCACGCCGCGCACTCGGGCCCTGGTGCCCGTCGACTACGCCGGCCAGCCGGCCGACTACGATGCTCTTCGTGCGGTCGCTAACGCCGCTCCGGGCGGACCGATCCCGATCCTCGCCGACGCCGCACATTCGCTCGGCGCGACATGGCGCGGCAGGCAGGTGGGAACTCTCGCCGACCTGACAGTCCTCTCGCTCCACCCGGCGAAGATCCTCACAACCGGGGAAGGCGGCGCAGTCCTGACCGACGATGGCGACCGGGCCGCGTTCCTCCGGCGGTTCCGCAACCACGGGATCGGGACCGAACTGGCGACGCGCCGCGACTGGACCTACGCGATGGTCGAGCTGGGCTACAATTACCGCCTCACCGACGTCATGGCAGCCCTGGGCACCAGCCAGCTGGCACGCCTCGACGCGTTCCTCGCGTCGCGACGCCGTCTCGCCGCGCACTACCAGGCGGCCCTGGGCGGGCACTGGGCCGTCGAACTCCAAGCGGTGAACCCGGCTGCAGAGCCTGCCTGGCATCTTTTCGTCGTGCTCCTCCGTCTCGACCGGCTCCGAGTCGACCGGGGCGCCATTTACCGCGCCCTGCGGGCCGAAGGGATCGGGGTCAACGTCCACTACATCCCGGTCCACCGCCATCCGTTCTACCAGCAGCGATACCCTGAACTCGAGGGCCGCTTCCCCGTGGCCGAGGCTGCCTACGAGCGACTACTCACGCTCCCGCTGTTCTCGGCCATGACGGATGGCGACGTCGACGATGTCGTGGCGGCGCTCGACAAGGTGACCGAGACATACCGAGCCGGGTGACGTAAGAGGAATAGCGACCGGCGGAACGGCCGTTTGACGATGCGCCCGGCGGTAGCTTGCCGTTGTACGCAGGAGTGCGATCGGCATGCCGTAGGTTGCCTCGTTTATCATAGTGTCGCCATCGTCCAGACAGGGAGAGCGGGTTAAAACTGCGGCTCCCCCGAGCAATCCCCAATCACCAGGAGCCCGTCATGCGGACCGATGCGAGAATCTCATCCAACGACCTGCGTCGTGGGTCGCTTCGGCGACTGCGCCAGCGGAGAGTGCCATGAGCGCGCTTCGGACTGGAGTGGGCCGGTGAGCATGATCACGATCGGCGGGCGGCCGGTCGGGGACGACGCGCCGACCTATGTCATAGCGGAGATCGGCTCGAACCACGACGGCTCCCTGGACGAAGCCGTTCGACTCATAGAGGCGTCGGCTGGCGCGGGCGCCGACTGCGTGAAGTTCCAGTCGTTCCGAGCAGACACGCTGGTCGCTCCCACGCACCCGGGCCGAGCGACTCTGGAGCGCCTGAGCCTGCCCTCCGCCTGGTATCCCGATCTGAAGGCAACCGCGGACCGCTGTGGTGTCCACTTCACGTCGTCGCCGTTCGACCTGGACGCCGTGCGGGAACTCGTGGCCGCTGGGGTGCCCGCCATCAAGATCGCCTCGGGAGACCTTACCTACACGGACCTGCTGGAGACCGCCGCCGCCACCGGGCTTCCGCTCGTCGTCAGCACCGGCGCCGCCTACCTGGGCGAAGTGGACGAAGCCATGCGCTCGATGCGGGGGGCCGGGGCAACACAGATCGCGCTGCTGCACTGCGCCTCGGCATATCCAGCCACGTTCGCCGCGGCCAACGTGCGCGCGGTTGCGACACTGCGCACGGCGTTCGGGGTGCCGGTCGGCTTCTCCGACCACACTCCGGGCCACGCCGCGGCCCTGGCCGCGGTCGCGCTCGGCGGCCGCCTCATCGAGAAGCACATCACCTTCGACCGCTCCCGGTCGGGCCCGGACCACTCCTACGCTCTCACCGTCGACGAATTCGCTGACCTTGTGCGCAACATCCGCGCACTCGAGGCGTCGCTCGGCACAGGCGCAAAGGAGCCGGCCGAATCTGAGTGGAGCGAACGTGAGTGGGCACGCCGGGGGGTATACACGGCGCGTGCGCTCGAGCTTGGCCACGCACTCGCGGCTGAGGACCTCATGTGTCTTCGCCCACTGAACGGCATCCCAGCCAGCCGCCGCAAGGCATTGCTCGGCCGGCGCTTGACTCGGAGCCTGGAGGCCCGTTCCCCGATCCACTGGGAGGACGTGTGAGACCGATCGCGATCGTCCAGGCCCGGATGGGATCTACTCGTCTGCCGGGTAAGGTCCTGCTGCCTCTCGGAGACAAGCCGATCCTCGCCCGCGTCGTCGAGCGACTTCGATACGTGGAGGGGTTGACCGACGTCGTGGTCGCCACCGGTGATCTGCCTGCGAACGACCCGATCCGTGCGCTCTGCCAGGCCGAGGGGATCTCGTGTTTCTCCGGCAGCGAGGATGACGTGCTGGACCGCTACTACCGGGCGGCTCAGCAGTTCGGTGCCGACCCCGTCCTGCGCGTGACATCGGACTGCCCGCTGACCGACCCGGCCGTCGTCGGTCAGGCGCTCGAACTCTTCGAGGCCCGTCGCGACGAGATCGTCTATGTCGGTTTCGACTCGAGCTTCCCTGAGGGCCTGGACATCGAGGTGATCGCCTTCTCAGCGCTCGAGAGTGCGTGGCGCGAAGCCCGCCTTCGGTCCGACCGGGAACACGTGACCCCGTTCATCTGGAAGCAACCGGAGCGATTCCCTCAGGACCGGATCAGAAACGGCACCACCCCGAGCGGGGAACACTGGAGCGTCGACCGTCCGCAGGACTATGAGTTGGCGAAGGCGATCCACAGCGCTCTCTACCGACCTGGACCCCCATTTGGGATGGTAGAGATACTCAGCCTCCTGGACGCGCACCCGGAGCTGCGACACCTGAACGCGGGGATCGATCCAAACGAGGGTTACCTGAAGTCCATCAGCGAGGACTAACTAGCACCGGAGGTCTATGCCAGTCTCATGGCTCGAACGCAGGTCCCGTCCCTTGACATAACAAAGTCCCGCTCCTGGTGGGAACGGGCGAGCAAGGTCATCCCGAGCGGCACGCAGACCCTGTCCAAGGGGCCGGACCAGTTCGTACGTGGTGTGTCACCGATATTCCTGGAGCGCGGCCGTGGCAGCCACGTCTGGGACGTCGACGGCAATGAGTTCATCGACTATCCGATGGCCCTGGGACCAATCCTGCTCGGGTATGACTACCCGTCGGTCACCGAGGCCGTGTGTCGGCAGGCTCACGAGGGGACGACCTTCACGCTCATGCACCCGCTCGAAGTCGAGGTCGCGGAGCGCCTGTGCGAGGTGGTCCCCTGCGCGGAGATGGTGCGCTTCGGCAAGAACGGCGCGGACGCGACCTCGGCGGCCGTGCGCGCCGCCCGCGCCTATACCGGGCGGGACGAGATCGCCTATTGCGGCTACCACGGCTACCAGGACTGGTTCGCCATCACTTCGACGCGCAACGCGGGGATCCCCAAGGTTCATGCGGACTACATCCACGTCTTCGAGTACAACCATCCCGCGTCCCTGGAGCGTGTGTTCGCCGAGTGGCCCGGCAAGATCGGGACGGTCATCATGGAGCAGCCGGGGGTGGAGCCGGTAGACAACTTCCTCACGTGGGTCGGGGAGATCGCACACAAGCATGGCGCGGTGTTCATCCTCGACGAGATCGTCACCGGGTTCCGCTACGCGAAGGGCGGCGCGCAGGAGGTCTACGGCGTGGTCCCCGATCTCGCCTGCCTGGGCAAGGGCATGGCGAACGGGTACCCGATCTCGGCGGTCGTCGGGCGTCGCGACGTGATGATGGCGTTCGAGAAGGTGTTCTTCTCCACCACCTACGGTGGCGAGACCATGTCGCTTGCGGCCGCGCGCGCCACGCTGGACGTGCTGGACCGGGAGCCGGTGATCGAGCACATCTGGCGGCAGGGTGAGCGTCTCCGCACGGGGATCCAGAAGGCGGCGGCGGAGTGGAAGATCCCGCTCAAGCTGAGCGGCAATCCGCCACGCTCCGGCCTGGTGTTCCAGGACGGCGATGGGAACGAATCGTTCGAACTGAAGACCCTGTTCATGCAGGAGACCGTGAAACGCGGCGTCCTGTTCGGGGGACCGGTTTTCATCACGTACTCGCACAGCGATCAGGACATCGAGCGTACTCTCGACGCTGTGGCTGAGGCGTTTCGCGTGATGCGGCAGGCGCTGGACGCGGGCGAGGTGGCGCCGTTCCTCGAGGGTGAGGTCGTCGGCGTCGTCTTTCGTCAGCGGAATTAGGGTCGGCGGTGAAAGGGCACGCGATCGTCACCGGCTGTGCCGGGTTCATCGGGTCGAGCCTGTGCGATCGGCTGCTTGCCGATGGCAAGGCCGTGGTCGGTATCGACTCGTTCGAGGACTACTACCCGCGGGCGTATAAGGAGGCCAACCTCGCGGCGGCGCGATCGAACCCTCGGTTCACCCTGGTAGAGGCCAATATCCTCGACCTCATGGCCGCGGGTGGGGCGAGTGGGCGCGTCTCGCTCGCGCACCTGCTCGATGGCGCCGACTGTGTGTACCACCTCGCCGCCCAGGCTGGGGTGCGCGCCAGCTGGGGCTCGAGTTTCGAGGTCTACACGCGCAACAACGTCCTAGCGACGCAGCAGCTTCTGGAGGCCTGCATCGGCGCCGGAGTCCCCAAGGTCGTCTACGCGTCGTCATCGTCCGTCTATGGCGACCAGGACGTGCTGCCGCTCGTCGAGACTGCACGCTGCGAGCCGCGATCCCCGTATGGCGTCACCAAGCTGGCGGGTGAGCATCTGTGTGGCCTCTACCACGCGAACCATGGCCTGGATACCGTGGCACTTCGCTTCTTCACCGTCTACGGACCACGCCAACGGCCCGACATGGCATTCCACAAGTTCATCCGGGCTATGCTCGATGAGCGCGAGATCGTGATCTACGGCGACGGCACCCAGACTCGCGACTTCACCTACATCGACGACATCATCGATGGGCTCGTGAGGGCACGTCGGGCACCGGCCGGCGCCGTGATGAATCTCGGCGGCGGCAACCGCGTGAGCCTCTCGGACGCCATCGCCACGCTGGGCAAGATCGCTGGAGTCAAGCCGAAGCTGACCATGCAGGGCGTGGAGGCGGGCGACGTCCGCGATACCTGGGCCAGCATCAGCCGGGCCGCGGAGCTGATCGGCTACAAGCCAACGACGCGGCTGGAGGTCGGGCTTGCGCGGGAAGTCGCATGGCTGGCTGAGAAGGCCGCCGCGGCCGATCAACGAAGCTGACCCGAATGGAGCCCTGGTGAGCGGCAACGGCGTCCTCATCCGCTGCGACGGATCCCCGCACACAGGTCTCGGTCACGTGGTGCGCTGCCTTGCGCTCGGGCGGGAACTGCGTGACAGGCACCTTCGGAACGTCGTTTTCGCCATGCGCGGCGGCCCGCTCGGCATCAGCCTGGTGCGCGAAGCCGGTTTCCCCGTCTTCGAGACACCGAAGGGCGCGGACTTCGACTACGTCGCGTGGCTGGCGGGCGCGGTCGGAACCACAACGGCCGAGCTCTTGGTGCTCGACGTGCGCGACGAGCTCACGCTCCACGAGGTGCGCTCGATCCGCAAGCGGACAGGCGTACGCGTCGCCGTGATCGACGATGCCTCCGACAGGCGCCTGGCGGCGGATGACGTCTTCTACCCGCCCGTACCTCAGGCGTTCGCTCTCGAGTGGCCGGATTTCGCGGGCCGCGTGCACACGGGATGGGAGTGGGTGCTGCTCCGGCCGGAGTTCGCGGCGGAGCCCCGGCGAGTGCCGCACGAGCCCCCGGTGGTACTCGTGACGATGGGTGGGAGCGATCCTGCGGGGCTCACGCCAAGGGCCGTGAGCGCCCTTGCGCTCGTCAAAGGCCCGATCGAATGCTTGGTGCTCATCGGCCCGGGGTTCGGCCACGACGCCGAGCTTTCTGAGCTGCTGGAGACGAGCCCGCACGAGACTCGCATCGTCCGCGACGGCGACGTCCGCGCGCAGATGCTCGCTGCGGACTTCGCGGTGCTGTCCTTCGGGGTCACCGCGTATGAGGCGGCCGCCTGTGCGCTGCCGGCGGTGCACCTCTGCCTCACCGACGATCATGCGCTGTCGTCTTCGGCAATGGAGGAGGCCGGCATTGCCGTGTCACTCGGCCTGGCCGAAGCTGTCGAGGAGGCGCGCCTGGTCGAGGCCGTCGAGGTGTTGCTGGCGGATAATGCGGGACGTGGCGCCATGGGTACCCGGGCGCGGAGCCTCGTTGATGGAGGAGGACTCTTGCGGATCGCCAGCGTCATTACAGCAGGGAGGTCCGAGTGACGGCGGCCAAGTCGTGGAATGGGCACGAGGGCGAGGTCCTCGATACCGTCGACGCCTTCGATGTGATCGAGTGTCAGGCGTGCGGGTTCAAGCACATCGTGCCGATCCCGACCCCCGAGGAGCTCGACGAAGTCTACCGGCACGAGTACTACTCGACGGAGAAGCCGCTCTACCTCGAGCGTGCCCGCGAGGACGCGGCGTGGTGGGACATGGTGTTTGCGGACCGCTATGCCACTATGGAGCAGCTGCTGCCGCCGGGCCGAAGGCGCCTGCTTGATGTTGGGTCCGGCCCGGGGTCGTTCTTGACGCATGGCAACAGGCGTGGGTGGCAGACGTTGGGGATCGAGCCCTCGCATCAGGCTGCCGAATACAGCCGATCGCTTGGACTGGAAGTGGTCGAGGACTTCCTCACTGCCGAAAGTGCCAAACAGCTCGGGACGTTCGACGCGATCCACGCCAACGAGGTGTTCGAGCACCTTCCGGAGCCACGTGCGATGGCCGGTTATCTTCGCGACTTGCTGGCCCCGGGGGGCGTCCTCTGCATTTGCGTCCCGAATGACTACAGCGCGATTCAGGCGACTCTGCGGGACGTATGTGGCTACGCGCCCTGGTGGGTAGCGCCGCCCCATCACGTGAACTTCTTCGACGGCGATTCGTTGGAGAAGCTGCTCAAGGATGTCGGTCTCGACGTCGTCTCTCGTGAAGCGACGTTCCCGATCGACTTCTTCTTGCTGATGGGCGAGAACTACGTCGGCAATGACGAGCTCGGGCGGCGCTGTCATGCGCTGCGCAAGACGTTCGAGCTTAACCTCGTTGCCGGAGGCCGCAACGACCTGAAGCGCCTAATGTATAGGTCGTTCTCAGACCTCGGCATCGGCCGCGAGGTGGTTGTTTACGGGGTTCGGCCCGACGACGAACCGAAAGCCTGAGGACTGAACTGTGGATGCAATCGCTGTCATCCAAGCCCACTACCCCGATTTGCTCGACGAGGACCGGGAACCGTCTCATTACTGCGTGGGAGCCTTGCGAAAGAGCCGCCACATCGACCGGATCGTCATCGCGGCGCCGGATGTGCCCGAGAACCAGACCCTGGTCGCTGCGGCCCAGCAGTGGGGCGTCCACTGCCATCTGGGTAGCGAACTAGACGTGACGACGAGGATCATCGACGCAGCGCAGGCGGTAGGAGCGACCGACAACACCGCCGTCGCTCGTGTCCTGATGAATCGGTTCTACCTCGACATCGACCTCGTGGACCGCTTGATCGAGCTGCTCGATAGGAGCGGCAGCGATTACGCGACGCTGCCGTACGACTTCAATATCAACTTCGGCGGTGACGTGACGACTCTGGGCTGCTTGAGACGCGCAGACAAGATGATGCCACCCGGGGACATGGTGATTCGATTTCGGCCGTGGCTGTTCGTAGAGGAGCATCCTGAGGCGTTCCGCTCGACCTGCCTGGACGATGTGCCGACCTACCGCCACGAGATGTTGGAGCAGATCCGCGGCAGTGGCCTGGCTCGTGAGCGCGAATGCGGCGACTTCACATTCTTCACGTACGAGTTCGCACTCCAGTTCCTCAAGCCAACGGACATCGTCTTGGATCTGGGGAGTGGGCGCGGCGAGGGATCTGCTCTGCTCGCGAAACATGTCGCGGAAGTGAGGGGCGCCGACTACGACGAGAAGGCGGCTTCCGGGGCGCGCGCTCGTTACAACCTTGGCAACCTCAGTTTCGACGTCGAGAATGCGATGGCCCTCGACTACGAGGACGAGACCTTCGACGTCGTCGTGTCTTCCAATCTCATGGAGCACGTGCCGGATGACGCCTTGATGCTCCAGAACTGCAGGCGCGTGCTTCGCACCGGTGCCAAGCTGATCTTGGAAGTGCCTCTCCTGGCTCAACGGCCGTTTGGCGCGCCTCTCGTTCCAAGTCACCTGCGTGAGTACCGACCAGCCCCGCTGCTCGACCTGATCAAGCGGTCGGGGTTCAGCGTTGAGCGCAAGTACGGCGTCAACCGCGGCAGGCACGTAGATTGGGATCGGGCCCGAGAGGCAGCTCTTGTAGTAGCGCGTAAGGTCTAGGTCAACTGTCGGGAGAGGAAGTCTCGGGATCGGATGCGCGGTCAGGTCACTTCGTCACTTATACGGCCCGAGGCGTCGGCCGGGCTATCAGGCTCCCTGTGGTACACAGGATTGACTCCTGCCGACAAGAGATGGGCCGCTGCCGAAAGGCATTGGTGGCAGAAGGAGACAGGCGAGGATGCGGAACCCTAAGGCACTCGACGAGATGATTCGGGGATCGCGTGGCGGTGACATCGGGCAGTTGCAGGAGCTTGCGATTGCCATCCGCGAATTCCTGGTCGAGACCGTATCGACCACCGGGGGACATATCGGCGCGAACCTCGGCACGGTCGAACTGACGCTGGCGCTCGACCGCGTTTTCGGCGGCGAGGACGACCGTGTCATATGGGACACCGGGCATCAGGGCTACACGCACAAGATACTCACTGGCCGAGCCGACCAGTTCTCGACAATGAATACCTATGGAGGCCTCAGTCGCTTCCTTTCGCGAAGCGAAGACGAGTCCGATGTCATCGAGGCGTCCCATGGGGGTACGTCGCTTTCTGTTGCGCTGGGGCTAGCGCTGGCGCGGCGTTTGACCGGCCAGCGAGGTTGGGCGGTGGCCGTGGTCGGGGACGGTGCGCTGACTGAAGGGATGCTGTTGGAGGCCCTCAACCACGCCTCCTCGGAAGGGCCGCTGCCGCTCGTCTTGGTTCTCAATGACAATGGGTATGCGATCAGCCCTGGCTTCGGTGCATTCCATGACTACCTTCAGTCCCGGCCGCTCGGTGTCACCACGCCCGACACATTGTTCACGGCGCTGGGGTACTCATACACAGGGCCGGTTGATGGTCACGATCTGTCAGCGCTTTGTGATGCCCTCGAAGAAGCGAAGAGCGGCAGCGGGGAGCGGGTCAGATTAGTTCACGTGAAGACGCAGAAGGGGCGCGGTCTTCCTGCGGCCGATAGCCACCCGTATCGCATGCACTTCTCGTTTCCCTTTGACCCCGACACAGGCAAGGCCTTGGTTCAGAATGCGGTTCGGAGCTACCAGGACGTCGCCTCTGAGGTCATTTCGGCAGAGATGGGTCGGAATGATCGAATCGTATGCATCACGCCATCGACTCGATACGCGACTGCTCTGGAGCCGGTCTTCGAGGCGTATCCGGACCGCTGCTACGACCCCGGGATGGAGGAGCAGCACGCCATGACGCTGAGCGTAGGACTCGCTCTGGGCGGCCTGGTACCCGTACTCTTCTATCAGTCAACTTTCATGCAGCGCGCCTACGATCAGCTGTTTCACGATGTGTGCTTCATGAACTTGCCCACGCTGCTCCTTTCGGTGAGAGTCGGCTTCGCGGGCTACGACAACCCCACCCACCACGGCATATACGAGACGAGTTACCTCCGATCGTTGCCGAACCTGCGCATCCTCTACCCGAAAGACGGTTACGAGCTCGAGCGCATGGTTCGGGATTCGTTGCGCGACCTTCAGGGGCCGACTCTGGTAGAGATGCCGTACGGACCTGTCGACCTGATCGACGCCGGGGTTCTCGACGATAGCCCAGAGAGCTTCGCGGCCCCGGAAGTGCTCCATGGCGGCGACGACCTCACGATCATCGCGGTGGGTCCGCGCTTCAAGGATGCAATGGCGGCTCGCGCCATCCTGGAAGACAAAGGTATCTCGTGCGGCCTGGTGAACTTGCGGTACCTCAAGCCGCTCCCAGAATCCGCGCTTCTGACGATCATGGGCAAGGTCCCTCGCGTCGTCGTCGTGGAGGAAGCGGTGCTGGAAGGTGGCGTGGGTTCGGCCGTCGCGAGCCTGGCCTCCGACCATGGGCTTGGTACCCAGATTCTGCGAGTGGGACTGCCCTGCACGTTCGTCGAGCCCGGCTCGGCCGACGAACTGGCGCACGCGTATCGGCTCGACGCTTCGGCCCTGGCCTCGCGTGTCCTGGAACGGTGGCCAAGACTTGGTGAGTGATCTACGCCTCGCCGGCAAGGTCGCCGTCGTCACGGGCTCCTCGCGGGGTATCGGGCGCGAAATCGCCCTGGAATTCGCGCGCGAAGGCGCCGATCTCGTAATCAACTACCTCAGCCACGCCGAGGCCGCTCAAGAAGTGGCCGCGCAGGTAACCGCTCTCGGCCGCCGCGTGCTCTCTGTGCAGGCCGACGTCTCGCAGCGCTCTGAAGTGCACGAAATGTTCCAGTTGGCCGCCCAAGCCCTTGGCCGCATCGACATCCTCGTCAACAACGCCGGCGTAAACAAGCGCGGCTGGTTCGAAGAAGCAACCGACGAGGACTGGGATTGGGTCATGGAGGTCAACTTGAAGGGACCGTTCATCTGCTGCCAGGAAGTCTTTCCGTTCATGAAGGCGCAGGGAGGCGGGAGAATCATCAACATCTCCTCCGTCGCCGGCCAATACCACGGTCCGAAGACCGTGCACTACGCCGTCTCCAAAGCGGGCCTCAATAGCTTGACCAAAGTGGTGGCCCGCTATGGCGCTGAGCACAACATCCTGGTCAATGCAGTGGCTCCGGGGATCATGTGGACCGAACAGACCGCAGACGAACTGGCCAGCCCGTCAGGACAGACCATCGTCGACATGACCCTCCTCAAGCGGCCTGGGCAGTTGCGCGACGTGGCTGCCACTTGCGTGCTTCTCGCCTCGGATGAGCAGAATTACATCACGGGCCAGGTCATTAGCGTCAGCGGCGGGGCGTACCTTGGGTAGTGGCGGGAGCCCTCGCACGCTACTCGTGTTGGGCGCCAGCGGCGATCAGCTCTTCCTCATCAAGACCGCGCAGAAGATGGGCCTGCGGGTACTTGCCGTGGACGTGGATGAGTCGGCTCCGGGCCTGGCAGAGGCTGATGACAGGGCCGCCGTCAGCACCCGCGACATACCCGGATTGCGGAATCTGGTGGACCGGCAGAAGGCGTCCGGGATCGAGTTCGCAGGCGTGACCACGATGGGCAGCGATATTCCGCAGGTCGTTGCCAGCGTCGCAGGCTACCTCGGGACGCCGTCGGTCTCGCCGCAGAGTGCGGCATGGACTACCGACAAGTACGCGATGAAGTGCCGGCTCCGGGAGCAAGGGATTCCGGTGCCAGACTTCGTGGAGGTTGGGTCCGAGACGGAACTTCGGCGAGCGGTGGACGAACTCGGCCTGCCAGTTGTCATCAAGCCCGTCGATCGCTCCGGAGCCCGAGGGGTCTCTCTGGCGCGCGACCCCTCGCGGCTGTCGGAGCTATACGCCGAGGCTCGAGCCGAGTCGTTCACCGGCCGAGTCATGGTAGAGAGGTTCGTTCCCGGTCCCCAGATCAGCACGGAGACTGTCATGGTTGGCGGACTTGGCGTGACGCCCGGGTTCGTCGATCGCAACTACGAGCACCTGAACAGGTTCGCGCCGCGCATCATCGAGAATGGCGGCTGGGCGCCGTCAGCCGTGAGTGGCCAGGATAGGAGGGCGGTGGAGGAGCTCGTAGTTGGGGCTTCCCGTGCGCTGGGCATCGACACCGGCGTCACCAAGGGGGACGTCGTGTGCTCCGCCAATGGACCGATGATCATCGAAATAGCCGCCAGACTGAGCGGCGGCGACTTCAGCGAGAGCCTGGTGCCGCTCAGTACAGGGGTCAACTACGTTGAGGCCGCCATCAAGCTGTCGATCGGCGAGAAGCCAGATCTGGGCGACCTCACGCGGCCTGCGACACAGGCTGTAGCCAATCGCTACTTCTTTCCGCGGCCAGGAAGGCTTGTGGCTCTCAAGGGCGTCGAAGAGGCGAAAGCCCAGTCCTGGCTGAAGAAACTCGAGGCCTGGTACAGCCTCGGTGACACTGTGCCACCCATCGCCAGTCACGCGAAGCGCTTCGGTGTGTTCGTCGTCGTGGGTAACGACCGGGCTGAGGTGGACGCGCGCGTGCGCTGGGTGTACGACACCGTCCGAATCGAGACGGCTCCCGCATGACGCTGAAGCTGTACACGGCCTTCCACCTGAACCTCGCCTACTCCTCGATAGAGGAGGAGCAGCGGGCCGAGGTCGTCGAGCGCTGTTACTGGCCGCTCCTGAACCTGGCTCGCAAGCTCGACCTGCCGCTCGGCGTCGAGGCGCCGGCGTATACGCTCGAGGCTGCAGCCGCCGTTGACCCCGGGTGGGTCGATGAGTTGCGGACGCTCGTGACCAAAGGCCCGTGCGAGTTCATTGGAGCGGGCTACGCTCAACTCATCGGTCCCCTCGTGCCCGCCAGGGTCAACGCCGCGAACCTGCGGCTCGGCAACGATGCATACGAGCGATGCCTCGGCTTTCGTCCCGATATCGCCGTCGTAAACGAGCAGGCGTACTCGGCAGGGCTGGTAGCTCATTACGTCGAAGCCGGCTACCGGGCGATCGTGATGGAGTGGGACAACCCGGCCTCAGTTCACCCCGAGTGGAACGCCGAGTGGCGGTACCTGCCGCAGCTCGCGTGCGGGCAGCATGGCGAGGAGATCCCGCTGCTCTGGAACAATTCAGTTGCGTTCCAGAAGTTCCAGCGCTTCGCCCACGGCGAGATCGAGATCGCCGAGTATCTGGACTACCTCGGCTCACACGCGGCGTCTACGCCGCGCGTCTTCCCGCTGTATGGCAACGACATCGAGGTGTTCGACTTTCGTCCAGGGCGATACCGTACCGAGGCGGCCCTTCAGGACCGCGTGGAATGGGAGCGGATCGGCCGGCTTTGTGAGGCATTGATGGCCGACGACCGCTTCGAGTTCGTGCCGCCATCGGCGGCGCTCGCGATGATCGGTGAACCCGGTGCCGGCAACCGCCTGAGCCTCGAGTCAGCCGCGCAGCCGGTGCCGGTCAAGAAGCAGGCCAAGTACAACCTCACGCGCTGGGCGGTGACCGCTCGCGACGATCTCGGCGTGAATACCGATTGTTGGCGTGCTTACGAGCGTCTGTGCGCCGATCCGGCCTCGAGCGACACCGACTGGCGGGAGCTCTGCTACCTCTGGAGCAGCGACTTCCGCACGCACATCACGGAGAAGCGCTGGGCGGCATACCGCGAGCGGCTGGCTGCCTTCGGTCGGACGCTTGGCGTCGCCGATCCGGTCGCACCACCCGCCCCAGTCGCGGTTCGCCACCGTGATGGCGAAGCCCGAACGACAACGCGGGTGGATGGTCGCTTCCTCACCGTCCAGACCGACGCGGCGACACTCATCTTGAACACACGCCGGGGACTGGCGATCGAGTCGCTCACATTCCCCGGCGTGTCCGATCGTCCACTTGTCGGCACGCTTTCTCACAGCTACTACGACGACATCTCGCTCGGTGCTGACTTCTACACGGGCCACCTCGTGCTTGAACCGCCGGGTGCGCCGAAGGTGACCGACCTGGAGCGCGTGGAGCCGGAAGTGCACCGGACGGCTGAGGGCGTCGAGGTGTCTGCCGTGGTCGCGACAGCCCTCGGACCGGTGCGTAAGAGGCTGCGGCTGGTCGATGACGAACCCGTCGTCGAGCTCACGTACGAGTTTGACTGGGAAGGGCTCCCGGCGGCTTCGTTTCGCCTTGGCTACGTGACCCTCCTGCCAGACGCGTTCGACCGCGACACTCTGTACTACTTGTGTCATAACGGCGGCGCTATCAGTGAGCGCTTCGCCCTCTCCGGCTCGTACATCGACCACGGCCGGCCGGTGTCCTCGCTCGTGTCGGCCAGCGGAGGGCTGGGCGTCACAGGCGGAGTGGTCGAGATCGGTGACGCACTGCACGCAGTTCGGGTCGAAGTCGACAAGGCCTGCTCGGCATTGATCGGACTGATGACCTACCGTGAAGTCCGAGACACGTTCTTCTGCCGGCTGGCATTCTCTGCCTTCGAAATGGACGAGACCTGGCGGCCGGGCGAGCAAGCCCAAGCGCCATCGTTGGCGCGATTCACGATACGAGGAGTGCACCCAGGTCGAGAAGGTGCTGAGTAGATAATCGGGAGAACTGGTCGCCAGGTGGCGATCGGCTCCTAGCGGCTATCATTTGCGAATGGGTGTTGTCGGAGTCCGCACGGCCGTGGTCGGTGCCGGGTATGTCGGAATTGCCACGGCGGTCGGCCTCGCCGAGCAGGGCCACGACGTCGTGCTGGTCGAGCAAGATGCGGCCCGCCTGGCGGCGCTGATCGACGGCCGGATCCCCTTCCACGAACCTGGGTTGCCCGAGGCCTATGCGAGCCAGCACGCCGCAGGGCAGATCGTGCCCAGCGCGGAGATCCCCCGGAACGGCCTGGAACTCATCGTCATCTGTGTCGGGACACCGATCGACGACACGGGCTCCGCGGACGTGTCGTATGTCGCGCGAGCCCTGGAGCAGGCGGTTCCGGCCATCGCGGCGGGAGCCGCGTGCGTCATCCGCAGCACCCTGCCGGTCGGGTCGGCGGGGCGCCTCGCGCAGCGGCCCGGGGTCGTGCCCGAGCGTCTCTTCGTCGCCCCGGAGTTCCTGCGCCAGGGAAGCGCGCTGGAGGACATCCGCACGCCGACGCGCGTGGTCATCGGGACATTCGGCGCGCATGCGGACCCCGATGCACTCGCGCTGCTCACCAGCTCGCTCGAGCATCCCGGGGCACCGCTCCTGGTCATGCGGGCCGAGGAGGCGAGCCTGGTGAAGAACGCCTCGAACGTCTTTCTGGCCATGCGCCTCACGTTTGCGAACGAGGTGGCCGGGCTCGCGGAAGACCTGGGCGTGGATGTGGGACCGGTGCTGGACGGGATCGGGCACGATCCTCGGATCGGGCACACGTACATGCGCCCGAGCTACGGCTTCGGCGGAAGCTGTCTGCCCAAGGAGGTACGGACACTGTCCACTGCTGGACTGGACCGCGGACTCCCGATGCATCTCGCCGGAGCGATCTCGGACGCCAACGCGGATTCACAGCGGCGCTTCGCGCGGCAGATCGCCGAAGCGGTCGGCGGGCTTGCGGGCAAGCGGATCGCTTTCTTGGGCCTCGCGTTCAAGGCTGACACAGACGACGTTCGGTCATCTCCTGCAGTACGGCTCGCGGCCCGCCTCCTCAACGGCGGCGCCGACCTGCGAGCCCACGACCCGGTTGCCGGCGACAACGCTCGGCGGGTCCTCCCGGACCTCGTGGTGGTGCCCACCGTGGAGGAGGCGCTCCAGGGCGCGGACGCCGCGGTGATCGCCACGGAGTGGCCGATCTACCGGGACCTGGACTGGGCTGCGCTGCGCGACACCATGCGGCGCCCACTGATCATCGACGGGCGACGCTTGCTTCCCGAGGCCGAGCTCCGGGACCTGGGCTACGTTGTGCAACGGGTCGGCGACGGCGTTTCGGCGGGCGAGGGAGTCCGGCTGAGCTAAGCGATCCTGCCGACTATCGCTCGGGCTGTCCAACCACAAGCCCTTTAAGCGTGGGTGCGGAGCTGGGTCAGTGCCGCTCTGAGCCTTCCTCCGGCCCGTGCGACGAGCTCAGTCACCATCCGGATGTCCGCACGAGACTCAGGGCGAGCCCGCAGATAGAACCAAACGAGGACCGCCCAGGTCACCCCGAAGAGACAGGCCTGAAGGCCGGCATTAAGGAGGACGCCGACCAGACTCAGCCGCGGCATCAGCGTGTCGGCAACGGCCGCGCCTACAAGAAGCTCCATCGCCGGTAGCAGGTAGAGTGGCATGAGAGGCAGCAGCCGGCTGGCTGGTTGCCTGGCAACGCGATATGCCGCCACCTGCGTCACGATGCCAGAGGCGAAGTACGCAGCGATATCCACACCCGCAGCGACCTCGAGTGACATCGCGCCGCTCGCCCCCGCCGCAAGGTAGGCCAACGCCATGACCGCGAGGATCAACACCGTGATGCCGACGACGCGCCACTGTCTGTCAACCGTGAGCAGGTAGTGGGCGGCCGGCATGCCGAAGGCGAGACCGATCACGCCGATGAGCAACAGACGCATTGGGCCAATCGCGTCGCGGTACCCGGGGAGAGCCAAGAAGACCAGTGCCGGCAGCGCTACGAGAAAGCCAGCCACCAACACTGGCATGGCGATGGCCAGTGCGGCTGTTGTCCGCGAGGCCATCGCAAAGACCCGTCCTTCGTCGGACGTTGCGCCCAACTCGCGCTGCAGCCTCGGATAGATGACGGTGCCAATGAGAGTGGGGACCCTCAATGCGAATCCGTTACCCAGATACGCGGCCGAGTACAGTCCCAGGCTGGTAGTGCCGAGTATGAACCCGACCGCCAGCTGGTCGACGCTCTGGAGGAGGGTTGCAGTTACCCCGGAAGCGAGGAATGCCGGGGATAGCACTGCAAGGCGTCGAAAAGACCTTCGTCGTGGCACTGTGAGGCCGCCGATCCGTGCAACTTTGTAGAGCAACACTGCCTGCATGACGGTTCCAACGACCAGTCCAGCCAACGCGCCTGTTGCGCCCCACACCAATGCACCGACGACCGGGAGCAGGGACCCGGCGACCGCGCCCGCGGCGGATGACCACGCGAACGCAGTGAACCGCAGGCGCGTGCGGAGCCTGACCGTGGCCCAGATGGCAATCTGTTGGGTGAGCAGGATGATCGAGGCGCACATGAGTGCCGCCCCGATCAAGCCATCGGTGGCGGAGCGAAGAGCGCCAATCGCAAAGAGTGCGGCGCAGGCGAGCACGGACACAACAAGCGCGATGGAAACTCCCGCTAGCTCGAGCGACCGTCCTTCTTCCTCATCGCCCCGGGCGATCGCGATCGGGATCTCGCGCTCGGCCGCCCCCATCGCCCCCAGGCTCAGGTACGGGGCGTACGATGCGACGAGTTGGGTCCAAGCGACGTAGCCCATTCCCGCGGGCCCGAGCTCCTTCCGGAGCAGGATTGCGAGCACCAGCGTCACTACCTGACTGAGGAATCCGGTCAGGATCAACCAGAAGGCATCGGTGGTGGCCGCGGTGCCGCTCCGCGGCGCCTCCGTCGACTCATTCACCTCGTGCTCACGAATGTCGGAGCTCGGCCACAAGGTCCTCGAGACGCCGCACGGCCTCACCGGGCTGCCCGAAACCCTGGATAAACGAGCGAGCATAGGCGCGTCCGCGTTCGCTGGCGTCACGGTACGCCGATCGGTCCGACAACAAGTGTTCCGCCGCGGCGGCGAGCCCCTCTACCGAATCGACCCGGACTGCACCTGAGTCGGCAATGAAATCGGTGGATGCGACGATACCCTGCGGCAGGACCTGGAGGACCGGACGGCCCAGGCACATGGCCTCGATGCCCGTCGTGCTCGAGACAACCAGAACGACCCGCGCCGAGCGAATCAGTGCTAGCGAGTTGGCGGTCACGAGGTGCGCAGACTGGATCGGGGGGGGGCAGAAATCGTAGGCCCGGCTGGCAGGATGTAGCTTGATCGCGACTCTCCGGTCCGGGTGTTGCCGGGCGTAGTCCTCGACGATCTCCAGGGCCCGGATGTGTAGCTCGGGCCAGTCGCCCGCGGACAGGTCCCCTGGGAATTGGCTAAAGTGAAGGAGGTCCCAGGCGCCGTCCCCCGTTGGCGGCGCGGGGGCTTCGGAGGACTCAAGGCGCGGGCAGCCGAGGGCCACGACGCGTAGCCCAGGTGGTCCTGCGGATCGATGATAAGCGGCCTGCGGTTCGCCCCATGCTGCCAGGACGTCGGCCACGGACCACACCTGTTCCGTGTAACCGCCCGAGATGCCGTGCTCGAGGGTGATGACGCGTCCCCCCGTGTCTCGCAGCCCAAGAAGGAACGCGCGTTCAGGCGGCAGTACGTCCTGCCCCGCAACGGCCACTACTCCGGACCCACCGGCGCGACGTCCCGCAGACGCCCACGAGGACATCGACGCCTGGAAGAGCTGGAACCGTGCCTCGACGGCCCACAGGGGCTGATGTTCGGGCGACGTGACCGCCGAATCGGACAGTGTCGGGTGCCGGCGGTGCCGGTCGAGATCCGCCAGCCAGATACTGGTGATCCTGGCCCGCTGGCCCATCGCACAGAGCAGCTCTCGACGGCCTGGGTCGACGAGTTGAGCCGATGCACGTCGCAGGAGGTGACGGTGATACGGGCGAGCCCAAACTGGCGACCCCACGAGGACAAGCCACGGGTTCTTCGGTGGCCGGATGCTAGCGAGGCGCGCCGCCAAGCGGCGCGACCTCGATGGCGGCGGCGGGTGGGCGCCGCTGGCGGGTGATGGGACCACCCCGGGGCCTTCCGCGATCGGCTCAGCCCCCAGCGCTCGCGCCATGGTCCACCACTCGTCGCCCACCCCGCGCATGCGAACGGTCTTGTCCGCCGAATCCGCGAGGAGCTTTCGGAGGACAAGGGCTGCCCGGTGGTGGCGGATGAGGATCTCGGTTGCGGCGTACTCGAAGGCGCGCCCAAGTGAGATGCCCTCGACAACGGTCGTGTCCCAACCGTCGTTGATATACCACGATCGGGCATCGCGATATGCCCCGAGATCGATCGCTTCACACTCCTGTGCGCTCATCAACGAGGAATAGGTAAGCCGATTCGGCTCCGGATCACCCAACTGCTGGACGAACGCTCGCTCGCCGGTCGCGACCAGATCCGTCGAATGCGCGATGACCCAGCCTTTCACGAACGCACCTCAGGGGTCGGCGATCGGCGGCAGGACTTCGCCTGGGCGAATTCCCTCTCCCGCCTGGATGTGGCGCGCTGCCCGGCCCCCTCGCAGCACGTCGAGGTGGCGCGGGCCGCCGCCTGACACAGGAGCAAGTCATCCAGGACCTGCGCATTCCGCACGCGCTCCAGCATCATCACCAGAGCCGGCATGCCCGCGAGGGGCATCAACGACTTCCCCGGGAGCCGCGTAGAGGCCATACGTGCTTGGATCACTGCGATGACGCGAGGGGCTCGTTCGGTCATGGCCGCAAGGCCGCCTGAGTGCCGGCTGGCGGTCGCAGCTTCCAGCTCGAGATGTCTACGAGGTCGTCATCGGGGGAGCCGAGGGCCGCTTCCAGGGCGTTACGTTCGTTCGCGCTGAGCGGTTCCATCTCGAAGAGCGCCACGTTGTCGCGCACCTGCTCGACTGTCTCCGCCCCGATCACAAAGCCCGCTACGCTGGGGATCGAACGCACATAGGCGAGCGCCAAGCTCGCGCCACTGCGTCCGAAACGTCCCGCCTCAAGATGGAACCGATCGACATACGGTCTTAGCCGCTCAGCGTATGCACCGGGCGGCAAGTTGGGCACTGCAAGCGCACCCTGAAGGAAGACGCTCCGGGCGAACACGGCGACGCCACGCTCACGGCAGCGATCCAGCACACCAGCCTCAACCATCCGCCGATCGAGAGCGCTCATCGGAACCTGTATGACCGCCACCTGGGGATCGCTCAGCGCATCGAGGGCCTCCTCCGGCGCGTAGACGCTGACCCCGAGTCCACCGATGACGTCCTCCTCGACGAGTTGCCGGAGGGCCTCCCACAGGGCACCGCCGAACGCTCGGCGGGCGGTGGACCGGTGGAGCAGCAGGAGTGGGATCCGATCCTGCCGGAGGCGCCGCCGCGACGCGTCGACAGCCTCTCGCACCAGGCCAGCAACTGCCAACGGGTCGCCGGCATCTTCTACGTCCGGTGCCAGCTTGGTGATGATCCAGAAGCGCCCGGAGAGGTCCGCATCGCCCGTCAGCACCGCGCCGAGGACGGATTCGCTGTCTCCGTAGGCTGCGGCGGTGTCGATGGTTGTGGCTCCTGCCGCGGCCGCGGCAGCAAGCATCGCGCCTACAACATCAGGTGAAGGCTTTCCTGCCCGGTTCGCCAGGCCGTAGTCGAAGCCGAGCTGGGCGCCGCCAACCACGTACTCGCCACACGTTCGCCCGAGCACCAACGTCTGCCTCAGGTCACGACCTCCTCACGAACTGCACGCGTTGGTCGAGGGTGATCCAGAAGCGCGTCATCCACTGGTCCATGATCGGAATCACGCCGCTCGACGCGAGGCGCTGGAAGTACGGAACGACGCTGCCGCGACTGCCGACCACGTTGCCGTAGCGGACGACCGCGAACTGGGTCTTATGCGGGCCGAAGCAGACATTTGCGTCGATGAAGAGCTTGTACTTACGAGCTTGGTGGCGCCGTACAGCTTGATCGGGCTGGACGCCTTGTCGGTGCTCAACCCGATGACGCGCTCCATGTCGCGATCGAGCGCGGCATCGATCACGTTCTGGGCGCCATGGATGTTGGTCTTGATCGCCTCGAACGGATTGGCCTCTGCGGCCGGGACCTGCTTGAGCGCGGCGCCATGCACCACGATGTCGACGCCATCGAACGCCCGCCATAGCCGCTCGCGGTCTCGGACGTCGCCGATGAAGAACCGGAGCGCGGGTCGTCACCGATCTCTTGCTGGAAGTCGTACTGCTTGAGCTCATCGCGGCTAAAGACAACGACGCGCCTGGGGTCGTGCCCCCGCAGGGTCGTCTTGATGAAGCGGCGGCCAAACGATCCCGTGCCCCCGGTCACCAACACGGACTTCCCATCCAGTACCGTGTCCTGACTTGACTCCATCACCCTCTCTGCTTTCCTCATCGGCTGGGCCAATCTCGACATCCTCGGAATCGTTGGCGAAGACATCCTCGCTTCGGCGCCCGAGACGTCCGGAGACACAAGTCGATTTCCAACTATACGGCACCGAGCACCCATACGCTGGGATCGGGCTCAGGGCGCCAGCGGTCGTCCACGCTGGTCGGGCTCCGGACGCCTAGGCCAGCCGAGCCGCGGTCCTCGACCCGATCGACGACGTCCGGTCGCTGCTCATGGTCGGTGCGGACAAGGTCTCAATGAACACCGCTACAATTGAGAATCCTGGACTGATCCGGAGAGGTGGCCGCGGTCCAACAAGGCTCATCTATCCGCGCAGGACGTTCCACAGCTGTGGAAGCTCATCGAGGGACGCACGGCGCAGGAACCGCCCAACATCGGTAACGCGCGGGTCGCGCTCCAGCTTGAAGGCGTGCCCGTGGACGACGTTGAGCTGTCGCAGATCTTCGAGCCCTTGCTCGGCGTCGAAACACATGGTGGCTACTTGATGACCTGGAACGGCCGCCCGTGCAGCCCTACACGCTCCTGCCGAAAGAGAACGCCGCCCTCCGAGTCGAGCCTTACGAGGAACGGGAGGAGCGCAAGGAGCGGCGAGAGCACGAGCAGCAGGAAGGCGCTGCCCGCGATGTCGAGAGCCCGCTTGGCCGCGAGACCGACCACTCGGTCCGGTCCGCTCACAATTGAAGGGATCGGCAGCCCGTCTATTTCCTCCATCCGCCCGCAGCTCAGCGTCCGCTCCAGCACGGCGACCCGGATCCGGACGATCCTGCCCTCGTCCTCGCAGAGCCGGACAATCTCGTCGATCGCCTCCTGCGCGGATAACGGAAGGCAGATGGCGACCTCGTCGACGACTTCCGTGTGAGGGATTGGGATCAAATCGTCCAGCCGCCCGAGCAGGGGCCCGGTCAGGACGACTCCGTTGTCCTTGGGCATGCCCCTGACGTGGCCGTTGACAACATCCCCAGTCAAAACATCAAGCAGGTCGTGCTGGGCGTACCTGACTACTCGGTTGGCGGCATCACGACTATGAACTCGGCTACCTGTCTGCTCAACGACAAGGTCGCCGCGCTGTCGATCCAGTGGTTTAGCGAAGAGAGCACCTGGTACGACAAGCCCGCGCCCGCCAACACCTGTCCGTCATAGCCAGCCTCGCCCGGAGGAACGCGGCCGATCGGGACTCTCGCAGGTGGAGCTGGCGGGCGTCTGCGCCGCCGGCGCAGCCAGGACCCCCCGTTGCGGGATGCCGCCTACCGGCCCTGGCCGGCGAGCATCGCGGGGACGGTTCGGGCCATGATCTTGAGGTCCAGCCAGAGCGACCAGCTGTCGATGTACTCGAGGTCCTTCTCCACCCAATGATCGAACTCCGGCTCGCGGCGAGCGCCAATCTGCCACAGGCC
>Ga0182027_10000771_pt1 | contig 54295 bp, 45 predicted proteins | sample 712E1DmetaG_FD_121300 | JGI IMG/M metagenome (GOLD analysis project Ga0182027, IMG submission 121300) | Permafrost microbial communities from Stordalen Mire, Sweden - 712E1D metaG (Illumina Assembly) | ecosystem: Environmental > Terrestrial > Soil > Wetlands > Permafrost | place: Sweden...
ACAAATCGCGCGACCGGATAAGCGTCGATCGGGGTCGCACCCGGGAAGCGGTGACGAGCCGCGTCCACGTGAGTGCCGGTGTGGCTGCCCAGGCGCAGCTCACTAACGATCCAGGGCGACGCGACCCCGACTTGGACGATGCTCGGCTCGGGATCTCCTGGGTAGTAGGCCATACCGTTCTCGACAGGCAACGTCAGGTCGAAGAAACTCACCGCGCCGCTCCCATCGCGCCTCCTGCGAATAGAATCACGCCACAGCCCCCACGATGCCTTCCTCGAGCGCCATCTCGCCCGATTCGAGCGACACGGCCACAGTCTGCTCGCGCGTTCTGGTCCCCAACCAAGTAGAAGACCACACCCATAGCGACCAGCACGATGAGCGGGACAACCTGAGAGAGCTCGTTTTGGAAACGCTCGTGCGAGAAGCTCAGGGCGGTCAGGGCGCCGTTGGGATTGGCGTGCAGACCGAACCAGTCCACGCCGAAGCCCGGCCAGATAAGCGCGACCGTGGCCAGCAACGCCCAAAGCGTGGTCAGCGCCGACAGGATCCAGGCAATTGCCACGCCACCCGGCACCCTGTAGGGCCGCTCGACGTCTGGGCGCTCGTAGCGCAGGCGTACGAACGCCGGAAAGATGAACATGTGCGAGATCGTGGTCATCGAGACGGTCAGTCCGAGCACGGCCTCAAAGTAGCGGTTGGCGTTGCCGCCCGTCAGCGTGAAGGCCAGCACCATCGATCGTGGCCACTGCGCCCGAAAGCAGGTTCACAGCGATCGGCGTGCCCAATCGCTCCGAGAAGTGGCCTAGCAGACGCGGACGGCCGTCGTCCGCCGCGGCGATCGCTTCGCTGCGGTCGGCGCCCATAATCCAGGTCGCTCCGGCCGATGCGATCGCCCAGATGAAGGTGACCGCAGCCACGTCGCCAAGCACCTTGCCCGCGCCGGTGAGGATCACGGTGCCGTCGCTCGCTACGTGACCCTCCTAGACGGCGAACACCGCCCTGGCCGCGTCAATGAACCCTGTGAGACCGAAGATCTGACTCCGGGGCAGCACGATGAGGATGCCGAGAACGGGAAGGCCGTAGGCCATCACGGTGGCCACGCCCAACCACATCACGGCGAACGGCACATCGCGCCGCGGAGCGCGGGAACTGAACATCTCTATTGCCATGACGAGTCAAGCGGGCCTTCCAGAACCGACCCGCGCCCTTGTCATGAGCTGTGCCGACGAGCCGACTCGCCGCGCCTAGGCCCGGGTTGGAATCCTGAGCGGCCCTACCAAGTGAGGGGCCACGGCGTCAGTACCGACAGGGGGCCCAGTCGTTAGGGACAATTCGACTCAACTCCGACACCCTGTCCTACAGGTCGGCTTCCATGACGATGCACTCGCCCGGGCACTCTTCAGCTGCTTCGGCGACAGCCTTTTCGAACTCAGGGCTCACTGTCACCATCTGCGAGTTCCCGCCAGGGTTGTTGAGAACCGTGTCGCCTTGCTTGACATAGGACAACCCATCATCCAGGAAAGCGAACACCTCGGGGCAGATTTCCTCACAAACACCGTCTCCCGTGCAGAGCTGTTGGTCTATCCACACCTTCATCGTGTCCACTCCTACAGGTCAGAGGATCCCCAGCGGATCCAAGTCAGCACTTTCTACCGCCTCGCCCCGGGTGGAATCCGCCAAAGCGGAGCGCGAAGCCGATTGCCACCCGGACACGAACTCGGTCCTCAGCCGGAACCAGGAGGAGCCGAAGGCCCCACCCGACTCCGTGTCCCTCTGTTCAGCGAGGAGCATGCCGAGGACAGCCACGCTCAATCCTCACCGGCAACGTCATCGAGATTGTCTGCCTCAAGGGCCACAACCCGATCACGGTGGACTAATCCGTGGAAGCCGGTCAACGAATGCGAGCTGACGTCTTGCCTGCGGACCTCGCCTGCGACCGGGAGGATCGTCGTCATGGCGCTCGTCGTCAGAGAAAGACGTCGGCGCGCCGCAGTTTTAGGGAGATCCGCGCACCCATCATGACCGGCCGCTACCCATGGTGTGTCCAATACTCCCATCACGATGTCAATTGTCCAGTAGGCGTGAGGCATGCGGATAGAGGACTTCGACCCCATCTGCGGCCGCTCTAGTCCACGAGCGGATACCACAAGCGGCCGTATCGGTCACCGGGCCCGTCGTCAGACCCCGAGGAGGCGCAAACGCGTCGGCGCCGGCCCTTCTTGTGGACAAGATCACACTTCTCCCGAGCATGTGCGACAAACTTCAGGGCACTTGGCCCGCGGCACGCAGAGGCTGCGGCCAAGCTAAAGGCTGAATTCGAATCGGTGCTCGCGGATAAGCGAGAGGGCGATCTCACTTATCTTCACGTCGTAACGGCTACCCGCGCCGTCCTCGATCTCTTTCAAGGCCATTTCTATCGGCAGCCCGGGCCGGTAGGGCCGATGACTGACCATCGCCTCCATCACGTCGGCGACCGCCAGCACCCTCGCACCGGGCAGGATCTGGCTGCCAATCAGGCCGTGATAACCGGAGCCGTCCAGACGATCGTGATGCTGGCGGATGATCTCCGCCACGTCACCGTCGAATCCGATGAGAGCAACCGTGTCGGCGCCTGCATCGGCGTGCAGGCGGATGAGCTGCATCTCGGGCTCGGAGAGCCGCGTCGGTTTGGAGAGGATCTCGGCCGGCACGACGATCTTGCCGATGTCATGCAACAGGGCGGCAATCCGAAGTGGCTCGATGCGCGACTCGTCCCAGCCAAGTCCGAGGGCAATCGCGCAGGCGAGCTCGGCCACCCGCCGCTGGTGGCCGGCGGTGTAGGGGTCGCGCAACTCGGCGGTGGCACCAAGAGCGGTGACCGCCCCGTTCAGGGTGAGTGCCAGTCGCTCGGCCGTCGCGGCCAGCTTCTGCTCGGCCTGGCGCATCTCCGATATGTCGAAGTCGACAGCGACGATTCCCGCCGGCTTTCCGGCTATGTCTGAGTAGACCGCCTTGTGGGTCTCCACCTCACGGCGAAGACCGGTCGGCCCGGTCGACTCGACGACCTCCTCGATGTGCCGGTCGGGGTGGGCAAGAAGTTCCCGGTTGTCCGCATCGAATCGCGTCGCCAAGTCTGGCGGGTGGAGGTCGAAGACGGTCCTGCCGATGATCTCGTCCCTGGACCGGCCCAAAGACGTCGCGAAGGCCTCATTACAGCCCAAGTAACGCAAATTGGTGTCCTTGTAGTGAACAGGCACGGGGATCGCCTCGAGGAGCTCCTCGAGGAAGTGAGATCGCTCTCCGGCACTCGTCTCAGCCGCCTTCTGGTCGGTGACATCCTGGCAGGTTCCTACTATCCGCACCGGCTGACCATCGCTGTCGAGGAGTGCCTCGGTGCGCTCGCGGACGCAGCGAATCTCCCCGTCCGGTCGAACGATGCGGTGCTCCAGCTCGGCGGCACCTGTGGCAAGGGTCCTGGCGATCGCCTGCTCAACGAGGAACCGATCCTCGGAATGCACCAGGGCGAGGAACGCCTCGAAAGTACCCCCCCACCTCTCAGGAACAGTGCCGTGAATGGCGAATACTTCGTCGGCCATGAACTCGAAGCAGCCCCCTACGAGGTCCCACTGCCAGTGCCCAACGTGGGCGAGGCGCTCGGCTTCGCGGAGGAGAGCCTCGTTGCGGGCGACATCCTCGGCGTCGCGGAGTCGCCCGATGCCGTACGCGAGATCATCAGCGAGTTCGCTCAGGACCGCGACTTCGCTCGGCCCAAAGGCTCCAGGCTCGGCGGCATAAATCATGAGAGCCCCGATCACGTCGTCCCCTACGACAAGGGGCAACGCACACGAGGTGCGAAAACCGCACGCGTCTGCTGCGGTCCGCCACTGTGCGTAGGCCTTCGATCGGTGCAAATCTTTCACTACTTGCACCTCACGGTTTCGTATGGCCATGCCGGCCGGCCCGCCTCCGGCATCGTCGTCACCCCAGCCGACCTGGAGACCCTGCAGGTAATCCGTACGTCCCGCGGACGCGACCTCACGCACCGTTCGCGACTGATCTCGTTCGGCGTAGCCAACCCAGGCCAACAAGTACCCACCCGAGGAGATGATCATTCGACACATTTCTGCAAGGAGAGCGGACTCATTCGTGGCATGCACCAAGACCTGATTGCCCAGGCCCAAGGTGCGCAGCACTCGCAACAGATTCGTTCGTTCGGTGACGTCACGGGCGTTCACCACGATCCCCTTGATAGCGGGGTCTCGCAGGCAATTGGTAGCGGTTGCCTCGAGAACCTTCCACTCATCAGATGCAGTTTTGAACCGAAACACTGCAGGCTGCGCATTCCCCACTTGGCGAGTTGCAGCCAGGAACAGCTTTGCGGTCGCTTCGAGGTCGTCAGGGTGGATTAGCTCGAGCATGTTCCTCCCCAACTGTTCATCAGGAACAAAGCCAAGAATGCGTTCAGCGGCCGGGTTCGCATAAATTGCCCTGGCCTGCTCGTCGACGACCGCGATCAGGTCGCTCGAGTGCGCTAGCAGCGCCTCAAGCCATCGATAGTTCGCTGCGAGCCCGTCGTCAGCAGAACCGCGGTCGCCTCTGTGGGGCGTCAAGGAAACGGCTCCGGCTCTGTTCCCGACGACCGCGAGCCTCGCTCTCGCTCCAGCCTGCCTCGGAGCTCTGTTGGTGGAGCGGGGACGGGACACAACTCGGCCAGGCTGCTCTCCTGGGTGTGGCATCAGCTCGGGCATGTGCTCTGTATCGGCACAATCGCGTGTTGCGCTGAGCAACAATCGCCCCGGAAACGCAGTAAAACGCGACTTTCAACTCTTCAAATTGCAGGCTGTACTGCTAGAGCGTGCATCGGACGGGTGCATAAAACGATGGGGTCTTCAGTCCTCAAGTTCAGCTCGAAAGTCACAATTAGCTCCTGGTGAGGGTTGAAGCTGTCGATAGGCACTATGGGTGCGTGGCAGACAGAAAAATGAAGCTCGCACAACGTCCCCTTCGACCACAGAGTCCGAGTTCTCGCAATCCTCGACGACGGCTACGCGATCGGCACTTGAGCTCCCGCAATCCGGCCGATCCCTGCGCCGGCAGAGACTCAGTCGAGCGCTGGCACCACGTCTTCGAGCAGGAGCTGGAGCTGGGCCATGTCGAACGGGTGACCGATGCCGATCACCCAACTCGAGACCCCGACCTCTGCATAACGCCGAAGCTGGTCGGTGACCTCAGCGGGCGAGCCGAGAAGCCAGTTGCCTCGTTGGCCTTCGAGGTCCTGGCCGTTACTCGCAGCCGTTCGCGACGCGAGAACCTCGGCCTCTTCTCGTGTTCGCGCCAAAGCGATCAGGGGGTGCAGCGACAGTTCTATCTCGTCGAAGTCCCTCCCTACCTCCTCGCAACACCTTCTGAGCAGGGCGGCTCTCTCGGCAAACTTGTCCGGCGGGCCCTGCATGTTCCAAGTCGTCGCGTACTTAGCAGCAAGTCGCAGCGTGCCGAGCCCCGATCCGCCGATCGTGATCGGTGGGAACGGCTGTTGAAGGGGCTTGGGCTCACACGGCGCGTTTTCGAGCCGGTAGTGGCGACCCACGAAAGTCGTCCGGTGCTCGCGCCACAGTGAGGTGACAATCTGGAGTGCTTCGTCGAGACGCTCGTAACGTTCTTTGAGAGAGGGAAAAGGCAGTCCGTATGCGCGGAACTCCCTTTCTGCCCATGCGGCGCCGAGGGAGAACTCCAGCCGCCCGCCGCTGATGTGGTCGACCAGCGCGGCGCTCTTGGCCAGCGTGGCCGGGTCGCGATATAGCACGCCGTTCACCAGGACCCCTATGCGTACGCGCGAAGTGAGGGTCGCCATCGCTGCCAGAGTCGTCAAGGCATCAAAACAAGGACCGTCGTCCGGCCCGGAGAAGGGCAGCAGGTGGTCACAGGTCCAAGCAGAGTCGAAGCCGAGCTCCTCGACCGACCGCAACGCCGCGACGTACTCCTGCCAGCTAGTGCGTTGAGCCTGAAGCTGCACCCCGAAACGAAGCGGGCGACTTCGTACCTCCATGACAACTCCTCCCCTTCACTCCCGGAACGAGCAGACCGCGGTCCGCGGCGGCGTCTTGCGCCAGAGTGATGCTAATGGGACTCACCAGCCCAACTGTGAGTACGGCTCCCGGGAGGGGCCCTACCTGCTGAGTCGGGCGCTTGGTTCGGGCCAAGCGTGGATGGCATGCCCTTCCACAAGGGCGACCGCTTTCCCCTAGGCGACGCCAAGGAGCCCCGCCCACTGACTTGTTTCCAGCGGTTTTCGGACAATGGGACTCGGCCGACGCGACGGCAACGCAGGTCGTGGGGACCACTCACCGGCGACCGGTGAGGCAACCTTGGTGGCGGGGGTGCACCCCGGGGCTACCCAGACGACGAACCTCCACGTCGACTTCGTGTTCAAGTCGAGCAGTACTGCTCAGTCAAATTCCCCACGTTCTCAGGATGGCTCGATTACGTGTACCGAGCGACCGGACTGGCGAAGGCGGGCAAGGGAAAGACAAAGACGCCATCCGCGGCGATCACCCAATTTCCGGTTCCCCCGACCGAGCACGGGAACGCGAGGGCCCGGGAACAAGGGCAATCGAGCCTCATCTCGCCAAAGTGCCGCGGCGACCGCTCTTTCGGCCTCGCGGACAGCGCCGCTTCAAGGTTCGACCTTCCGTTCGTCCTGGACGATCTGTCGCTTCAGTTCGTTCGCGCGAGAAACGGCCGCTCAAGTTGTTGGCGACCATGGCCGATAGAAAATGTGGGGGGGAGCCTTGAGTCAGGCCGTGTGGATCGTGGCGCTACCCCTTCGGAGCTTGTGGGAAGGGGTTCGCAGTGGAGCCAACTGGCCTCGGGAAACAGCAAGACGAACGAACGACGCCTCGGCCGACGCGGCAGCCCGCCGTCGGGCAGCTAACTCTCGTGGCTGCCCAGTTTCGTGCGGAACTCGTCGCTTCCCTGGTCGGCCAACTGCCCCTTCCGACGCCTCACTCGAAATGCTCGGACAACGGCCGCCGAGCGACTGCCCCGCTCGTCTCGCGCCTCGCGGACCGCTATGGGGGCGTGGAAGACTTCGCTCGGGCGAAGTGGATTCCTCGCCAACTTGACCCGCCTGAATCTGCACTGGGGGTGAAGAGGGCGAGCACGCATCAGCTGTGCGTCGCGCAGGCGTCGCCCATCTCCACGCCGTGAAGTGCCGGACGGTGAGCTTCTTCGTCGAGTCGGCGCGGATTCAAGATGTGATGACCAACATCGACGCGGAGGTACTGCCCCGCTTCCTGGTGCTGCCGCACTTTCTCGGGCTCGTCGCCCTCCAATCCCCGCTGGGAACTCGAGCGGAAGTCGTCGTCATGTCGCTGTGGGATGACGAGTTGGAGGAGTCCGAAACGGTCTCCGAGTCCTTCCGAGGCAGGATTCAGCAAGCAACCGGGATGACACCTGAGCGGCGCGCATTCGACGTCTTGAGGGTGATGGTGCTCAACGCAAATGGGGAGACTTGCCTCGACTCGCCTCAAGGTTCCCAAGACTGCCGACCAGCCTCCGTGCCACGGCAGCACCGGGCTGGACAAGACTAAGGAGATGACGACGCGCACGAGAGCGTGGATGAGCTGGAGCAGTGGAAAAGACAGCGCCATGGCACTCGACCTGGCACGCGCTGAAGGCACCGTTGAGGTAACCGGGCTCTTGTCCACGGTGAACGCCGATGCAGATCGAGTGGCGATGCATGCCGTCCGGCGAAGCCTGCTCGAGGCCCAAGCAGACCGCCTCGGTCTGGCACTTATCACCGTGGACATTCCTGCGTCGTGCACAAACGAGGTCTACGAGGCCCGCTTTGCCGGCGCGATCGACAAGGCACTCGTCGAAGGCGTCACGAACTTCATCTTCGGCGACCTGTTCCTTGGAGACGTGCGAGCCTATCGAGAAGAACGTCTCACGGGCACGGGTATCTCTCCGACATTTCCGCTCTGGGACCGTCCGACCGACATCCTCGCGCGAGAGATGATCGAGTCAGGCCTGAAGGCAGTGATCACCTGCGTTGACCCAACCCAGCTGCCGAGTGAATTCGCTGGGCGACACTTTGACGCTGAGCTGCTCAGCGAGCTTCCAGCCGGAATTGATCCCTGTGGGGAACGTGGCGAGTTCCATACCTTCGTTTGGGATGGACCGGGCTTTCGATCGCCCATAGACGTGGAGATTGGCCAGATCGTCGAACGGGACGGTTTCATCTTCTGTGACCTGACCGAATCCAAGTAGAGGAAGGCCCTGACCGGTCGAATTGCCAGGCACGCCACGAGCTCGCGTTCTGCGAGGCACCGTGCAACACCGCGCTCGTTGATCTCACTTGCGGGGATCCGCCGTTTGAACGACCTCGCGAATAGAGAACCACGATTCGCCGACTCTTCAGCAAACTGCCTGACAGAGTGCCGCTCAGATTCAGATTCCCGGACGGCTCAGCGTTTGCGGGCCTGCAGCGTGTAGCTTGCAGCGAGTCGCCAAGGCCTGTCTCGCAGCCGCCACTCACCGGCGGCGTCCACGCGCATCTGACCAGGTATCGCCTCCCACGGGACGCTGTCGTGCTCGGCCAGCCCGGTGAGCTCCATGCCTGCGTCGAGAAGAGCCGTGATGGTTTCGCCTATACCGTGGTTCCACTCATGGGTGACATTGTGGGAGAACTGCACGTCCGTCTCCACGTAGGTGCCAGCGTCTTCAAAGATGAGGGGCTCGTCCCGTTGGAAATACGGGTAGTCAACGACGAGCCGGTCCAGATGGCTCTCGTCGATGGCAAAGAGCATCGGATGACCCTCCCGGAGGAACAGCCTTCCCCCCGGTCGGAGCAACGCGGCTACAACAGCAGCCCACCGGGCAATTTCAGGCAACCACCCGAGCGCTCCGACACCGGTGTACACGAGGTCGAACGAAGCACGCTCGAGCACCTCGGCGGCGCGGTAGACGTCGGCCTCGACGAACTCGATTGACGTGCCCGTCCGCTGAGCAAGACTGCGCGCCTCAGCAAGCGACGCAGGGGAGAAGTCGAGGCCGGTCATCCGAGCGCCGAGACGTGCAAGCGAAACCGTGTCCGTGCCGATGTGGCACTGAAGATGGACCCCCTTGACATCGTCAAGCTCGCCGAGCCGAGGCCTGTCGAACGAGACCACCTCGGACAGGAAGGTTGGCTCGGAGATGAACCTCTGGACGGCATAGGAGGGCGAGGCTGCGTGAGCTGGGGCTCGTTCGTCCCAGTTGGCCCGGTTGACCTCTAGATATTCCTGCATCTCACCATGATGTCGCGGCCACACGTGCATGAGAACCACGCGGGCCGCGACACCGGCCGCACCGGTGGCGTCGCCCAGTTCCGGGTGTGACCCGGTGAGTTCATGGCGCGTCCGCGTGGAGAATTCCTGTGCTCAAGCAACCGGGCCCACTCACCGATGAAATGAGTGGGTGCACGACCCCTGTTGCCTTGCGAGGGAAGCAATGGGCCGTGCACCCGTTCCATTATCTAGCGGCTGTTCACGACCAGCCCGGCCGAGGCCGCACGCGAGGCGAAACCGCACCAGGCGCCTTCGGCGGGCTCGGGCCGGAACGCCGGCTTAGATTGCCGCTAGTGAGCACTTAGACCGTTTGCTGGAAGGCGGGGATACCTTGGATCTCGGCATACCACCCGTCTCGGCGCAACTCCCACGGTCCGATCGGACAACCGATCAGGGCCTCAGCGCTGGCACTGTCGGGCTCCGAATCGTCGACTCCCCCGATGATGCCAGGAGCGCCGAGGACGGAGCCATCGGCGCTCGCCAACAGGTAGAGGTAGCCCACGTATCTTCCGCCGAGCTGGTTTGGTACGTAGGCGATCGTAGCGGGGAGGAGGTCGCTTACGCTTAGGGTCCTCAGGGCGCGAAAATCCGAATCGATCATGGGCAAGCCCTCCCTCTTGTCAGACTGCTGCGCGCGCCTGCCTCTGTTACGACGCGCTCGCCAGGTGGGCCGAGTGCGACAACGTGGCTCAACGTGCTGGTCTGGACAACCAGTCCCTCTTGGCTCTCGAGCATTGTCCACCCCCAAGCCTCAGAAGTGTCCTTGCTATGCGCCGTGGCAGGTAGGCGATACCCCGACGAACGCAGAGTCCTCCGGCTCACTTTCGAACCGATAACTGATTGTGGGTCGACCCGCGTGGTACTGCAATGGCGATTCCGTTACAGGGCTGTGGCATCGATCGAAGTCGGAGGCGATCGCCACGATGGCCCTCCAGCTCCGCTCGGAACTCACCCGAAGAACTCTTGCCGTCTTCCTCCCAACCAATTCGTGGCTGCGGAGCCCGGCTCTGTCCGGCTCAACCGGAGCCGCTTCGCGTGGACGCTCCGGTGGGTCGCAAGCCGGGCTTTCCCGTCGCGGCAGAACGGCGTAGGTTTCTCGGCCCTAGCGAAAATGAGTCCTTCGGCCCTATGTCAGCCCGGCGTCCCCGGCGCATACTGGTCGTGGGTCGACAATGATCACGTCATCGCCTCGGGGGTGACGCAATGATCGTGTCCCCATCACCAGCACCCCGGATCCCCCCCCGGGGTGCTGTCGCGTAATGTCACAGAGTCGCTGGCAGCCTGAAACCTCAGAGGAGCTGAGACGCAACGTGGCGTGAACCGAGAGACCGGGACACCGGCCGGACCAGCCAACCCACAAGCTGAGGCATCGCGTCGGATGGGTTCGCGGAAGCAACGCGATCACCGCGCGGACAGCTGCTCGTCCAGGCGGACGCCTGGGAGCCGCGCCTCGGTGCTCAGGCCGCCAACAACTCCAAGCGTCCAGACGCTCGGGAGACACCGCCAATCCCTACACCGGCGAACTCGTCCCCCTACGATCGGTTGGCAGGGCCGCAGGCGCCGGGTTTCTTCACCGCATAGGAGCATCCTCATGCAAACACATGATCCAAGTGCCGACGTCAGAACGTCGCGTGAGATCGCAAGGCTGACGAGCGCACTTAGCCTCGAGGAGAAGGCCGCGCTCACTGTAGGGATCGACACCTGGCGCACGGCGAGCTTCCCTCGACTTGGCATACCGTCGGTCAAGACGACCGACGGTCCGAACGGTGCACGTGGCGACACCCTCGACCATTCGAGCGTCACGCCTTCTGTCTGCATACCCTCGGGAACCGCGCTCGGCGCCACCTGGGACACGACTGTCGTCGAACAGGCGAGTGCAGTCGTGGCTCGCCAAGCCATTGAAAAGGGCTGCCGTGTCCTCCTCGCGCCAACCGTGAACCTTCATCGTCACCCCCTCTGGGGTCGGAACTTCGAATGCTTCTCGGAGGACCCGGTGCTGACCGGAAAGCTGGCGAGTGCATACATCGAAGGTGTTCAGAACAACGACGTCGTAGCGACAATCAAGCACTTCGTCGGCAACGAGGTCGAGCATGAACGCAACACCTGCTCGTCTGAGATCGACGAGCGCGCCCTGCGAGAGCTCTATCTGCTGCCCTTCGAGTACGGCGTCCGAAACGCCCACGTGCTTGCGCTCATGACCTCCTACAACCGAGTGAATGGGCACTACGTCCCCAACGACGCCCGCCTTCTGGACGGCATCCTTCGCGAGGAATGGGGATTCGCAGGATTCGTCATGACTGACTGGAGCGGAATCGCAGACACGGTCGAGGCCGTGAACGCAGGGCTCGACCTGGAGATGCCGGCTCCGGCGCGTGCTTACGGCGCGGCACTCGTCGGTGCCGTGCGTTCCGGCCAGCTGGACGAGGCGCAGCTGGACAAGATCGTTCACCGCATTCTCACGGTCTTCGACAGGGTTGGCGCGCTGGACGAGGTGCCTGTCGAGGAGCATCCCGAGGACCGCGAACAGGACCGGGCCTTCGTTCGCCGAGCCGCCTCCGACGGGATCGTTCTCCTCGCCAACGATGGCCTCCTCCCCCTCGAGACCACCGGGGTTGGTCGCCTAGCGATCATCGGACCCAACGCGGAGCGGCTCGCGATCATGGGCGGTGGAAGCGCACGAGTCTTACCGCACTATGTGCTCTCGCCTGTGACAGTGCTCCGGGAACGACTGGGGGACGCGGTCGAGATCACCTACGCGCCCGGTGTCGCGAGCGACGGCGTCGCGAACGAGGCGAGCATAGAGGCAGCCGTCAAATCGGCCGAAGGAGCCGACGCCGTCATCATCATCGTTGGGACCGATGACCTATGGGAGAGCGAAGGCTACGACCGAGAGACCCTGGAGCTCCCCCGCAATCAGGACGAGCTGGTGAGACGCTTGCTCTTGGCGCATCCCCGCAGCGTAGTGATCGTCAACTCGGGATCTCCGGTCAGTCTCGACTGGGTGGAGAGTGCTGCGGCGGTGATCCAGACCTGGTTCGGCGGTCAAGAATTGGCGAATGCGATCGTCGACGTGCTTCTCGGCGACAGTGAGCCGGGTGGGCGTCTCCCGACGACGCTGCCGATGTGCCTCGAGCACACGCCGGCATTCGGCAACTTCCCCGGCGAGTCGAGCAAGGTCCGCTACGGCGAGAGCCTGCTCGTCGGGTATCGGTGGTATGAGACGCGCCGGCTGCCGGTGCGATTCCCATTCGGCCACGGGCTCTCGTACACGAGCTTCGAGATCGGCGCACCGAGCTTGTCCGCCCCGAAGCTGGAGCCGGGTTGCAACTTGAGCATCGAGGTCCCGGTCACCAACATCGGCGGCCGTCGTGGTGCCGAGGTCGTGCAGCTCTACGTCGCGCCGCCGGAAGGCGGACGGTCCCGGCCGGGTGGCCGGTTCCGTCCCGTGAAAGAGCTGCGAGCTTTTGCCAAGGTATGGCTCGACCCGGGCGAGACGATGATCGTGTCGCTCGAGCTCAACGAGCGATCGTTCGCCTATTACGACGTCGTCGACACCGATTGGCTGACTCTTGTTGATCGGATGCCGAAAACGGTGTTCCACCACGGTCCTGTGCCGGCTTCGCTGCACAGGTCCCAGCCGGGCTGGTACGTCGATTCGGGTACCTACGAGCTCCACATCGGCCGGTCGTCCGCCGACATCAGCCACGTTGTCAATGTGGAAGCGACGGGCGGCGACTCGCCTCTTCCGAGTTCGCTGCGGCCCCTGTGATGACCGGCGAGGTCCTGCCGACGAGGTTAGAGACTGTCGGCTGCGGTTGGACAGGACCATCGACCCCGTCGGATCCGAACAGCCGAGTCTCCGTGCGACCCGGGCTGATTCATCTGTGAGTTGACCGTGCAGTTTCCATCTCTTTGGGTGGATGAGTGACAGAGCTGTTCGCCCCTCTGCGGAGCCGGGCATTCCGGTGGCTCGAGGCGACAGGCCTGTTCGCCAACGCCGGCGTCTGGATGGTGACCCTCGTCGGCGGTTACATCATGGAGCGGCTGACGACATCGCCGGTCCTGGTCACCCTCGCCGCCGCGATCGGCCCTCTCGGCGGCATCCTCGCCGTCGTGTTCTCCGGTGCGGCAGCGGACTCCCGGGACCGGCGCGCAGTGCTGCTGGTGGCGAAGGTCCTGCTCATCTCCTCGGTGGCTTTCCTCTGCCTGATGTCTTCGTCGAAGCTGCTGTCGCCGGCGACGCTCCTGATCGGGCTCGCCGGCATGGGGATATCAGGCGGAACATCCTCGCCATCGTGGTGGACGACGATCGGGAGCCTCATACCACCCGAGCTGGTCCCGGTCGCGTTCAGCCTGGACAGCTTCCAGTGGAACATCGGCCAGGTTGTTGGACCGGTGCTCGGCGGCGCGGTCCTGAGGGGTGCCGGCACCGTGGTTTTCTTCGCCCTCTGCGGAGCGCTCATGATTCCCCTAATCAGTTTCCTCTTGTTGTGGCGCGGGCGAGACGACCTCCGCTTGTCCACTCCCGGTGGTTCGGCGGCCGAAAGCCTCCTGGGTGCGATTTCGTCAGGATGGCGGTACTTCTCCAACACCCCGGGACTGCGAGCCGTCGCCGCCCGAACGGCTCTCTACGTCACGCCGGCGGCGGCGCTCGGAGCCCTGCTCCCGCTATTCGCCGCTCACTACCTACATGTCTCGGCCTTCGGTTATGGCCTCTTTCTGGCGCTGAGCGGAGTGGGAGCCATGTTCGCGGCCCTCGTTCTCCCCCGCCTACAGGGCCACCTCCACCTCGACACCATCGTCGCGGCCGCCACCCTGGCGAACGCACTTGCCCTGGTCGCCCTGGTGATCTGGCCGACGCGCTGGGCAGCAGTTCCAGTGCTCCTCGTCACCGGCGCGTCGTGGGTGTGGTCGACCGTCGCCTTCGTCATCGCCGCACGTCAGGTGACTCCCGAGTGGGTGCAGACCCGTTCGCTGTCGCTCTACTACGTCGTGCTGCAAGGACCGTTCGTTCTCGGCGGCCTCGGCTTCGGCGTCGTAGACACTTTCCTGCCGATCCGCGAGACATTGCTGATTGCGGCTTTCGCACTCGTGCCGGGCATTCTCCTCATCCCCCGTTTCCGCTTGCCGGTCGTGGATCGCTCGTCGTTACAGCTAGTCACTAGCCCGTCACTTACGATCGGCGAGCACGTCCATCCTGAAGACGGCCCGGTTCTGATCCTCATCGAGTACCGCGTCGACACCGAGGAGGTCGACGACTTCTTGTGCACCATGGCCGAGCTTCGCATTGTGAGGCGACGCCTCGGAGGAACCCGTTGGGGGGTGTACCAAGATGTGACCGCGCACGGCAAGTTCTTCGAGACCTTCCTCGTGCCTTCCTGGAACGGCTACATCCTCCAGCGCGCCCACTACACCAAGGCGGACAGAGAGGTCGAGAACCGGGCGTCGGCTTTCGACCTGGAACCGGGCGGACCAAGGGTCACCCGTTTGATCCACCCCGACACCGTGGAGGCCGCCCGCGCCAGGTCTGCCTGGCGGCGCGAGATGCTGCGACTGCTGAGACCGCAGTAGGGGCGGGAGGCTCAGTCCTTGCGCCCCGTAAGGGCGAGCCGAACACCCAGGGCGATGATGGCCAGCCCGCCGATGCCGCCGATGAGCTCTACACGCCTCGGCGACTTCGCGAACCACGCTCGGACCATCCCTGCGGACGGGCCCCAGGCGTTGTCACAGATCAGTGCGATGACGGAGAACACGAGTCCGAGCACCAAGATCTGACCCGAAAGGCTCCCGTCTGCTCGACTGACGAACAACGGGAGGATCGCTACGAGGAAAATGACCGTCTTGGGATTGGTGACCCCAACGATGAAGCCCTGTAGCAGGAAGCGGCGCTGCGAAGGGGTATCCGCCGGGTTCAGCATTGTGAGCAATGACCGGCGATCACGGATTGTCTTCACGCCCAGGTAAACGAGGTAGACCCCGCCGAACAGCTTCAGAGCCGTCAGCGCCGCCACCGAACGTTCAGCCACGGCGCCGATCCCGAATGCCACGGCGATGACTTGCAGGTATTCGCCGAGCGTGTTGCCGATGACCGTGAGCACGGCAGCTCTGCGCCCATAAGCCAGGGCGCGGGCGATGATGAAAGTGACGCTCGGTCCTGGGATGACGATGATCACGAGTGCGACGAGAGCAAAGGCCGTGATATGGCCGGTCGCAGGCATGGCCAAGGTTATCCCCGGCCTTGACCAGTGTCTTCGAAGTACCTGGCTCAAGGGCGCCGCGAGTCCGAAGCTCTGAGTCCGAAGGCCCGATCAGCTCGGACCGGGCAAGACCACGAGGTGTGCGCTCAAAAGGGCCGTTCTCGTGACGGCGGACCGATCGGAGGTTCGCGTCGATCGGTCCGCGCTTACTATTGGCCGATGCCAGAAGACGGGCCGAATATGAGCTTCACGCCTTATGAACGGCCTGTACGCGCTGCGTTCTTGGGCTTGGGCCGGATCTATGACCTCAACGTGCGCGCTTATTTCGACAACCCTGATGTCGAAGTCGTCGCGCTTGTCGATCCGAGTGAGGACCGTCGCGCCCAGCGCCAGGCCGACTGGCCGGCCGCACGGACCTTCGCCTCTGCGGCCGAACTGGCCGCCAGTGGCCTCGAGGTAGACGCTGTCGAGGTTCTGCTACCGATTCCCTTGCATGCCGAAGGCGTTCTCGAGCTCCTCGGCTACGGCTGGCACGTCAATCTGCAGAAGCCCATCTGCAATGACCTTGCCGACGCAACCCGCATGCTCGATGCGGCCAAAGCCAGCGGCCGGCTGCTGCGCGTCATGGACAACTACCTCTTTTACGAGCCGCTCGTGAAGCTCAAGGAGGCAGTCACCTCCGGCGAGCTCGGCGAAGTGACTGGATACCACCTGAAGATGGTGGCGAGCGGACGTGGCGGCTGGGATGTCCCGGGGAGCACCTACGAGTGGCAGTTCCAGCAGATGCGGCATGGCCGCGGCACCCTGGTTTTCGATGACGGCTGGCACAAGCTCTCGACTGCGATCTGGCTGTTCGGCCCCATCCGGGAAGTACGGGCGTGGGTGGGCATGACCGAGGTCATTCCCGGTATCGAGGTCGACGCGCCGACGACCGTAGTGTGGGAGCACCAAAACGGGATCCGTGGTGTCTGGGACATCACACTCGCGATCGACATGTACCTGCGCTCCGACTACTACACCAACGACGAACGTTGGGAGATCACTGGACGCCGCGGCTACGCACGTGTCAACCGGTGTACGAGCCGCGGTATCCAGCAACCGAGCCTGGAGGTCTACCTCGACGGAGCGATGCACTCCTATCACGCGCTCGACGACGATTGGGCCAGTAGCTTCAGGGATTCCGGCCGTCATTGGTTGAGCTGGCTCCACACAGGTCATGGACCGATGCTGTGGAGCGGCACGGAAGCCGTCGACGTGCTCCGTTTCGCACTGGCCGTGTATGCGAGCGACGCGAAGGGTGGCACAGGTGTGGACCCGGCTTCACTGGAGTAGTCCGGTTGCCACGACCCTGGGAGGGTGACCTCGCAGCGGGCTGGCAGTCCGCAGAACTCGGTGGCGCGCGTGCGACGATAATCACCAGATGAGTTCTCTTCTCGATTTGCTGACCAGTGCCGCGACGCGAGCCGCTGACTATCGTCAAGAAGTGGCCGAGCGGGAGGTGTTCCCGAACGACGTCGATCTCGATGCCGTGCGGACGGCTCTGAGTTCGTTGCCCGAAGGACCTACTGCAGCTTCGGTTGTCATCGACGAGTTGGCCGGAGCCGTCGAGCCAGCCCTTGTCGCCACGACGGGTCCTCGCTATTTCGGGTTCGTGGTCGGTGGCGCCCTCGATGCGGCGACAGCCGCGGACATCCTGACGAGCGGGTGGGATCAGCCGGCCTTCAACGCGTTCACCTCGCCGGGTGCCGCAGTCGTCGAAGACGTGGCCGGTGGTTGGCTGAAAGACCTGCTAGGGCTGCCCCCGGACGCATCGTTCGGTTTCGTGACTGGCGGTCAGGGCGCCAACACCGTTGCGCTAGCCGCGGCCCGTCACCACGTGCTCGCCGAGGCCGGCTGGGACGTCGAACAACGGGGGCTCCTAGACGGCCCTGCGGTACGGGTGGTCGCCAACGGCGAGCGCCATGCCACGATCGACCGGGCCTTGCGTCTATTGGGACTGGGAGCCGGGGCTCTCGAGCCGGTAGCGACCGATGCCCAGGGGGCGATCGACGTCGCCGACTTGACGCGAGTGTTGGCCAGCGCGCCTGACGGTCCGACAATCGTCTGCCTCCAGGCAGGCAACGTGAACAGCGGCGCCTTCGACGATTTCGTCGCAGCGATCGCAGCGGCTCGCGACCATGGGGCCTGGGTCCACGTCGACGGGGCCTTCGGACTGTGGGCGGCAGCCTGCCCGGGCACCCGCCACCTCACCGCTGGAATGGAGGCAGCCGACTCGTGGGCGACCGACGGCCACAAGTGGCTCAATGTCCCCTACGACGTCGGCTATTCCTTCTGCGCCCACCCCCATGCGCACGCAGCCACGATGTCCTACACCGCGGCCTACCTGACCGGCCAGGGCGAGGCTGGGCTGCGGGCGCCCGGCGACTACGTCCTCGAGTCGTCGCGTCGCGCCCGCGGGTTCGCGACCTGGGCCGCTCTTCGACAGCTCGGCCGCTCCGGGGTCGCAGAGCTTGTGGAACGGTGCTGCGTCTTGGCTCGCCGCTTTGCCGAGCAGCTGAGCACGATCGACAACGTCTCAATAGCCAACGACGTCGTGTTGAATCAGGTCCTCGTCAGCTACGGCGACGACGCTAGGACCGACAGGGTCATCGAAAGCGTTCAACGCTCAGGAGAATGCTGGATGGGCGCCACAACCTGGCACGGCCGGCGTTTCATGCGCATCTCGGTGTCGAGCTGGCGCACCACCGAGGCCGATGTGGACCGCTCGGTCGCCGCCATATCCGCGGCAAACGAGAGCAGCTGACCGGGGCACAGGCCTGGTCGTCCCCACCCTCAAGTGGGAGAGACGAAGCCCGGTGCAGGTCTTGCTCGATCCACCCAAGTGGTGTGCCTCATGAGTGCCGATGCGGCCGGAAGTGAAGTCTGACGGCCTGTGGCATCTCGACTCTGCCGTTGCTCCGCCAAGAGAGCGGTGGGAGACCTGGGCATGCGCCGCGCAGCGGCACACGCAGATAGCACGCCAGGCAAGTGCGCGCCGTTCACCTAGCCCTTGGAGTCACCGGGCGGTGCCGAAAACCTGAGAGACTCGCCCTATGGGGACTCTTCCGCCCGGGCTTCAGCCCAATCGCGTTCCCGTCGACAAGTCGCCGGTGCTCGCCTTCTTCCTTACCTTCTTCTTCGGCCCGATAGGCCTTTTGTACGTGAAGGTGGTACCCGCGCTGGTCCTGATCGTGGTGGCCGCCACCGGCTACTACACCCTCGGCATCACAGCGGTCGTGGCCTGGATCGTCTCGATCGTCTGGGCTTGCACCGAAGCCTCCCACAGACACCGCGCGTCTGAGCTCTGGCGCGCTTCCACCGCAAATCAAGGGATACCGGTTCCGGGTTACCACCAGGCAGCTGCGTTGGCGTACTACCACGGTCAGGACGCTCCTCTTCCGCCGCCTGGCTGGTATCCGGACAAACTCGACGCGACCAAGGTTCGTTGGTGGGATGGCGGTCAATGGGCCGACGACACGCGACCGGCCAGCCAACAGCCCCCGACGGGAACGACGCCAACAGACCAGAGCTACCCTCCGCCTGCCGGCTAGGACCGAAGTTCGGCCCGCCGGAGGCTTGCGGACCCCTGATTCAAGATGATGTCAGTGATACGCCTTTCGGGGCGCAAAGCGTCACTCAGGTGCCGGCGAAACATCGGGTCGTCCCCCCACAACGGGCTCCGCTAGATCTGCCTGCTTCGAAGTCGCCGGAATGGCGAGGTCCATCTCCGCCAGCTTGCCCGGCCACCAGTTCCAGCGACCGAGCAGAGACACCGTCGAGGGCACGAGCAGGCTGCGTACCAGGAAAGTGTCCATCAAGATGCCGAGCGCCAGGCCGATGCCGATGTCTCGGATCTGACTCCCCCCAGGCTGGCCTCCCGCGGTGACAGCGAGCACCAGGAAAGTCCCGGCAAGAACGAGTCCCGCCGATGTGATGGTCGGGCCCGATGCGCCGACCGCGGTCACCACGGCATCACGAAGATGTTGCCGGTGTGCCTCCTCCCGGATACGCGTCATGACGAGGATGTTGTAGTCCTCGCCCAGGGCTAAGAGGAAGATGAACATCAGGAAAGGTAAGAGGAAGGTGAGGCCCCCGCTCCCGGCAAGCTTGATGAAGATGATCGACGCAAGCCCGAGTGCCGCCAGATACGACAACATGACGCTCGCGATTAGGTAAAGGGGAGCCACGAGGCTGCGCAGGACGAGCGCGAGCAGGAGCCCGATCGCAATGATCGCGATCGGGACGATGTGGATGAGGTCCGTGTCGGAGATCGAGCTCACGTCATAGAGAGCCGGCGCCTCGCCTGCTACTCCGCTTGCGGTCGCGCCGATGCTGTGCTGGACCGCCGTCAAGGCCTTGCGGACGCTCGGAACCGCGTTCAGTGCCGCCGTCGAAGAAGCGTCACCGGCCGTGAGCCCTGCCTCGAACTGGATCGTGTGGCCATCGGGGCTCACAAAACGCGCTGTCGCGCGATACAGGTCGTATGTCAACGTCGGCACTTTCGCGGAGGGCGAGCCGGCCCTCGGCAATGCCGGAAGCAGCAGTGGATTACCGAGCTCCCTGTGCAGCTGCACGTAGACAGCGGGCGGGATCGACGCACCGGCAGGATCAAGCGGCCCGGGCAGCGAGTTGAACAGGCCCGTGGCTTGAAGCTCCTTCCCGGCTTTCACCACCGCGCCGGGGTCCCGCCACACCGGGGTGGCAAGTCTCAGGATGAGGTTGGTCGGGTTCGAGCTTGCCTGGGGAAAGTATCTCATCAGCGCCGCATTGCCGGCGGCCGCGTCGCTTCCGTTCGGAGCCGCTGTGGCGCCGCCGAATCCTGCCGGAGAATATAGGAGCGACCCGAAAGCCAGTGCGCCGAACACGACGAGGCCGACGGCCAAGGTGTGCGCCGGTCGAGCGATGACTCGCTGGGCGACTTTGCCCCACCAGCTCTCGTTCACCTCGCCCGAGACGATCTTCGCGGGCCAGAAGACGGCGCGCCCGAGTATCGCGAGCAGGGCGGGGAGCAGCGTGATTCCGGCGACGAGCATCACGGCTATCCCGATCGCGAGTGGAACACCTAGGTCGTGGTAGATGCCAAAGCTCGCGAACAGCAAGGTCAACAGCGCCAGGACGACGGTCCCGGCCGACGCCGAGATCGACTCGCCAACGCGTGCGACAGCAAGGGACACGGCTTCGTTCGCCGCCAGGCCCGACCGCAGGCCTTCTCGGACGCGGAACACGAGGAACAACCCGTAGTCGGTCCCCGCTCCGAGGATGAGAACGATCAGCAGCAACTGGGTGATCTGAGAGATCTTGAGACCATGCGAGCCGAGCTCGCCGATGAGCGAACCTGACAGCTGCAGGACGATCGCAGCGGGCAACAGCGTCACGAGAGGCGCCAACACTGAACGGAAGACGAACAGGAGCAACACGATGATGAACAGGATCGACAGCAACTGGGTCTTGTTGCCGGTCGAGTTCGACTCCTTCTGCTGCGCGACGTTGGTGGCGACGACACCAGCCAGGTGGAACTTGATGTCAGGGGGCGCCGCGGCCTTCGTGAACGCGGCCGTCAGCCCTTTGATCACGTCCGACGAGGGCCCTGGGCTGTAGCCGGCGATGTTCGCCTCGACGAGGAGTTGCACCGCACGCCCGTTCACAGAGGTACCGACGTATTGCACGGCCTCGACGTTCGGGACCTTCTTGGCGTCAGCGGCAAGGCGGGTGATCGCCTGGGTGTCCGCGGCGCTGAAGGGACCGTGTTGGCTGACGCCGATGATGATCACCGGGACGAGCGACGCTTTGCCGACCAGCGGGGTGGCAAGGTTGCCTGCAATGGTGCTCGGAGCACTTGCGGGCAGGAACGCGGAGTTGTCGTTGTTGACCTGGCTTCCGAGCGACGGCAGGAAATGAACCGCCGCGACCGTCCCGATGATCCATACGACAACGATGAACCAGCGAAATTGCACCGTGAAGCGCCCAAGGCCATTGAAAAGCCTATTCATACGTCCCAGGTCTCCGTCTCGAGGCTTGGCGGCGTTCGGTCCGCCCTCGGTCTTAAGTCGCGACCCCGAGAGCACCTCCAAGAAGCGCCCTCCGTCCGGCAAGTTGCGCCGGCAGCCGTGACGGATACGAAACCTAGCCTCTCACGAGCACGCGTCGTGCTCAGGCACTCAATTGCGGCGCCAGGCGTCCGCAGGCTCGTGCTCTCCAAACTTAGCGCCAAAAGGAAGAAGGAGTTCGGAAGGGTCTCAACCTGGGTCGAGCCTCCACCCAACCGTGTGTCAATGGAAGTCCCTCGAAGGACCGACAGTCATGGCGAGGTCGATCTCTTCCAAGTACTCCGCCACCACGTTGGAGGACGACGGTGCCTCCGGGTCGGCCCCCTCCCCCCGTTCTAGCCGCCCGCGTACGAGTAGCACCACCGCCGAGCGAGCCGCCTTGCGATAGCGGGTCCAGCATCCCGGCGAACAGATGACGTTCACGAGCCCTGTCTCGTCTTCCAGGTTGAGAAACGTCGTCCCACCTGCGGTGGCCGGCCGTTGCCGATGGGTCACCACGCCGGCAACGAAGACCTTCGTACCATCGGGCACCCTCACGAGCTCGGCGTTGGGGATCACCCCTCGATCGGCGAGCCTCGCCCGGACAAAGGACATCGGGGACGCACCCGGTGACAGTCCGAGTGTCTGCAGGTCGGCAGACATTTCCTCGATCTCGTTCATATCTGGCAGGAGTGGGGCATTCGTCCCGACCACGGTGCCAGGAAGACGGTCAGGACGCGCCTCGGCGGCTGCACCTGCCGCCCAGAGTGCCTCGCGACGGGTGAGCGGACGGATTCCGGTCCCATCTGAGCTGGCTACAGCCCCGCTGCGGACAACGCGGGCTGAGGTGCCGCCACCGAGCCCAGCGAGTGCTCCCGAAGTGGCGAGAGCTTCAAGCCCTGGGCGGCCGACACCGCTCCGGCACACGAGCTCCTCCATGTCCTCATAAGGCCGGTTGGCCGTGATCGCGTCGGCGAGGTCGGAACCGATCCCCTTCACCGAGGCGAGCCCCAGCCTTACCAAAGGGCCGGGCATCGTCCCGGGTTCGAGCGAGGCGAATGCCTCGCTCTTGTTCACATCCGGGCCGAGGACGACGACCCCGTGGCGCCGGGCATCCGCGACGAGGGTATGGGGCGCCCAGAAGCCCATCGGCTGGGAGTTGAGAAGTGCTGCGAGGAATGCTGCCGGGTAGTACAGCTTCAACCACGCGCTCACATATACGAGGTAGGCGAAGGACACCGAGTGGCTTTCCGGGAAGCCGAAGTTGGCGAATGCCGCCAGCTGTTCCCATACGGTGTCCGCGACCTGGTCGGTGATCCCCCGCTCGGCCATCCCCGCATACAGACGGGAGCGGAGGCGTTCCATGCGCGAAGCGGAACGCTTGGAGCCCATGGCCTGACGGAGCTGATCGGCCTCGGCAGCCGAGAAGCCGGCAGCATCGATCGCCATCTGCATGAGCTGTTCTTGGAACAGCGGCACCCCAAGGGTCTTCGCCAAGCTGCGCTCGAAACACGGATGCAGGTACGTCACGGCCTCGGCGCCGTTACGCCGGCGCAGGTAGGGATGAACCGATCCTCCCTGGATCGGACCGGGGCGGATGAGAGCTACCTCGACCACGAGGTCATAGAAGCAACGTGGCCGTAACCGGGGCAGCGTGGCCATCTGAGCCCGGCTCTCCACCTGGAAGATCCCCACCGAGTCACCCCGGCACAACGTGTCGTAGACGGCCTCTTCTTGGGGGATCATCGCGAGGTCGATCTCGTCGTTGTGGTAGGCGCCGATGGTGTCGACCGCCCGGTGGATCGCCTCGAGCATTCCGAGACCGAGGAGGTCGAACTTCACGAGCCCGACAGCCGCGCAATCGTCCTTGTCCCACTGGAGCACCGTCCGGTTCTCCATGCGGGCCCATTCGACCGGGCAAACCTCCGAGACGGGACGGTCGCAGATAACCATGCCCCCGGGGTGGATGCCGAGATGGCGGGGAAAGCCCTCCAGCTCGGTCGCCACCGTGAGCACGCGATCGGGGATCCCGAGCTCGCTCGCCGCCTGTTCAAGGCCGGGCTCGGCAGCAACGTCGTCACGACCGGGCCGGCCGTCGTCGTTCTCGCCTTTCGCGGCGTCGCGCCGTGCTGCCTCGAGGTCTGCCGCTGCGCTCCACCACGTCCAGCGGTCCTTACGGTGCGCCGCGGTCGGGTGATGGTCGCCGCCAAGTGATCCCCACCGCTCGATGCGCCGCACCCAGGCGTCAACCTGCCCCGGCGAGTGGCCGAGCGCCTTGGCGGCATCCCGCACGGCGGACCGGGCCCGGTAGCTCACGACTACAGCGACGAGCGCCGCACGCTCACGCCCGTAGCGCTCATAGACGTACTGGATGACCTCCTCGCGCCGCCCGCTCTCGATGTCGACGTCGATGTCGGGTGGCCCGTCGCGCTCGGGTGACAGGAACCTCTCGAACAAGAGTCCGAGAGCGACGGCGTCCGCGTTGGTGATCCCGAGCACGTAACAAACAGCTGAGCTCGCTGCGGAGCCTCGACCCTGGCAGTAGATCCCCGACCGTCGGCAGAACTCGACGATGTCCCAGACGACGAGGAAGTAGCCGGCAAAGCCCAGCTCATCGATCATCGCCAATTCGTGCTCCAGCTGTCGCCACGCTCCAGGTACCCGCTCAGCTCCTACCGGGCCGTAGCGGCGGGTCGCCCCCTCGTTGACCAGCTGACGTAGGAACGTCATCTCGCTGTGGCCCGCGGGCACGGGAAAGTCTGGAAGCTTGGGGGCAACGAGGCGGAGGTCAAAGGCGCATGCGCGCCCAAGCTCGGCGGAAAACTCGACTGCTCCCGGGTAACGGGCAAAGCGCCTGGACTGTTCCGCCCCCGATCGCAGGTAGGCCGCCCCTGCCGCGGGTAGCCAGCCGTCGAGCTCATCGAGTGGGCGGCCTGAGCGAACCGAGGCGAGCACCGAGGCGAGGCGGCGGCCTGAGGGTCGGGCGTGGTGGACGACATTCGTCGCGACGATGCCGAGGTCACTGCGGACCGCAAGAGCGGCAAGGGCGTCGTTACGCGCCGAGTCGAGCGGGTCATCGTGGTCGAAAAGCTCGACGACGACGCTCTCGGTGCCGAAGCGATCGATGAGCCGGTCGAGCTCCCTGGCCGCTGCGACAGGACCGAATTCCACCAGCGCGGCGGGCACCGCCCCCTTGCGACAGCCCGTCAGGATGAGGAAGTGGCCTCCCGCCAGCTCGGCCAGTCGGTCGATGTCGTGGCGAGGGCGACCTTTCTCGCCACCGGCGAGGTTGCCCTCGCTGATGGCGCGGGCCAGACGGGAGTAGCCCTCTGGGTCGCGGGCGAGAACGATCAGGTGGGACCCGGGTGGGTCAGGGGTCCCGGTACGCGGCGCGGCTTGGAGGACCTGGTTGCCGATCAATTCCGGGCTGCGACCGGCAAGGGTGAGCTCAGCACCGAAGATGGTGGGCACTCCCGCCTCTTTTGCAGCCTCGGCAAAGCGCACCACTCCGTAAAGCCCGTCGTGATCAGTCAGTGCCAGAGCTCCAAGCTCGAGCCGGGCGGCTTCGGCGACAAGTTCCTCGGGGTAAGAAGCGCCGTCGAGGAAGCTGAAATTTGAATGGCAGTGGAGCTCTGCGTACCCAACCACGGATCTAGGATAGTGGAGCTGACCGAACGTATGTTCGTGCGCTTCTCCTCCAGGACCGCTGACGGCACGCACCCAATAGCAGCCTCAATGAGCAATTCTCAGGAAACTCCCAGCAAGATCGACCATGATATGGAGGTGGCAGCAGAAGAAACGCTCCCCCGTGTCCTCGTCGTCGACGACGAGGAGTCAATTACCGAGCTCGTCTCGATGGCGCTTCGATACGAAGGATTTGACGTCCAAACCGCGGCCAGCGGATATGGGGCGCTCGAGCAGATCGATTCGTTCCGACCAGACCTGATCCTGCTCGACGTGATGCTTCCCGACATCGACGGGTTCAACATCGCCGAACGTCTCCGACGCGACCGGCGCGACATCCCGGTGCTCTTCCTCACAGCTCGCGACGCCACCGAGGACAAGGTCCGGGGCCTCACGATCGGCGGTGACGACTACGTGACCAAGCCGTTCAGCGTGGCCGAGCTTGTCGCTCGCACCCAGGCCATCCTTCGCCGTGCCGGCAAGGGCGGATCTACTCGCGAGCTACTCGAGCTCGCGGATCTCGAGATGGACGACGACGCTCACGAAGTGAGACGCGCGGGACAGCTCATCGACCTGACGGCCACCGAGTACCGGCTGCTTCGTTACTTGCTCTCCAATCCGCGTCGTGTGCTCACCCGGTCGCAGCTCCTCGACCACGTCTGGAACTACGACTTCGGCGGTGACGCCGGTGTGCTCGAGACCTACGTCAGCTACCTCCGCAAGAAGATCGATTTCACCGAGCCGCATCTGATCCATACCGTGCGCGGCGTTGGTTACGTGCTCCGCCCGCCCCGCAGCTGACGAGAATGTCCTGGCACGGGCGGCTCCGCGGGGTCAGTGACGGCATCTGGGTTCGCCCGTGTCGTTGAAGATCCGGCTCATCGCCGTCCTCTGCGCATTCGTAATCGTGGCGTTGGCAACCACCGACGCAATCACCTATGCCTCCTTCCGCAGCTACGCCGTCGGGCAGCTCGACCAGCAGCTCTTCAGGTCGGCCAATCTCGTGGCGCGAAACCTCGGATTCTCCAATCCACTCGGCGGCCCAGGATCCGATTTCGCCAACCAGGCAGTGACGCCGGGCACGCTCGCTACAGAGTTGAGCCCGAACGGCCAGCGGCTCTTGCCCTGGACCTCCTTTAGTGCCAAGACACAGTCCTCTCCATTGCTTCCCGCGTCGCTCGCGAGCGAGGCCGCCAGGGCTTCGGGCGGCGCGCCTCAATACCGGACGGTAAGAGGGACCGGCAGCATCGAGTCATACCGGGTACTGGAAGCCAGCTTGACCAACGGCAACGTGCTCGTTGAGGCGATACCGCTCACTGAGACCGACGGGGCGCTGCACCGCCTACTCGAGCTCGAGCTCCTGGTCAGCGGCGCGGTACTGATTGCCCTTGCGGCTGCGGCCTGGCTCATCATCAGACTCAGTCTGCGCCCTCTCCAGAAGATGGCCGACACTGCCGGCGAGATCGCGGCCGGCGACTTGAGTCAGCGCGTCAAGGAGACCGACAACCGCACCGAGGTCGGGCGCCTTGGCCGGGCCCTCAATGTCATGTTGGGCCGCATCGAGACGGCCTTTAGGGAGCGGGAAGCTTCCGAGGCGCGACTACGACGGTTCGTGGCGGACGCGTCGCACGAGCTGAGGACCCCGCTCACCTCCATCCGGGGCTACGCGGAGCTGTTCCAGCACGGACTGGCTGACCGCCCAGCCGACCTCGACACAGCGATGCGCCGGATCGACAGCGAGTCGACCCGGATGGCGGGGCTCGTCGACGACCTGTTGCTGCTCGCCCGCCTCGACCAAGGCCGACCGCTCGAACAAGAGCCCGTCGACTTGAGCACGCTCGTCGCGGACGCGGCGCAGGACGCTCGAGCCATAGACCCGACTCGCACGGTGACATGTGAGGCGCCGGCCTCTTGCGTGATCACCGGGGACGAGGGACGCCTCCGTCAGCTCCTGGGAAATCTCGTTTCGAACGCACTCGCCTACACGCCCGACGGTAGCCCGCTCGAGGTCGTTGCTGTCCTCGAAGAGTCGCACGGTGCCGCTCCAAAGCGCGCCAAGATCTTCGTGGTCGACCACGGTGGAGGGATCGTGCCCGAGGTCGCCGCACACGTCTTCGAGCGCTTTTGGCGGTCGGACCCGGGCCGTGTCCGTGCGCAGGGCGGTGCTGGATTGGGGCTGTCCATCGTGGCGGCCGTCGCCGACGCTCACGGTGGCCGCGTCTGGTTCATCGAAACTCCCGGTGGTGGCGCTACCTTCGCTGTTGAGCTGCCGACCAAGCCCGAACCGGTGTCAATTTCCTGGGGTGCCGACGCGGCCATGACCGGAGAATCGACCGGAGACGGCGCGACTGCGACCGGAACCGGGTCGCTCGCCGAGACCGCGACGCCGACTTAGACCGCTCCCCCCGGCTTGTCAGTACGGTCCTATCCTAGAAGGCCTCGTCAGCCCGCCTCGTTAGGCTCCCCTGGGTGCCTCGCGCGCTGATGTCGGTGGCACAGGCATGATCGGCCGCGCTACCGCCGCTCGACTGCTCAGCTCAGGCTGGGAGGTGGACCTCACCGGGCGTGAACCCAGTCACCTGCCGCCGGCGATCGCCGAAGCCGGAGGGCGGTTCGTCCGGGCGGACCGGGACGAGTCTTCACAGCTGGCCGCCGCCCTCGGCAATGGCGCTGACCTGCTCGTCGACTGCATCTGCTACAGCGCCGCTCAGGCGATTGGGCTACTGCCCTTGGCGCGCGACGTGACCTCGACCGTGATGATCTCGAGCAGGGCCGTGTACGCCGACGCCGCCGGCCGCCACTTCAATTCGGCGATCTCACCACGTTTCGGCGGCCCGATACGCGAGACGCAGGACACCGTGCCGCCGGCCGACACCGACTTCAGGACACGCGACGGCTACGGAGCCAACAAGCGCGCTGCCGAGCTCGTGCTCCTCGACAGTGGCGTGCCGGTCACCGTGCTCCGACCGTCCAAAGTCCACGGTGCGAGTTCGCACAGGCCGCGCGAGTGGGTCTTCGTCAAGCGCGCGCTCGATCATCGGCCGGCCGTCTTCCTCGCGAACCACGGCAAGGCTGTCGACCACCCGACAGCGGCTGTCAACATCGCCTCGCTCATCGAATTGGTTGCGACAAGGTCAGGCCGACGGATCCTCAACAGCGCAGACCCCGACGCGCCGAGTGCGCTGGAGATCTCGCGCACGATCGCGCGGACACTCGGGCACATCCGGGAGGAGGTGCTGCTCGACGGCGGAACCGAGGAAGCCTTGGGCCGCCATCCCTGGGAACGGCCGCACCCGGTCGTGCTCGACATGACCGCGGCCGTCGATCTCGGCTACACGCCAGTCGGCGACTACGCGCGGACGGTGACATCCGAGGTCGAATGGCTTGTCGCCTCCGCCGTCCAAGGTGGTGATGGGGCGGAGCTTCCACCTGGGCTCGACGCTGAGTTCTTCGAACCGTTCTTCGACTACGCAGCCGAGGACGGCCACCTCACCCATCGCGCTTGACCGAGCGATACCCAGGCCGAGCTTGGTCGTGCCGGCAACCGTCACAACTCGCTTCGGACCCGCAGAGCCCGTTTGGCCGCCTGGACGCGCCTCGGCCGCCTCGACGCTCGCGGGCTAGGCGTCGAGACGGCCGGAGGTTGCTCGTCCGAGGAGAGAGACGAACGATTTACGCAGGCGGCGCCGCTGCCAGCGTGACGGTGACGGTCTGGGTACCGCCGAAGGAACTCTCGTAGGTGACCTTGGCACGATCTCCAGGACGCAGATTGTGAATAAGGGTCGCCAACTCGCTCATTGTGGGAGTCGCATGACCGTCGAAAGCGATGATCACGTCACCGCCCTGAATGCCGGCTTGGTAGGCGGGACTCCCAGGCTCGACGTACTCCAGGCCGGCGCCGGTCGCTGATCCCGAACCCTGAAGGGAAACCGTCTGGCCCTCAATACCGAGGAAGGCCTCGACGCCTATGACGATCCCCTGACCGCTCTTGCCCTGCTCGATGTCATTCGCGATCTGCAGCACCCGACTGATCGGAAGGGCGAAACCTATCGGCGTGGCCCCGTCTGCGCTCGCTGCAGCGGTGTCCATGCCAATGACGTCCCCTGACGAGTCGACCAATGGTCCGCCGGAGTTCCCGGGCTCGATCAGAGCATCCACCTGGATCAGGCCAGACAGGGACTCACTCAACCCGCTTTGGTCGCTGGCCGTGATCTTCCGGCTGAGGGCCGTGACGGCCCCTGCGGTGACTGTCGACGGGAAGCCCTGGCCACCGGCATTGCCGATCGCCACGACCGAGTTGCCGATCTTGACAGTCGAGGAGTTGCCGAACTTCACGGTCGGTAGGCCTCTCACGCCGCTCACTTGCAGGACTGCCACGTCAGCTGTCGCGTCAGTGCCGACAACTGTCGCCTTGTGGGTGCCGTGATTCTCGATCACAACGTTGATGGTGCTCGCACCTTCGACGACATGGTTGTTGGTGATGATCTCGCCGCTGGAGGTGGCGATCATGCCCGTCCCCTCGCCGAGGTTCGTGTTGATGTCGACAACGGCCGGACCGACTGCAGCCGCGATCTGCGCGGTCGTCAGTGCGTGCCCGGCGGGCGAGGTAGCCAATCCTGCTGAAGTGGCTTGGTTCTGTCGAGTCACGTAGGCGATCCCCGCGCCACCGCCGACGCCGACCAGAACCAGTGCCGCCGCGAACACGGCTAAGGCCTTGCGACCGCGCTTAGGACGCGCCGGCTCGGCTAGCTGATTGGCTACGGGGCCGTAACTGCCTGGTGGGTAGGCACCTGGCGGGTAGGCACCTGGCTGGTAGGCGCCTGGCGGGTAGGCACCGGTCTCCGGTGTGTAACCGGCTGGGCCGTAACCGCCGGTTACGTAGCCGGGCGGAGGATAGCCACCGGGTGGGTAGGTGCCGGGTGGGTAGGTGTCGAACGCGTAGCCAAACGCCGGGCGCCAGTCGGGGTCGTAACCGGCGGGCGTAGCGCTCGCGGGCTGGTTGTCGCCGGGCACGCCGCTCGTGGGCGCATAGTCGCCAGGTGTCCCGGCGGGATAAGTCTCCTGCTCGGGTGCCCCGGCCCGAGGAGCCTGCACCACTCCAGAATCGAAGAGCGCGTTCGGGGGTTCCGCCAGCAGAGGCGTGGCGCTGGTCACTTCTGGCTCCGAGGGCAGGGGCATGGCGCTGGTCACCTCCGGCTGCGCCCAAGGGGGCAGGGGCTCGGTCTGTTGCTCTCGCTGCTCGTCGTTCCGTTCGTCCATGACACTCACCTCCGGTCAAGCGCTCACCGAGCGCCAGGGCCAAGACCCTTCCGTCCCGAGCTCGCCTGGCGCGACTCGAGTATCGATATCCAGATCATGCGACCCAGTACTCAGTTCTTCCTCCACGGGAACTGTGAGTCCGCTGAGAGTATTCAAGCGGGGTCGGCGAACCTTTTCAGGCAGCCGGATCCGGACAGAGTCAGTCGTAGGTGGCTTCCAGGCGCCACTGTCCTTGCTCGAGGACGAGCAGATGTGCGGTCCCATCGTCGAGCAGCACCTGCAAACGAGCCCTCCGCCTGGCAACAGCCGGATCCCACCAGCGCTCGTCAGCAGGCCATGGACCCGACCAGCCCATGACTCCGACAGGCGAGCTACCGGCAATCTGCAGCACTAAGGAAGAAGGGGCTGAGGTGCACCGCCCACGTCCGGTGACCACTACCGGAGCCCCATCGGAGCCTAGGAGCTCGACAGGAACGGGCACAGGATGGACAAGAGCCGGCGAAGGAGCAGGAAGACGACCCGGCCAAGGTGGCACGACCTGGGCACCGACCGTGACACCGGAGGGACGACGTCCCGGTCGGACGCTCCCCGATGCCCGCTTCGCACCGCCTCCCAGGCGAGCTGCCTTGGTGCTGGTGGCTCGGACGTCACGGTTCTCCTCAGACTCCTCACCCCAAGGTACGAGGCGGATCTGTTCGTCTGGCCCCCTCCCGCCAGTGCGAACCGGGGTCAGGACGGCCTCATGGCCGAGAAGGCCCTGGATTCGCGCCAGACCCCGTTCGACTTGCCGGCTTGCCCCGGCTACACCCCCTTCGAAGTCCATCTGGCGTCCATCGTCTGCCACTGCACCAGTGACCGTGAGCCGCAACATGGTGACCCCGGCAGTAGGGGCGTTGACCACCGGTCCCTGGAGCCATCCATCGAGCTGCCATCGGACCCTGTCCACCATGGAGCGCGCGCTGAAAGGGCGATCTCCTCTCCACCAGCGCTGTAGCGACTCGCCATGTTCTGTCTCTGCCTCGACAAGCAGCTGAGTAGCGGCGAGACCGTGCGGGGCGAGGCGGCCAACGAGCTCATCGGCAAGGCCTACGGCAACAAATGCCAGGGCGTCAGCCCGGTCGGCAGGCGGGTCGAGCGCCCGGTAAACCGTGAGGTCCGCTGGAGGGTCCCCGAGAACGAGCGGTCGCTCGTCGAGACCCCGGGCAAGCCGATGGGCAAAACCGCCTTCGACTCCAAATCGGGCCAGCACCGCACCCTCGTCCAACTCGGCGAACTCACCGAGCGTGCGGATCCCGAGCCGCCTGAGCACGTCGGCGAGCATGGGCAGGCCGAGGACCTCCACCGCAAAGTGACCGAGCCACTCCGGCGTCGCGCCACGAGGCACTATCAAGCCTTCGCGTGCGGCGAGCCGCGCAGCAAACGGCCCGTCGGCGATCCCCACCTGGCACGATGGCTCAGGGGCGGTAGTGCCGGCCGCACGGGCTACGGCCACGACGGCTGCAGCCGCTGCGTTACAGACCTGCTCGGCCAGAGAAACCTCCCCACCGAAATAGCGGGCGGGGGCCCGGACAGGCAGGGCACAGACCCCGGGCCTGGTGAGCTCCACGCGGGGCGTGAAGCCCGCCACCGCTACCACGACGGGCTCGAAGCTGCGCGCGTCCCGAGCCGGTTCCTCGCCAACCACGACGAGCTCCGGACAATATGCCTGGGCCTCCCTGCGGCGCTGCCCGAGCCGCACACCCTCCACCCTGGCAGACGCGGAAGAGGCGATCACCCGGTTGACGGCGAGGATGGCAGCCGGCCGGTCGGCGAGCCCGGCAGCAACAAGAGGCCAATCAGGACACCAGACGACAAGGGTGCGAACCGGAGGCACCACTGACCTCAAGCCGGGAGGCGCAACAGGCCTCGTCTCGGTCGGCTGGCTGCACCTCGGCCACCGATTTCAGCCTCGAGCCGCCGTGAGCTGAGCAAACCGTGGCCGTGCTCGAGCCCGGACCAGCTCGACTCTCTCACAGCGCAACGCAAGTCCGACGGGCCAGGCCAACGTGCCATGACGCGTCCCGACCGCGCAGGTCCGCCGGAAAGGAGCCCCCTCGCGACACCTGTAGGGGTGCTCGCGTCGAGTACGAGCAAGGTCGAACAGCGCTCTCGCGCACGAGCGGCAAGCCGACTGGCGTCAACGGGTCGCACGGGGGTGTCCGGCGCTAGACAGACGAGATCGACGGTCTCGAGCAGCGTCGCAACGACGCTCTGCCAGCGGCCTTCCGAGCCAGGGCGAGGGACGACGACAAGACGGTCGAGATCTGCCCCCAGCTCGGCTGCTGCCGCAAACCCGAGCTCCGGCAAGCCGACTACTGCGCACCAGTACCCAAGAGACGACGTGCCGGCGAGCAACAAGAGCATCAGGCTCGTCAATCCCGGCGTCCGGTTTGCCACGGTTGAGCTGGACCCGGCAGGTCCGAGGAACGTATCCGGCGCTACTGCCGGCCCGAGCAGGACCGTGCCGCCTCTCGGGAGCCCGCCACCTGGGAACAGCCCGGCCAACTCCGGGAGAACAGGCAGAACCCGCTCGGCCGGCAACGAGCCCGGAATGGGACTAGGACCCTTCGAAGCGATGCCGATCACCGGTCGGGTACCAGACGGTGACGACATCCCGGCAAGAGCATGCGTGGCCATAGTTCGCAGTATACGAACATATGTTCGATTCGCAAGAGGGCTACAGCCGAGATGGCCTCTGGCCTGCTCATAGCACTCGGGCAGTGACAAGATCGGTCATGGCTATTCTCGTGCGCGAAGCAGAAGTAGCCGATGCCGGTGCGATCGCCACCTCGCACGTACGGTCCTGGCAGGTCGGCTACGCCAATGTGATCTCGGGTGAGCTGCTTCGGGGTCTCGGCTCCGAGCTCGCCCAACGCACTTTGTGGTGGCAGACGATCATCCTCGGTGCCGAGGCGGAGGACCGCTTCGTGCTCGTCGTCGAGTTCGACGATGAACTGGCGGGTTGGCTGGGTGGCGGGCCATGCCGCGACGCCAAACCGGATGAGCCGCTCGGCGAGGTGATCGGCTGCTATGTCGACCCCGCACACTGGCGCAAAGGTCTCGGCAGCGCTCTCATGGCGGCGGGGATCGAACGGCTCACGCGAGCCGGGTACCAACTAGCAGTGCTCTGGGTACTGACCGACAACGTCGGTGCACGGGCGTTCTACGAACACCAAGGCTGGCTCGCGGACCGGGAGCAGAAGATGTACGAGATGGGCGGCGAGCGCTACCCCGAGGTGCGTTACCGACTTTCGCTGGCCCGAAAGAGCTCAGCCGCGTCCTGATGTTGTCAGGTGAGCGGTCCCGACGGCGACCCCGGGCTGCCGGGCGGGAGGCCGGCGCCAAAGCCGGGCGGCATGGCCGAGCCGGGAAATCCCCCGCCCATGTCCTGGCCACCCGCACGAGGGTCCATCGGTCCGGTGAAACGGCGGCCGTTCCGTAGGAAGGCAGCCGCTCCGGCGCCCAGGTATCTGACGGCGAGACGCGTCGCCACGTACCCGGTCACCAAAAGCCCAGCGATCCCGACCAGGACCAGGAGCACCGGCCAGTGGTACGAGTGGTGCTCGCAACTCGCGGCCAACGTCACGGTGGCCTTGACCCCACTCGTGCAGATGGCGGGCAGATGCCCGTTCTTCCACGCCGTCCACACCACGAGCACGCCACCAACGAAAAAGCACAGGAACCACGCCGTCTGCAGCAACATGACCCGCTTCAACATCCGGGTCGCCTTCGCCATGACGTCGCTCGGAGTCGGCAAGACTTCGCTGCCCATGACCGACCTCCCGTCCGTAGCGCCCCTCACAAAGCTACGCAGGTAGCGATCCAACTGCACTCAGGTCACCCCCGTCCGCATCGATGAGGGGACCATCAGGCGAGGGCGACCAAGTCGCCGAGGTCATCGCTCCAAGTGTCCTCAACGCCATCGGGCATGAGAACGACATGCTCGGGAGAAAGCGCCTGCACAGCACCAGGATCATGGGTCACGAGCACGATGGCACCGGCGTAGGTGTGCAGTGCCTTGAGTACCTCGCCGCGGCTGGCTGGATCGAGGTTGTTCGTCGGTTCGTCCAACAGGAGAACATTCGCTGCTGACACGACAAGTGTCGCGAGTGCCAGACGCGTCTTCTCGCCGCCCGACAGAGTGCCGGCCAACTGGTCGATGCGCTCACCACCGAACAGGAACGACCCCAGGATTCGCCGAAGCTCCGCGTCGCTCACCTTCGGCGGTGCCTTGTGCCGCACGTTCTCGTACACAGTTTGCGAGGCGTCCAAGGTCTCGTGCTCCTGGGCGTAGTAACCCAGCTGGAGACCGTGACCTTGCACAACCTCTCCGGCATCGGGCCGCTCTATTCCCGACAGCACGCGCAACAGAGTGGTCTTGCCTGCGCCGTTCAGCCCGAGGATGACAACTCGGCTGCCGCGGTCGATCGCGAGGTCGATGCCCGAGAACACCTCGAGGGACCCGTAGGACTTCGTGAGCCCGGTCGCGCTGAGCGGCGTCTTGCCGCAAGGTGAGGGAGCCGGGAAGCGCAATCTGGCCACCTTGTCGGCCCGCCGGACGTCCTCCAGTCCCTCGGTAAGACGCGCGGCGCGCCTGTCGAGGTTGTGGGCCATACGGGCCTTGGTCGCCTTCGCTCGCATACGGTCGGCCTGGGCCTTGAGCTCGACGACCTTGCGCTCGGCGTTGGCCCGTTCGCGCCGCCTCCGACGCTCATCGACGGCAAGCTGTTCCAGGTACGCCTTCCACCCGAGACGGTACACATCGAGCTGGGTTCGTGTCGCGTCAAGGTGGAACACCTTGTTGACGACCGAGTCGAGGAGCTCACCGTCGTGGCTGATCACCATCAGCCCGCCATCGTGGGCACGGAGGAAATGGCGCAGCCACACAATCGAATCGGCGTCGAGATGGTTCGTCGGCTCGTCCAAGATGAGTGTTGGAGCGCCTGAGAACAGCACCCGGGCCAGCTCCACCCTGCGCCGTTGACCTCCAGAAAGTGTGCCGAGCGGTTGGGTGAGCACCCTTTCGGGAAGTCCCAGGCTGGACGCTATCGAACCGGCCTCGGCTTCGGCTGCCCATCCGCCCAGGAGATGGAACTGCTCCTCGAGCCGAGAGTAGCGCTTGAGGATCCGGTCCTGATGTTCGGCATCGCCTTGACCCATGTCGGTTCGCGCGACCTGGAGTTCGTGGACGATGCGATCGAGACCCCTCGCTCCAAGGATCCGGTCGCGCGCGACGACGTTCAGGTCACCAGTGCGCGGGTCCTGGGGAAGGTATGCCACGGGCACCGAACGGCGGACTGAGCCCCCAGCCGGGAGAGCCTCGCCGGCCAGAACTCTGGCGAGGGTGGTCTTTCCGGCTCCGTTACGCCCAACTAGACCGATCCGGTCCCCGGGCGCGACCTGGAAGGTCACCGGCTCAAGAAGCTGGCGACCTCCGGCGGTGAGCTCGATGTCGGTGGCGGTGATCATGAGGGCACTCTTGGTTCGGGGCGGTAGCGGTGTTGTCGCGACACGCGACACCACGGCCGCGCGACCTCAGGCCGGCGCTAACTACCAGACCACTAGCGTAAGCCGGATGCCGACCCGGTTAGGCCCAAGACCGTGAGGCGCGCCGATTTGACGGGGCCGGTGGCACTGGTAGGAAGTGGAGAGTTCCTCGAGGTGATGGTCCCCGTCGACGCCGAACTGCTCGCGGGACGCCCCCAGCGCGCAGTCTTCCTCCCGACAGCCTCCGCCGAAGATGGTCCGGACCGGGTCCGATACTGGGTCGAACTTGGCACTGCACACTACGCGGCCATGGGTGTCGAGCCTGTGGCACTCGAGGTGCTCAACCGGGAGGATGCCGAGCGCCCCGAGTTGGCCGCGATGGTCGCCGGAGCCGGTCTCGTCTACCTCTCGGGCGGCAATCCCGGGTACCTCGCCCACAGCCTGGCCGGCACGGCGGTCTGGCAGGCGATACTCGAAGCTTGGCACTCGGGTGCCGCGCTCGCAGGCTGCTCAGCCGGAGCGTGCGCGCTGAGCCGGATCGCCGAAGACTTCCGTGAGCCGGGGCGCTACAGCGGTGAAGGCCTCGCCGTGGTACCCCAGCTGGTCGTGCTCCCGCACTTCGACCGTTTCGAACGTTGGATGCCCGACTTGACGGACCGCATGCTGGCCAGGACGCCACCAGACGCGGTGCTGGTCGGTATCGACGAGGAGACGGCGCTCGTCTCAAGCGGGAACGGCTTCACGGCCCGCGGCAACAACTCGGTATGGCGGATCGACCGCGACGGGACCCGGTTGCAGCTCAAAGCAGGCGAGCAGCTGGAGTTTTCCCGGACCGCACCTCAGTAGCAGCGCCGGCGCAGGCAATGGTCGCCAAAGCGCGTCCTGTGCACAGAACCTCACCAGGGCTTGTCACACCGCAGTCCCCGAAGATGATTCGGGCAATCACGACCGCTGCTAAGCACCGGCCGTATCACCGCCACCGGGCCAGTCACCTACATCTTCCTAGTAGCTCCTAACGATGGTGAAGACGGCGCGTCAGCCTTCGCCCTGGCGCTTGGCATCGCACAAGGCGACGTCGGCATCCTGGAGGAGCTCAGTGAAGTCCTTGCTCTTACCCTCCCAGGCAACGATCCCGATGCTCGCACGTTGTTCGAGGCGCGTCCCAGCTAGGGAGAACGGCTCGGCGACCGCGCCGAGAAGACGCGCGGCCACCTTCTCGGCCTGAGCCGGGAACTCTAGTCCTTCGGCCAAATAGAGGAACTCATCGCCTCGCAAACGACACAGCGTGTCCGAGGAGCGAGTCACCTCCTCGAGGCGTCGCGCGGCCGCTACGAGCAGTAGATCGCCGATCTGGCAGCCCAGAGTGTCGTTCAGCCCCTTGAAGTCATCGAGGTCCAACATCAACACGGCATTCCAACCGCCTCGGCGGACTGCCCTGGCGTTCACCTGGGAAAGTCGGTCCTCGAAGAGCAGCCGGCTGGCGAGCCCTGTGAGGGAGTCGTGCAGTGCCTGTTGGGAGAGTTCGGCGTTGTGCGCCCGTTCCTCGGTGATATCCCGGGCCGAGATGACGAAGTGGAGCGTTGCCCCCTCCGCATCGCGCCCGCGGGACTTCGCTACCTGGACAACGACCGCCCGCCCGTCCTTGTGCATGTAGCGGTCGACATAGCTCAAGTGGTCAGCCACGCCGGACGCCAAGCGACGATCGACCTCGTTGGTCCTGCGACGGACCTCCTTTGGATGGGTGAACGGTGCCGCGCCCTTGGCGACGATCTCCTCCCTGCTGCGCCCGACTATCTGGCAGAACGAGTCGTTGACTGCCAGGACCCTGTCCTCGGGATCGACACAGATCATGCCGGTCATGTTGTCCTCGAACGCGAGCCGGAAGCGCTTCTCGCTGTTCGCGAGCGCCTCGACACCAGCGAGCTCGGTGGCGAGGGCATGCAGCTCGGCCTCGGTGCGGAGGTGCCCTGCTGCTGTCTCGAAACTGTGATCACGAACCACCACGACGATCCACGTCTTGCCGTTAAACGCGAACGGCGCGCGGGCCACGTCAACGGTGAGTTCGCCGCCGTCTTGACGCACGAGCGTGCAGCCCAAGTGGGGGGCCATCGTCCGCGAGCGCGGGTCCTGGGTGAACACGCCACGACGCGCGGCGTGAGCATCTCGGTACAGTGACTGCAGGAGCACCCCGAGGGCCTGGCCTACGAGCCCGGCGCTCCTGTAACCGGACAAGGCCTCAAGGCGTCCGTTCACGTGGCAGATCACGCCGTACTCGTCGGCGAAGGCGATCCCGTCGGGCAGCGCCTCGAGCAGGTAGCTCAAGGAAAGGGGAGGGTCTGCGAAGTGGCTCACGATGCGTTCATCCTTGCGTTGCCATACGTGCGGTAACCGTCGGTCAAGGGACTTTGTTGCATCAAGGAGTTCGAGGTCGACGAACCGACCGAGAGCCCCCGAAGTGGAAGTGTGCGACGTCTGCTCTTCATGCCGGATGTCGGACGCTTGGAGCCTCGGCCGGTCTCGAAAAGCCTCGCGAGCCGCAAGACAACGACTTATGCCTCACGGGGACCAGGTACGACGAGAAAACCCGAGCCCGCCATGCCATCAGACCCACCTCTCAGTTCGGCCTGACCAACGAACTGCTCATTGGATTTTAGCAACAATAAGGCGTCTGCTGCTCGCAGTTGAACCTGCTTCGCGCACTGGCTTTCCCCAACTTTCTAGTCCCAGCACCGCCGTGTTTCGAGAGGCTTCGGGCTCAGGCGACTCAGGATCACGACGATCACACGCTCGAGCTTGCTGGCCGCTTGGTGACCTCCACCACAAGCACTGTTCCCTTCACTTTCGCACGACCGTCTCCTGGGCTGTTGGTAAGGGAGCCTCGCACTTCGCGACCACCAAGCGATCGCTCCAGCCGGGCAAGGGAGTGGACCTTCTGGTTCTTCGGTGCTGCCCTCCCGCGGACCCTCGTCCGGGCTTGCTAGGCGCCGACCTGTTCGAGGCCCGAAGGCTGTTCCGCCCCAGAACCTGTCCAGGAACTTGACCGAGACAAGGTCACCTGGAGCCACACGACAAGGCAAGTGACCGTTGCGGCGACCGGCTACGAGACCAAGGACTCGGCCGCGTTGTCTGGCTCGGTACCAAGCGCGAACACGATCTGCTCGACGGCTAACGCCTGTTCAGGCGGACTATCTCCAGGAACTTGACCCGGAATCGAGTATCGGCGACACGTTGAAGACAGTCGCCGACCGGCGATCAGCCATGCGGACGCGATCTGTGGCGCCCTAGCCGGGTCGAAGAATCTCCTCGCGCCGCCCACGACGACCTGTGGGTCCGCTACTTGTTGCGTGCCGCGGATTCGTCTTCGGGATCGACGCTCGGCACGGGGTGGCGGCACCGAAGCTCGTCGCGTTGGACTGTCAACTCCACTTGTGGCGCGGGCAAGTCATTAACCTCTTGGTAGGCATCCTCGGCGAGCCAGTGGACGACACTCATCGATCCCTCAGCAGGAGTTGCGATGGTCGAAAAGGGGCTGCACCCACAGCAGTTGCAGGAGAGCGAGCCGCTGCGCGATGTCGAGCGCACGTGCATGCACAACCTGCTGAACAGCACCGACGAGCGCGTGTACTTCAAGGATCTGAACAGCAGGTTCCTCCTAGTCAGCGCAGGCTGGCTTTCTACTGTGGCTCCGGGTCACAGTATGGAAGAGGTAATAGGAAAGACGGACTTCGACTTTTTCGGGGAAGAACACGCCGAGGATGCCTTGGCGGACGAGCGACAGATCATTCTCACCGGCGAGCCGATCGTGGGAAAGCTGGAACGGGAGACATTCCAGGACGGGACTAGTCCCTGGGTTTCGACCACCAAGATGCCGCTTCGCGATGAGCGCGGCGAGATCATCGGAACATTCGGCATTTCCCGCGACGTCACGGCGCAAGTCAGGGCGGAGAAAGCTCTCGCTTACCAGGTCCTGCACGACCCGGTGACCGGACTAGCGAACCGGGCCGCCCTGATGGACCGGATGTCCCAGGCTCTTGTCGCCCTGGAACGACAGCCGGGCCGGCTTGCGGTCCTCTACGTCGACTTGGACCACTTCAAGGAGATCAACGACGCGTTTGGTCACGCCGCCGGCGATCGGGTGCTCGCCGAGGTCGGTCGCAGGCTCTCAGTCCTGTCTCGCCATGTCGACACCGTCGCCCGCCTCGGCGGCGACGAGCTCGTATTGCTGTGCGGGGCCCTGCGGGATGACGATGACATCGCTCTGGTCGGCGACCGCATCGTCCAGGGGATCCGCGCCCCACACCTCGCGGAAGGGCGCGACCTCTCGGTCACCTGCAGCGTCGGAATCGCAGTCACCCGCGATCCCTTCATCGAGCCCAACAAGCTGATCCGCGACGCCGACGAGGCGATGTACGAGGCCAAGCAAGCAGGTCGAAACTGCTATCGGATCTACGACTCTGCTCAGGGTGTCGCTTCTGGGACGAGCCTCCTTCGGGCCGAGCTGACACATGCGGTCGACGAGGCGGAGCTGTTCCTTCTCTACCAGCCACTCTTCTCCTTGGACGACCAGTCGCTGATCGGCGTTGAGGCGCTCGTGCGCTGGCGTCATCCTGAGCGCGGGGTCGTGCCACCCCACGATTTCCTCCCCTTCGCCGAGCAACACGGGCTCATCGCCAGAATCGACTCGTTCGTCCTGAACGAGGCCTGCCGCCAGCTCGCCGCCTGGGCATCCCTCGACGGCTGGTTTAGCGAGTTCACCATGGCCGTGAATGTGTCGGGCGCCGAGTTGTCGGACCCCGGGTTCGCTAGACAGGTTGCCGAGGTGATCCGACGCCACGGTATCAAGTCGGCGATGCTCTGCCTCGAGATAACTGAGAGCGCGCTCGTCGACGAGTGGGGTCACGTCCAAGAGACGCTGTCGGCGCTGTCAGAACTTGGTGTGCGCCTCGCCCTCGACGACTTCGGGACCGGCTACTCGACCCTTGCCCACCTGCAACGCCTGAAGGTTGACATCTTGAAGGTCGACCGGAGTTTCGTAGCGCAGATCAGCAAAAGCCCCCTTGACCGCGAGATCGTCGCCGCGGTGACGGCGATGTCCCACGCGCTCGGCATATCCGTAGTCGGCAAGTGCATCGAAACGAGCCAACAACTCGAGACGCTCGCCGGTTTGGACTGCGACCAGGGTCAGGGCTTCCTCCTGGCTCGCCCACTCTTGCCGGAGGCAGTGGTCGCACTCGTGATCTGAGTGTTGCCCAGTCGTGCTACAACCTGCGAACAGGAGTTGTTGTCAAACCTGATACGTCGTTGGTTGCATACCCCACTCACGCAAAGCACTCAGCGTCGCGCGCCTGGACCGTGGCTGCAGGGCGCCGTCGCTGGTCGGTACGCTCGGCGGCATGGAACTCGACGTCGAGCTGATCCCGGCAGCTGCGAGCTATCCCATACGCCATGCGGTCCTCCGGCCCCACCAGAGCATCGAAGACGTGCCCTTCAAGGAGGACGACGAGGCGGGCACGGCAACCTTCGGCGCCATCGAGCGTGGCAGCGGCGCTGTGGTCGGAGTGGCGACAGTGTTTCGCGATCCGGCACCTTTCGACGCGCCTCAAGCCGGAGTCCCGGCCGGGGGCGGGAGCGAGGCGTCGACGTGGCGCCTGCGTGGGATGGCCACGCGCGCGGCCGCGCAGGGCCAGGGGATCGGTTCAATGGTGCTCAACGCCGCCCTCGACCACGTCGCGGCCGAAGGCGGTGACCTGATCTGGTGCAACGCGCGAGTGAGCGCGCGCACCTTCTACGAACGGGCGGGATTTCGGACCTGGGGCGAGGAATGGGTCATCCCCGCCCACGGACCGCACGTGGTGATGTGGCGGTGGATCGAACCAGGAAAGGTGTGATGGCGTTCAGCTCCGATGTGCGAGACCCCGAGGTGGTCGACCTTCTCCAGCACCTGATCCGTAACGCCTGTGTCAACGACGGCACGGAGGCGTCCGGCCACGAAAGGGCGAACGCGGACATTCTGCGCGCCGGCTTGGAGGGCTCGGGTTGTGACCTTGAAACCTACGAACCGCTCCCCGGCCGTACCTCGCTGGTCGCGCGCATTGACGGACGCGAGGCCGACGCTCCGGCGCTGTGCTACCTCGGCCACACCGACGTCGTGCCGGTGAACCCCGACACATGGAGCCGCGACCCGTTCGGCGGTGAGCTCGTCGACGGTGAGGTCTGGGGCAGGGGCGCCGTCGACATGTTGAACCTCACCGCTTCCATGGCCGTCGCCTTCGGACGCCTCGCCCGCAGCGGCTTTCGTCCCCGAGGCACGCTCATCCTGGCCGCGGTCGCCGACGAGGAAGCGCTCGGCTCCCATGGCACAGGATGGCTGACCGAGCATGCGGCCTCGTCTGTGGAGGCCGACTATGTGATCACAGAAGAAGGCGGCGTGCCCATCGAGACGCCCGGCGGTCGCCGGCTCGCGATCACGGTGGGAGAGAAGGGAAGCTGCTGGTGCCGCCTTCGGGTCCGTGGGACAGCCGGCCACGCCTCGGCACCTTTGCGCACCGACAACGCGCTCGTCACCGCAGCTGCGATCGTCGGGCGCCTCGCGGCGTTCAGGCCGATGCCGGACGTGCACGACGCGTGGCGTCGTTTCGTGGGTGGCATGGCACTGCCGGAGGAGATCGCCGCGATGTTCCTCGACCCGGCCAGGATCGACGAGATCTGCGAGTCGTTCCCCCATCTCGGACTCGCCCGGCAGGCGCACGCCTGCACGCACATGACGATCGCCCCAACCATCGTTCACGGCGGCACGAAGCTGAACGTGATCCCCGATCAGGTGGAACTGGACCTCGACGTGAGGACCCTGCCCGGCCAGACCGAGGACGACGTTCGCTCACTTTTGGCCGAGGCTATCGGGGACTTGGGCGACAAGGTAGAGATCGTGTGGGCCCACAACGACCCTGCCAGCGAGTCACCGGTCGGCACGCCGCTGTGGGACGAGCTCGACGCCATGGTCAAGCGGTTCCACCCCGGGGCCGAGAGCGTGCCCTACTTCTCCACGGGCGCCACCGACGGACGGTTCTTCCGCCGTCGCGGGGCCGTCGCGTACGGCTTCGGCATGTTCTCCGACAGGCTCAGTTTCGACCAGTTCCTGTCGATGTTCCACGGCGACGACGAACGCGTCGACATCGAGTCACTCGCCCTGTCCACCGAGATGTTCGAGGCTCTGCCCCGGTCGTTTCTGGCCTGAGCCGGGGCGGCTCAGGACTCGAAGTCCTCGTCGTCGCCTTTGGCGTTGTCGGTGTCGAGCCAAGTGGCGAAGCGGCTCACGACCTGCTGCACTCCGCCGCCGGCACGTTCGACGATCTTCGCGAAACGTTGCCTGTAGTGCTTGAGTGCCGCGTCGAACTCAGCCGACGGAGGCGGCTCTTGACCGCGCCGGAGGTAACCACCCGAGCGCTGCCGGTCGAATTCACCCGATCCCACCCATGCGACGAGCTCTCTGACACGGCGCACCGGGAAGGGATGTGTTGTGCCGATCTCCGACCAGAACCGCGAGTACCGCGCGAACGGGTCACCTTCGCCCTCGTACTCGGTGGCCTGGCGTATGAAAGCATCCAGGTCCAGACCGGGTACCGGACCGCCTGCCATGCGCATCAAGGTCCGACAGGTCAAGAGCGGGTCCCCTGTCCCGAGCGCGCTTGCGCGGTCGGCGGTCAGCTCGGCCGCCCTCGACCACTCGAGCAACGCGTAATAGAGAGCTTTGAGGGGCAGGCCGGCCAACGGGGCCCCACGCAGCACTCCGTTCATGACGAGCTGCACGAGTTCGAAGGTCGTCATGAAGGTCACGTGCTCCGCGAGCACGTGACCCATCTCGTGAGCGAGCACCGAATCCAGCTCGTCGGAGTCGAATGATCTGGCGAGCCCCGAGGAGACAAGAGTCACGGGTTCGCTCGCGCCGATCGTGAGGGCGTTGCCCACCGGGTACTGGGTCACATACAGCTGAGGGCACGCGGGGATATCGAAGGTGTGGGCGTAGCGACGCTGCATCGCCCAAACCTCGGGCAGCTGGTCCTCCCCGAGGCGCACAGCCGTTCCGAGCATCAACTGGCGAAGCTTGCGCTCGTAGCCGACCTCGCTGAGCTTTTTGATCACGCGGTCGAGCATGGGGACGGTATGCAGCGCCGCAGCGGCCGCCCGGTCCGCGGGATGGGCGAATCCCTGGGCACTGATCTGCGGGTAACTGAGTGAAGTTTCGATAGCCATGACAGGCGGCCTCCCCGTTCGCCGAAAGTCTCTCACCACTTGGCGGGGCACGGTCTGCCGGGTCACAAACCGACGGGTAGGTTCCCCTGGACCAGAACCGGTGTCGTCGGCGCCGGCGTGCCGCCGAGTGGCTCCTCATTGATCATGAGCACCGTCATGGTGGGCTCGACCCGGATCGGGGCACCCGTCGGATGCGAACCGAGCACTCCGAGCGAGACCACCTTCCCGCGCGACAACGCCCAGAGCTGGAAGGTCTGCGAGCCGACGAGGGCGGGCATGGACGGGTTGATGAGATAGCCCTCGCCATCCGGCAGTACGACCACGGTGGCCCGCCAGACCGGGTGAGTGGCGGATGTGAGCTCGACGGTTCGGTGAGCAGGATTGAGCAGCACGCTCGTGACGCTCGCCTGGTGCCTGAGGCTGTTGACCTGTTGACCGAGGCTCCCGACCTTGGCCGCCAACAACCCGACCGTGAGCATGAGCCCGGCGGCGACGACTCCGAGCGGCACGACCAACGCGAGCCTCCGGCGGGAGTTTGGTCGCAGTACTGACACGAGGGCCGGGGGCTCATCCTGAAGCGAGGCAGCGATGCGCTGCCAGAGGTCATCGGGCGCGGCCGCTGGGGTATCACCGGTGGAGTTGCCCAGCAGAGCCGCAACCTCACGGTGGGCGGCGAGCTCCGCTCGGCACCTGGGGCAGGTGGCCAGGTGGTCGTCGACATCCTGGCGCTCGTCGGCGTCGAGCGCGTCGAGCGCATAGACGCCGAGCATCTCCTCGATCTCGTCGTGGGTCACGGCTGGTCGCCCGTCAGGCCCAGACCGGAGACGATGAGCTGACTGTGCATTCTCTTCAGCCCGTTGCGGATCCTGCTCTTCACCGTGCCCTCCGGCTCGCCCAGAATCGTCGCCACCTCCCGGTAGGTGTGACCACGAAAATAGGCCAGTTCGATCGGCCGCCGCTCACTGTCGGGAAGACCGCCGAGCGCCTCGCGAACCTGGTCGGCAACAATGATGTCCCCCACCTCGCGCTCGACGTCGTAGCCTGCGTGGGCCGTTTCCCGTGCCTCGCGCTCCTCGCGCCGCCGCCGGGCCACTTCTGACCGCAGTTGGTCCACGGCTCGCCCGTGGGCCTGGGCGAGCAGGTAGGACCGTAGGGTCCCACGCGCGGGGTCAAAGCGGTCCGGGGCGTTCCACAATCGGACGAACACCTCTTGCACGACTTCTTCGGCGGCTGCTCGCTCGCGCAGCAACCGTCGCGCGAGGCCGAAGACTGCTCCGGCGTGCCGTCGGTAGACCTCGGCTAGCGCATCCTCCCGATAGCGGGCTATCGCGAACGCGAGGTTGGCATCGCTCGCGTTGAACAGATCGGGTTGCACTTCATTCGGACTACGGAGCCGACGAGGTTCCGGATGACCCGCGCTCACCGGCAGAGAGGCTAACGGCCACGGCGAGCTACAAGCGTGACAGCGGTCAAGACTGGGTGATGACCGACTCGACCTGCAGCACCCTCAGCGGCCGCGTGGCACTCGTCACCGAGTCGGCGAGCAGTCCTTCTCCTCCTACGACGCCCGATTCGTTGGACAGCGCCCAGTCGACCTGCCAGGAGATCGACGCCCCCAGAGGCTGGTAGGTGCCGAAGGTGGACTGGGTGAACACCGACTCACACGCTGTGGACTGGGCCGCTGGAGAAAGCGACGCGCGATACGACGCGCCAGGTCCGGAACAGACGAGGTTCAGGCTCTCGGGCGAGAGCGTGATCCCACCCTCCGGATCGTCCCGCGGATCGGGAAAGTCCCAGTCAGAACGCCAGGTCACGTTCGTGGGCGTCGCCCAGACAGTTGCGACGAGCCCGCCGCCGGCGGCGGTCGCAGTGACAGTCCTCCATGCCGAGGCGTTGATCCACAACCACGTGGGGAAGTTCACGATCGTCGAGTCGGTGATCTCGTCGATGGACCAGGGCGAGGTTGAGATGATCGGGGCCGGTAGCTCCGCCTTGGCGAGCGCGTCGTAGACAAGCGGCGGGAGACTCGACGCCGAGGGGTCGGGCACGGTGTCCCAGAAGATCCACAGGTGCATCACCTCACCTGTCGTAGAAGCAGCGGGGGGCATGTCGGACTCGACGTCATCGCCTGTTGGGGGCACTTGGTCGGACCTCGGGCACGCCACGAGGTCAAAGTGATCCGACGACTGGGCAGCCTTCGAGAGCGCTGCGCCCCAGAGATCGACTGACCAGATCCCGGGATAGCCGCCACCGCGCGGCGGAGTCCAGAAGCTGGCCGGAAGTCCTGCTCCGGCGAGCGCGTTGTTGAGGCCGGTCAACGAAGATCCGATGTCGTGCCAGGCACAAAGCTCGATGCCCCCCGAGGCACCGCCCGTATAAGGTCCAGGGCCGAGCGGGCTGCCGAACCACCACACCGAGGACCAGATCGTCGAACCGGTCGAGCCGGCTCCGCCTCCGTTGCCGGCAGGGGTCGTGGCGCGGACCGGGGCGTCGGCGCCAAAGGACGCCGTGGTCGCGTGGGCCATCAAGGCTCGGGCCGAGAACCGATGGCACGGGCCAGCCGGAGAGGGACTGGGCTCTGACGAGGCCACCGACCTCTCGATGTCCCAAGAACCTTTCATCTCGGTCATGTAGGAGACATACCCGGTCAACCCGGCTCCCCCGCCGAGCAAGGCCGGTGCGGCACGGCCGTCAGATCGCACGTGACTGCCCCGGTCATAGGAACATCCCGTGACCACAGCGCTCGACCGGCTTAGCGACACGACGCGCGTGTTGCCTATCTGCCAGGTGGCAGGCCCGACCACCCCGGAAGCAGCCTGAGCCGAGAGGTAAGCGATCATCCGGTCGTCCTCGGGGCTCCCCGGGACGACACCTTGACCGAGACGCCGATAAGACGGATCACCGAGCGCGCTCGCGGCATAGAAGGCCTCGATCTCGGACTTCCACGCCGCGAGCACGGCCCGGACGGCCCGACCGGCTGGGACGCGCGGCACGGCACGGACCCTGAGGACACTCCGAGTGTCCTGGACTCCCCGGGTGGCCCGGACGACGCGCGCTCCAAACGCGTCGCGAGTGGCCCGAGCCACCGGGGAAGTACATGCGCCGGCGGTGAGCACGATTGCTCCCGCGGCCATACAGCGAGCTGCTCGCGAGAGCAACTTGGGCGGTCCCGATCGCAAAGAGCGACAACCGGGACCGGGAGGAGGGGTCTTCGCACACGAGGGGCGACGGGTCATGACGACGATGGTCGTCGACCCGATTACCGCATCAGCTACCGGCTTGAATGCGGTGGACCTTGCGCGACGGTGCCGCGCTCTACCTTCCTGTCTGAGACGGCGTCAGCGCGCCCGACCTGTGAGTTACGAGGGCTGCTCCTCGGTGTCGGACGAGTAGCTGCCGGTCGGGATGCCACCACTCGACTGGGGGATCCCGCCGCCGCCTGCCACGGTGGTCGGTGTCGGAATCGAGGTCTGCTCTGGAGTATCACTGGCGGTCGTCGACGTCGGGACGAAAGTGCCATCCGGAGCCGCTGGCGCCATCAAAGTCGCAGAAGTCACCGCGATCGGCCCGTGCTCTGCCTCGAACTGGCTGAGCTGCCCGATCAGTTCTGAGACCTTCGCATCGGCGTCAGCCGCCGCGCGACCGGCTTGCTGGGAGTAGACGATGCCGCCAAGCTCGAGCAAGAGGGCGTCCGCGTGTTTCTTCGCCTGCATGTCCGAGAGCTTCGCCTGTCCTGCCTTGGCTCCCTCTTGTGCCTTTTCGGCAAGCACTGTCGCCTGCGCCTTTACCTTGTCCATGAAACCCATGGCCCTGCCTCCGATGACATCGTGGCCGTGCTCGGCCGAACCTGCCCTGTCAGGACGAGACGCTACTGCCTCGGAGTCACTGCCACCACGCCCGGGCGTCCGATCGGCCACGATGTAGTCGTGGAACGCTGCGAAGAATGCCATTTTGACTACGACGCCCTAGCCGCCGGTGCCGTCGCGGGCGCGTTGCGATCGTTGGGAGGCAGATTTGCCATGCGGATCTCCAACGAGCGAGCCGACCCGAATATCGCACTGACAATACGGACTCGGCCGGGACCGAACACGTGGTCGGCTCTGGAATATGCGTGCCACCTTCGCGACGTGTTCCTCACCCAGCGTGAACGTGTCTACCTCTCGCTCGTCGAGGACTGCCCGAGCTTCGCTCCGATGTACCGCGAGGAGCGGGCGATCCTGGCGCGCTACAGCGCCGAGGAGCCCGACGATGTCGGCCGCGAGCTCAAGATGGCAGCCGAGCTGCTCGCCAGGTCGCTCGAGGGGCTCGACCAAAACCAGTGGCAGCGGCGCTGCATCTACAACTTTCCAGAGGCCCGCGAGCGCACGATTCTGTGGCTCGGGCGCCATGCGGCGCACGAGGGAGAGCACCACCTCCGCGACGTGGACGCGGCGTTGCGGTCTGCCGCAGCGACATCTCGGTCGGCCTTGGCGTCTCAGGACCTTCGGTCACACCCCAGTCTGTGAGTCGCAGGTTATCGTCTCACCCTCAGCGGTCCCACCGCTCAGCTCGCTAGAGCAAGCTTCCGCTCTGGCAAGGTGATCGGAACGGCGAGGTCAAGCGCCGGCAAGCTCCCGCCAGCACCCAGGCTCGCTTTCTAGCCGCTTGGCAAGCTTTTCAGGGCTGAGCCGCAAGGTCGCCTCGGGAATCGCGTCGACGAGCGATCTGCGGCGCCAGTAGTCGTGTGCCGCGGCGGTGAACCGCTCGCGCCGTAACGCGACGAGCTCGCTCGATGGCCAGGTCCCTTCTTTGCCGACGCGGTACTTGAAAAGCCCGAGCGCGAGCTCGAGGTCGGCACTGACAGGAGCTCGCCCGAAAATCGAGGCGCGACGCAGCCCAACAGCGACTGCACCCGCGAGGACGTCATCTGCCCGCTCGCCGGGCTCCAGCACGAGACCGTCCTTGAACCGCGCCGCCAGCGTGAGCGCGTACCCCTGATCCGGCCCGGGAACCCCCAAGCCTGCCTGCCGTCGTAGCTGAGGAACAGGACGGAGCTCTCCTGGGCGATGAGTCGTCCATGGAGCCGGAGCCGCGATCCGCTGAACCTCTCGAACCTCGTGCTGTTCCAGGATGGGCGCGAATCTGGGCTGGGTCATTGCACAACCTCGCTGGTGGGGGCACTTGAGGGATCTGTTCCGGTCGCCTCGCCGGCTGCGGCGCGGATGAGACCGAACACAACCGAGTCCACGAGCGCCTCCCAGGAAGCCTCGATGATGTTCTCCGAAACCCCGATCGTCGACCAGCTGCCCTCGGCGTCGGCGGTATCGAGCAGCACGCGCGTGACTGCCCCGGTTCCCTTTGAGGTGTCGAGGACTCGCACGCGGTAGTCGGTCAGGTGCACGTTTCGCAGCTGTGCGAAGTGAGGCTCGATGGCGAGCCGGAGCGCGGCGTCGAGCGCGTTCACCGGCCCGTTGCCTTCTGCTGTCGCCACGACTCGCTGGTCGCCTATGTGGGCCTTGACAGTTGCCTCGGTTGTGAGCTCACCGGGCGAGGACCAGGGATGGACCAGCAAGGGAACGCCGTCGTCTCCCTCGTCGGCAACGACCCCGTCCCGTGCACGCCAGTCTGTGATGACGCGAAACGACTCGATCGTGAACAGGTCGCCGAGCCGCCCACCGAGCTCACCGGCCGCCGCCCGCATCAGCAGCTCGAGCGACCCGTCGGCCACCTCGAAGTGGTAGCCGTTGTGCTCGAGGTGCTTCAAAGAGTCGAGCACTCGTCCCAGAGCTGGTGAGTCGAGCTCGAGACCTAGCTCGGCCGCCTTCAGCTGAAGGGTCGAGCGTCCCGCCAGCTCGCTCACCACTACGCGAGTCCCGTTGCCGACGACGTCGGGCGTCACGTGCTCGTACGCATCGGACCTGCGAATGAGAGCGCTCGTATGCAGACCTGCCTTGTGCGCGAACGCCGCCGTCCCCACATACGGGCGCTGGGGATCGAGGGTCAGGTTGACGATCTCGGCAAGGTGGTGGGCCACCGAGGTGAGCCGCTCGAGCCGGTCGGGCGGGATCGTCTTGACTCCCATCTTGAGGCTCAGATTCGCGATGATCGCCGAAAGGTCTGCGTTTCCCGTGCGTTCGCCGTAGCCGTTGACGCAGCCCTGAACATGGGTCGCACCTTGGCGCACGGCTTCCAGCGAGTTCGCCACCGAGCAACCGCCGTCGTTGTGGAAGTGCCCGCCGATCGTCACGGACGAGTGCGACCTCACGTCGGCCACGATTCGGCTGACCTCGTCGGGCAAGGTGCCACCGTTGGTGTCGCACAGAACGAGAACCTCGGCTCCTGCCTCCTCAGCGGTCGCGAGGACTCTGAGCGCGAAGTTCGCGTCCCGGCGGTAGCCGTCGAAGAAGTGCTCGGCGTCGAAGAAGACCCGCAGTCCGGCCTCGCGCAGGTACGCCACCGAGTCGCCTGCCATGGCGACGGCCTCGTCGAGCGTTGTTCGCAACGCCTCGGTCACGTGCAGGTCGGAGGCTTTGGCGACAATGCAGACGACCTGGGTTCCCGCTTCGACGAGGTGGCGGAGTGTCTCGTCGCTGCTCGCTTGTCCGCCGGGGCGGCGCGTCGAACCGAAAGCCACGAGTGTCGCCGTCTTCAGCTGCAATTCCTTCGCGGCCCTCGCGAAGAACTCCTCGTCCTTCGGGTTCGCCCCCGGCCATCCGCCCTCGATGTAGGCGACGCCGAGATGGTCGAGCTGCTCGGCGACGCGCAGCTTGTCGTCGACGGTGAGCGAGATGCCCTCTTGTTGCGACCCGTCCCGAAGCGTCGTGTCGTAGATGTCGACCGAGGCCGGGAGGCCGTGCTCAGGTGACATATTCGAGCCAGTCCTTGTACTGGTCCACGTTCCCCCGGACAGCCGCGAAATAGATCTCCTGGATCTCACGGGTGACCGGTCCCGGCTCGCCCGTGCCGACGACGCGATCGTCGACCGATGCGATCGGGACGATTTCGGCAGCCGTGCCGGTGAGGAACGCCTCGTCGGCCATGTAGAGGTCGGTCCGACGCATGTCGCGCTCGACCACGTTGTGGCCGAGATCGCGCGCGATGGTGGCGACGCTGTCAGCGGTGATGCCTTCGAGCGACCCGGCCCCCGACGGCGGTGGCGTGTAGATGTTGCCCTGGCGGACGACGAAGACGTTCTCACCCGTGCCCTCTGAGATCAGACCGCTCGTCGTGCACATGAGCGCCTCGTCGTAACCGGCGCGGGCCGCCTCGAGCTTCGCGAGCGAGGAGTTGACGTACAGCCCCGAGCATTTGGCGGCTGTCGGGACAGAACGTGGGTCGTTGCGGGCCCAGGAGCTGACCTTGAGACGAATGCCCTTGTCAAGGGCCTCGTCTCCGAGGTAGGCGCCCCAGGGCCACACCGCGATGGCAAGGCTCACCTTGCACAAGATCGGGTTCATGCCCATCTCGCCATAACCGAGATAGGCGAGCGGCCGGATGTAGCAGCTGTCGAGCCCGTTCTCGGCAACAGTGAGCTTGATGGCCTCGAAGACCTCGTCCTCCGAATAGGGCAGGTCCATCTGGAGGATGCGAGTCCCCCTCAGCAACCTCTTGGTGTGATCACGCAGGCGGAAAATCGCTGGCCCGTTGGCGGTCGCGTAAGCGCGAATGCCCTCGAAGACCCCCATTCCGTAGTGCAAGCTGTGCGTCAGGACGTGCACAGTGGCCTTGTCCCAGTCGATGAGCTCGCCATCCATCCAGATCTTCGTTGTCGGGGTGAGGGGCACCGTCACAACCTCCTTATGACTGCATCGCCAACGCCGGCTGTGCTCCAGGCTTCGGAGGAACCGGCCATCTCAGTCTGCAATTCGAGAACCGCTTTGGTGACGCGCTCAGCCGCGGCCACCTCGCCGAGGTGCTCGAGCATCAGCGCCGCGGAGCGAATCGCCGCAAGTGGATTTGCCTTGCCTGTGCCGGCGATGTCGTAGGCGCAACCGTGGACCGGCTCGAAGAGGGACGGCCCGGTGCGAGCCGGGTTGAGGTTGGCCGATGCGGCGAGCCCGATGCCACCGGTCACAGCGCCTGCAAGGTCGGCAAGGATATCGCCGAACAGATTGTCGGTTACCAACACGTCGTAGCGCGCGGGGTTCTCGACGAGGAAGATGCACGCAGCGTCGACGTGGCTGTAGGCGGTGGCCACTGCGGCATGCTCGAGCGCCACAGAGTCGAACGACCGCTGCCAAAGATCGCCCGCATAGGTGAGCACATTGGTCTTGTGCACGAGGGTCACGTGGTGGCGTGCACGGCGCTCGGCGAGCCCGAAGGCATACCGGACGCACCGCTCGACACCGTGGCGGGTGTTGACCGACCCCTGCGTGGCGACTTCGAACGGCGTGCCACGGCGGAGCGCGCCACCCTCGCCTGCATATGAGCCCTCGGTGTTCTCGCGCACGAGGACGAAGTCGGCGTCGGGGGCGATCGACCCCGGAACGCCCTTGAAGGGCCGGAGGTTGATGTAGAGGTCCAGTTCGAAACGCAGCCTCAGCAGAAGTCCGCGCTCTATCACTCCCGGCGGAACGGTAGTCGACCCGATCGGCGGACCGACAGCTCCGAGCAGGACGGCGTCAAGGCCTCCGAGCTCCTCGAGGACAGAGTCGGGCAGCACCTCCCCCGTGCGCTCGTAGCGCCCGGCACCGAGGTCGTAGTCGACGGTCTCGATCACAACACCCGCGGCGGCGATGACTTTGAGTGCCTCCGCGACGACTTCGGGGCCGATCCCATCGCCCCCGATCACTGCAACTTTGTGCGCACCGACCCTAGGTTCCACTCCCCGGTCACACTAGCCGGGGAGCCCGCATTGCAATCAGAGCGGGTACCCGCGCGGAGTCAGTTGCCCAGCCCAGCTCCGCGCAAGGGCCCGGTGCCTCCTTTCGCGGTCGTCGAGGTCCTGGTTGACCAGACGGCCGTCACGCACCACAACCCGGCCGTTGACCACCGTGTGGCTCGCCCCGCGTACCGCACACCGGACGATCGCCTCGACCGGATCGAGCACCGCACCGGCGGTTGACAGACCTGTTAGCGGATAGCACGCCAGATCCGCGCACTTGCCGATCTCGAGCGAACCGATATCGGTACGCCCGAGGCACCCCGCTCCTCCGGCGGTGGCCATCCCCAGCGTGTCGCGCGCCGTCAGGCCCGAGGGCCCGTCACGGAGATGGGCGAGCAGCAGCGCCTGACGGACCTCACCCCACAGATCGCTCGCGTCGTGAGCCGCCGATCCGTCGCAACCGAGACCGACGCTCACTCCGGCCCGGCGCATGTCACCGACTGGGCACTGCCCCGCTCCGATCATCATGTTCGAGGTCGGGCAGTGGGCGACGGCGGTTCCAGTTCTTGCAAGTCGCTCGATCTCGGCGGCGTCGGTCCAGACCGCGTGCGCGAGCCAAGTGCGGTCCGACAGCCAGCCCAGTTGGGCGGCGAGCTCGTGTGGGCGCACGCCGAAGGTCTCCGCGCAGTAGGCGGTTTCGTTCGACGTCTCTGCAAGGTGCGTGTGCAGGCGGACCTCGAGACGCTCGGCGAGCTCGGCCGAGCGTCTCATCAGCTGCGGCGTGACCGAGAACGGGGAGCAGGGCGCGAGCGCGATCCGGAGCATCGACCCCTCTGACGGATCGTGATAACGGTCCACCAGCCGCTCGCAGTCGGCCAGGATCTCGTCCTCGTCCTGGACGACGGTCATCGGCGGCAAACCTCCGTCGTCAGTGCCGAGCGACATTGAACCGCGCGTCGGGTGGAACCGGATCCCAAGCTCGACCGCAGCCGAGATCTCCGCGTCGATCAACCCGGTTCTGCCCCGGGGATGGACATAGAGGTGATCTGTGGTAGTGGTGCAGCCCGACAGCATCAGCTCGGCAAGACCCACCCAGGCCGACAGGTAGGCACTCTCCTCGTCAAGCTGCGCCCACACCGGATATAGCACCTTCAACCAACCGAAAAGGTCACAGCCGAGCGCCGGGGAGAAGGCCCTCGTCAGGGT
>Ga0182027_10000772_pt1 | contig 54276 bp, 37 predicted proteins | sample 712E1DmetaG_FD_121300 | JGI IMG/M metagenome (GOLD analysis project Ga0182027, IMG submission 121300) | Permafrost microbial communities from Stordalen Mire, Sweden - 712E1D metaG (Illumina Assembly) | ecosystem: Environmental > Terrestrial > Soil > Wetlands > Permafrost | place: Sweden...
ATATGACCCCTTTGTAAAGCGTTTCACCAGCAAGTTTTATAATGGTACCGCAAGATGGTCATCAGGGATAAAACTTCATGATTTTAACTGTGGACTAAAAGCATACCGGCTCGAAGTTGTAAAGAGTATCGAGATATTTGGTGAGATGCACAGGTACATACCCATGCTGGCAAAAGAAGCCGGATTCAGGAAGATCGGGGAGAAAATTGTTGAACACCGGGCCAGAAAATACGGAGTCACAAAATACGGACTTGACAGATTCGTAAAAGGATATCTCGATCTTTTAACGATAGGGTTCATTAGCCGTTTCGGTAAAAGCCCAATGCATCTCTTTGGCTCTCTGGGGACCCTGATGTTTTTAATTGGCTTTACAATGGCTGGTTATCTCGGCATAAGAAAGTTAGTTTTTGTGTCTCATCACCTCAGAGCTCCTCTGGTTACTAACAGCCCTTTCTTTTTCATAGCTCTTACAGTAATGATAATCGGATCATTCCTCTTCCTTACAGGTTTCCTGGGAGAACTGATAAATCGGAATTCCTCGGAGCGAAATAGTTATCTTATTAAGGATAAGGTGAATATCTAATACAAGACCCCTCTTCCGCTTCGCAACATCTCCCCTAAGGAAATCTGTTTCGATTGTAAAACCCCTCTGTCAGCTTCGCTGACATCTCCCCTGAAGGGGCGATAATACTCTGATATTTAGTTTAATTACACTAGAACAGTGAGAGTTTTTCCCCCCGTGGGGGGAATGAAAAGGGGGTTTGGCATTTAGTATACACCTCAATTATTGAACTCGTCATCTTATCCCACGAAAACTTTTCTTTTTCCTGCATCACTCCCTCTGTAAACTGCTCTTTCCTGTCGTTATCAAAGAAATCGATTATTGCCTCTGTAATGAGTTCAGGTTCTGGTTTCACAACATAACCGCACTTTCCATCCGGAACAATTTCCCTCAGGCCGCCAACATCTGTAACCAGCATTGGCTTTTCAAAATAATAAGCAATCTGTGTAACACCACTCTGGGTTGCAGTTTTATAGGGTTGAACAACCAGGTCAGCTACACTGAAAAATAAAGGAACCTCATTATCTTTAATATAATGATCATAAAATATGACTTCATTTTCGAGATTATATTTAATAATAAGATCTCTGTATGGAGTATCATCTTCATAAAATTCACCGGCAATAATTAGTTTCAGTTTCCTGCCCCTTAATCTTTTATCTGAAAAAGCTTCAATAAGCAGATCAAGTCCTTTATATGCCCTGATAAATCCGAAGAATAACAGATATGAATTATCAGCATTGAGGTTTAGTGCTGCTAATGCCTCTTTTCGACCGACCGGCAAACCATAATTATCGAATAAAGGATGAGGAGAAAGTTTTACAGGAATCTTTTCCCTGAAGCCTTTAAGATCATCCAGAACAGTCTGCGACATTACTATTGCCCCATCAATACTATTTGTAAAATACTTTGTAAGAATATTATCACCTGGACGTTTTTCATGAGGGATCACATTGTCAAAAATACAGATTACTGAAGTGTGCCTGTTCGATTTTGCAATCCTTGCAATTGTTCCAAAGCATGGACCCATGAAAGGCAACCAGTACCTGATCAGAAGAATATCGGGCTTTTCTTTCTTAATTTTTAGTCCGGTGACAATCCAGTTTAAAGGGTTTATGGAATTAAGCTTACGGGTGATCTTTATATCAATTGGCGGAGGGCCATCAGTATATTGAGTTTTCCCTGGAAAAAGCAATTTTGGATACTGTAAACTGAATGTGAATATTTCAATATCATGCCCCTCGGCAGAAAACTGTTGAACGAGACGGTCATTGAATGATGCCAGACCACCACGGTAAGGATATGCAGGACCAAGTGAAATTATCTTCATTTCATGTTATCATATTTTGCCTGGAATCTCCTATAAAGCTGTTTATGTTTATTATCGAGGTTTATATTGCGGCCTGTAATGAATGCATATTCGATATTGTTTGTAGACATATCCAGGATATCTCCTGTTGAAACAACAATGTTTGCATCCTTTCCTACCTCAATGGAGCCTGTTTTATCGTCAATCCCTAGTATTTTTGCACTGTTCAGAGTTATTGTCTGAAGGGCTTCCTCTTTGGTAAGTCCATAAGCTACAGTTTGCCCGGCTGCAAAGGGAAGGTTGCCATATGCCTGTTTTGAATATGTCAGACCGACAAGGATTCCCTCCTTTTCAAACATGGCTGCGAGTTTGAATGGTAGTCTGGTGTCGCTGTAATCATATTTTGGAAGGCTAAGAGGATCAGCCAGAAGGACTGGAATATTATTCTCCTTTAGAAAATCCTTAACTGCCCATGCCGATTCATCAGCTCCTGCAAGCACCATTTTCTTTACACCATATCTCTTACCAAATGAGATTGCTTCAATTATACCTTTAGGTTCAGCAGTTATGATAAACAGGATTTTAGTGCCGTCGAATAGCCCTTTCATAGATTCTAGTCTGAGATTAAAATCTTTTGGCTTTTCAACTGCTGCATAAGCGACGGCATCAGTAAAGATTTTTTCCAGAGCTTCAACATTTTTATCATAAGTGGTCGGACCGGTTGTTGCTGCCTGTGAAAAATCACCACCTCCTCTCCTTCCACCAAAGGAAGATTTTCTTGGCCAGCCCAATTGAATACCATTATCAATCATATATGCAGCATCTTTCCAGTTCCAAGCATCGAGCTGAACAACGCTGGAAGTTCCGGGAAGAAGTGTTCCTGTTGGTACAATCTGGGCAAGGAGAATACCATTCGACCTTAAAACAGGAATAACATGTGAATCAGTGTTATAGGCGACAATGGCGCGGACATCCGGGTTAAGATCGCCTATCTCCCTGTTATCAGTTGCAACTTCAACTCCGCTGCCTATCTCAACCAATCCTAAACTGGTATTCGGGAATATCAGTCCCGGATAAATCTGTTTTCCGGTTACATCAATAACTTCAAAACCGGTTTTGTCTATTTTAATATCTGCTGATTTACCAACGGAAGTGATCTTGCCACCTGAAAAAACAACAGTCCCATTTTCTATAACATCACCTGTGCCGATATGAATTGTGCCGCCAACTAGCATTACAGGTTTTTTCTGTGCCGGAGCGACAACCGGACTCTGTGCTCCTGCCTGAACTAAACAGGCAAGAACCAGTATTGCTGAAATATATATCTTGTTTTTCATCGTTTTGGAAAATTTGGGGTTGTTGTACTTGTTGCCGGCGCTTCGTGTAGAATGTCAGCAATTATTCTGTTACGCTCAGTATCAATCTGCTCTTTCATTTTTGCATCCTGTTCTTCATCAAAATAAAACGTGCCGTCAACCATTGTCTTGCTGGCATGGGCATAAATTGAAAGCGGATTATCTGTCCAGAGAACGAGGTCAGCATCTTTTCCAACCTTTATACTGCCTGTTCTGTCTCCCAGATGAAGTATAATTGCTGGATTTATTGTGACAAGTTTAAGAGCTTCCGTTTCGGTTATACCTCCGTACTTCATAATTTTAGCTGCTTCCTGGTTCAGTCTTCTTCCCATTTCAGCATCATCTGAATTGATACAAACAAGCACACCCTGCCTAATTAAAATAGCGGCGTTATAGACAATTCCTTCATAGACCTCATACTTATAATCCCACCAGTCTGAGAAGACTGAAGCTGCGGCGCCATGCTCAGCTATCTGATCTGCAACTTTATAACCTTCATTGCAATGTATCAGAGCATTGACTTTCACGCCAAAATCCTTTGCAAGATTTAAAATCATTGTGGCTTCCGACTGAACGTAAGTGTGACATTCGATGAAGCTTCTCTTTTCAAGAACATCAACAAGTGCGTCGAGTTTCAGGTCGCGTCTTGGAGGCACCTTACCAACCCTTTCAGCAGGTCTCAGTGCATTCCATTCTTTCCAATGGTTATTATAGTCTATCGCTCTCTGATATGCATCTCTTATAATCTGTTCGACACCCATACGGGTATTAGGATAACGGCTGGTTGTATGTTTAACATTCTCGCCAAGAGCATGTTTCAGAAATCCAACCTGGTTTTCAACTTTTAATTCTTCCGCATTATGTCCCCAGCGGTGCTTGATCAGAATGGATTGTCCGCCAATCGGGTTTGCTGAACCATGAAGGATATGAGCCAGTGTTACTCCGCCTGCAAGCTCCCTGTATATACTCTCATCTTCAGGGTCAACGATGTCACCGACCCTTACATCAGATGTTATTGCCTGACCCATCTCATTTGTTCCATCCATTGCAATATGAGAATGCTCGTCAATTATGCCGGGAGTAAGATGCTTACCTGTGGCATCAATAATCCTGACGCCTTCAGGCGCAGCAAGGTTCTTTCCAATTTTCGAAATTTTTTCTTTCTGTACAAGGACATCAGTGTTCAGAAGCTTACCCTCCTTTTCACTGGTCCAGACTGTAGCATTTCTAAATAGTATATCTTCCTGTTTTGGAATTTCAGTCCAGCCATAAGCTGTAAACGGGTAGACTACTTTGCCAAGTTCAGGTATTGTCAGATTCGGTCGCTTTCGACTATTATCAGCCTCAGTCGTATTGCTTGAGTAAGTTGCCTTCCAGTTAATCCATTTACCATTCTCAAGCAGGCCTTTTCCTTCAATATCTTTTGCATTGATATAACCTGATAGTCTGTACTTTTGTTTTGCCCTTTCAAAGCTGATGCTTACAAGATCTTTTTCGATTGTAAAGGTTGCTCCTCTGACCTCAGTTGAATCAAAAGTCATCTTAATTGTCGGTTTATCAAATGTTCCTGATAAAACCATTTTATATTGAGCTGTATCAATTTTAAGGGCATAAGTTCCTCTCAAATCCTTTATTCTTAGATCAACAAATCTGTAAGGTATTCCCTGTACCCAGTTTTCATAAATAACACAATCATCACTAAATATATTCCCTGACGTTATCAGAAGGTTTGCAATCATATTCTTTTTTACAGCACCAACCAGATCAGACGCTCCAATGAAGCTTGCAGGAGTATATGTTAAGGCTTTAAGTGCCTCTGTTTCAGGCAAACCGTATTTAACTGCTTTTCTCAGATTTGTAAGAAATGCGGAACGCTGTTTTAGATCTGATGAGGTAATTGCAAAAGTAAGTCCTGCACCGGAAACCATTGACAGGTTTAACGGAGCCAGCTCATAATGCTTAAGTGTTGTATAGCTGACCGAAGCTGCATCATAAGGATCCTTAACATCAGGAGCCTCTGGAAAACTGACGGGAATAATCAGCTTATTTCCTGCCTTTTTTATATCATTCAAAGCCTGGTACTCATCACCACCACCTTTTATTATATAATTGATACCAAACTCTTTCCCGATCTTATCGGCTCTCATTATCTCGAGCTTATTAGTTACCTCGAATATCTGTGGCAGAACAAGGTTTGCAGTATATGCTTCCAGACCATCATCATGAAAATAGCCGGCAGGCAACTGCTTGTACCACAGTGCATCATAGTTTACCTGTCTGAGGAGAGCAATAATACCAAATTGTGAGGTCGGGTAAAGGTCAGATGATCGACCTCTCGTTATAGAATAATTTGCCGAAGACTTATTTTTCAGAATCACATTATTGGACTTTCCATCACCGGTGCTTACTAGTGCCGATGTACCGCGGGCAATTCCATCGGCTTTAAATGTAACAACTGCTCCGAATCCGATCTGACGATATTCAGCTGCAATTTTTGCATCGGGAATAAACTCAGTAGAAACATCGAATGATGCATTAATGCCATCATTCCAGTAATCGGCAATTCTGGCTTCAGGAGTAGCCGGCTGGGCCCCCGCTCTTCCGATCTGAGGTGGGTTAAAAAAAGCTGCATACGGATTTGCTTCTGTCGTCGTTGTTTGGGTTTTAATACCGAAGTTCCCCGCATAAGCATCGACAAATGAAGGATATACTGTTTTCCCTGTCAGGTCATAGATAATCGTGCCGTTCGGAAAAGTCAGGTTTGTGCCGATGGCTTCAATCCTCCCTTTAGAAATAAGGATATCTGTATTTTCAAGTGTGGTTTGATAATCAACCACGACACGGGCATTTTTCAGTCCGTATATTTCAACTCGTTTATCACTGACTCCGACAACGGGAGCATCGTCCTGCTGGGCCTGAATATGAATTGATAAAAGAAAAAGAAATAAGATAAGGATTTTTCGCATAATTCCAAATAATTAGGTTTAAGGTTTAAGAAAAAAGACGCAAGGAATATAGAACCATTTCTTCCGTGAGTCGTGTTCTGCGATCAGCCATTAAGATAATCATTAAGATAATTGTATCCGGATGTGAGTTTCCCATCCCTGATGATTGTTGCTCTTTCGATCATGGGACTTGCTATTTCTGATAATAGATCGTGTAATACATTACTCATTAACATCTTACCAAAATCCAGCGAAGCATCACGAGGGAGTTCACCCGGCAGATTATCAATTGACATTACAGTGATATTTGTCTGTTTCGAAAATGCAGGTTCTTCAATTTCCAGGAAGGGATTATAAGCATAAAATGGATCAGATATAGTTGTTGCCCGAAGGGTTGAAGGTATCGGACCATTTATATCACAACTGATATCAGCGATTACAGAGATCCGGAAATCAGGCTTTTTCATATCCTCCCGGGTAAAAAAGATAGTAGACCTGGGGTCCCAGTAATGACCAGTGATCAGAATATCTGTTACTTTAGTATAAGGCAGGAATGTCGATTCATACTCCTGCGGATATTTTGTAAAATGGCTGAAATTGAATTTCAGTCCATTTTTATGCCTTGAATAATACTCGGGTCCGATCTGGCAAAAGACAGGTACATCAAAATCTCTGTTAAGGTAATCATCAGGAGCAACCTGTTCCACATTAGCAACAGCCAGTGTTTCCATGGCTCCGTGAGCTACACGGCCATCCCCTGTAACAAGAATTTTTAATCCTTGTTTAAGCTCTATAAGCTTGAGTCCTGCCCACATCTCATCAAGATCATGGCACTGGTAGGCCGGTTTAAGTTTAAACTTATTAGTCTTAATTCCCCTCGCTCTTAATCCGTTGTATGCTCCTACTATGCCGGCATGACGGCCGAATGCCACGACTCTTTGTCCTTTATCGGTTGTAAGATATTCAAAATCGATAAGGCTGATGTTTTTTTTAGCCATCGCTTTGAACATCTTGTTGTTATGAGGTTGTTTCTTTGCAACATGGGCAAAGAAAAGATATGTTTTCCCGGGTATAAAAGTTCGTATATCAACCTCTTTCACGCCCATCAGGATATCGCATTCGCGAAGATCTTCTTTTAAAGGGATATCAAGATATTCATATTCTTCATTTGAATAGCTCCGGTAATCGCTAGGCTGAACAAAAAACTCCACTGTTGGATAAAGTTCTTCAAGCGCAACAATCTGAGGCGGAGTAAGTGGCACCCTTCTGTCGGGAGGATTCTTTGTTTCCCTGAGTATCCCAACTCTTAATGCTTTTTCCATAAAACCAATAACATTACTGATGGAGATGTGAAGATACAAATATAAAGCAGAAAGTAAGTGCCTAAAGTACATGGAGTGCCGTTCCTATTGATAATTTTAGTCACTTCAAACTTTAGTTCACTCCAAACTTTTTTTTGTATCTTTGCAGTTCATATCACCGGGGCTGACTTGGTTTTGACAGCATGAGAGGTGTTATGTAAGCATGCAGTGTGTGGTGGCGCGTCACTTTTACAGTGTCATAAAACAATAAAAGGCGAAAACAATTACGCTCTCGCAGCATAAGCGAATAACAGTAGCTTAAGCACTTCCAGCCGAAAGGCAGGATCTCCCGGCACATGTGTTGGGACGAGACGTTTCCCGGGCGGTCAAGCCCTGATCCAACCCGACATGGAGACGCACGCAATCCGGGGCTAGTCTGAAGGTTGTTCCGACCCGATGGCGAAACAAACAGGAAATAAGGGCAGGTAAGGTTGTTCTGCAGCTGACCGGTCACGAAAATCAAGCAGAAATAAGCATGTAGAAAGCATATGATTTCCATGTTTGGACCGGGGTTCGACTCCCCGCAGCTCCACTGAATAGAAAAATATTCTATTTTAAAAAACCTCAATGTGTTGATCCATTGAGGTTTTTTATTTATCTTTGAATTCATTTTATATCAAATAATGTCAGTTTATATCCATCTGATCGGTTACCTCAAAAATAAAAATGAAAATAGGTAACCGAATTGTAATATAAAGCATTGTTTATATGAGTATTGTGAATAATAATATAACCAAATAATATAAAAAATATGTTCCCTATAGGCGTAAAAATCACTTACCCATCTTACCCTAAATGCTATAAACACCATATACAGAGGGTTTGAATAGGGTAACTTGTTTTTTTTATAGTTACCCTATCTTACCCTGAAATCATATAATTAATTAAATATCAATGCCATAATATGGGTATGAAGGTTTCGGATAGAAAAATATGATATAAAATTATAGAATGAAAAATTACAATACATATTCCATTTTGTTTTTCATCAGGAACGAAAAACTGAATAAACATGGAAAGGTTCCTGTTTATATGCGTATTACCATTAACGGGAAACATGCCGAGATAAGTACCAGGCAATGGATTGAATCTGCCCGGTGGAATAATGCAGCTCCACCTTCGCCCTCCATAGCTTTAGCTACGGAGGGCTTTTTTCATTTAGTAGAATTTCGTTCGCTAAATCTATTCCGGGCTACGGTGGACACAGTCCACACAAAAATATTATAAGCTTTAGCGACGGAGGGCTTTTCTTTTATAAAAAATATTACAGTTATTTAAAAAATAATTATCTTAGATCCCGGAATAACTATTTAGATGCATTGGGCTAGATTGTAGAAAACTTTTAAAAAAAATTCGTAGTATTTTTTTTTGCTGAGAAAACCTGACAGTAATCTTAGTTAACACTATGTCCTGCTTTAACTTATATAGTTAATGCAGGAAGTGGTTATTTGGTATTATACTGAAATCAAATTTAGCATTTGACAGAAGTCACAGGAAATATCGTTGATAGCGTTTTTCAGGCTGTCAGGCGCCTGACAAGGAGAATTAATATATGGATGTTGTTGATGGGGGCTGGTTTCTGGATGATGGAGCCAGCAGCATCACTGACAATTATCAGTCAACCTCTGCCCCAGACAGACTGTTATGGAAACCATGTGGAATTTTCGGTGGCTGTAAACGGATCTACAGGAATAGTTTACTACCAGTGGCAACAAAGACCACCAGGCGGTAATTTCTCAGATATAAGCGGTGCAATCAACGCTTTGCTTAACATTGATAATATAGGTGTGAACAAACAGAATGTTAATGGTACTGAATACCGGGTATTGATCTCGGACGAAAACGGGACAATAACTTCTGACCCTGCCCTATTAAGCGTGAACTCTATTACGGATCTTACGCCTGCAGTTGTAAATTCGACCATCTGCAGCGGAGGCAGCATAACTTATATGCTATCTACTGAAGGGAATGTAGTCAATAACGGATACAAGTGGTCATGGAATAATGGTTCAGGCTGGACTTTTTTATCAGACGAAGGAGCCTATTCAGGGACAAACACGTCTCAACTGACTATTTCAAATGCAACAGCTGCTCAAAACGGTTCATATCGCGTATCTGTTACCTTTGCTACGCTCAATCAACCTCATGATGAACCAACTTGTATTGAAACAAGTTTCACAAGAGAAAGGAATCTTGTAGTCAGGGAGCCACTTTTACCACCTGTAGCATCTGAAAGCCAGCAGATTTGTTACGGTAATGTTCCTTCAGCACTCACAGCAACTTCTGCTTCAGGCGGTTCGGGTCCGAATTATGCTTATCAATGGCAGAACAGTTATGACGGGTCCGCATTTACTGATATTCCGGGTGCAAATAATCTTTCATATTCACCTCCTGCGCTGACAGTGTCAACCTATTACAGGATTATCGCTGCTGATGGAGGTATACCTCATTGCGGTACTGTTTACAGTGGGTCATTACTGATTACAGTTAATCCATTACCAACCACCTCTGTTATTTATCATAGATAGATAAAACCCAAATGATTAACCAAATAAACATTAAGATTATGCGTACACAAAAACAATTAAAAGGAAAGCCCGGATTGCTTAGCCAGAGCAACGGACAGATGTTCAACAATGCTGTTGCTGAACGGTTATTAAAAAGATGGATGCTCCTGATGCTAATTCTCGCATATGCTGGTGGAGCATGGGCTCAGAGTGATCCGAGTCCTTCACAAACAGTTTTTAAAGGCAATGAACCCTACTTGGTTACAGCTACTCCCGGTTCCACATATACCTGGACTATTACACCGGGCACTTCCGGGAATGAATGGAAAATAAATGGCCCCGGAAACAATATTACGGTAGATTGGAATATAGCAGGAGTTTATACTTTATCTGTTGTGGAAAGAAATTCCGAAGGGTGCCTTGGACAGCCAAAGGCGGTTGTGGTTACGGTAAATGAGAGACCTGATGTAACAGCAACACCTGCTTCTGAAGCCATCTGTAGCGGGGCTTCAACAAATATTGCACTATCAAGCAACATAAGAACTGCCACATTCGCATGGACAGCTGCTTTAACCAGCGGAACCGCATCCGGATTCTCTGACGGAGCCGGCGCAACGATTGCTCAGACACTGACCAACACTACGACTGCTGCAGCTACCGTCATATATACGATTACTCCTACCGTTAATACAATTACGGGAACTCCAATTACTGTTGTGATAACGGTTTATCCATTGCCGGTACCAACTATCACACCCACTGTAAATCCAGTCTGTTTCGGAACTGCAGGTGTTATTTTTACGACCGAACCTGGTATGACCAGTTATATATGGGCAGTAAGGGGCGGACTTGTTACGGCAGGAGGAACTTCCACAGATAATACTGTTACCATAACCTGGAATGGCTCCGGACCTTACTCAGTAAGTGTTAATTACGTTGATGCTCACGGATGTACATCAACTGGTCCGGCAGTACAGAATGTCAATGTAACGCCGCTCCCGTCAACATCTCCCATCTATCACAATTAGATGATCAGATTGAGTACTTATGCTTAAAAGGTACCCATATATACTATTATTCGGCATAGTCCTGTTCAGCGCCTTTAAAGTGGCAGGGCAGGCAGCTATGCCGGATATGGTATATATTGGACAACTCAGGCATTATAGTGTTAATTCCAATCCGGGTTCGACTTATACATGGTGGATTGACGGGGTTGTTCAGGACGGGTTTACTACCAATGAATTTAACCATACCTGGAATACCTCAAAAACTTTTTTGATTGAAGTGCAGGAACGATCAGCAGATGGTTGCCTGGGACCGGTGAGATCGGCAGATGTTGTAGTGACAGGATACGAACAACTGAACCTGATAATTCCTGAAGCTTTCTCCCCCAACGGAGATCTTATTAATGATGTTTGGAATATTGGCAATATCGATGTTTACCCCAAGCTCGAAATCACAATCTATAACAGATGGGGTCAGTCAGTCTGGAGGTCAGAACAAGGCTATCCTCATCCATGGGATGGAAAAAGCAATGGAGTTAATTTACCTGTAGACTCATATCATTATGTTATTGATTTGCATAATAGATCAAAACCAATTGTTGGATTTGTAACAATTGTAAGATGAAAAAAAACATTTTAGTAGTTGTGAAAAAGCTGGTTTATATTTTGTTTTTTATTGCTTTAGAGCAGATATCATTTGCACAGCAACTGCCTTTATACAGCCAGTATCTTTATAACAAATTTCTTATTAACCCCGCACATGCAGGTAGTGACGGATATACCAGCTTTAACATAACTGCACGGGAACAATGGGTTGGCTACTCAGGTGCACCCAGAACATATTCCATAAGCTGGCAGACCAGAATACTAAAAAGAGGGTATAAAATTAAAAAAACCATTTTTAATCAAACAACTTTCACTCCGGGTACCGATGGGAAAGTAGGCCTGGGAGGCTATATTTTCAGTGACAGGAACGGACTTATTAAGAGAACAGGTTTCCAGGCATCTTACTCATACCATTTGTGGCTTCAGAAAAACACCCAATTATCTCTGGGTCTTGCTTTTACCGGATACCACTTTATCATTAATGCAAATGAACTAAGTTTTGAAGACTCGAATGAACCATGGTTAAATAATAATTTACGCAGAGGAGTATTTGTTCCGGATGCTGATTTTGGAATTTATCTTTTGAATCCCAAATTCGATTTTGGTTTTTCCGCCCTGCAACTGTTTGGCGCTGCTGCCAAAATAGGTGATTATGCATACAGGAATTTCAGGATGGACAGACATTATTATCTTTTTGGATCCTATAATCTTACTACTGGAGGTAGAACTGAAATAGAACCTTCGGTACTTTTTAAAATATCGGAACAGCTTAAACCACAAGCTGATATTGGTATTACCTACATCTATGATCAGAGATTGTGGGCTGGATTAACCTACAGAACAGGTGGCGGTTTGATAGCTGATATAAGACTTAGATATATCCCTGACCATTCTAAATGGACTGCTTTGTTTATTGGGTATGCTGTCGATTTTACACTAAATGAGATTCAGAGAGTGACATATGGAACTCATGAATTGACAGTTGCTCTGAAGTTCGGTGATAGTTCAAGAAAATACAGGTGGCTGGATCGATATTGATATATAATAGAAGCAGAACTCCTTTATTTTACTTTTCCAACCCTGAAAAAAGCAACAGACAATCCAGGTAAATTGTACCCAGAGTTTTATTCTTTTTTGATCCACACCCTGATATCTCCGCCAGTCTGTCCGGCATCGGCAAAGGGAACAAATTTCAAATCAACAGGTTTTCCAGCGTAGAGGGCGCTTGTACTAAATATTTGAAAACCAACCCAACCTTCTGGCAGTAATGTTTCTGAAATACTCTTTACTGAAATCGAACCTATTGATATTTTATCCATATCTGTTATTTCAGGATTCAATATCTGATCAACAGCTAATACCTGGGTTCCATATTTTATGGCTATATACCCCGGGTAGCTAATGCCTCCATCCAGAATTCGAACCGGCGTATCAAATGAAACAGTTATAACCTTATTCTTATCCCACAATTGTTCTAAGATCAGATATTGACCGGCAACTCCATTAAAGCTTTTGCCATTTACAGCAGCTTTAAAATTCCTGCACCATTCCGGAACATGCAATGATACCCTGAATTCGCTTTTTGTTTCGGGATTAAGAGTAATTGTTACTTTTCCCTCTTCCGGGAATTTAGTATCCATAGTACATTCAATCCCAACTTCTTTTCCATCCTTTGCAAAAACCTTATCCGTGAGTTTTCCTTTCGAATAAAGGTTGATGTCAAAGCCATTATCCGAATTTTTTGAGTAAGCCAATTCAGGAATTGCAGCAATTCCTCGTGGTAAACTTGCAAGGCAGCAATGCCCGTTAATGGTACAGCGGTAAGGCTTTTTACCCTGTAACGCGGTATAATAGCTCACGCAGCCCGTTTCCGGATTTTCGGCTGCAAACAAATGGTTGTATATTGTTTTTTCAATTTCATTGATATATTTTGGTTCGCCGGTGAGACAATATAGTGCCTGGCTGAACTGAAGCCAGGTTACTGTCACACAACCTTCGCCCATGTTTACATCATTTCCGGCAGGCAATACAAAATCTTCCTGGAATAACTCCCCCTTGCTTGCTGTTCCTGTAATATAAAGCTTGTGAGTCGCAATATCTTTCCATGCATTTTCGGCAGCTTTCAATAATTTTTCATTGCCCGTTAACTGGTACAATTTAACAATTCCGGTAAGGTTCGACATCATTTCATAGGCTTTGGCATCGGCCGTTTTATCAACTTTTCCGAGAGTAGTTAAGGTAGAGATTATTTTAGGTCCATTTTCATATTCATATGCTTTAATAATATACATGCAAAAATCGAGATACTTTTTATTGCCGGTAAATCGGTACAGATAAGCCATAGGCTCAAGTACGCTCGTAGAGGCCATACCCACATGTGGCGACAAATCAATAATACTCCGCTGACCTTTGTTTTCGCCAAAAGTGCGACATAATAAATCACCCATTTTCACAGAGGCCTCCAATGCAGGCTTAAACCCCGTGACTGCATAATAGCTTAACAATCCTAACATGTTGTATTTATGTGCCCAAACATCCCATTCAGTCCAGTAATCCGCGGGTGAATAGGTTCCCAGATAGCCATCTTCATTCTGGCATGCTATTAAAATATCGACAATCCGGTCCATCTGCGTTTTTAACTGATTGTTTTTTGTGGAACGCCATACCCGACTGGCTGCATGAAGGTACTTTCCCGTGTATTCCCCTACCCAGGTTTGTTTTCCAGGACGGTTGTAATAACACTCTAAAATCCCTGTTTCATCAATATTGAGCAATCGCTGAGTAAGGTTTGCATTCAGCCGGTCATTCAAATAGCCACCAAAAGTGATGTTTTCCAGGCCAAACGGACTTGATTTATCCGGAACAGTGAGTTTTACGACAGGATATTCAAATTTTTCATTCATATGGATACCAGGTATATAGGAAAAAAGTGTGCTGTATTTTAATGTATCGGCCAGAGATTTTGCAGTGAAAACATAGTCAATTTTATAGGTATTTGGTTCTTTTATGGATATCTCAGAAGTACAGGAAGTATCTGTTTTTTCTCCGATTACAATATGTTCATCTTTTTGAAAAACAACTTCTTTACTTTTTGGATCATAAACCCTTATTCTTAAGTCGCCTTGCAGTTTTTCAACAGCAGTCCTGAGGTGAAAAATCAATGTTTTATTAAATTTTGAATTTTGGGATGTGAATGCCAAAGGCTTATCATTTGATACAAGTACTATGACATCCGATAATCTTGCATCTCCAATTTCATGAGGGCTTCCGTACATGCCGCCATTTCCTCCAGTATCATTCACCCGGACGGAAATCACATTTTCTTTGTCCCACTTAATCAGATCGAAAGGAATAAGATATGATCTGTCAGTATCCCAGCCATCTGTTTCTCCAATTTTCCTGCCGTTAAACCAGGTCTCATCAGCATCATCAATCCTTCCTAAAGAAATCCGAACCGCTTTTAGCAATTCGTTGTTCTTTTTAAGTGAAGATGGGAACACCACTTGAGTGCGGTACCATGCAATCCCGTCGTAATCGGGATAGCCCTGGGTTTCCCAAAAACTATCTACTTTAATGGTTTTCCATGCCTGATCATTAAAATCTGGTTTGGAAAAGTCGGCATTATCACCGGTCTGAAATTTCCATTCTTTTGGAAGTTCAATAAAATAGTTTGTTTTCTGATTCGTCCTGCAAGAGATGGCAATCAAACTGATAATAATGGCAAAAATGATTTTGGTTTTCATATATATGTGTAATTACGAGGTCTTTCCTGATCAAAATTCGTGAAAGCTTATTTACAAAGATATCTATTCCATTTTCTGTGATACTTCTTAATTTTTTATCTTCATTATAAAATTGTAAATTTATAATCAGGTTTTAATTTCAATTTGACTCTACAACCGTCTTCCCTTTCGTGACTCCATTTTCGTTAAAAACATCAATGGTGAAATAGTATTTCAGGTCTCTGTTAAGGCTTCTGAATATCAGCGAATCAGCTCCAAGCACCTCGTAATTGTTATACAGCTTATCTACCTGAGTACCATAACGAATGTTGTAACCTGTGGCATTAAAGTCCCTGTTCCACTTTAGTTTAACTTCACGTCTATCAGATTGTGTTCGTGTTACGTTGAAATTTTTAACGGTTTCAGGTTTGTTTCCCTGACAATTACCAAAAATCCTGAAACCTGATAAAGCGAATGTGCCATCGGGCACATGATAATTTGTAAGCCGGACATAACGCGTTTTTTCAGGAGTTTTAAGCTGAATATAATCATGCGGAATGTCAGTTTTATTGGTTGTTTTATCTGCTAATAATTTCCATGTTTTATTATCATCCGAACATTCCAAAAGATACTGATAATAAATATTCGGGTTACGGTTGTACAGTTTTGTCTGGTTTTCGGCAAAATTAATTTGAATGGCGTTTACTACTGATTCATTCTGTAAGTCAATGGTAATCCATTCACCCTTATTCCTGGTTTTTGCGCTCCAGTATGTACGGATTTCTTCATCCGCAGCATTGTTTTTCGGGTAACCGGGCAATTCAGACGAAACTTCAACCGGTTTATTATATGAAAGTAACATCCATTGAGTGGACAATTCATCGGGACCGGATATTTTTTTCCGGGGTATTGAAAACGGAAAGTCACCAAAACCGGTATAAGTATAAAATGTACCATCCTTATCAAAAAAAACAGGAAATAAACCCAACCGGCGCTCGAACATGTGCTTTTGAGAAATAGTCATGGTTGTAATGTGCCAGTAATTCCCATATTTATCCTGGAACGTGCAACTATGGCCGGCTCCGGCTATGAACCCCCCGGGCTTATAAGAAAAGGGGTTATGTAAGGCAACTTTGAAAGGGCCCAATGGATTGTCGGCAATATACACGCCATCGCAATAACTTTTGTACTGGGTTCCGGGAACGGCGTATTGAAGGTAGTATTTGCCCTTATGCCTGGTCATCCAGGATCCTTCAACCCATGGTCGATCTGTCTGGTTGTTGTAATCTCCATTTATTTCCCATCCATATTTTTCTTTATCACTATTGAAACATCCTGCCGGCTTGCCTTTAGGGTTAAATGTCACCGGGTCGAGTTCAACTGCGTAAATTGGTTCAATGGGCGAACATCCGTAATAAAAATAGAGACGCCCATCATCATCGAGAAATAAATCGGGATCAGTCATTCCAATTGGAAAAGCAGCATTTGCAACTTTCAATCTGCCGGTTTTGGGTTCTGACGTTTTGTAAATTGTAACCGGGGCTTTCCCCGAAGCCATAAAGTACAAAGTATCTCTTATTGCTACAACAGCAGGAGCATAATCTTCAAAAGGCAGTTCGGAAGAGGTAATGAAATCCCAATCAATTAAATTGGTCGAATGCCAGTATCCGCCTGACTTGGAAGCAAATAAATAATACTCATCCTTAAATAATACAATGACCGGGTCTGCAGCTTCGCGACGCGAAGGTTCATCGAGGCAAAATCTGTAACTCAGATTAATCGGATTACAAATGGTTGTATCTGCAGATTTTGTTTTAATATCAGTGCAGGACAATATCAGCAAAATGGCTACCGAGAAAAAGAGATGAATACTTTTCATTTAATTATAATTAATAGACGGATAAAAATCAACCAAGTTTTCCAACCACCTTCTCGACCTCCACAAGTATTTCACACGATTTAACAAGTTCCTGCATAGTTGTATGGTCGTGATAAAGAGGGCGATCTATATCAAGGAATTTGACATGCTTCCTGATTACATCCCACGCTTTTTGCACTCCCTTACCGAACTTGTACTCCTCTTTCCTGAAGTCAAGGGCCTGTGCGGCAGCCATAAATTCAATACCAAGGATACCATAAGCATTATCCAGTATCTGGAAATTCTTAATGGCTGTATTCATTCCCATAGATACAAAGTCCTCCTGATCAGCCGCCGCTGGGATAGACTGTATAGAGGCGGGGGCTGAAAGCATCTTCTGCTCAACAATCTGCATATCTGCAGTATACTGACTGAGCATAAGGCCTGAAAACATGCCGGCACCTTTAGTCAGAAAAGCCGGGAGTCCGACACTCAATGCCGGGTTATTTAACCTGTTCATCCTTCTTTCAGACAGTACACTGACCATTGTAATACATGCTCCTGCCATATCCATAGGAACCGATACCGGTGAGCCCTGGAAGTTAGCTCCGGAAAGCTGAATGTTGCGATCGGGGAAAAAGATAGGGTTGTCACCTACACCGTTTAGCTCGATCTCTACCTGTGAACGGGCGTATGCTAGCGCATCGTGAGCTGCTCCTATGACCTGGGGTGTTGATCGCATTGAATAAGCATCCTGCACTTTGCACTTAACTCTTCCCTCTTTAAGGTCGCCTCCGTTAACACACATATTGATTGCATTTGCACTCCTGACGGCACCTTTGAAACCTCTTACCTCATGCAGCAATGGCGTGTATGGTTTCATGTTTGCCTTGAGGGCTTCGAGTGACATGGAGGCTGCAATCTCAGCCTGTTTGAGCCAGTTGTTGGCATCGTAAAGAAAGATGGCACTCATGGCTGTAAGCAGATTTGAACCGTTAATTGTTGCCAGTCCGTCGCGCGCCATAAGCCCCGGGATCGGAATCCCTGCCCTGTCCATAGCCTCTTTACCATCCAGTAATTCGCCATGGTAGTAGGCTTCTCCTTCGCCCATTAAAAGCAGTGCAATCTGGGACATAGGAGCCAGATCACCGCTGGCTCCTACCGAACCCTTCTGGCAAACAAAAGGAGTAACACCCTTGTTCAGCATTTCTACAAGAGTCTCGGTAATTATCAGCCTGTTCCCGGAGTTGCCGTGGGAATGTACATTAATTCTTCCGAGCATAGCACCTCTGACATAATCAATCGGTGCAGGGTTGCCTATGCCGGCAGCATGGTTATATACAAGGTATTTCTGGAAATCCTTTATCTGGTCATCGTTCAGAACAACTTCTGAAAATTCACCAATACCGGTATTTACACCATACATGATCTCATGTGCATCAATCTTTCTTTCAAGCATTGCCCGGCAACGGTTAATCCTCTCACTTGCTTCGGAATGAAGTTCCACTTTCTGACCTTGGCATGCAACATTTACTATATCTTCAATTGTCAGGTTTGATCCTGTAATAATTAACTTGTCCATATTGTTTTTTTTAGTTGAACATTTTATCTGATAGCAGCCATAAAGGTATATTCATACCTGATGTTATCACTGCTTTTATGTTAGTATTGGGTAACAGGGGTCTAAGAACGATCTAAAACAGACCGGCGCGATTCACTTTTATTTTATATTCCAGCGCTACATTTCTCATAAACAGGAAGAAACTTTTTCTAAAAATATATAATTTAATCCACATTTATCTCATTGCTCATAGAATTACCTCCAGGATCGAATATATTTTCAGAAGGACTAACGGGTACATTCAGATGGAATGGGAAGTCAATATCATTAAAAGGGAAAACAGATATTGAATCAGAACCGTGAGGTCAGCTTAAGCTTGTGATGTTTTAAAGAATTGCACCTAAAATCCGTAATAAACCTTAGGTACGGCTAACCTTGATTATAGAATTCGGGGTACAACTCACCAGCTTAGTTATGGCTGAATTATTTTTTCGGGTTAGGGGCAACATAGAGAACATTCTCTCTCATTTTCACCGTATCCCTATGATGGTTAGAAATAACAATCCCCAATAAAATCACAATAGCAAGAAAAAGAAGCAGAAGAAACGGGCCGCTCTTGATAAATTCCAGAAGGAAAGAGTCTTTTTTCATTTTCAAACCAGAATTAAGGTAAAAAGTCAGTTAATTTAAAAGTTAAGAAATTGCGTACTTTCCTAAAAGTTTTTTTTGCCACAAAGGCACAAAGACGCAAAGTAACGCAGAGAACAAGTATATCAAAGTTACAAAATTTCTTATAATATCAATTTAATTCGTTATCACTTAATTCTTATAATATCCTGAAGTGGTACATTGAATCCTTCAGCTGTTATTTTCACTGAGGCCGGAACCTTATCTGCCGGACATTCTGCGCTAATTATTCGTGTTTCACCATGTAACAGAGTAAAGTACCCGTCATAACAAAGCACTCCGCCATTGGCCCCTATCTCTTTCAGGTTTTCTTCATGTATATGATAACCGAAAATTGGATTTTTGAGATTCTGACAGATTTTGTGAAACAGGATTCTTCCAGATCAGCTGATCCTTGAAGTTATCACTTAGTTTATATGATTTTTTGTGATTATTTATTGACTCACCAATTACTTGAATTTTATTCAGATCGGCTACCCCCAAACCTGTCTGACTGCAAAAATTCATGTAACCTACGTTAGCAAATTCAATACCCATCAATTCAAGAGCAACGCGGTCCGCTGCCAGCCAGTCAAGTCCTGCAACACAAACCCTGTGATCAACGGGAGTTCCATCGTTCGGTCCATTGCCTTCCATTCCCTCAAAACCATCTATAACAGCAAGGTGAGGGTGCAACTGACGTGACATCGCATACAGATTATAGTTTATTCCACGAAATCCGCTTCCGTGCATTATTGGTTTGTCACTCGTTGTACCCTTCTTACTGGATGCGCTGAAAGTAAATCCCTGATCTTTAATCGGCGAGCCGAATACAATATTCTTCAGAGATAAGGTAGCAAAAACACGATCATGTGTTTTCATCCTGGCCACTGAAACTATAAACGAACCTGGATCAAACATTAAATGAGATATCCTGACCGCATGTGGCCGGAAATCCTTTTCATCAAAAACATGAATTATATCAAATGGCTCCTGATCGAGATCAACCAGTTTCACACCATATTTATCAGCCAGCCTGAAATATCCGAAGTTTTTAAACCCATCAAGCGTAGGACCATTTGCTGCCGATTCTGCAATAATGGTATTCTCTGTTTTGCCAAGTGATTTGAGAAATTCAAGTATCCCCTCGAGTGTATCAACATGAGTGGAAGCTAAAGGAACATTGATATTTACATTATTGGGTTTCAGAACAACACGACGGTTCCCGATTGCCTGAGCGATCTCCTTTGAAAAGGGCTGAAGCGCACGGAAAGCCATATCGGCCCTGTTGTCACCTGATGTAAGCGCAACACGTATGGCAAACTGTTCCTGTTTCCCAAAAGCAGCAAGTGTATCAAAAGGTTTAATACAGGTTGCCGCCACACCTCCTATAATGGATGTTCTTAAAAAATTGCGTCGGGTAAATGTTGTCATGATCATAGGTTTTTGGCATAAACAAACTTACAAAAATAAGATCAGATTGAGAAGACCTGAAGTGTAACATTTTCACACATTTCATTGTCTAATATTTTGACACTTCAATAAACACTTAAATACCATTATAGCTGATATTATGATATTTACAATTTTGGCATATTCTTTGGCGTATAGAAATCAGTAATTAGAAATCAGAAATTAGAAATGGAACGAAATAAATTCATAGTGACTCTGTTCTTAATCTTGTGTTTTCAGGAAATGTCGGCACAGGTGAAAAAATGGACCCTTGAGGATTGCATAAATTATGCTGTTACAAACAACATTGCTATTCAACGCCAGAGGCTTCAGACAGAGTCTGCGGAGGTTAACTTCCTCACTTCAAAAATGAATCTATTGCCAAATCTGAATGCAGGGTCAGAGGTTGATGTTCGGTTCGGGAGGTCTGTTAACCCTCAGACAAATATAATCACTTTTAATCAAAACCTTATAAACTCTTATTATTTAACATCTAACCTTCAGTTATTTAATGGTTTTGCCAAGGTGAATACCATATCAGCTAATAAGTATATGCTAATGGCGGGTGTGGAATCGGAGAAGATTGTAAGAAATACTCTTATTATTGACATTATGGGTCAGTATTACCAGGTATTATACTCCAGAGGACTTGAGGATGCTTCAAAAATGCAGCTCGATCTTTCGGAGAAACAACAATTCAGAATTGTAAAAATGGTGGAAACAGGGAAAGAGGCTCTATCAAAACAATATGAAATTGAGAGCCAGCTTTCAGCCGATAAACTTGCTTATACCGTAGCGCGGAACAACGCCAGTCAGGCGCTGACCACACTTAAGCAGATGCTTCAACTTACAAACGGCGCTGACTTTGATATTCTTATGCCTGATCTGAACAATTTGCTGATTATTGATAACACTTTTAACACCGATAGTATTTATAACATTGCATCACAAACACTTCCCCGTTTAAAAGAAATCGAATTCGAACTGAAAGCCTCAAAGAAACAGATTGCCGCAGCAAGGGGGAATCTTATACCAAGCTTATCACTCAATGGTTCGTTATCATCAGGATACATTCGTACATCAAGTGCCGATACAACACCGCCTTTCATATCGCAATTAAAGCTCAATCGGGGCGAAGATGTATATCTTACTCTCAATATCCCGTTATTCAACAATTATTCCACTGCCAGGAATATTAAGCTTGCCAAGATTAAGAGGAATGATACTTCTCTGAAACTCGAACAGGAGAAAAACAATCTGTATACGGAAGTTGAAAATGCCTGCCTTAACTATAACAGGGGGAAAGATGAATTTGCAGCAGCCAAAGCTAATTATGACTTTAATACTAAATCCTTTAGCGCCGTTGAGAAGAAATTTGAATCAGGACTTGTTGATGTAACTGAATACTCAGTAGCCAAGACAACATTATTCAAAGCTGAAACAGAAGCACTCAGAACAAAACTGCAACTGCTTATAAGGAAACTTACAATTCAATTCTACTCCACAGGTGAATATGAAAATCTAATAAACTAAAAAGTACTCTAGGCACTAACTATATAAAATATTACTAATTAATAATAAAAATTTGAAATGGATACTCCTCGTGAAACAATGGATAAAGTGATCCCAAAGAAAAAAGGCATTCAGAAAAAACATTTCGGATATCTTGCTATCGGAATTGCAATTATCGTACTTATTTATATGGCTTTCTTCGCCGATCGGACCTCAACATATAAGGTTGAAAAAGATAAACTGATAATTGAAACAATAACTGAAGATCAGTTCAATGACTATATAACTGTTCCCGGAACAGTTGAACCTATTACCACAATAAAACTCGATGCCCAGGAAGGCGGGCGAGTTGAAGAGAAACTTATTGAAGAAGGATCAATGGTCAAAAAGGGTAATATTATTTTAAGACTGTCTAATCCTGACCTCTATCTTAATATCCTCAACAGCGAGGCACAACTTGCGGAAAAAGAAGACTTCCTCAGGAATACACAGATTACAATGGAACAGGAAAAGCTGTCAATTAAAAGAGAGCTGGTCAATCTTAAGTATGATATTGAAAGAAAGGAGCGTAATTACCAGCAGAATGAAATTCTGATCAAAGATAATCTTATCTCAAGAGAGGAATATATCAGGTCGAAAGAAGACCTGGATATGGCAAGACAATCCAAAGAACTTTTTATTGAACGTCAGAAACAGGACTCTCTTTTTCGTACTGTGAATGTAGAGACAATAAAAACCGACCTCGTTAATATGAGGAAAAATCTGGCCCTGGTAAAGGAAAGAGTAGAAAACCTAAATGTCAAAGCGCCAGTTGATGGTGAACTTGGTCTGTTAAGTCCTGAAATCGGACAGTCAATCAGCCGGGGAGAAAACATGGGACAGATAAATGTATTGACATCTTATAAAGTGACTTGCCAGATTGATGAACATTACATCGACAGGGTAAGAACCCAGCTTGATGCGACTCTCGATAGACAGAATAATAAATTTAACCTGACTGTCAGAAGAGTCTATCCCGAAGTGAGGAATGGTACATTTAAAATTGATATGATTTTCCGCGACAGCATGCCTGACAATATCAGAACCGGCCAAACATATTATATCAGTCTTCAGTTAGGTCAGCCCAAAGTATCAGTACTGGTACCGATTGGCGGGTTCTTCCAGGAGACAGGCGGTCAATGGATATTTGTTCTTGATCCTACCGAGTCATTTGCTACTAAACGGAATATCTCAATCGGAAGAAAAAATCCAAAATATTATGAAGTACTTGAAGGTTTGAAACCCGGTGAGAAGGTTATAATATCAGGTTATGAAACATTCGGAAAAAATGAAAAACTAATTCTTAAAAAATCTAAATAACTATTAATAATTAAAGTCATGATTAAAACTAATGATTTAACTAAGATCTTCAGAACTGAAGAAGTTGAAACAACCGCACTTAATAAAGTGACTCTCAATGTAAAGGAGGGAGAATATGTGGCAGTAATGGGCCCGTCAGGATGTGGAAAGTCCACACTCCTTAACATCCTTGGATTACTCGATAATCCCAGCTCAGGTAGTTATATTTTCAATGGAACTGAGGTTGCTAATCTTAAAGAACGTGACAGGACAATTTTCCGCAAAGGAAATATTGGTTTTGTTTTCCAGAGTTTTAACCTTATTGACGAACTGAATGTCTATGAAAACGTGGAGCTGCCGCTAATATATCTTAAGATGAAAACCGGTGACAGAAAGAAACAGGTGGAGCAGGTTCTTGAAAGGATGAAAATAGGACACCGTGCAAAACACTTTCCTCAGCAGCTTTCAGGCGGACAACAGCAAAGAGTAGCTATAGCCAGGGCAGTCGTTGCAAATCCGAAACTTATTCTTGCCGACGAACCGACTGGTAACCTCGACTCTAAAAATGGTATTGAGGTTATTAATCTCCTGACTGAACTCAATAAAGAAGGAACAACTATTATAATGGTAACCCACTCTGACAGGGATGCCGGATATGCCCACAGGATTGTTAACCTGTTCGACGGCCAGGTGGTGACAGAAAAAGCAAAATGATCTTTGCAGGGGTGTGTCGCGACACACCCCTGCACTTACTATTTACAAATCGTATTTTTTCATCTTATTATACAGAGTCTGCCTGGTAATACCTAGTTTGGCCGCAATAATGCTCATATTATTACTGTATCTCCTCAGGTTGTCAATGATCATCTTCTTCTCCATCTCCTCCAGTGTCATCTCACTCTGTATTAAGCTCCTTGAGGCGGAGCTAAAGACAAAATCAGGAGGTTTGAGAACTTCTGAGTCACTCATAATCACTGCCTTTTCAATTGAATGCTGCAGTTCTCTTACATTGCCAGGCCAGTCATGATTAGCAAGTTTCTCTAAAGCATGAGTACTTATCTTCAATCCACTCTTACCATATCTCTCACTGTGTACCTTGAGAAAATGATTTGCAAGTATAGCAATATCATCAACCCGGTCGCGCAACGGCGGCACCTCTATCATAATTGTATTTATCCGGTAAAGGAGATCCTCACGGAACCTACCATCTTTCACCATCTGCATAAGGTCACAATTTGTAGCGCAAACGAGCCTTATATCAACCGGTAACTGCTTGTTTGAACCAACCTTTACAACATACCTGTTTTGAAGAACACTGAGCAGTTTTGCCTGCGATTGAAGTGAAAGGTTACCGATCTCATCAAGAAAAAGAGTCCCTTTCTGAGCTTGTTCAAATTTTCCTTTGCGGTCCTCTTTTGCATCAGTAAATGCCCCCTTAACGTGACCAAAGAGCTCACTTTCGAAAAGTGTCTCAGTAATAGAGCCCATATCAACATTTACCATCAGCTCCCCTGCCCTTTTGGAAAGATTATGAATCTCACGGGCAACAATTTCTTTTCCTGTGCCATTCTCCCCGGTTATGAGCACATTGGCATCGGTACCAGCAACCTTTTTGACAATGTTCATAACATTTATCATTGTAGGGGAAGCTCCCAGTACTATCTTTTCTCCACCTTTATTAATCTCATTTTTTAAAAGTTGATTATCTTTTTTCAGAGTCGTTGCTTCAAGCCTTGATAGTCTAAGCTGCCAGGCCACATTTATTGTTGCAAGAAGTTTAGAGTTATCCCATGGTTTGAGAATGAAATCAACAGCACCTTCCCTGATAGCCTTTACTGCCAGCTCTACATCGCCAAATGCAGTAACTATAACAACACTAATGTTGCTGTCATAATTAAAGATCTCCCGCATCCAGAAAAGTCCTTCATTTCCATTATGAACCCCTGACTTGAAGTTCATATCAAGCATAACTATATCGACATCATCTTTTCTTAAAATCTCATTTATGCGGTTTGGATCGGTAAGTGTGATGACCTTTTCAAATTCATTTTGCATTATCAGTTCAAGAGCATTCAGCAAGTTCTTGTTATCATCAACTATCAGAAGCGTACCTTTCGTCATTTTCAGTTTTTTTTAAAAGACGGAATTTAAAACAAAATGTGTCAAAAAAGTAGACATTATTTTGCCAGGCGTTGTTCATTCAGGATATTATCAGGAATTTTATCTATGGAACATAATTTAATACTGCGATAAAATATTTCGGCCCCTTCGGATTCAAACTGAATTTTTCCTTTGGTAAGCGGTATTTCTTTGTTACCCTCTAACTGACGGGAATTATTGAGTACCATATTAACTACCCCATTTATTACATGCACGCTGGTACCTCCAAAACAATACAAATCAATGGTATTCCATTCACCGGAAGGTTTTTCTGCATCAGGATATTTTTGGCAGTTTCGCCCATTCGGGCTGACAGTACTGAAAGTAAAAAGATCTCCATCCTTTTTATATACGTAGGAACTATCATTTTCCTTTTTGGCTCTGACATCGAATATTGCACCTGCACAGGCCCAGTAATCTCCGCAATCTCCTTCCTCTATCTGAAACTCATGGGAACGCATCCAAAATCCCCCGTCTGCCCCCTGAGGTCCCACTGCATAATACATCAGGCCACTGTCTCTTTTTCCTTTTTTATTTGGGGGCCATTTTAATTGTCCCCACTTGAATTGCAATTGCAGATGATAATTTTCAAATTCCATAATTGTTGAGATTCCACCAAATTGTTCACCAGAGATCCTCATCACTTTTTCACCTCCCATCTCTACAACACCAAAAACTTTCATGGGATCGATATTGAACCCAACTGGAATTGTGTCCCACCTGTTCATGATTGTATCGTATTTAGGTCCCAGAAAGGTATTCCACGCGGTTAAGTCTTCACCATTAAAAAGAGATTGCCACTTGGAATTTTCTGATGATCGGTTTATGCAGCTACTGCATAAGAAAAGCAACAGTATTACTTTTATTAAATTATTATTATCCATGGTTGTAAGGTTATTAATGTTGTCTGACCAATATTGGGATACAGCTAATATAGGTTTTTTTCGTTTTATTAAAGGTCTTTATGCAACGTTTATATTAGTTTTCCGTCTTTATAACAAAACAGATAAATAGTAAACAGAATTTAGAAGATTAAAGGTTCGTAAAAATTGCTAAAGCCATGACAGTAAAATTAAATGCAAATGAAGTTGTTCTGAAGGCCGGTGACACAAACCAGGTAATTGACAACAATACTATAGATGGAAAGCTGATAGTTACAAACCAGCGGTTATATTTTAAGACCCTGGATGAAGATATTGATAAATTTAATCTTGAAATACTCTTTGAAAATATACTTGAGGTAATTTATTTCAGTAAAGGATTATTCTCAGTTAAAGGTTTGAATGTTGTAACAAGAGATGGAAAATGCCATAGTTTCCCGTTAAAGAAGCGAGATGAGATAGGGCAGCTTATTAACAAAATGTACTAAAGCACTTTCAATCACTATATATATTCCCAATTATAAAACAAGATCAGAATCCCGCAATTGCGGGATTTTTTTTAACATCCTTATTCATACTTAAGGGACTGGGCCGGATTGACCCTGGCTGCTCTCATTATCCGATAGCTGATCGTCATTATTGCAATTCCAAGAACAATGGATAAACCGGCAATAAAGCTGAAAACTCCAAGGTTAATCCTGAAATAGAAGTTCTCCAGCCATTTCCTGCCGATATAATAAATCAGAGGCCATGCAATCAGAGCCGAAATGGAAACCAGGATAATCACTTCCCTTGAAATTACGATATAAATCCCTGTGATTGATGAACCCATGGCTTTCCTGACTCCTATTTCTTTTGTCCGTTGTTCAACTGTAAAGGATGTCAGGCCGAAAAGACCCAGAGCTGCTATGAAAATTGCCAGGATTGAGAAGATTACTGCCATCTGGGCATTCTGCTTTTCCTGTATATACATCTGCTCGAAATCCGCATCAATAAAGTAATATTGTAAAGGATTATTTGGTACGAACTCTTTCCATTTTTCTTCAATAGCACTTATGGTGCTTTTATAATTCTTCCCGGATAATCTTACAGTGAGATATCCCCATAAATTGTTATCATTCTGGAGACGCATAATATATGGCTGGATAGGATTGCGGAGAGATTCGAAATTAAAATTTTTAACAACTCCGATGATCGGCAAATAATCGATTTTTCCTGAATCACGCGGTTGCATAAATCTTGTCTTTGAAAAATCTGTAATTGAAAAGTTCTTAATTGCGCTTTCATTTACAAGGCATGCATCTTTATCAGTAGTGTATGATTCATTAAAAGATCTTCCTGATGCAAGTGTCATGCCATAAGTTGCCAGGTAGTCATAATCAACCCAGGCAGTCTGCATCAGGAATGACTCATCCTTTCTTCCTTCCATTGAATATGCATTATCATTGTTGTTTCTGGCAGGAACAGCTGTTGAGCTGGCAATATTAACAACTCCGGGAATTAACTTTACAGCATCTTTAAAGGACTTCATTTTTTTCCCGAGAGCATCTGCACTGTTGATAACGATTAACTGCTCTTTATTGAATCCCACATCTTTATTAAGCATATAATTTATCTGCCTGTACATAACCATTGTGCCAACAATCAGCAAAATGGATACAGCAAATTGAAATACTACAAGAACTCTCCTGAGCTGACCGTTTTTCATACTGTTTTTCACATTGCCTTTCAATACTTCATAAGGGTTGAAAGAGGAAAGGAAAAGGGCTGGATAACTTCCCGCAAGAAAACCGACAATAACCGAAAACAAGATCAGTACCGGAATTGTATACCACCCTGCAAAAAGTTTCAAAGTCAGGTTTGCTCCCAAAAGATGATTAAAATATGGAAGAGTTAATCTTATAAATATTAAGGCTAAAATCAGTGAGATGAATGAAAGGATAAAAGATTCAGAAAGAAATTGTCCTATAAGCATGCCGCGGGTAGATCCCCCAACTTTTTTAATTCCCACTTCTTTCGCTCTTTTTGAAGCCTGGGCCGTTGCAAGATTCATGAAGTTAATAGCCGCAATCAGTACAATGAGAATAGCAATACTTCCGAATATCTTCAGGTATTTTGGATCACTGGCCGGTTTAAACTGCTGCTGAATTCCCGGATCAAGATGGATATCTTTAAGATTCTGCAGGTAAAACCTGTATTTGTTTCCCTTGGCTGCAAAATCGGTAATTGACACACCCATGTACTTCTGTAGTTCAGGTCCTACATATTTTACAATCATTTCGGGCATTTTTGAATCCACTGTCTTATAGCTTGAATTTGGCTTTAACAAGAGATATGTGCTGAAGCTGTTACTCAGCCATGTAGGATTTTTTGATCCCGGGTTTGTCATGAATGACAAGATGATATTTGCCTTAAAATGAGTATTCTCCGGCACATCAGCCATTACTCCGGATATTATATATCTCGCAGTATCTGAACCGATTTTCAGCGTTTTATCAATGGGGTTTACATTTCCGAATATTTTTTTTGCAATTGATTCTGAAAGAACAGCCTTGCGGGGGGCATTCAGAAGGTTTTTCGGATCACCTTTAATTACGGGTATTGAAAAGAAATTAAAAAATGAAGAATCTGCCTCCACTATATGGTCCTCACCAAAAGTCTGGTTATTATATTCAACATTTGTTGGCCCTACTCCATTCATTCTCAGAAAGTCTTCCACTTCAGGAACTTCCTTCAGCATTGTAGGACCTATTACAGCTGCGGAATAACATACAGTAACTTCCTGTCCACCTAATTTACCGTTCAGGATCATCCTGAATATCCTGTCTTTTTTGGTATTAAAGTTTTCAAAACTCAATTCATTTATGACAAATAGTGCGATGAGAAGGCTGCAAGCAATTCCTATTGACAGGCCAAGGATATTAATTATGATATAAGATCGTTGTCTTTTAAAAGATCTTAAGCTGTATCTGATCAGGTTCTTAAACATATTAATCTGTTTTAATAAGGTTTATTAAAAATAATTTATCAAGCTTACAAAGAATCCTCGTTTGTGAAACAATCCGGACTTTATTTTTTAAAAGACGGATAAAAAGCAAGTAAGTTGCAGCATGTACTCATTATTCTATTTTTAAAAAAAAGCTGCCCTTATGAGACAGCCTTTTCGGTATATTATTAAAACTCTAAGAATCGAAATTATTTTACCGGTTTCAGTTCATTGATTTTTTCTTTTGGCACCAATGACACGGTCTCTTTCTTAACAGTAAGATCTTTAGCAAGGGTGAAGGTTGCATTCTGCCTGATATCTCTTGATGATGCACCAATTTTAACTTCATATTTTCCTGCCTCAGCAATCCATGAAGAAGTAGCCGGATCAAAAGAGGCAAGACGTCGGCTGTCAATCACAAATAAGAGGGTCTGAGATTCTCCCGGCTTGAGAAGCCTCGTTTTTGCGAATCCTTTCAGCTCCAATGAAGGTTTATCAAGCTTTACAGCGGGAGCAGTCAGATATAGTTCAGCAACCTCTTTTCCGGCTACCGTTCCACTGTTTTTCACATCAACAGTAACAGTAATGGTTCCGGCAAACTTCGTTGAGCTGAGTTTAAGATTACTATATGTGAAATCTGTATAGGACAACCCAAATCCAAATTCGTAGGAAGGTTTCACTTTAAATGTTTCGTAATAGCGATATCCCACATAGATTCCATCCTCATAAGTAACTATTGCAGGACTGTTTCTCATAAATGAACTCATGGGACCCTGATCTGCAGATTTTATCTCCTGCAGCTCTTTTCCCGGGAAAGTCTTTGCAGAAGGAACATCCTCATAACTTACAGGAAAAGTTGTGGCAATTTTACCTGATGGATTAATCTTTCCGATCAGGATATCAGCAATCGAATTACCTGTTTCCTGCCCACCCTGCCATGCAAGAAGTATTGCATCCGGAAGATCCTTCCAGCTGGCTGTCTCAATAACTCCGCCTACGTTAAGAATAACAATCACCTTTTTATCTTTTGCCTTAAAAGCTGTTGTTACATTCATAATAAGCTTATGTTCAATATCGCTAAGCTGGAAATCGCCCTTGTCATTTACCCTGTCGGAACCTTCACCGGAATTTCTGCCAATTGTAATTATAGCGGCATCGCATACATTTGCCATCCCGGTTATAATATCCTTGTTAAGAGTCAGCTCCTCAATAGGTTTTGATCCCATTATAGCCATAAATCCTTTCAGCTGTGGACGACCATCTTTCGTAAGTTTAAGATAGTTGGAATATAGATTGTGAAGCTCTTCATTCTGATTCAATCCCACATTTTTTAATCCATCTGAAAGCGAGATACTATAAGCCTTATTTACGAGGCCACTGCCTGTTCCTCCCACAATTATATCGTATGATGTATTTCCGAATGCTGCAATATTTTTGACGCCTGGTCCAAAAGGAAGAGCTCTCTTTTCATTTTTCAATAATACCATACCTTCGGATGCAGCCTGACGTGTAACTTCTGCATGTGCCTTAAGATCAGGTTTGTTTGAATACTTATATCCTTTAAAGCGGGGACTCTGAAGTATTACATTGAAGATTTTTTCAACGTTTCTGTCCAGAACATTTACATCGAGTTTCCCTTCTTTAACTGCCTTGATTATAGCCTTTGCCTGATCAGGTGTTCCAGGCATGAGCATATCATTCCCGGCAATCATCTGAGCTACAGGATCTTTTCCTCCAAACCAGTCAGTCATCACAAATCCTTTGAAACCCCAGTCTTTTCTTAAAATGTTTGTCAGAAGCTCCGGATTTTGTGAAGTATAAGTACCGTTTATAAGGTTATAGGATGACATTACTGTCCATGGTTGTGCTTCCTGTACGGCGATCCTGAATCCTTCAAGATAAATCTCGCGTAATGCACGTTCACTTATGATAGTGTTGAGAGAATTTCTGTTAGTCTCAGCATTATTGGCAGCAAAATGTTTAATTGATGTACCTACACCTTGAGATTGAACCCCCTTAACCATTGCGGCTGCAATATTACCGGTAACATAAGGATCTTCAGAATAATATTCGAAGTTCCTTCCACACAACGGGTTACGATGAATATTCATCCCTGGACCGAGTAATACATCGGCACCATATTCAAGTACCTCATTTCCGATAGCCTGACCAACCTTATTAACCAATTCGACATCCCATGTTGAAGCAAGCAAGGTGCCGACAGGAAAAGCTGTACAATAGTAAGTATTATTATCATTATTCCTGGTAGGGTCAATCCTTATACCTGCAGGTCCGTCAGTAACCACCATCGGGGTAATTCCAAGACGTGGAAGTGCAAAAGATGTTCCTGCTGCTCCGGGAACCAGACTCTGAGTTTCGCCAACAACAGGTCCGGAAGGAGGATTTGCCGGTGGAGCACCTGAAGGTTTTCCATCAGGAGATGGCGGAGGTCCGCCCGGCATACGCATTCCTGTGCCTACAACCAGTGCAGCCTTCTCTTCAAGGGTCATTGCTGCAATAACTTTTTTAACCGGGTCTTTACCCAGCTTTGGAGCGTTCCCTGTTTGTGAGTTACCGGGTAATAGAAAGGAACCCAGCAGAACTAAAGTAATAAGATTTTTTTTCATATAAATGATTTTAATTTTATATTAATAAATGTGACTTTTTAACTTTTTTACAGGTTACAACAATGTAAAGGTATATTAAACCAATGTTAAGAGTTGTTAAATTTTTTGTAAAATAAATTGACTATCGGTAATCATATAGAATAAATGTATATCCCAATCGGAATCAATAAAAATTAAATAGAAGTATAAAGCAATTTTACCGATAGAAGAAGGAATTTTAGATATGATCAGAAAATTATCGGATAGGGATAACTATTTTCCCGAATTTTTCCTGTAATAAACTGTATTACTGCTTTGATCCTTGGCAATCAAATCACCGTTATGATCTATAAAAAGGTCTCTCAGATTCGAATTATACCAATATTCTTCATAATGAGTCAGGTCAGCAGATTTCAGAATGCCCCATCCCGGGATAAGTACATAATAGAAATTGCCCCATTTATTAAATATATTGTCGTTATCTGAAGTTCCCCATTCCGGAGAGACACTAATTACACTTTTGAAAGTTGAACAGTAATCTGTTGACTTGTAAATGGTGATGCCATTTTCCTGAGTAACGATAAAAATTTCATCCTTATCATTTACAAATAATTTGATTGAATAACCTGGTGTCTCTATTTTTGTCCATGTAAGACCATCATCAAAAGATCTGTTTAAACTGCAGCAGTTTGAACCATGAAAAAGGAGAGATCCGTCTTTGAGCCGAAAAACATTTCCATAACCGTATGATGATAAGTTACTCCCGGCATCGTTCCACGTAATACCGCCATCTTTCGAAAACCTGGTATTATGATCCCATTGAAAAACCCAAACATTATTATCGTTTGAAACATAGAGATAGATATAGTACGGCCTGTCAGGAAAAGGTTTTGTGCAGGTTTTCCATGATACCCCGTGATCGGTGCTTTTCACTAATTCTCCAGTCCAGATAGTTACATAAATGACGCCGTTTCTATCCATATTAATTGTCCTTGGTGAAACCAATGCAGGGTCATTAACAGGTTCCCACAAATAATATCTTTCCCCCTGTTTGTAGAGTGTCCCATTCGCAACCATAAAAGTGACCTTATTAACCGTATCAGCAACCATTCCCATTATGTTACCATCAGGAGATAATGTACAAGTATCCCACACGTCATTTCTGAAACCATATTCAACAAGATCCGTTGAGGTCAGATATTTTCCTGATAAATCATAAGTCTTCGCTCTGAGTATCTGCTCAAATGATCCTGAACCCAGTTTCCATCCGGTGGAAGTCAATCCATTTTTATCAGTATTTGCGGATTGTACAGTAATTGTTCCATCTCCTTTTGAAATCTCAAAAATTACTTTGACAGTATCTCTAACTGGATCAACATAATTCACCACCCTGAATCCGACACTATCACTTACACATTCACCCGCGAAAAATTTCATTCCCTGGCTGATCTGAAAATTAAATGAATAATCCACCAATGCTTTCACTGAAGGATCAGGATACCTGTCGCACGACAAGACAAAACAAATAATGACAATCAACAAAACCGTTCTTCTCATTGGTGTCCTCCTTTAATGTTTTGATGCCGGTATTGTAAAACCAACAATGAAAGAGATGGTCCTGTTCCTTATAACATGGTCTGCAACTGAAGAGCTCTGCTGCTCTGCCACAATGGTCGTATTATAAACATTTTTAAAGCCTGTACTATATTGGAGAGCCAGGTCAACCTTATACCTGTTAAATAAAGGCAGAGATACCCTGGTACTAAAGATCCAGCCAATATCATTGTCCTTTATATATCTTTCAAGATCATCGTAAATAACAGTTTTATTTACCATATAACTTGATTCAGAATGTATTTCATTATAAGCAACACCAACATTCCTTGCATTCAGCTTTAATCCAAGCCATGGACCTGTATTGAAAAAGACCATTTGAGATTTTCCAATCGGGAAGCTCATCAGAAGCGGAATTACCGCATAATCAATCTGAACCTTTGTATCGACATAGTACATCGGGGTACCTTTATTCATATACTTGTAAAATAAGGCACTTGAGTCCTTCATCGAGTAGCCTTTCCGTTCAAAAGAGACTCCTGATATGAATGAAAATCCAGACTTCATCGGAAAATTAACAGTAAATCCAAGTGAAGGGCCGGTACCGGAAGAATATTTTCCACGATCTGCAGTGAGCCCGTTCCAGGAGATATCAACTCCACCCAAGTATGTAACCGTAACCTTTTTTGAAGTTGAATCGCTCGCAAATCTTGGATTAATAGTTGTCTTGTTCTTTTTAAGAAACTCATAATCAATACCTAATGTAAACTCTGAAGAACCTTGTCTGTAGCTAGTATTCTCCAGAAATTTTTTTCGTCCTGCCAGGTAGCTGACATTAAAAGCAGCTTTAAATTTATCGCTTAGAGGATAAGAGATCCCTGAAGAAAACATATATCCGAAATCTTTCTTCTTTGTATTGTCAGGTTCAGAGGAAGAGGAAGAAGAAGAATAACTATTACTCAAACTATGATCCTGCATAAATGAAAAAATCAGGCCAGCCTTCATATTGAATTGAATGGCAGATGGTATGGAAACAGTAAAAAGAAGTGGCACACGAAGAAAGCTGAAATCCATCTTATCATCTCCCTGGTAATAATATACCGGAATGATATCATAGTATGAAGGAGTGAAATATATATAGGGATAATAAGTGGTTTTGTGTTCGTAATAAACAGTGGAGAAGTTTATTCCGGTCTGAATTCCAATCGATCTGCTTAATGAATAACCAAGATAAAAACCCTGAAGAGGGCCTGGTTTAGATTCCCATTTTCCTCCAAAATCCTGACCATGAATATCTGAGAAATTAATACCGCTGTAGATACCGGTAGTGATTTTTTGAGAATAACTAACTGAATGACAGAATATTATTAGAATAAAGCTAATAAAGGCATTATATTTTTTCATTTACGACAGGTTAGTCCTCTAAAATAGTCTTTGTGCAATAATCATGCCGAAGTCATAAACAAAAATTAAAATATCAAAAACCAGGCAAGCTCGAAAATGCACATCATTGCATTACCTGTATAGTTGCCATTACGCCTTTACAGCTTCTACCCATGCCTGCGCCATTAATTGGGCACCGGCGAGGGTTGGATGAACACCATCACCTGTCCAATAAACGCCTGGCGCACGAGTTATAGCTTCATTATAAATTCTCTGATAAGGGATAAAAGTGGCTTTGAACTGAGCTGCAATCTCCATTGCCGCCTTCTGATAACCATAGAATTCAGGATACCATTTATCATCAACAGCCTTAACGCCTGGAACTGCAAAAGGCTCGCATATAATCAATTTCACATTTGGTAGAGCCTTCTTTGTCCTTTCAAGAAGTGCTATATAATCATGTCTGTAGATTTCAACTGTACCATTATATTGCCCGTTAAGCTTATGCCAGATATCATTTACCCCGATAAGGATACTTAATATATCGGGTTTAATATCGAGACAATCTGAATCCCACCTTTCAGCGAGCTGGTAAACTTTATTACCGGATACTCCTTTATTATACACTTTCAGATTGAGCGATGCATACTTTTCAATAAGTGCAGCGCCAGCCAGCATAGGGTATCCCGATCCTAGAGCTCCTGCATTGTTAAAAGAGTTATCATCTCGGTTCCTGCCTGAATCTGTAATTGAGTCACCCTGGAAGAGGATAATGTTATCCTTTGTTAAGGAATTCTTCCTCATTGCTGATGGCACCATCGATGCTGAAAGTATTTCCGGAATACTTACGGCCATAAATCCTCCCATAACGGCTTTTTTAATAAAATTACGTCTGTTGTTACTGCTGTTTTCCATCTTCTTCTTAGTTTGAATTTACTTTTTTTATGAATATCTTTAATTACTTTTCATGTAATGTTATTGTTGTCATTGTTTAAGATTATAAATTTACCTTTTTTTAGTATATAATTTTAACCTCAACTATACGTTTGTTAAATAAGAGTCAATTCCATTTTTACTTAATCAATTGAAAATTATGAAACAGTTACAAATAAGATGTGCTTTGATTTTAACTGTAGTGATAATTGCAGTTATGAAAGTAACAGGACAGAATGCTATGCCTGATGAGCTGACAAAAAATCCTCTGAAAGAACAACTTAAGTATCTCGAGGATCGGACACGAATATATGAAAACTTCAGGGCAATAAGGGAGGATATGTTTCAAAAACTTAAGGTTAATGTAACAGATACTCTTTCGGCGGCTAACAGAAAGATTGCAGGCTTAAACAAAACCAAATTTCTGTTAAAGCAGACTATTGATTCGCTCAGGACTAACCTTGAATCGACAAAAACCAGACTGGAGGAAATGATCAGGACAAAAAACAGCATAAGCGTAATTGGACTGGAAGTCAATAAGTTAACCTATAATAAAATAATGTGGACAATTTTGGCCGGATTAGTTGCTGCGTTATTATTGGGATTTATTGTTTTTAAACGGAATCTGTCGGTCACATTCAATACCAAAAAAGAGTTTCAGGAGCTGAAAAATGAGTTTGAGGCGTACCGTAAAACATCCCGGGAAGCCAGGGAAAAACTAGCAATGGACCACTTCAATGAGGTCAAAAGACTCAAGGGAGGATGATGATTGCGCCAGCCTTCACTGAAGTTTCGGCTGGTAAGGCAGGGCACACGTGTCCTCAGAAGCTTTAGCGAAGGAGGAGGGCACAGGGCTCATAGTCGATAACCTGAAAAAATGTGGTAATCAAAAAACTATTTTACAAACTCAATTTTAAAACCTGTTACCTGCCATGAAGGTAAATTAGCAGGTTTTTTGATCACCAGAGCATCAGATGTTTGTTTCCAGCTAAGTTTCTCCTTGCTACCCACCATAGTTACTGAAGCTATTGGCTTGCCGGCAAGTTTTGAAGATTTTGCAAGGGATTTGATTACAATATCGGTCTCTGGTTTTCCAAGACAATATGCATAGAGTATATTGTCTTTTGTTGTGAATCGGACGTCCTTAGAGCTGAATCCAAAGTTCTCATCGAATCTGTCCAGTTTTTTTTCAGGTTTGTCCGCAGGTTTCTCTCCGTAGATTTTCCAGGGACGCGATCCATAAATACCTTCTCCGTTTGCTGATGTCCAAATCCCAATCTCTTCAAGTATCTTCAGCATATCAGGTTCAAGATCTCCTTCGGGGGTCTGAACAACGTTTAATAAAAGGTTTCCATTCTTGCTGACAATATCAACAAGCATTTGAATAACCTCAGTTGAAGTTTTATACTTCTGGCCTGTCCTGTAATACCAGTCACCTATTGATGTATCGGTTTGCCATGGGTACTGACTTGCTGTATCTTTCACACCACGCTCAAGATCCTCAACCCACATTCCACCTGATGGTTGCTTGCAAGTATATACAGCTTCAAGCTTACCATTATTTTTGATTATGTCCTGATTATAAAAATGAGATATCAGACTACGACCAACATCTTCGAAAGGCATTTTGCTATCAGAATATAGAAGATCGGGATGGTAATTATCAACCAGTTCTTTAATACTTCTGTACCATTCAAGCTGAAATGCCGGGTTTTTGGTCAGCCAATCCTTATCATCAGGCATGGCATTGGCGTGATACAGGTCCTGGTAATTGAGATTTGCACCATCGTAAGAAACACCTGCCTTAGCTCCCTCTTTATCAGAACCATGTGCTGCCTGGAACCATGTAAAACTGGCACCGAGATGTTCTGAAACCCCAAATTTCAGACCCTGTCTTTTTGCAGCTTGCTGCCATATACCAACGACATCCTTTTTAGGACCCATATTAGCCGCATTCCATCTATTGAGCTTTGAAGCCCACAGGAAAAAATTATCATGATGAGAACCCATACTGACAAAGTATCTGGCCCCGGCTTTTTTATAGAGTTCCATAAGTTTATCAGGATCCCATTTCTCTGCTTTCCAAAGCGGTATAATATCTTTATAACCAAACTCTGACGGGTGCCCGTAATGTTCAATATGGTACTTGTAAACTGGATCTTTTTCCTGGTACATTCTCCTTGCATACCAGTCACCCTGACGCGGTACTGCCTGGGGTCCCCAGTGTGCCCATATACCAAACTTGGCATCACGGAACCACTCAGGGTACTGATATTGTTTAAGTGACTCATCAGTAGGTTTGTATGGGCCTTCTGTGACAATAGTTTTTTGCTGTTGGGCTGAAACAGAAAATGTTAAAACCAGAGCTAAAAAAACTGATGTGTAAATTTGTTTCATAAGATTAGTTTTCATTATCAAGGATTTTATATCCTTTAACTTAATAACTTACTTCACTTTACGCCTGACTGATTTTCTCCAAAGGAATTCCTCTTCGATATAAATTTTATTTCCACCGCTTTTTATTTCCTTCTCAATTTCATTAATAAGCAGTTTGCAGGCTTCAAGGCCCATTTTCCTTGGATCCTGATTAATGACTGTTAATTGCGGATCAAAGAAATCTGTAATTTCATTAAATCCATAACCAAATATTCCAATATCTTCCGGTATTCTTAGTCCGGCTTCCTTTGCAGCTTTATATGCTCCAAGAGCAACCCTGTCATTAACTGCAAAGACTACTTCAGGTAAGTTACCCGAACTATTTAATTTTTTAAATGATTCATAACCATCTTTCAATTCAAACCCACCTTCGATAATCCATTCTTTCCGGATAGGGATTTTGTTCTTTGTAAGAGTATCAATAAATCCTTCCAGTCGTTCTTTTCCGATATTTGTTTTTGAGTACCCTGAGAAACTGGCTATTTTGGTATATCCTTCCAGGATAATACGGTTTAGTGAATTTATTGCCCCAGGCTTATCATTAAACACGATCCTTGAAAATTTCATATTCTCAAAAGCCCTGTCAAAAAACACCAACGGGATATTCATTTTACCGACCTTTGTAAACACCTGTCTGTCTGTTGTTTCTTGTGAAAGACAAACCAAAAGACCATCAACCCTCATACCGATAAGGTTTTCTATGTTTTGTTTTTCGATACTTTCTTTTTCGCGGGAAACTGTCAGGATCACATAATAATTATGCTCTGTGGCATAATCTACCATACTGTCAACAATATATGAAAAAAAGCTGTTTTCGAGGTCAGGAACGACGATTCCGATAGTAAATGTTCGTCGCGAATTCAGCTGACGTGCAATCAGGTTTGGAACATATCCCATTTTACCGGCGGTCTCAACAATCTTTTTCTTCATTGACTGGGAAATGTCAGGATGATCTCGTAATGCTTTAGAAACGGTAACCCTTGAAATATTGAGTTCCTTTGCAATATCAGATTGTCTAATATTAACCATCCAATTTCCTGATTTCAAATTATTATTTAAAAATAATCAAAAAACAACCCGATCAGTTTAATACCTCACCTTTATTCTGACTTCTCCCGGCACTTCATTTTCAGAGACTACAATCACATAACCACCACCGCAACCGGAAGTGATGGCCCCCGGGTATTTAGAAAAATAAATAGTATCCATTTCTTTCATGATATCATCAGGCACGGTCAGTGGTAATATTTTTTTCCATGATAAAAGGGTATCGGACAATGATTTACCTAAACCCGCAATGTCTTTCTTCATGATGCTTTCCCAGCATCTGTCACCGGCTTCTCCGAGATCTCTGATAAAATGTTTTTCGAGATGCATCTCTTTTAATGGATTGTATCCGTCTGGTCGTGGTTTGAGAGGCACAAGATGAATAACATCTGTAAGCCAGTCACATATATCTTTATCAACGGATGATTGTATATAATCAGGCCAGTATCCGCCATTATAGTGAAGCCTGTTAACGCCAGGCATAAGTAATCCTAAATGGTCCTGTGAACCTGCAACATATTTAGTTCCGGGAGGATTCTCGGCACCAAATAAAATCTTTGCATTTTCCACAGGATCCCCATCAGGATACCTGTCGCCCCAGATTTTTATGCCAAAATCGCGGGAACTGGTAGCAAGCCCTGATCTGTTGTTAAAATCCATTGTAGGCCAGATTTGTGCCACAACCACTGATCCCGGATGTATTTTGGAGACCCACGGCTGGTCGATCCATCCACCTGCCAGGCATAACCTGTAAGGGAACCTCATGTCCTTTTTTGTCGCTGAACTCGATCTTGCAGGTAACCCGGGTTCCGGGATACGGTCCAGTACAATATAATGTATCCCAAGCCTTTTACAAAGGGCTTCTTTGTCAGGAGTATGCCCATCGCTGTTTACAACAAAAACATCAGGCTTAATTCTGATTAAGTCCGGTTCAAAATCAAGCATCCCGCTTCCGAAAGCAAGAAAAGCATCATAAACATATCGTATTGATTTTACGGTAAACAATCTTTCCTCTTCTGAAAAAACAGGTCTTTTCCCTTTCAGCAAAAGAAGGTTTTCATCCCTTCCTATACTAACATAGAGATCGCCAAAAGTTGCTGCTGTTTTAAAAAAGGCAATATGCCCACCATGAAGCAGGTCATAACATCCGCTTACCAGGACTTTTTTGCGTTTCATCTTAGGAGATAACTTATTTATTGAATCGATTAGTCCCTTTTTTTCTCCTGCTCTCATCAACAACCTGTTCACTTATCCACTCATAAGTTTTTTTGATCCCTTTCCTCAGAGGAACAGATGGTTCCCATCCGAGATATTTTTTAATCAGAGTATTTTCCGAATTACGACCCCTCACACCTTTTGGAGCTTTCAGATCGTAAATTCTATTAAGTTTATAACCTGCTATATCTTCAACTATATCAACAAGCTGGTTAATTGAAACCATCTCGCTGCTTCCAAGATTGAGCGGCTCTTCAATATTACTGTACATAATATCCTGTATTCCCTTAATGCAATCATCTATATACATAAAGCTCCTGGTCTGAAGGCCATCTCCCCAGATCACTATCTCTTTTTTCCCTGTAATACCGGCTTCAATGACCTTCCGGCAGATAGCTGCCGGTGCTTTTTCCCTGCCTCCGTCAAAAGTTCCGAAGGGACCATAAACGTTATGAAACCTTGCAACTCTTGTAGTGAGACCAAAGTCTTCCATGAAATGACGACACATACGCTCACTGAATAATTTTTCCCATCCGTAACCGTCCTCAGCCAATGCCGGATAAGCATCGGATTCTTTAAGGCCCGGATTATATGGATCGGTCTGTTTTTCACCATTGTATACACAAGCAGACGAGGCATAGAAAAACCTGTCTATGCCACAATCCTTTGAGGTAAGAAGAAGGTGGGTATTTATCAGAACGCTGATCATACAGGCTGCCTTGTTATTTTCAATAAAACCCATGCCGCCCATATCTGCAGCCAGGTTAAAAACTTCATTATAACCATTTACAGCCTGATAACAGTTTTCTCTCAGACGCAAATCCAACACAAGGTTATCTGCATCACCTGAAACCTGATACCATTCGTTAAGAGGTTTTAAATCAACTGCTCTCACACAATGACCTTTTTTAATCAGTTCTTTTACTAGGTGCCCGCCAATAAAACCTCCTGCACCTGCTACAACAATCTTTTTCATAATTTTTAATTTAATACTTACTTACACGTGTACTTTCACGTGTAAAAGTAAATAAAAATTTCTATTCCTAAATCGCCTCCGTAAAAAAAAACTCATTTAGGTCATGCTATAGCATGACACTATCCAATCATTTAACATTCAGTTTATACCACCTGATCGCATTTTCACCGTAAATCTTTCTGACCACTTCTTTCGGAAGCTGAAGCCCTTCGAATGTTCCCCTGAATTTATCAGAAGTCATTTTATCTTTTGTAGTGAAGTATTTCCAGTCGTCGAGCCATGTCTCATGAACCCAGGAGGAAACCTTTTCACGATCATCGCTCTCATTTGATGAAAGGTCTGTTCCATAAAGCAGCCTGTCCTGGTACTTAATGCAAAAATTACGGACTCTTTCACGGTCCTTTGCTGACTGATACTGCAGGTGACAAATACGTGCAGCCATATCAACAGCCATGTTCGGAAATCTATCAAGCCGTTTTGCAAGCTCATCTACATTCCATTCGAGGCTGCCTAAGTGACAACCTATGAATTTAAGATCAGGATGCAATTCGAGAAGAAGGTCGCGGGCATTTATCTGATTTTCATATGAAGGATATTCAGGATGGAGGAACATATGATATCGTGGATTCTCAGCAAAATAGCTGCTGTCGCTGCTTACTGTCATTTCACTTAATGGCAGCCAGCAATTGCGTGGTTCTCCAAGATGACCTGTTATTGGCAGGTTCTTACTTATAATAAAATCAATGATCGGCTTTAGCGCAGGATCATCAATCATAATGAACTTACCGTTTTTGTCTCTTTCAGTCATTCCAATGTTTTTCCAGAGCTTGACAGAAACTGCGCCTCCTGAGATACTAATATTAAGATGAGAAATAGCCTTTCTACTCCATGCCTCTGTTCCCCAGCCTGTTGTATCAAAATAAAATGTAGCACCGTAGAAAACCTTTCCAGGATACTTTTTTATGGATATAAGTGCCCGGTCAAGTTGTTGTTTGACTGAAGCTGAGTCTGAATGATCGACATTCAGAGTAATTAGTCTGAAATTGTCTTGCATTGCCTGATCTTCAAAGAATCCCTTATCGCTGTCAATGTGAACATGGGAATCTATTTTCAGAACTGATTGATAATCTTTAGATGTATAATAATTGGGTTGGCATCCCGTGAATGCCAATAATACAATAATGAAAAAAATAGTGCAGGTTTTCATCTCTTTTAAATGATTGATAGAGATTAAATATAAGCAAAAAAAGGAAGAGCACAAATAATATTCCATGCTCTTCCCAATTCAATTTTAAAAGGTTTTAAGTTCTGTCTTCTCTATTTAGGCATTACAACATAGGGTGTAGCGTTAAGGAAATCAATGCTTTTCTGGCAGCTTGTAAACTGATCAAAATTATACTCTTCAACTTCAACAATACCATATTGCATTCCTGATTTAGGAGCTGCTGCCCAGATGGCAGCAAAATCCATCATCGTATCTGTACCGCCGACTTCTTTTTTATCTTTTATATGCCAGAGCTCAAAACGGCCAGGATACTTATTGAAATAATCAACAGGTTTAGCTCCGCCCATCACAACCCAGTAAAGATCCATCTCGAACATAACTTTAGAAGGATCAGTATTTGCAAGCATGAAGTCGTAAATTGTTTTCCCTTCCAGTTTTGTTGAGAATTCCTTATCATGATTATGGTAACCGAATCGAATACCTTTTGCTTTACATTTCTCACCAATAGTATTAAAATAGTCACAATAACGTTTAAGTGTATCGAGACTACGGTACGCTCCATCACCCATAAATGGCTGAACAAGGAATTTTGCACCTGCAGCAACATGAGCATCAATACAGGCATCCCACCATGCCATGGTCTTTCCATAGTTGGCAGAATCAGGCAGGGCCTGACCTACGTGAGAGCTCAATATCGTCAAACTGTTTGATTGACAAAGAGCCTTAAAAGCAGCAGGTTCCATACCGTAAAGTTTTCCGCCGGCATAACCTGCAGGTTCGACAAATTTGTAACCCATTTTGGCTACTTTAGCTATTGCAGCAGGTATGTCCTTCATGATGGAATCACGAATGGAATACAATTGCAATCCTATGTTCTTCTGAGGTTTTGTTGTGCATGAATAAAAGGTGGAGAAGATAAGGCCTGTGACAGCCATTAACAGGACAATCGAAATAACACTTCTTTTTTTCATCTTGATCAGGTTTAGATTTAAATGTCTTATGTTTATTAATTCTGAATTTCCAAGTTCTTAATTTTTAATTCATTAAAATCAAAGAACTTCTAAGGTAAATGTAGGAACTATTTAATTTTCTCCAAAATAAATCTTTGAAAGTTTCAATCTCTGTGGAACTCGGTGTCAAAGAGACATACAGAGGTTTATTCCGAGATGAATTTCAGTAAGGGTATTAAAATTGGCTGTCCTTTTTCGGCTGTATATGAAACGTTGGTTTGTTCAGCATTATCTCCTTCCCGGCTTTGATCACTTATTGAAGTAGCATGTACATAAGGATTCACTTTACTGATAAATATCAAAGCACGTTCTTTTGCTTCCTGCGAAAAATTCACAAACTGCGGATAAACCACACTGATTATTTCAGCGAGCCCTGAATTCTTCGTCAAAATAGCACCTTTCATATTGGTATTAGTCTTTTCATTTTGAACGATTACCACGTTACCTCCTGAAGGAATCCAGTTCAGCCAGTTCATCTCTTCGCCGGCATTTTTTTCACTCCCATTCTTAATAATAGCATCTGAATAGTACTTTTTCAACCCATCTTTAAAAAGCGGCGGAAGTTTTGTACTGTTAATATAACCGGATATCAGCCTGCAATTATTGAAGTGATCAACATTGAAATTATAATCATTGGCAGTAAGGTGTCCGCCGGAATTCAACAATTGAGTCCCAAACAAATCATTTAATGTCCTAAATTCAATTGTCGTGGAATCCATAGAAGGATTATTCTTTAAAATATAATCTCTGATCATTCTGACATATCCGGATTTATCCGATGACCCCAGATTGAGTTCATCATAATTCATTTTTATTTCACGGGGCACTTCTTCCAGTCTGTTAACATTAAGTAAGATTTTTGCCACACCGGTTCGTCCTTCATCCTGAAGAACCGGTTCAACAATAACCGAATTGTCGGATTCCATTTCTTCCGCCTCAATATCAAATGTTCCTGAAGTAAGTCCGCTTGCTGACACTGAGAGATTAATCTTACCAGGTTTTCCTGTCGATCTGATCACATTAGATACCGGCATATCCATATACCATATACCGTCCATCTCATGATGTTTGTTAATATCTGGTTCATAAATTGACGGGCCTACCAGGGTAGCAGGTCCGGATAAAGTCCATTTTATTGTATTATTAGCGCCCTGGACAGGAATTCCTCTTGCATCAACAATATCTGCAGCAATAATAACAACAGAACCACGATCGGCTTTTATTTTATTCTGTGATCCGGTAACAACTATTTTTACCGGTTCACCTGCCATCATTACCTCTGTTTTTACCGTTTTTCCATTTTTGGTCGCGACAGCGCTTATTATACCCTTCTCAATCAATACATTATTAAAAGTAACACGATGTAAATTAGATTGGTCAGGCGACTGGAATCCTTTACTTACGCCATTGACCATAAGTTCAACCTTATCACAATTTGAATTTACGGTTATATCTTCCCTTAGTCCCAGATATTGAGATCTCCAATAAGATGGCTGAATAAAACACATTAAATTTTTGCCATAGATCGCCTGCCAGAAATAGTATACATATTTTGGGATCCTGTAAACATCCACCGTACCTGAAGGATCAACATGCTGGAGTGGTGCATTCAGGTATTCTCGTTCCGCACCATGGTCTTCATAAAGCCAGTTACACAGGTTCCCTGTCTCTGATACTCCAATCGCTTTAATTGTATTCAACTGGTGGTCCTCAGACTCACTCTGTTGTCTATCAGTTGGTTTCAGATCTTTAACATCCTGGTCAATCCATCCCCTGATGGTGCATCTGGAAAGGTCTTCAACTGCAAGGTTTTCATCAGTATGTTTAACAAAAGCACCCGCTGAACCTTCTGTAACCCGACATGCAGTCAATATCCTTGTTGAATCTTCAGCCAAGGCAAATTTTGAATCGACGGCATGATTGGTCTCGTTTCCCATGCTCCACAACATAATACTTGGATGGTTACGATCGCGACGTATCATCTCTTTCATCTGCTGTTCCTGAACCTCCACAGAGAATTCCTGATTTTTTATACTTGGTGATTCTTCATCTATTGCAATACCGAGTTTATCTGCAAGCTCGTAAACAAGCTTGTCGTTGGGATAATATGAAGTCTTTACAAAGTTATAATTCAGATTTTCAGCCATATCTGTATAATCCATAACCGTAATCCATTTTGGAATGGCATCTCCCAGCCATGGGTACTCCTGTTGACGGTTTCCTCCGTGGATAACCATTTTTTTACCATTCACGTATAGGAAGTTTTCTTTAAAATCCCACCTGAACCAACGAAAACCGAGAGGACTTGAATAGATATCTGCTACTGTCTTTCCATCAAAAACCTGGGTATAAACCTTGTAGAGGTATGGATCATCATTTGACCATAAATGAGGGTTTTTAATGGGTTTGCCGGTCTGATCGAACTTATAAAGTTGGCCAGGATTTATAACAGCTTCCGCTTTTATAACCTGGATAATTTTATCCGTAGAATCGGCAATAGAAGTTTGTAAAATACAGGTTTTCTTTTGGAGATTATCATTTTTGACCCACGTCTGCACTCTGACGACACCCTCTTTTTCTGAAACCTGGGGTGTCGTTACAAATGTTCCTCCCTCATGGTTTGCCGAACCCTGCATAGGAATGAAAAGTTTATCTTTTAGGACAAGCGTGATATCTCTGTAGATACCGCCATATACATCAAAATTGGCTGCAGCCATTGGAGGTATCCTGAACTCATCTTTCTGGCGGTTATTTACTGCAACAGCAAGAACATTATCTTCCCCGGGAGTTACATATTCTGTAATATCAAAATCGAAAGAACCATAACCTCCTTTATGATCACCAAGATATTTACCGTTAAGCCAGACTTTGCAATATTTCTGAACGCCTTCAAACTCAATAAAAACCTTCCGGTCAGAATATTCCCTGTTAATAGAAAAGTGCTTACGGTACCAGCCCCATCCAATCCACCAGTAAGGGTTATCGGATTCTGAAGGATTCCTGATAAAAGGATGAAGTTCACCGGTGGTTTCATAAGTGCTCCAGGTATGCGGAATACTTACTGCCAGCCATTTGGAATCATCGAATCCAGGAGCTTCGTACCCTTTATTTGCACCTGTACCGGGGAAATAATTGAATGTCCATTGGGAATTAATTATCTTTTCAATCCTGTTACTTTTCTGATTTTCTACTGATTTCTTCTGGCCAAATGAAACAGAAAAGAAAAGTAATGTTGAAAAAAGAATGGTGATAATTTTCATATTCAGCGTGTTATGAAGATTATATTATTAAGTACAAGATAATAAATATTTAGAAGATTGAAAAATTGATTTTTGAAAATTTCTAAATATGAAATAAAATCAAGCAATCAACTGACATTCAATACTTAAGTAAATGCACAGATATCCCTTGTTTCTAATAAATAATAACCAGATTGAAGAAAAACAGCGTTTTTTCTTTGATATATTAAAAATATAGGTACATTTGTCCGTCAATTTATAATAAAACAGTGAGAATATCTTTAATACATATTATAGTCCTCATCCTCATTATTGCTCATAGCAAATGACCCGGGAATAATATGTGTTACTATAGACATACAGAAGCTTTCCGGGAAACCGGGAAGCTTTTTTTTTAAATGATCTTTAAAATGAAGAACCAACTCAGAAGCTCAAAGACGACAACCGGCAGGAATATGGCAGGGGCAAGAAGCCTGTGGCGTGCCAACGGGATGAAGGAAGAACAAATGGGCAAACCAATTATTGCTATTGTTAATTCATTTTCACAATTTGTACCCGGACATACTCACCTTCATGAGATTGGCCAGGTTGTTAAAAAGGAGATTGAGAAGAGAGGTCTTTTTGCTGCCGAATTCAATACTATAGCTATCGATGACGGAATTGCAATGGGTCATGCAGGAATGCTCTACTCTCTTCCTTCGAGAGAATTAATAGCTGATAGTGTTGAATATGTATGTAATGCACATCTTGCGGATGCAATGATCTGTATAACCAACTGCGACAAGATTACTCCGGGAATGTTGATGGCAGCCATGAGAATTAATATCCCGGCAGTTTTTGTTTCAGGAGGGCCCATGGAGGCCGGACGTTTTAATAACAAGTATCTTGATCTTGTAGATGCTATGGTTGCAGGCGCTGATGATTCAATCAGCGATAGCGATCTGTATGAGATTGAAAAATCTGCGTGTCCTACATGTGGTTCATGCTCCGGGATGTTCACTGCCAACTCAATGAATTGTCTGACGGAGGCATTGGGACTTTCACTTCCGGGGAACGGGACCATTGTAGCCACTCACAGGAACAGGCTACATCTCTTTGAAAAAGCCGCCGGATTAATTGTCGATCTGGCAAACAGGTATTACAATGATGGTGATGATTCGGTACTTCCCCGTTCAATTGCAAAAAAGCAAGCATTTATGAATTCTATGTCACTCGATATAGCTATGGGCGGTTCTACAAATACGGTCCTTCATCTTCTTGCAATAGCTCAGGAGGCAGGAGTTGATTTCACAATGAAAGATATTGATGAACTTTCACGTAAAATTCCCAATATTTGTAAGGTAGCCCCAAGCTCACAATATCATATACAGGATGTTAACCGCGCAGGAGGTATCTTGGGTATAATGGGTGAACTGGAACGCGGTAAGCTTATAGACACCTCAGTAAAACGGGTGGATTATCCTACTCTTCGTGAGGCTGTTTCAGACTGGGATATTAAGGGAACCAAAGCCCTACCTGCCGCTTTCAATATTTATAAAAGTGCCCCTTCAATGGAGAAAAACCTGAAGATGGGTTCTCATAACACTATGTATAAGGAACTTGACACTGACAGGGAAAAAGGATGCATCAGGTCGGTCGAATATCCCTACAATAAGGATGGGGGCCTGGCAGTACTTTTTGGAAATATTGCACGGAAAGGGTGCATAGTTAAAACTGCAGGCATTGATCCTTCGCTGTTTTCATTCACCGGGAATGCCATAATATTTGAATCGCAGGATGATGCTGCTGATGGGATTCTGAAAGAGACTGTTAAAGGTGGAGATGTAGTAATAATCAGGTACGAAGGTCCAAAGGGAGGACCGGGTATGCAGGAGATGCTCTACCCCACTTCATACCTGAAATCAAAGGGACTCGATAAAAAATGTGCACTCATAACCGACGGAAGGTTTTCCGGAGGCACTTCCGGTTTGTCTATCGGTCATGTATCACCTGAAGCAGCATCAGGGGGAGAACTTGCTCTGATCAGAACCGGTGATCGTATTGAAATAGATATCAGTGGAAGAAAAATAAATGTTCTTTTACCTGATGAAGAGCTAAAAATGCGAAAAGAAGAAGAAGAATCGAAAGGAGTCAGAGCTTATAAACCTGAAAAACGTGACCGTGTAATATCTTCAGCTTTGAAAGCTTATGCTGCCACTGTAAGTTCGGCAGATCTGGGGGCGATAAGAATAATATAGGCGACGGGCGACAGCCAAGACCGCAAGACCGAAAGACAATTAGACAACAAGACAATAATTATATGAAGACAGAACAGGAAAAAGAACAAGCAACATTAGAAGTCAATGGACAGGAACATATTACGGGTGCAGAGGCTCTTCTGCAATGCCTGATAGAAGAAGGAGTGGATACTATTTTTGGTTATCCGGGTGGAGCCATAATGCCTGTATATGACAAACTTATGGATTATGAGGATAAGCTTAGGCACATTCTGACACGCCACGAACAGGGAGCAGCACATGCCGCTCAGGCGTATGCCATGGTTACAGGCAGACCGGGAATTTGTTTTGCCACTTCAGGACCAGGTGCTACGAATCTTGTAACCGGCATTGCCAACGCATTTTTAGATTCAGTTCCTGTGGTTTTCATTACGGCCCAGGTGGTATCGGGTCTTATCGGCACAGATGCATTTCAGGAAACCGATATTATAGGAGTTTCAATGCCTGTTACAAAATGGAACTGCCAGGTAAAAAAATCACATGATATACCTGATACAATTGCAAAAGCTTTTTATATCGCTAAATCTGGTCGTCCTGGACCCGTTCTTATTGATATAACAAAAGATGCACAGCTTGAAAAACTTAATTTCAAGTATAAAAAATGTAACTACATAAGAAGTTATAATCCTCACATTCCATTGCATATCAAAGCAATAGAATCAGCTGCAATAATGATAAACCATGCTGAGAGACCATTAATTCTTGCCGGTCATGGAGTTCTGATTTCAGGAGCAGAAGATGAGCTGAAGGCATTTGCAGAAAAAACAGGAATACCTGTTGCATCTACGCTGCTTGGCCTTTCAGGGTTCCCGTCAGATCATCGTCTTTTCACCGGTATGCTAGGGATGCATGGCAACTACGGTCCGAATCTTCTCACAAATGAGGCAGACCTTATTATAGCGATAGGAATGCGTTTCGATGACCGTGTTACAGGAAATCTTAAGAAATATGCAAAAAAAGCGACCATAATTCATATTGAGATCGATGAGGCTGAGATAAATAAAAATGTCATAGTAGATGTCGAAATTAACAATGATGCGAAAGAGGTCCTTAATTATCTGATCCATCTTGTTAAAGAAAATTCTTTCGAAAAATGGGTAAGAGAATTCCGGATTTGTGATAAAACTGAATATGAGAAAGTCATAAAACCGGAAACGAAACCTGAAAAAGGTGAGTTAAGAATGGGTGAGGTAGTAAGCCGGTTATCTGAGATGACGAAAGGTGAAGCAATAATTGTTACCGATGTTGGACAAAATCAGATGTTTGCAGCCCGTTATTACAAATTTAGACATCCTAACAGCTTTGTCACCTCAGGTGGAATGGGAACAATGGGATTCGGACTTCCGGCAGTAATAGGCGCCAAAATAGGAAGACCAGATAAAACTGTCGTTACGTTCGTTGGAGATGGAGGATTCCAGATGACAATACAGGAGTTAGGAACTATTATGCAATATAATGTGCCTGTTAAAATAATTGTACTTAACAATAATTACCTGGGTATGGTACGCCAGTGGCAGGATATGTTTTTCGACAAGAGATATGCTTCAACGGAAATGGTTAATCCTGATTTTGTAATGGTTGCAAAAGCTTATAATATCCCGGGGAAAAATGTTTCGAAGAGAGAAGATCTCAACAGTTCGCTTGAAGAAATGCTGTCCGCAAAAGGGCCGTTTATTCTTGAAATTGCAATTGAGAAGGAAGGAAATGTCTTCCCAATGGTGGAACCCGGATCATCAGTTTCCGAAGTTAGGTTGACTTATTAATAATAATACTATGAAACAGGAATTTACAATATCGCTATTCACTGAGGACCATATCGGGATCCTTGGTCAGATAACTATTATTTTAACACGAAGGCAGATCAATATCGACAGTATCACCGCTTCGGAATCAGCAGTAAAGGGGGTACAGCTTCTTACAATCGTTGTAAAGACAACAAATGAAATGATCCAAAAGGTGGCAAGGCAAATGGAAAAACTGGTTGATGTTATGAAAGTTTTTGTACATACATCTGATCAGATTATATATCAGGAGATCGCTCTATTTAAGGTTACAACAAAAGGTTTAATGTCGGGAAATGTTATAGATCATATCGTACGTGCCCATCATGCCCGCATACTTGAGGTTTCTCCGGAATATATTGTGCTTGAAAAAACAGGGCATAAAACAGAAATAACTGAATTACTTACTCAGCTTGAACCCTATGGTGTGCTGCAATTTGTAAGATCAGGAAGGGTAGCTATAACCAAACAGGTTAAGGAGTTAAATGCATATCTGAAAGAGATGGATGAAGCCAACCGGTTTAAAACAGAACCGATATTTAATTAAAAACCAGTATTAATCACATATTTAATATTTAAGATCATGGCAAAAATTGATTTTGGCGGTGTCGTAGAAAATGTAGTTACAAGAGAAGAATTTTCACTTTCAAAAGCCCGCGAAGTACTTAAAAATGAACTTGTCGCTGTTATCGGTTATGGCGTTCAGGGACCTGCACAGGCAATGAATATGAAGGATAATGGTATAAATGTAATTATTGGACAGGCTCCTGAGTTCAAAGCTGATTGGGATAAAGCCGTTGCTGATGGTTTTGTACCCGGGAAAACATTGTTTCCTGTTGAGGAAGCTGTAAAAAAAGGTACAATAATTCAATACCTTGTATCGGATGCGGCTCAGCGTATTCTCTGGCCAAAACTAAAACCATGCCTTAAAAAAGGAGATGCACTCTATTTTTCACACGGGTTTTCAATTACATATAAGGAACATACAGGTGTCATCCCTCCTTCTTTTGTTGATGTTATCCTGGTTGCACCAAAAGGATCAGGAACGAGTGTGAGGCGTAATTTTCTGGCAGGTGCAGGCATTAACTCAAGCTATTCAGTTTTTCAGGATTTTACCGGGAAAGCCGAAGAACGTACAATTGCCTTAGGAATTGCTATTGGTTCAGGTTATCTCTTCCCGACAACTTTTGAACAGGAGGTTTACAGCGATCTGACCGGGGAGCGTGGGGTTTTAATGGGTGCTCTTGCAGGAATTATGGATGCACAGTACCAGGTACTCCGGGAAAATGGACATTCTCCGTCTGAAGCATTTAATGAGACTGTTGAGGAGCTGACTCAGAGCCTTATAAGATTGGTTGATGAAAAAGGGATGGACTGGATGTATGCCAACTGCAGTGCAACAGCACAACGTGGAGCACTCGACTGGCGTCCAAAATTCAAAGCAGCGACCCTACCTGTCTTCATCGACTTGTATAATAAGGTCAAATCTGGAGAAGAATGTGTCAGAGTTCTTGAATCAACCGGCGCTGTCAATTATAAACAAGTACTGGACGCCGAACTACATGAACTGGGTAATTCCGAGATGTGGAGAGCAGGTGCTGCAGTAAGAAAACTGAGACCCGTGAAATAAAAATCTTTTATAAATAACTTATAAATATGGACGATAAGGTCATTATTTTCGATACCACCCTCAGGGATGGAGAACAGGTGCCTGGCTGCCAGTTAAATACAATTGAAAAAATTGAAGTTGCCCAGGCTCTTGAAGCCCTCGGGGTCGATGTGATCGAAGCTGGTTTCCCCATTTCAAGTCCGGGAGATTTCAAATCGGTAGTCGAAATTTCAAAGGCTGTCTCAAACCCGGTGATCTGCGCACTTACCCGCGCAGTTAAAAAAGATATCGAAGTCGCTGCTGATGCTCTTCAATATGCAAAAAGGAAAAGGATACACACCGGTATCGGTGTGTCTGATTTCCATATTAAATATAAGATAAAGACAACTCCTGAAGAGATCCTGAAAAGAGCGGCAGATGCAGTTAAATATGCGAGAAAATTTGTTGATGACGTTGAGTTTTATGCTGAAGATGCAGGCAGAAGTGAAAATGAATACCTGGCCAAAGTTATCGAAGCTGTAATAAAAGCAGGTGCCACCGTTGTAAATATACCCGACACAACCGGTTACTGCCTTCCTGAAGAGTACGGTCAGAAAATAAAATATCTCAGGGAAAATGTTCCTAATATTGATAAAGCCACCATCTCAACACACTGCCATAATGATCTGGGCATGGCAACTGCAAATACAATGATGGGAATTATCAATGGAGCAAGACAGGTTGAAGTGACAATTAATGGTATCGGAGAGAGAGCCGGAAACACATCTCTCGAAGAGATTGCTATGATTATTAAAAGTCACCTTGACCTTAAATTAAGAACTGATATCAATACAAAACTGATCTTTAGCACGAGCCGGCTTGTTTCAACTCTTATGAGTATGCCTGTCCAGGCAAATAAAGCAATCGTTGGAAGAAACGCATTTGCTCATTCTTCGGGCATTCATCAGGACGGCGTTCTTAAGAACAGGGAAAACTATGAAATCATCGATCCGGTTGAAGTTGGGATCAGGGAGTCTTCAATAATCCTTACAGCACGAAGTGGCAGAGCCGCTCTAAATCACCATCTTGAATTACTGGGATTCAACTTTGGGAAAGAGGAGATTGATGATATTTACCATCGCTTCCTCGTGCTTGCCGACAAGAAAAAAGAGATCAATGATGAAGATATACGGATACTTGCAGGCGTTGTTTTCCAGGGGGA
>Ga0182027_10000773_pt1 | contig 54230 bp, 50 predicted proteins | sample 712E1DmetaG_FD_121300 | JGI IMG/M metagenome (GOLD analysis project Ga0182027, IMG submission 121300) | Permafrost microbial communities from Stordalen Mire, Sweden - 712E1D metaG (Illumina Assembly) | ecosystem: Environmental > Terrestrial > Soil > Wetlands > Permafrost | place: Sweden...
ATTGTGCTGTTAAAGAAAAAATTAGCAAACAAGGCTAAGGTCTTACGAAATAAAAAATGGTCTGAGGAAGATGCTAAAGGGATTGTGAATGGTGACATTATAGCTGTAAAACTCGGAGATATTTTGCCGGCAGATGCCAGGATTGTAAGCGGTGAGCTTTCGATTGATCAGTCAGCCCTTACCGGAGAATCAATGCCGGTTGAAACACACCTGTCCGATATTATATATTCCGGCTCTATAATAAGGCAGGGAGAAGCCACATGTATTGCTATCAATACCGGCTTAAATACTTTTTATGGTAAAACAGCAGAGCTGGTAAAAATTGCCAAACCTAAATCACACCAGGAAGCAATAATGATGGCTGTTATAAAATACCTTATTGGTCTCGGTATTGCCGTATCTGTTTTAGTTTCAGTATCTGGTTTACTGATGCATTTGAACATCTTAATGCTGTTGACTTTTGTAATCGTTGTTCTTTTAGGAGCTATTCCTGCTGCTCTTCCGGCAGTTCTCACTATAGTACAAACTATAGGAGCAAAGGAGCTTGCAAAAAAAGGGGCATTGGTAACCAGGCTTGACTCAATGGAAGATGCAGCCTCAATAGATATTATTTGCTTTGATAAGACTGGTACAATAACGCAAAATAAGTTATCGGTTGTGGATAGCATACCGTTTAATGGAAATACCAGAGAAGATGTTCTGAAAATTGCCTCACTCACATCCCATTCAGAAGGGATGGACCTGATTGATCTTGCGGTTATAGATTATGTTGTTAAATCGGGCGTAAGCTTGAATGAACTCAAACAGGTATCCTATACTCCGTTTGATCCGTCTACAAAGAGAACAGAGGCAATCATTGAAGCCGGCGGAAGGCGCTTCAGAGCTGTCAAAGGTGCTGCACAGGTGATCCTGTCATTGTGCCATGATACAGATAAAGGAACTTTAGATGAAGTTAACAAAACAATAAATGGTTTTTCAGCTAAAGGCTACAGAACGATAGCGGTTGCCAGGTCGGATAATGATGATTTAAATAATCTTAAACTAACAGGATTGTTACCCCTCGCTGATCCGCCAAGGCCGGATTCAAAAAGTATGATAGAACAGGCAAGAAAGCTGGGTATCAAACCGATGATGCTTACAGGTGACAGCCTTGACATAGCGATTGAAATTTCCAATCAGATTGGTATTGGTAATAAAATAATCCGGATGGCGGATATTAAAGATCTGAATGCAGATCAGCAGTTAAAGATTGTCGGTGGATGCGATGGGTTTGCAGAAATATATCCTGAGGACAAATACAAGATTGTAAAGCTGTTGCAATCCGGAGGCCACATTGTGGGAATGACCGGCGACGGGGTTAACGATGCGCCTGCCCTGAAACAAGCGGAGATGGGCATAGCCGTATCCAATTCAACAGATGTGGCAAAAGCAGCCGCAAGTGTTGTCTTAACCGAATCAGGTGTAGGTGTAATAATCGATGCAATAACAATAAGCCGGCAAATATATCAGCGAATGCTGACCTGGGTTCTCAATAAAGTCATTAAGGTCATTGAATTTTCCGTTTTTCTCACTGTTGCTTTTTTCTGGCTGCATAATATTTTACTTTCTCTGATCGGCATGTCTTTGCTGGTATTTGCAAATGATTTCGTAAGTATGACGCTTGCAACCGACAAGGTTAAGAGTACCAGTAACCCAAATAAATGGAATGTAAGGAATATTTTCATGGCATCTGTTATTCCGGCGATTTTCTATGTTGCTGAAGATGTCGTTATAATCTTTACAGGTATCAAGTATCTTCATTTACAATGGAATGAACTGACTTCCCTCGTAATGCTGACCTTCATAATCAACAGTCAATTCAGGGTATTAATCGTCAGGGAAAGAAAACATTTCTGGTCATCCCTTCCGGGCAAAGGATTGCTTTTATCAAGCACGACAGCGATATTAGGGATTGCTCTTATCAGTATCTTTGGAATCTTTGTTCCTTCGCTCAACCTGTTATTAGTGCTCGTTGTATTAGGGTTCTCGGCTCTCGTTACGTTCGGAATTGATTTCCCAAAATACTATCTGTTTAAAAAATTCGGATTATAAGGACTGAACAAATCAGATGAATTAATAAAGCAATACTATAATGGACCAACCCACAAAGGCATTTTGGAGCATCCCAGTAAATGAAATATTCCAGGAACTTGGGTCTGAAAAAGAAGGATTGACCACCGATGAAGCTCAAAAAAGGCTTAAAAGCTACGGGGCTAACAATCTGAAACCCCAAAAACGATCAGATGCATTCACCCTCCTCGTAGCCCAGTTCAAAAGTCCGATTATACTCATTCTCATTCTCGCAACAGGCCTGTCTTTATTCCTGCATAACATTGTCGATGCTTCAATCATTCTTACTATCGTCGTTGCAAGCGGACTTCTTGGGTTCTGGCAGGAGCACAGCGCTTCCAATGCTGTTGCAAAGCTACTTGCCATCGTGCAGATTAAAGCAGCAGTTCTTCGTGACAGGAAGCAACTGGAGATTCCTGTGGAAGACATTGTTCCTGGGGATATCGTTATACTGAATGCGGGGGATGTTGTTCCGGGTGACTGCCTTCTTCTTGAATCCAAGGATGTATTTGTTGATGAAGCCATGCTTACCGGCGAAACCTTCCCGGTTGAAAAAACTGTTTTGGTTTTACCATCCGGTACTGCCCTCGCCCAGCGGACCAATGCATTATGGATGGGGACCCATATAGTAAGCGGTAATGCAAAAGCAGCAGTTATTTTTACGGGGAAAGGTACAGAATTTGGAAAGATTTCAGAGAGGCTTAAACTCAAAGCACCGGAAACCGAATTTGAACATGGCATACGAAGATTCGGGTATTTTCTGGGAGAGGTCACTCTGGGATTGGTGGTGATTATATTTGCAATCAACGTCTTTTTACACAGGCCTGTCCTTGAATCCTTTTTGTTTTCTCTTGCTCTTGCAGTAGGCCTCACTCCGCAACTGTTACCAGCCATTATCAGTATCAACCTTGCACATGGAGCCAAAAAGATGGCTAAAAACAAGGTGATCGTAAAACGGCTTGCTTCTATTGAGAACTTTGGCAGTATGAATATAATTTGCTCTGATAAAACCGGGACACTCACCGAAGGAACTGTGCTGGTTGAATCTGCAAACGATGTAAATGGAGATGCAAGTGAAAAAGTCTATCTATATGCTTTTCTCAATGCTTTTTATGAAACCGGTTTTACAAACCCTATTGATGAAGCCATCATAAACCATCGCAAGCCTGACATCTCGGGATACATAAAACAGGATGAAATCCCCTATGATTTTATCCGGAAACGTTTAAGTATATCAGTTGCGCAGGGCGATACACATGTGATGGTAACCAAAGGCGCACTCACAAATATCCTCGACGTATGTTCATCTGCGGAAACCAAAGAGGGAAGCATAATTGACATCTCAACAATACAGGACCAGATACAAAAACACTTTGAATCTTTCAGTAACCAGGGCTTTCGCACACTGGGTGTTGCATATAAAAAAATGCCCTCAGGATCGCTAATTAATAAAAGTGATGAGAAAGATATGACGTTTTTAGGGTTTCTCACCCTTTTTGATCCGCCAAAGGCGAATATCCTTGAAACCATTAAAAGTCTGAAGAATCTTGGGGTTTCGCTTAAAATTATTACCGGCGACAATCATCTTGTTGCAACCAGCCTAAGTAAAAAAATGGGACTGCCCGATAACAAGATCATCACCGGGCCTGAATTACGTGAGATGAGTGATGCTGCGTTGCTGAGAAGTGTGGGGGCCGTAGATGTTTTTGCTGAAATAGAACCCAATCAGAAAGAACGAATCATCATTGCCATGCGAAAAGCAGGGAATGTTGTGGGTTACATGGGCGATGGGATCAATGACGCATCTGCGCTTCACGCAGCGGATGTCGGGATTTCGGTGGATACTGCCGCGGATGTCGCCAAGGATGCTGCTGATATCGTATTGCTCGACAAGGACCTTGGCGTGCTTATTGAGGGAGTAAGGGAAGGACGTATGACTTTTGCAAATACGCTGAAGTATGTGTTTATGGCCACAAGCGCTAATTTCGGGAATATGTTCAGCATGGCCGGAGTTTCCCTCTTTATTCCATTTCTTCCATTGCTGCCCAAGCAGATCCTGCTCACCAACCTGATGACGGATTTCCCGGAAATGACCATTGCCACCGACAGGGTTGATAATGAAATGATCGATTATCCCAGGCGCTGGGATATTAAAGCCATCCGGAAGTTTATGATAACATTCGGCCTTGTAAGCTCTGTGTTTGACTATCTGACCTTTGGCCTCCTTCTGCTCATTCTTCATGTCAGTGAAGCCCAGTTCAGGACCGGATGGTTCCTGGAGTCGGTTATTTCAGCATCAATTATTGTCCTTGTTATCAGAAGCAGGAAGCCGTTTTTCAGAAGCCGGCCGGGTAAATATCTGCTTATTGCAACGCTGTCGATATCTGTTATCACGTTAGTCTTTCCTTTCACACCCCTCGGAACGCTGTTCGGATTTACTCCGCTCAGCTTTACAACTTACCTTCTTATTCTGCTGATTGTAGTTGTTTACATTGTCGCTGCAGAAATTACTAAAAATATTTTTTACAGGAAGGTGAAGTTCTGAAATAAATGTGTGAATGATGTAACTTATTTATAAAGTTATGTAACATTTTCTTCCACCAGTGATAATACCTTTATTCCATAATTATCCATTGGAATTTAAAATAATATTCATATTAAAAATTTAAAGCTATGGCAAGATTATTATTGATCATCGGACTGATCCTTATTGTTCTTTGGTTGCTTGGGTTTTTTGCGTTTCATTTAACCAATCCGGTTATCCATGCGCTAATTATCATTGGTGTAATTCTGATCATCCTCGATCTTCTTAACAGCCGCCGGAATTGGTGGTGATTACTGAAATAGTATAACTCAGGGAAAATGAAAATTGTCATTAACAATAACAGGAAAATCTTTGCAGTTCAGGAAGAATTCAGCACTATGTTTCCGGGTCTGGAAATTGATTTCTATGCAAAATCCAATACTCATGGAGGGTCTCCATCAAAGAAGCTGGTCATGCATAGTAGCAAAACATTGCAGGAATGCAGGGTCATCAAAAAGGAAGGCACAATTGAAATCCATCCAACCATGAATATATCTGATCTGAAAGAACATTTCAGGGATGTTTATGGATTATCGGTTGAAATATTCCGTAAAGCTGAAAACGGTGCAGATGAGGACCTTGTAAACGAAAAACTTACTCTTGAAGAAGCAAACAAAAAGGATTAAACTTGTTTAAGCTGTTTTAGCTGCAAATAGAAATTTTTATTTCCCCGGTTTGTTGAATAGTTATATAAAGTCTGTAGTTGTCATCGTGGCACACCCCGATGATGAAACGTTATGGGCAGGTGGATCAATACTGAGCCATCCTTCATGGAAGTGTTTTATCGTTTGTCTCTCCAGGGGAAGTGACACCGAACGCGCGCCAAAATTCTATCAGGCATTAAACGTTCTTAAATCAGAAGGTATAATGGGCGACCTTGATGACGGACCTGATCAATTGCCTTTGGATGACAGAGAGGTTGATCGTGCCATTTTAGACTTGTTACCTTCGAAACAATACGACCTGATAATTTCCCATAATCCAACCGGCGAATACACAAAACACCTCCGGCATGAGGAAATAAGTAATGCTGTTATCAGGCTCTGGCATTCAAATGAAATATCCACCCGTGAACTTTGGACATTTGCTTATGAAGACGGAGGCAAGGAATATTTACCAAGACCTGTTAAAAACGCTTCTATTTACCGTAACCTTACGAAACGGATATGGTTGAGAAAATACAGTATCATTACTGAAACATACGGTTTTGAGCAGCATAGCTGGGAAGCAGAAACGACACCCCGGGCCGAATCTTTCTGGCAATTTTCAAATTCAAATAATGCTAAAAGATGGCTTGGTAATGGAGGAGTATCAGCATAACTGAACCCTGCTGCGGCGAAACTAACTCCAAGAACCTGTTGGAAATAAAATTTTATTTTTATGAAAGTATTGGTATTGTATGATTACCCACCTTCACCAGGAGGGCTTTCAACCCAGGGAGATCTTCTGTACAGGGGACTTCTTGAATTGGGTATTGACGCCCATGCTGTTCATTTCGAATCAGCGCAGGAGAAGGAATGGTACTATCGTTGGTTTGAGCCGGATGTAGTTATCGGGATAGGTTATTGGGGCCATACACCTCAACTCGTCCTTCACCCTTTGCGGTATGGCGTGCAGCCGGTACCGTGGCTGGTTGCCGACGGTTATATTGCAAACTACCAGGAGGTTTTGAATGCTCTTCCGCTGATACTGGTAACATCTAATTGGGTAAAAGAGATGTATATCCGTGATGGGATCAATGGAGAGAAAATTGACGTTTTACCTGTAGGCTGTGATACTGATGCTTTTTTCCCGTACAGTAAATACGATCAGAAAATTCTGGCAGTACGCGAGGCTCTGGGTGTTTCGCCTGATCAAATCATGATCCTCACTGTTGGCGGCGACGCTGCATCAAAAGGTGCGCAGGAGGTTATGCAGGCGCTTGCTATAATTGACACCAGGGCACCTGATTGGAAATATGTCTGCAAAGTATGGCCACAGCCCCGGACCAAGCTTCAAAACCTGGCTGATCTGGAAATGGCGACGCACCTGGGCATTGAAAAAAATATCACATTTGAGACCAATACTATTTCACGAAATTTCATGCCTTACCTGATCGGTGCATGCGATATATATGCTGCCCCGTCCCGCCTTGAAGGCTTTGGAATGCCTCAGGTTGAAGCAGGAGCATGCGAAAAGCCTGTGATAGGTATTAAGGCAATGGGAATGCTTGATACACTTATACATAACGAAACGGCATTCCTGGCTGATGTGGCACAGCGAATTGTTGTGGACCATGTTACGCTGGGTGATGAATCGGGTTTTGAAGATGAACACAGGATATTATTTAAAAAGCCCCGTACTGTTGATTACCGTGCAAATGTTCATGATATTGCCAGATACCTGATGGTCCTTATGACTGACGCAGCATTGCGGGAAAAAATGGGTAAATCAGCAAGGGAACACGTTGTGCAAAAATTTGACTATCGTATAGTGGCCAAACAATTCGTGCAGATAATGAACGATAAACTTGGGATCAGGTAATTTCAACAGGGCAGAATTGAAATTGAACAATTTTCAAATTCCGGTTGACAAATTTTCAAAGTGAAATCCATGGAACCAATAATCTGGCATGAAATAGAAGAGGCTAAAAAGGCAGCCATCGAAGTGCTGCTTCATAATGCCCATGGACCTTACCACGGTCTTCCAAGAACTGCCGGCTGGGGCTATCCTGAGCCATATACAAGGGATCTGATGCTTTCCATCCCGGGTATTGCTGTTTCTGGAAATCAGAAGCTACTGGATAGCACCCGCAGGGTGCTGGAAACACTTGCGGAAAATCAGACGGAGCATGGTCATATTCCATCGCTCGTACATGATAAAGAGGATCGTGGATCAAGCGATACGACTCCATTGTTTTTATTGGGCGCCGGCATTTTCAGAGAAGCTACAGGTGAGCATGATTTTCTTCAGGAATCCGTCAGGAAAGCATTGACATGGATGGAGTATCAGAGCCCTTCGGACCGGAACATGGTTGCGCAACAGCCGACAAGTGACTGGCGCGATGAACAATGGGTTACAGGATATGGTCTGTACGTAAACACCCTGGTATATTGTTATCTCCGTCTGCTGGGGAAGCATGAAAGGGCAGACAATATGCGCAAGGATATGGGCAGGTTTACAATAACAGGAGGGACGATGCATCATCATGTCCATGAAGGACTTGTAGTAAAACATAAACCCTATTATGCTTTCTGGTCATATAAAATCCATAGCAGCGAACGATTCGACCTGCTCGGAAACAGTCTTGCAATTCTCTCCGGCATAGCATCACATTCCCGGGCTGAAGAAATGATTTCCTGGATTGAAGAGGAGTGTGCAGGCATGAGAAACAGAGGTGAACTGGCAGTCGATCTGCCGCCCAATTTCTTTCCCTTTATGAAACCTGAAGATCCTGACTGGCATGAGAGATATTCAGAATTCAACAATCCGGGTGAATATCACAATGGAGGAATATGGCCTTTCATATGCGCAATTTATGTGGCTGCCCTGGTTGCCGCCAAAAGGTATACACTCGCCAGGGAAAAGCTTGTGGGCCTTACTCATATTATCAAAATTTCCAATACCGGAAACGTCGGTTTTGGCTTTAACGAGTGGTTGAAAGCTCAGAATGGAAAACCCATGGGGCAGGACTGGCAAACCTGGAGTGCAGCGCTTTACCTTTATGCTGTGAACTGTGTCGAAGAAAAAAGAACACCCTTTTTTGATGAGATCCGAAAATGTCCGGAGGATATGTGTGAATGATGTAACTATTGACAGAAGTTATGTAACACTGATGTATAAGAATGCCCATACCTTTGTTTAGGACAATATCACTACCTGTTAATCCGGTAAAAAATGAAAATATCATTTATTTTGATTTTATTATTTCTATGTGGAACATTTCTGTATGGGCAGGAAGTTCCGCGTCAGAATCCTAAAAAAGTAGCTCCCAATGATACCATTGTACCAGGCAAAGGAACAAGGGAAGATCAAATCAAAAAGATCAAAGAAGTTAAAGTCAAAAAACTTTCAGACTCAGCCGGCAATGAACCTTTAAAAAGCAAACTTGTTGATACTACGAAGCAAAATAAATACGGGGATTTGCTCCGTGACGATACAGCGTATAACAAACGATATCCCTTTTGGATCCCTACTGTTGAAGTCCTTGGGGCTCTTACTCTTACATGGACATATGACAGGTTCATTTTGAATGCTGATTATGCCCGTACAGGTTTCAATACATGGAAATACAATATTAAAACAGGATGGGAGTGGGATACTGACCGTTTCGGCGTAAATTTTATCGGGCATCCCTATGCAGGATCACTTTCTTTCAATGCCGGGCGTGCGAATGGATATAATTACTGGCAATCATTTGGCTTTGCTGTGGGAGGAGGCCTGATGTGGGAATATTTCGGGGAAAATACAAAACCTTCCTACAACGATATCATCAATACACCGGTTAACGGGGCATTTCTCGGGGAAATCCTGTATCGCCTGAGCTCAAATATTCTGGATGACCGCACAAGAGGAGCCGAAAGGGTCTTCCGTGAAATAGCAGCCGCAGTTGTGGATCCGATGAGAGGATTTAACCGGCTGGTGCAGGGAAAATCTTTCAGGAGAACCAATAAGGAAGTTTATGAAAAAGAGCCGCTTAATATTTCCTTATATGCAGGCTTGCGTGAAATTACGGATGATCCCTACAATATGTTCGGTCATGGAACTTACAGCGGGATCATCAATGCACAATTTGACTATGGAAACCCGTTTGAGCTCAGGAAGCGCAAGCCTTTTGATTTCTTCAAACTTCGCGTGGATTTGAATATCGGAGTAGGAAGAAAATACCTGGATAATATACTCGGTTACGGAATCTTATTTGGTACAAACAAGCAAGCCGGTAAGATGGCATTCCTTATCGGGGGATTTCAATATTATGATTACTGGGATAATTCAAAATTTGAGTTAGGCGCTATTGGCCTCGGAGGTGGAGTGATATCCAAACTGCCGCTGAGCAAAACGAGCAATCTTTATACAAGTATACATGTGGCTTTCGTACCTTTTGCGGGAAACAGTACGAGGTTTGGGCCTGATACTTCGCAGTTCCGTGATTATAATTTTGGAGGAGGATTGGAAGCTAAGTTTGAAAGCACGTTGAATCTTGGCAAGTATGCGACTGCTACACTGAGATACTATTTTTACCTGGTTCACACTTATGTTGGAGCCCCCGGTAATAATTTCATCCAGATAGTAAAACCAAGAGTTACTGTTCGTCTTTACAAATACCTGAGCGTGGGATGTGAATATTCCCTGTATTATAATGACCGGTACGTCAGCGGCTTGCCTGCCATTCATACAATTCAAACGGATCAGAAAATATTTCTGCTGATCTACCTGGAGGACAGGCAGAGAAGAGGGTATTATAACTGAATCATCAGTCAAGGGAATAAACCAGGGTAATCCCCGTCCCGCCTGAGCTGACCGGCAGGACCTTTAATTTCTTGATGTGGTTGTTCATGATGGTCCTGCCAATGGCAAATCCCAATGCCGAACCCACAAAAACATCCGAAAACCAGTGGTCATTCTGATATACCCGTGAAGCGGCTGTGAGCCCCGCGAATGTATAACAAAGGATGGGAACCCAGATGGTATTACTGTATGCAGTTGCGATCACTGTCATTATTGCGAAAATATTCGTGGAATGCCCTGACGGGAATGAACTGTTAATGGTCATGTGAAACGGGCCCTCCCATATAAAAGGATCTGGAGGGGTATCCTGGTAAGGCCGGTGACGCTGCGTGAGTTGTTTTAATAAATTGTCGGCAATGAAACCAAATACAAAGGCTTCAGCTCCTTTTAACGCAGTGTACCGTGCTTTATCATTTTTAATTATTGCGCCAATTCCATAAAGTAGTCCCAGCCCCGGGATTGTATAGAGGCCGCTGCCCAAACGTTCCAAGCCGTATTTTGAGGCATTATTCATGAACGGGTTTTGGTTCGCCTGAACTACTCTCTGAATGTTTGCATCCTGCGTCATTAACAAGCCGGTCACAACAACAACGCCGGAGAAGGCTATCCATTGATATTTATTCCAGCGAACCGGGAAGATGACAATGTCCTTCGCATCGGTGAGCCATGATTTAAAATAACCCTTGTCAGGTATGATGCCGGGAGTTCTTTCATCCTTCGGTATGGAATCAAGGGGCTTAGGCGGTTTTGTATTATCCTGGGCGAATGCATTGAATTGAATTATCAGTAAAAGCCCTATTAAAAACAATGCACGGATTTTAATTTCAGACAACATTTCGCTACTCTCCTGTTCCTTTGAATTCTTCCTTGTTGTTAAAAAATGAACCACTTCGCTGCAAAACGACGAGAGAAATAGCATAAAACGTTTCAACCCCGTCAGGACCTTTGTTCATTTTGGATTCTACTATATAATTTTAAGCAAAAATACGTAATGCAAAAATGGTTATCCGGCAATACTAATGATTTACACCCAATCCAATAATCGGTTATCATTGGATTGGGTGCTTTTCCTCGTTTATTTTTTCCAGGACATAATCAACTACTTATCCATTTGTTAAAGAATGGAATATTGTATTTGCTATAAAAATTCAATTCAGTCCTATATTAAAACTACTTGGTTAAATATTGCTTGCCATTAAGAGTAATGGTTTTGCAATGAATTATATTATAACTATCCAGCGCAACTTCACCATCGTGCAAGACTTGTTTTGAACCGCTGTAAGAAATGGTTGCACCTGCTACTGCCAACATGTTCAATTGTTTTGCAACATTGGGAGGAATGCGGAGAATGGTTTTATTGTCAAGTATATAACCCTTAACATTACCCTGTTTATCCTTTTGCAGTTCGCTGATTTTACCACTGCCGTTTAAGAATTCTTCCTTTGGGGGCGTGGTTGGCTTGACAGGGGGTGTTTCATTTATTGTTGTTCCATTGGCTGTAATACTTACTAGCTTTATGGCCTTTTCTCCCTGTGGAGTAGTTTGTTCAATGCCATTTACGGATATTGTATTGCCTGTTTTTATAGCTGCTGTAAGTTCACTTCCCATATGTGTTGGAAAATTTACAAGGAATTTTGTGTTGGTGGTTTGTAAGTAAAACCCATTATAAACATAGTCATCATTATTCACCCAGGCAGTTACTTGCCCGGAGAAAGCAGTTACCTGTTGCAATGGTTTTTCCTTTTCTTTTGGAGCGTTTGTTTTCTTTTGTGCGTTACCGGTAAAAGCAATAGCCATAAGCAAAACTATTGCTGATGTTAACATAATTTTAAATTTCATGGTATTTTAAATTACATTGTGAAAGGATTTTCACAACAGATAAAGGTAATCACTTTGGTTTGCCTAAGTGTTACACAAATGTTAAAAGAAATTACATCATTCACACATTTTATAATTCCGGGATTTACTGTTTGATGATCGACTGACAACTTGGTTTTTAAATCTGCTTCTGTTGTTTTGGTTCTTTTTGATCGTTGATTGTTTTTTCGAGGCTTTATAATTTTTCAATGCCTGCCAGGTTCATTCGGCTAAATAGCCGCCATCAATTTCCAGTTTAGTCCCTGTAATAAATGAACTGTCATCACAAGCCAGGAAAATAAAACCGTTTGCAACTTCTTCCGATCTACCAAGACGTTTCATCGGGTGCAGTTCAATAATATGTTGTTTCACGTCTGCATGTCCGCTGATGCCGGCTTTCGCAATCAAAGGTGTGTCAATAAATCCCGGACAAATTGCATTGATTCTTATTCCGTCGGTGGCGTATTCCAGAGCTGCAGTTTGTGTAAGTCCCAATATGCCATGTTTTGCTGCGACATAGTGTGCTGAGGTGGCAAAGCCCACTTTTCCCAAAATAGAAGACATGTTTACAATGACGCCTTTTTTCCGTTTCATCATTTGAGTAAGTTCATGCTTCATACAGTTGAAAACACCGTTCAGGTTAACGCCAATTACTTTGAGCCATGCCTGCTCAGGCATATCACCAACTTTATTGGGCTCGCCTCCGATGCCTGCATTGTTAAGTGCGACATCAAGCACCCCGAATGTGCTGACTACGTTTTCAACAGCTGCCTGCACCTGCGCATATACTGACACATCACATTCAATAAAAATGGCTTTGGGATTTTCATTTTTTATTTCTTCCATTGATTTATCAGAATCAGGAGACCGGATATCGGCTATGGCCAGGTTGGCCCCCTGTTTTGCTGATGCAATTGCACAAGCCTTGCCTATTCCTGACAAACCTCCGGTGATAAACACTATTTTGTTTTCCAGTTTTTTCATTTGTTTTTTGAGCAATATGAAATTGATGCGTTTGGCTTTATATAAGACTTTGTTAACAGCAATCTCTTCTTCACTTATTTCCGGCAACTACTTATAACAATTTATGTGGGTTATTATCCTCTTCCTTATTCTGGGACGGATTTTCTTTTGGCGGTTGAGGCTGCTGCTTGGCCGGCTGAGGGTTGTGCTGCGGCTGCTTGGCCGGCTGGGGATTATGCTGTTGTGGGGTTGATTGCTTGGCCGGTTGGGGATTATGTTGTGGTTGCTGTTGCGGTTGCTTGGCCGGTTCAGCGTTATGCTGCGGCTGTTGTTTTGCAGGCTGCTGCTTCACCGGTTCAGCCTTATGTTGGGGTGGAGTTGACTGCGGCTTACCCGGTTCAGCCTTATGCTGCGGGGGTGTAGGCTGCTTGGCCGGTGCAGGGTTTTGTTTTGGTTGCTGTTGAGGCTGCTTGGCTGGTGCAGGGTTTTGTTTTGGTTGCTGTTGAGGCTGCTTGGCTGGTGCAGGGCCATGTTGCGGTGATGTTGTCTGCTCCTTTACCGGCTTCAGATTGTTCAAATTCTCCACTTTGGAAGGGGCAGGTTTCTTTCCGCCGGAAATATTTTTCTGCACTTGTGGTCTGTATATCTGAAGCTGATTGTTACTCAGGTTCTGGCCGGGCTTGCTGATTTCTTTGACGGTAACAGGGGTAAATGTTTTTCCTGCACGTTTTTCCACTTCATTTCTTTCGGGACCTGCATTGTATGTTACGTTGCGTGATTTATCCATACGGGTATTATTTATCACTGTGGTATTTTTGATAATCGTAACATTATTGGAGGACTGAACATAGTAATTATTGATATCCCTTCTTCCAAAATCCCTGTTTCGCACAAAAGTCCACTGATTGTAAGGTACATTATAACCACTGCTATAAGCGACGTTGATGTTGACACCCGGCCCTATCGGGGCCCATCCGTAATAATCTGCGGATCTTCTCCAGGTGACCCACCCCGGGCCCCATTCATTATCAGGAACCCACATGAATCCGTGATGAGGATCGTTGTACCAGCGGCCATAATGAAACGGCGCCCATCCCCATGAATAATTTGAAACCCATGTCCATCCCTCATCGGTAAGGACCCAGTAACCGTTAGTGGAATAAGGAGTAAAACCGGGACCTACATTTGGCATCCATACATAACCGTAATCCGGGCTGTTAACCCAGGTTCCATAGGGGCTCAATTCATTGTAGAAAACCTGAAAGCTGACAGCCCCCCCCTGTGCAGATGCATTCTGTGGTGTTATCCATATACTTATGCATAGCATGAGCAATACGGAAATAAGAAAAACTTTAGTTTTCATACAATGGGTTTTAATGTGATGGAATTATCACTGTGCAAAGATGAGTACGATGGGGGTAATAAGTGTTACACAACTATTTAATTAAGTTACATCATTCACACATTTAATGTTACCGATTATTCAGGTTTTGTCAAAGCTGCTTTATTCTTTCAATCTATCTTTCAGTTTGTCCTGATCGCTTTCCGGAGCGGCTGTTGGTGCCCGTATTTCATGTGTTCATTGGATCGGGTGCATATTCTTCTCTGATTTTCCCGTGACTAAAGCGGTCTGCTGAATCCTAAGTTTATTCATAAAAACCGAAATCCCGTCCCAAGAAAAAGCCGGAACGGGATTAAGTATGTCAGGCAGTATTTGGGTGCACCTGCCCTATGTGCGAAACATTAAACAATCAATATGATGAATTAATCCAAGAAAAATCTGTCTGTTGATAATATCACCTGATCCCCCGGGACTTCAAGACTCCCGTCATTTTCAGCTGTAATAAATATTTTAATTGGTTTATCCGGAGATATTAAATTTTAAATGATTTTTCTTGTATCAGAATTTTTACGTTACAAAGATGCGTCAATTGGTTACTGAAAGCGTTACACAATTAGAAAGAAAAGTTACATCATTCACACATTTTACATTATGGTGAACGGCATTTGTCTATTTGTTTGCAGGTAAAATCCGCTGACTGTCAAGTTTCCAACAGAGACTGATGCCCACTTCGTCAGGTGAAGTAGACATTCCCACGGAGAGATATTTCCTGCATGGTATCTTATGCAAAGCCGGAACAACAATGCCGATGATTGCACCAAGACCAAAACCGACAGCCACATCAGACGGGAAATGATCCAATGACCTGATCCTTGCATATCCGATTGCCAAAGGGGGGATCGAGGCAGCAAGGTACAACAGATACTTCAGCCCTCCGATTTCCGGATGATAATCGCAATATACCTTGGTCATGAAAAAAGTGCTGTAGGCGCAGGAAGCCACATGGCCACTGTAAAATGAATTGCGGTTGTTGCTGCTCTTTTGAGCATCGGCACCTAATTCGGGATAATAAACCGCCGGACGGTAACGGTTCTGAAAGTATGGTCCCAGAGGACTGTAATTGTAAACTGTAAATGTAACCGTATGCCCTTCCACATACATAAACAGCAGGTGCAACCAATCCTGGCGGATTTTTTTATCAATCATAAGCAGGCTGGGGAAAAGAAAAACGCAAATCTCCCCATCATCGGAAATATTTTTCCACAAGGTTCTGTCCGATGTTGGTTGCTTTAATGCCCACTTGTCGACCGTGTTGATTAAATTTTTCTGCTGATCAGTATTTGCAAAAACCAATTCTTCATCAGAAAGTGGCGCCTTGTTTTTTAAGCGGGGTATGGCAAATAAATCTCCGACCATACCTACAGTAATTATAGCCCCTTCTACAAAGTAGTTGATACGATAGACCTTTATTTTTGCAGGCTTTGCAATAGAGTCCTTTACTTTTCCAAGTGTGTCGGCTTTGCCGCAAAAAGCATTACTGCAAATAATAATGTATGTCAAAAAACAAATTAATCTCATTTGCAGAATGATTATTTTTTATCAACCTGGAGCGATTGTGCCCAATCACAGATTGTTTTCAAATCCTTTTCATTCGGGACATCATCAGGATGATTTTTACAAAAAATCTTTGGGGGCATCTTATCTTTCGTTACCATCTTGCACATATCTTTTGCTTTGCCTGCTTGTTTTTCAGGTGAATATTTATCCCAGTTCGATAAATCTAAATGCATAAGAGCCATCGGACTCCCTGGTTCGGCATGACAGTGCATACAGGATTTGTCAGCAATTTTCATTACATCTTCAGGTATTTTGCTCCCTCCCCCTTTGAGGGCTGATTGAGCGGTTAACGGGTTAACGAACAATATTGCCGTGAAAATAAAACTCGCCACAGTTAAGACGATACTTAATAGTTTTTTCATAAGCGAAATATTTAAATGTACATAACTATTCGTAGCATGCCAAAGGTCTGTATCCTTAGTGTCTTAAATGTTATACAATTCCGGAAATAAGTTACATGATTCACACATATCACGATTTTTTGGCGGTGGAGTTTTATCAAATGTGTGAATCATGTAACTTATTATAAAAGTTCTGTAACATTTTCGGTATGAAACCCCTATACTTTTACACTCCAAAGACTTGTTATCGATATGAAAAAGCCTAATCCTGTATTAAAAGTCAAAGGTTTTGCCACAAAACATTCGATCAGCCTTAGCGAAAAAACATTGACAAAAACAAAAGCGGCAGGCAATTTTTTTACAAATCTTACTGATGTCACATTATTTATTGGACGGATCATCCACGAAACTTTTTCACCCGATTTTGAATTTAAGGAATTTCTTCGTCAATGTTTTCAAATCGGATACAAGTCCTTGCCCCTGATATCGATTACCGGAACCATTATGGGCCTGGTGCTTACTATTCAATCGCGGCCTGTGCTTGTCAATTTCGGAGCAGTAACCTTGCTTCCCGGAATGGTGGCAATATCTCTGATCAGGGAGATGGGTCCTGTAATAACGGCCCTGATATGTGCCGGAAAAATCGGTTCGGGAATGGGTGCAGAATTAGGTTCAATGAAAGTGACCGAGCAAATTGATGCCATGGAAGTGTCCTCCACCAACCCTATGAGATTTCTGGTCGTCACAAGAGTACTGGCAGCAACCCTTATGATCCCATTATTAATACTCTATGCCGATGCCTTCGGAATTTTAGGAAGTTGGGCAGGGGCAAATATCAAAGGCGACGTATCATTTATTTTATTTTTCTCACAGGCATTCAGCCATGTTCATTTTATGGATTTTATTCCAGCATTTATAAAATCATTCTTTTTCGGAGCAATGATTGGAATAGTTGGATGCTATAAAGGATACAATGCCGGGCGCGGAACAGAAAGTGTAGGAGTCGCTGCAAATTCGGCAGTTGTTCTGGCATCACTCCTGGTGATCATAGGAGATATGATCGCAGTACAAATTACCGATATGCTGATATTATGAACACTCTTCATACAGGCACTACAGATAATGCCCTATTTAAAACGCCAGGCGACCGGCCGGTTATTGAAATTATAAATCTAAAAAAATCATTTGTGGAACAGGAAGTCCTTACAAATGTTTCCTTAAAGCTTTTTAATGGCGAAAACCTTGTGGTGGTTGGTAAATCCGGGATCGGCAAATCCGTTTTGATAAAATGCATTGTTGGTTTATTAATTCCGGATGGGGGAACAATACTTGTTTTTGATAATGACGTGACGGCATTGAGCAGAAAGGAACTGGGCGAATTAAGGCAGAAAATAGGTTTTTTATTTCAAAGCGGCGCATTGTATGACTCGATGACGGTGAAACAAAACATGGAATTTCCATTGCGAAGAATAAAAAAGAATCTTACTGAAAAAGACATTGAGGAAAAAGTAAATGAGGTTTTAGAGAATGTAGGGCTGGCCGATGCTTTGAATAAAATGCCCTCTCAACTTTCGGGAGGCATGAGGAAAAGAATAAGCCTGGCACGCACCATTGTCGTTGACCCGATGATCATGCTTTATGATGAACCCACAACAGGACTTGATCCTGTGACTTCCGATGAAATAAGTACATTGATAATCGATCTTCAGAAAAAATATAAGACTTCTTCCCTTATAATAACGCATGATATTAAATGTGCCCGAAAAATTGCAGACCGGATTATCATGTTAAGTGAGGGGGCAGTTTATAAAGAAGGGAAACCAGAAGACTTTGACAACTCCGGTGATCCTTTGATCGAATCGTTCTTTACCCAGAGCTGATAATTGAATCCGATATGATTAAAAGGGTTCCATGGATCAGAATATTTAACAAAACATGAAATGGACACGCACACACAAAAATTCAAAGTACGTTTAGGACTCTTTATTGCCGTGGGATTGGCAATCTTTGTATTTGCCATATTCATTATCGGGAAGCAAAAAAATTTATTTAACCCGGTCTTTAAACTTACTTCAACTTTTTATAATGTAAGCGGATTGCAGGTTGGAAATAATATCCGCTTTTCCGGGATTACCGTTGGCACAGTCGACAGGATCAGAATCATTAACGATTCAACCGTCAGAGTAGACATGCTTGTCAGAAAAGAGGTTAAGCAGTTTATTAAATCAGACTGCGAGGTGGCCATAGGTTCCTCTGGCTTAATCGGCGACAAGCTTTTAATTATAACGCAGGGCAGCACCAATGCACCTGAAGTTAAAGACGGGCAGCAACTTGCATCATCTGAGCCTGTTGAAATGGATGCTATTATGGCAAATTTGCAGGTCACTTCGGAACAACTGGCCGAAATTATGTTCAATATTAACAATGGGAATGGAACACTTGGCCGGTTGATCAAGGATTCGACCATTGCTAACGACTTCAGCCAGACCATGGTAAATATTAAAACCAGCAGCAAGGGATTCAGTGAAAATATGGATGCAGCCAAACATAATTTCCTTTTGAAAGGTTATTTCAACAAGAAAAAAGCAAGTGAAGAACAGAAGAAGAAAGACGCTGAAGACCTAAAAGAAGCAGAAAGCAAGAAACAGGACAAAGAAGATAAGAAAGAGGCGAAACAAAAGGCGAAAGATGAGAAGAAATAAGTCGCAACTCACTTAACTACTCTGCTCAAATGTGTGAATCATGTAACTTTTTTACAAAGTTGTGTAACATTTTTTATTCAATTGGTTTTCATCTTTGTATGGATACCATTAATAATACAAGTAAAATGAAAAAGACATTCCAATTCTTTGCATCCCTGTTGCTAATCCTTAGCCTGACAGTCGCTTCATGCGTGTCAACTAAAAAATTTAAGGCTTCGGAAGCCAATGTCGACAAGCTTCAAAAAGACAATGCCAAGTCACTTGGCCTGCTGAATGATTGCAACACCCAGGTTAAAAAACTTTCCGACGAAAAATCAATCCTTCAGAATGAAAATTCCCTGGTCCAGGATGATTTGAAGACGCTGACCACCAAATCAAAAATGACTATTGCCGACCAGGCGAAGAGGTTAAAATCCCTTCAGGATATGATTCAATCAGAAAAGGATATAATGGCAAATCTTCAGAATTCAATTGCCCAGGCGCTGATGAACTATAAAACTGACGAGCTGTCGGTATACATTAAGGACGGGAACGTTTATGTTTCGCTTGAGGAAAAACTGCTGTTCAAATCGGGAAGCGATGTCGTCAACCCCCAGGGAAAAGAAGCACTCAAATCTCTTGCCAAGGTGCTTAATGACACCAAAGATATAACTGTAATGATTCAAGGTTATACAGATGATGTTCCGATCAAAACAAAACAATTTGCAGATAACTGGGATCTCAGCACAGCAAGGGCTACGTCTGTTGTACGTATCCTGATAACTGATTTTGGCTTTGATGGAAATCGTGTCACGGCAGCAGGCAGAGGAAAATTTCATCCTGTAAAATCAAATGAAACAGCCGAAGGACGTGCCGCCAATCGCAGAACCGAGGTTATCTTGTCCCCGGATCTGAATGAACTTTATAAGCTGTTATATCAATAAGAAAAGGATGAATGCATTATTAATATATCCTCACTATCCTGATTCCTTCTGGAGTTTCAAATATGCCCTGCGCTTTATTTCAAAGAAAGCCGGAGTGCCTCCCCTTGGTTTAATTACCGTATCGGCAATGCTTCCTGAAACATGGCAGAAAAAACTGGTGGATCTGAATGTCTCGGCACTTCAGGCAAGTGACATCCTATGGGCCGACTATGTTTTTATCAGCGCCATGTATATCCAAAAGGAATCGGTAAGCCAGGTCATTGAGGAATGCCTGAAGCATAAAGTTAAAATTATTGCAGGCGGCCCTCTGTTTACACAGGAGTACAATAACTACCCCCAGGTTGACCATCTGATACTGAATGAAGCCGAAATTACGTTGCCGTTGTTCCTGAAAGACCTGAATTCCGGGCTGCCTCCGCAGAGAATATATAAAACCGATGAATTTGCTGATATTACATTAAGCCCTGTCCCTGATTATCATTTATTGTCAAGAAAGGAATATGCCTCCATGGTGATCCAGGTTTCGCGGGGATGCCCTTTTTCATGCGATTTTTGTGAAATCACTTCATTGCTCGGACACAAAGTTAGGATGAAAGATACCGGCCAGATCATTAAAGAACTTGAAATGCTTTATGATCTGAACTGGCGCGGGACCATATCCATTGTCGACGATAATTTCATCGGCAATAAAAATGAAATTAAAACCCGGCTGCTTCCGGCAATGAGGGATTGGATGCAAAGCCATAAATACCCTTTTTCATTCACCATCCAATCATCAATCAACCTTGCTGATGATGCAGAACTGATGTCACTGATGGTGAAAACAGGTTTTGAATCGGCTTTTATCGGGATCGAAACTCCCGAAGAAGAATCTCTTGAAGATTGTAATAAAAGTCAGAATAGAAACAGAGATCTGCTCAGGAGCGTAAAAAAAATACAACATGCCGGATTGCAGGTTTCAGGTGGGTTCATTGTCGGCTTCGATACTGATACGCCCGCTATCTTTCAAAAACAAATTGATTTTATCCAGCAAAGCGGTATCGTTTCCGCCATGGTAGGGCTCCTTAATGCGCCTAAAAACACCAATCTTTACAAACGGCTGGAGGCGGAAAACAGGCTGACCGTCGAAGCTACCGGAAACAATACGGATTACTCTATGAATTTTGTTCCCCGCATGAATTCTCATGACCTTATCAAAGGTTATAAAAACATCATTCATGATATCTATACTACAAAACCGTATTATAAACGAATACGCAGGCTGCTTTTGAATTATAAACCAGGTTATTATAAGCCCACTACAATCAATTTCGTTTCATTGAAAGCTTTCTTGAAGTCAATTCTTATAATTGGCCTCATCAACAAGGGCAGAAGAGACTACTGGAGATTCATGCTATGGACTCTATTCGTGCGACCTAGCCTGGTTGTCGATGCGATAACATTTTCCATATACGGCTATCATTTCAGAAAGGTATTCGGATTATCAGGGAAGTCCTATAATTGAAAAAATATAGCTGCGTATATCTTTGATCAGCTTTTCGTTATTCCCTTTTTCATTTATCCCGGCCCGCCCTTTTGCCTTATTAATTTTCCCGGTGATATAAAATTTTATATCTTTGACCCCTCTAACGAATTGGTCAAATAGTAAGTTCTGAATTATGGTCGCCATTGTCTGCCACTCCGGAAACGCAGATAAACTTGAAGTTATCCTTGCCGCAGCGCGGAAAAGGCTCGGCCGTTATGGTTTTGAGAAGACCACTATGTCGGAAATAGCAGCTGACCTGAATTTATCGAAAGCTTCCCTGTATTATTATTTCCCCGACAAGGAAAGCTTATGGTCTGCAGTCCTTGCCAGGGAGCAGGAAGAGTTTTTCAGCCTGGTAAAAAGCCGGATGCAAGTGATAAAGGACCCTGAGAAAATGATCAGAGAGTATGTCATCCTCAGACACCAGTATTTCACCACTTTTCTCAACCTTGCAAAGTTCAGGTTTTCATCATTTTACCAGATCCGTCCCCATTTCAGGGAGATGATCGATAACCTGCGAAACAGGGAGGCGGAACAATTCACGGAGATTTTGCGGAAGGGGAAGAAGTCGGGTGTCTTCAGTATCAGAAATGCGGAAGAAACCGCCTTGTTGTTCCTGGAAATCATCCACGGGTTAAGGATGATCGTGATCAACAACCGCCCGATGATGGACCTGACACAGGAAGATTACGACCTGATGTTCAAAAAGCACCGGGGATTCCTTGAATTGTTCATCCGAAGCATAAAAAAGTAAACCCAAACATACAATTAAATTGATAACAAGATGGCGCAAGAAAGAAGCAAAGGTTCTTTGAAGCTCAGGAAATTAAGGGCCTATATCTTATTGGGGATGGTAATTATCGCAGTATTCGGAGTAGGCTGGTACTATTACTGGCAGTATACCAAATACTATTCCACCGACGATGCATATCTTGATTCCGACAGGGTATCAGTCAGTTCGAAGATCCTGGGCAGGATCCTCAGGATACAGTCGCAGGAAGGCGATACGGTTCATGCGGGGCAGCTGCTGGTGGAGCTTGACAGCAGTGATCTTGTGGCGCAGCGCATTCAGGCTGTAGCCATGCGTGACCAAGCCATTGCATCGGTCACACAGGCCACAGCCAAATACGAGCTGGACCAGAAAAATATCAGGGTTCAGGAAATCAATGTTGAAAAAGCAAAGGAGGACCTTGACCGGGCTACCGTCCAGTATGATGGAAAAGTTATTACCAAGGAGCAGTTCGATCACACCGGCAAGGCATATGAGGCTGCGGCTGCCCAGCTTGATGCTTCACGGGCCCAGCTGGCAGTCGGTAAATCGCAGATAGAGAGCGCTTCGCTGACAATTAAAACCGCCACAGCACAGATCGGGACCATAGAGACCTCGCTGCTGAATACAAGGATCTTCTCCCCTGCCGGCGGACGCGTTGCCAAGCGCTGGCTTTTGCCGGGAGATGTGGTTCAGCCAGGTCAGTCGGTATACACAATAACGAAAGACTCCCTGCTATGGGTCACCGCATATTATGAAGAAACAAAAGTCGGCGGGATCCATGACAAGCAAAAGGCTGAATATACCATTGATGCATTCCCGGGAGTGACATTCTTCGGTAAAGTATTTAATATTGGTACGAACACAGCCGCGCAGTTTTCGCTTATTCCCCCCAATAATGCTTCGGGCAATTTCACAAAAGTAACCCAGCGCATTCCCATCAAGATCTCCATTGATCAGTGCGACAGTAAGGACAGCACCGTAAAACAGCGCCTGGTTTCCGGCATGTCGGTAGTGGTTAAGCTCTATAAGTGAGTATGCTGAATATAAAGCCTTTACACGGGTTTAAGGAATTCATACGGTCGCAGAACGCAACATTTGACCAGCAAAGTCCCTCTTATAAATGGTGGCTTCTGGCAAATGTGATGATCGGAACCTTTATGGCTGTGCTTGACGCCACGATCGTGAACGTTGGGCTGCCCAAGATCATGGCATCATTCGGCGTCGGTATCGACAAGATTGAGTGGGTCCTTACTGCCTATATGCTGGCCCTGGCAGTGATGTTGCCAACCTCAGGCTGGATGGCTGACCGTTTCGGGTACAAGCGTGTATATTTTCTAGGGCTTTTCCTTTTCACTTTCGGATCCTTTCTCTGCGGATATTCTTCATCAGAAAATATGCTGATCTTTTCACGCGTCATCCAGGGATTGGGGGCCGGGGCCCTAATGCCCGTCGGGATGGCGATCATAACCAGGGAATTTCCCCCGGAGAAGCGAACTCTTGCACTTGGTTTCTGGTCTATCGCATCCGCGGCCTCGGTCTCTTTCGGCCCCCTTATCGGAGGGTACCTTGTTGACAACTTCAGCTGGCCGCTTATTTTTGATGTGAATGTCCCTGTGGGCATTGCAGGCATGCTTGCCACAGCGATCATCCAGAAAGAATTCCGGAATCCCCGGATCAGGAAATTCGATCCCGTGGGGTTCTTTTCAGTAAGCATTTTCCTGCCGGTATTTTTATACGCGCTGACCGAAGGCAATGCCGCAACCAATTCTGCAGGGTGGAACTCTCCTGTAGTACTGGCCTGTTTCGGCATATCTGCCATTGCGCTTGCCGTTTTCCTGGTTACCGAGCTGACAATTGATGAGCCGCTGATCGAACTCAGCCTCTTCAGGGATTTTAACTTTGCCGTCTGTAACATCGTTATCCTGATCTTCGGTATCGGGATGTTCGGAAGTACTTTCCTGCTCCCGCTTTACCTGCAAAATTCACTTGGCTACACAGCCATACAGGCAGGTTCCGTATTCCTTCCGGTTGGAATCATTCAGGGCATTGCCGCTCCGGCCGCAGGGATTATTTCCAATAAGATCAATCCCAAGATACCCATAATCGTAGGCGCGGTATTACTCAGCCTGAGCTTCTACCTGAACAGCAGGCTTTCATACCTGACCGAACACTCGTATATCATGATATCACTGTATATCCGCGGGGTGGCCATGGGATTGATGTTCAGCCCGCTGACTGCTATTGCCACCCTGGGTGTCCCGAGAGAAAAGATGGGACAGGCCTCCGGCCTGATAAACGTACTCAGGCAGATCGGTGGTAGTTTTGGTGTGGCAGTGCTTTCAACCCTTCTGACCACAAGGGTGATATTTCACTCCCAGGTTTACGGGGAGGCGCTCGACCAGAATTCGCCGGCGTTTAAAAGCGTCATTTACAATCTCGGGCATTTCCTTGTTCAAACAGCAGGTAGTTCTGCATCCACAGCCATGCAGCAGGGGAGGATAATGATCATGTCGCACATCAGCCGCCAAGCATTCGTACAGGCCATCAGCGACGACTTTTTGATTGCGGCAATCATAACCCTGGTCAGCGCTATACCTGTTTTCTTTCTAAAAATAAAAAAGAACACTTACTGAAATGAAAATCAAGAATCTGATCTTTTATCTTGTCCTTGTTTCCCTTAATGGAATGGCAAGCTATGCCGACGGACAGGCCGGGCAGCAGGGAAATTCTTTTTCGGTCAAGGACTCGTTGTCCCTTCCGCAGATACTGAAGCAGGTTTTATTATCCTATCCTACTGTTGAGAAAGCCATGGAAGCAATCCAGGTTGCCGAAGGCGGGATCGGTATTGCTAAATCGGGTTACTACCCGAATATTACTGCCAGTGCCGGGTATACCCGCATAGGCCCTGTTCCCGAGCTGACCATACCCAACCTGGGACATTTCATCATGGCACCGAACGATAATTATGAAGCTACAGTCAGTGTTTTTGAAAATGTGTATGATTTTGAAAAGACCAGGCGGCAGGTTGACCTTGAGAAATCGTCCAAAGAGATTTCGGAAAAGAACCTGGAGCTTGTATGTCAACGGCTTACCCTGCTGACTTCAGTGAGTTATTATAACCTGATCTATCTTCAGGAAGCGATAAAGATAAAAGATAACCAGATCGCTACCCTGCAAAAACACCTTGATTTTGTGACCCGGAAGGAACAGACCGGCTCTGCCACGCAATATGAGATCCTTTCCACCCAGGTGAGGTTATCCAATGCCGAGAACCAGAAAGTGGACCTCGAAGCTTCCAGGCAAACCCAACAGGCTATATTGAATTCATTTCTTGGAATTCCGGTAATGACCCCCCTGAAAGTGCAGGGGAATTTCGTCTCTTCACAGCCAGAGATCCCTCCCGATTCCCTGATCGTTTACGCTCTGAACCACAGGTATGAGATGGTGATGGCCCGTTTGCGTGAAACCCATGCCCGCCTGCAGTTGCGATCGGCCAAGGTCATGGATAATCCTACACTCGGTGTCTTCGTCGACGGCGGGTTTAAGAATGGTTATTTCCGACCTCAATGAGATCACACCCAATTTTGCTGCAGGGATCGGGCTTAATGCTTCCATCTTTGATGCAACCCGCAGGCATAATACCATTAAAATAGCAAATTCGGAGGTCAGCATGGCGAAAAGCGAAATTGATCAGACCTCCAGGGATATATCCACCGAAGTTTACCAGAATGAGACCAACCTGCTGGCATCACTGAAGAAGATCGACCAGGGAGAGCTTCAGGTCAAACAGGCCAGTGAGGCCCTGAACCTTGCTGCAATCTCTTTTAAAACCGGCGCCATCACGAACCTTGACCTGCTGGATGCCGAAACGGCCCTTGAAGAAAGCCGCGTCAACCTGCTCAGGGCAAGGATAGAATATGCCATCAACGTAGTAAGGCTGAACATTTCGGTTGGAAAACCGATTGAATAATACCGTTTGATTACGGGTCGGACTCTCACTACTTTGGGTATTCTCCGTATAAACACAGTCGAAGCCTTCCATCATTCTCCTGAAAATTGAAGCAATTCCCGGACTTGTTATCTGGAATGATTATAAATTATTATCCGGATATTGACAAATACTAACTATTATATATCTTTATTCCTATCAATCTTCTAAGCAAGTAGTCTATGGAGAATCTGCGTCCTTCATTTTATGAGGAACTCCGGGGGAAAGGGGTTTCCCGGCGGGATTTCATCAAATTCTGCACCACCATGGCCGCCTTCCTCGGCCTTGAAGCCAGCGGCGTAAGCCAGATCGCAAAAGCCTTTAAATCAAAACCGAGGCTTCCTGTCATCTGGTTCCATTTCCAGGAATGCACCTGCTGCAGTGAATCCTTCATCAGGGCATCGCATCCCATAATTGCCGATATCGTTCTGGACAAGATATCACTTGACTACCAGGAGACGCTGATGGCTGCTTCAGGGGCTCCGGCTGAAGCCGCATACAAAACGGTCATGGCAAAATACCCCGGGGAATACATCGTCATGGTTGAAGGTTCAATCCCTACGGAAAACGAAGCGTATTGCTGCATCGGTGGCCGCAGCGCATTGCAGATACTGCAGGAGGCCGTTAAAAACTGCAAGGCGGTGGTGGCATGGGGCAATTGTGCTTCGGCAGGGTGCATACAGGCATCCAGTCCGAACCCGACCGGGGCAAAGCCGGTCCACAAAATCATCAGCGGGAAACCCGTGGTCAATGTCCAGGGATGCCCGCCCATTGCCGACGTCATGGCAGGGGTCGTCGTTCACCTTCTGACTTTCGACCGTATTCCCCAGCTTGACGGGATGGGAAGGCCGAAAGCATTTTACTCAAGGAGGGTCCATGATACATGTTACCGCCGGGCTAATTTCGATGCAGGCCTGTTTGTCGAATCATTCGACGATGAAGGTGCAAGGCGGGGGTATTGCCTTTATAAAATGGGATGCAAGGGGCCTGTCACGTATAATTCCTGCGGGATCATCAAGTGGAATGACAGTGTGAGCTACCCCATCCAGTCGGGCCATCCCTGCATTGGTTGTGCCGAAGAAGGTTTCTGGGACAACGGCCCGTTTTATAAACACCTCCCTGAAGTAGCCGGTTTCGGAATTGAAACGACTGCCGATAAGGTGGGACTGGCGCTGGGTATCGGGACTGCAGCTGGCATAGCTGCGCATGCAATTGTCACCAACATCCGCAAACATAAAGAGATCATCAATGAACCCGGGGAGGGTTCCAAAGTCGAAACAACGAAAGAATAACAGCCATGGCCGATAGAATCGTAATAGACCCGATCACCCGCATTGAAGGTCATCTGCGGGTTGAGATTGAAGTTAAAGACGGAAAAGTCACCGACGCATACAGTGCAGGCACCATGGTGCGGGGCATAGAGATCATTTTAAAGGGCCGGGATCCCCGTGATGCCTGGGCATTTGTAGGGCGTGTATGCGGAGTATGCACATCAACGCATTCCCTGACCTCTGTCAGGACGGTTGAAAACGCCCTGGGGATCTCCGTTCCCCCGAATGCGGAACTCATCCGAAACCTGATGGCAAATGCCTTGTATATACAAGACCATGTGGTCCATTTTTACCAGCTTCACGCCCTCGACTGGGTGGATGTAGTGTCGGCACTTAAAGCCAGCCCGGCAGATTCGTCGAAGATCGCTCAAAACATTTCTTCCTGGCCGAAAAGCTCCGTAGGTTATTTCACAGATGTCCAGAAACGAATAAAGACCTTCGTCGAAAGCGGCCAGCTGGGCATATTCGCAAACGGGTACTGGGGTCACAAGGCATACAAACTGCCCCCTGAAGTCAACCTCATTGCCGTGGCCCATTATCTCGAAGCCCTGGAGTGGCAAAAGGAGCTGGTCAAGGTACATACCGTATTCGGTGGGAAAAACCCCCATCCCAACTACCTGGTAGGCGGTGTTCCCTGCGCCATCAATATTGAAGAAGCAAATGCCATGAATGCCGAACGTCTCGCTTTTGTAGGTAAACTGTTTGAAGACGCAAAGACCTTTGTCGACCAGGTTTATATTCCCGACCTTTTAGCTGTAGCTTCATTCTATAAAGACTGGGCGGCAGTCGGTGGCGGATTGACCAATTATCTTGCTTTCGGTGATTTCCCTTCAAACGGGTACAACAACCCCGACAGCTTTAAAATGCCCAGGGGTGCCATTCTCGGCCGTGATCTGAGCCATATCTATGAAGTAAAAGCTGAAGACCCCGAGCAGATCCAGGAATACATAAATAATTCCTGGTATGAATATTCAAAAGGGAACGATACAGGACTTCATCCCTGGGAAGGAGAGACGAAGTTCAACTATACGGGACCTAAGCCTCCCTATGAAAACCTTGATTTCTCAAAGAAATACAGCTGGGTTAAAACTCCGCGCTGGAAGGGCCATGCTATGGAGGTCGGCCCCCTGTCAAGAATGCTGGTGGGCTATGCATCCGGCCGCGAAGACTACAAGGAGGTGATCGGGTATGCTTTGAAAGCTCTTGATGTTCCTGTAACTGCCCTTTTTTCGACCCTAGGGCGAACTGCAGCCCGGGGACTGGAAACCAAACTGACCTGCGGATGGGCCCTTGAGTTTTATAATCAGCTCCTGGCCAACATCAAGAACGGGGATACAAGGACCCAGAACAACGCGAAATGGGAACCCGAGACCTGGCCGAAACAGGCAAAAGGGATAGGGATGGTGGAAGCTCCGCGCGGGGCTCTCTCACATTTTATAGTCATAGAGGATAAAAAGATCGCAAACTACCAGATGGTGGTTCCTACAACCTGGAATGCATCCCCGCGCGACCCCAAAGGACAGCGATCTGCTTATGAGGAATCGCTTATAGGAACCCCGATAGCCGACCCGAAAAACCCTCTTGAAGTGCTCCGGACGATCCATTCATTCGACCCATGCCTCGCCTGTGCAGTGCATCTTTACGATGAGAACGGAACTATTATCCATGATCTGAAAACATATTAGCCATGAGAAACCGTGCAGTCTCCCTGCGTGAAGTGTATGTGTGGGAATTACCTGTCAGGTTTTACCACTGGATCAATGCGCTTTGTATCGTTTCACTCTGCATTACCGGTTATATCATCGGTACCCCCCCGGCATTTATGAAAGGGACCGAAGCATCTTTCAATTACTGGTTCGGGACCGTACGGTTCATCCATTTCGTAACCGCATTCATTTTTTTCTTCAATTTCATCTTCCGCCTTTACTGGGGATTCACAGGGAACGAATTCGCCCGCTGGTACAATTATATCCCGCTTAAGCGATGCCAGTGGAAGGAAATGCTGGATGTGATCAAGGTTGACATACTCCAGCTCACCAGCAAGAAGATCGACTCCATAGGCCATAATGCCCTTGCCAGTTTCATTTATTTCATCACCTTCCTGATTTTCCTTCTGCAATGCCTTACAGGTTTCGGGATGTATGCCGCCATGAGCAATTCATTCCTTCCGAAATTGTTTGCCTGGATAGTGCCTTTCCTCGGCGGGGATATGCATGTGCGGCAGATCCACCATCTCCTGATGTGGGCCTTTATCATTTTCGCCCTGATTCATGTTTACCTTGTTTTTTATCATGATTATATTGAAAGGAGAGGCGTGACATCCTCCATGATTGGCGGGTGGAAATTTATAGAAGAAGATATGATCGAAAGGCATGAGAATGAAACCGGCGAATGTCCTAAGAAATTCTGAATCAAAATAAGCTGTTCTTTGCCTGAAATCCAAAACGATATCCTTGTCCTCGGGATAGGTAATCTCCTTATGAAGGATGAAGGTATAGGTATTCATATTATCCGCAGGCTTTCATCAGAAACCATTCCCGGAATTGACCTGATGGATGGCGGCACAGGGGGTCTTCACCTGCTTGATCCTGTTCAAAGCCACAAAAAAGTCATTGTCATCGATGCCTCCCTTGATGAGTTTCCTGCAGGCACAGTGCGTGTATTGCACCCGAAATTTGCCATGGATTTTCCAAGGCAGTTAAGCGCTCATGAGATAGGTTTTAAAGACCTGATCGATGCAGCAACGATAAGCGGGAAATTACCCGAAATGCACCTGGTGGCAATTTCAGTTAAGGATTTCGGGGAAATGAGTATGGATTTATCGCCTGAAGCAGAAGAGGCAATACCCGAAGCAATAGCCAGGGTAATGGAGCTGATCTGAATGGGGAAAATCCATTATCAGAACTCCCCGGTATAGTGAGGGTCACCACAGTGATTACAGTTCCTTCAATATCTTCACTTTTTTCTCCTCATCCGCTTTTTTATTGTAAACAACCGATGTGTACCTGATTTCAATCAGAAGTTCATCGTTGATACTATAAAGTGAAAGTATGATCTCCGTGTCATCTGTTGTCCACTTTGTTTCAAGGTTAAGGTTGTCGGAGATCAGGTTGGAGGCCCATTCATCCTGTGTAATGACTTTCCCGTTAATCGTGTTGGCGGATTTCCTGACCGGCTGTTTGTATTTTGTGGTTAAAAGTTCCTCAAGCATCAGGAAATTCTTCACATAGATTGATGGATTCTTACTATTCAGGTTTATAATGTAAAAACTCTGGTAAAGCCGATTGTTGGTCGGAGTAAAATCATAAACGATTTTAGTGTCCAGGTTACTGAGTTTCCCGTTATAAACAAGACTGTTCCCCTTCGAATAAAGAAGCAGTGCTGTTTCAGCATTTTTAACCTGAATTGTATCCATACCCCATTTACTATTCCTGAAAGTAAAATCCTGGGCTGTCAATTCCTGAGTAAAGACTAAAGTCAAAACTGATATAAAAACTGTTAAAGGATTCATCTTGATTATTTTAAATGTTTAATACTAATGATTTTTAGCCGATTTCAAAACAAGAAACGGTTCACAAACGGGTAAGTTGCAATAATCCTATTTCAATAATATAAAGATTCGGAATGCTTGATCTGCAAACTAAACCGTGTCAGAATACTTATTGAGCTGGGATTTGCCGTCCACGGTAAACTTTTTGGACAACCACCGGAAATATCAGCAACGTAAGTATTGTTGCACTCATCAGGCCGCCGACAATGACAATGGCAAGAGGTTTCTGGGTTTCAGAGCCAATACCGGTTGAGATGGCTGCAGGCAGCAATCCGAATATTGCCATCAGGGCGGTCATTACCACCGGTCGGACACGGCTGAGAGCACCTGTTTTAATGGCTTCGCTGACCGGCATCTTGTTGACAAGGTTTTGTTTGATAACTGAAATGATGATCACGCCGTTCTGGATACATATGCCGAATAATGCGATGAACCCTATACCTGCTGAGATATTGAAATTTGTTCCCGTCAAAATAAGTGCGAGAATACCACCGACAATCGCGAACGGGACATTCATCAAAACAAGAAGGACGTCCTTGATTTTACGGAAGAATACCAGCAAAATAATAAAGATGATACATAAACTGACCGGGACCACGATGGACAGCCTGGTCATAGCCCTGATCTCGCTGTCATAATCGCCCACCCATTTCAGGAAATATCCTTTGGGTAGTTTTATTTTCCGGTCCAGGATATGCTGGCCTTCCGCGACCGTACCTCCAAGATCTCTTCCCCGCACAGCAAATCCCACGGCGGTAAACCGGTGGTTGTTGTCACGGTAGATGAATGCGGGACCGCTGCTCAGGTGTATATTCGCAATTTCCTTGAGCGGGATCTTTGTCCCCGAGGCGGTCGGGATCATCAATTCGGCGATCTCGTTCTCGGATTTTCTGAATGGATACTGGTAACGAACCCGGATATCGAATTTCTTTTCGCCTTCGTACAATTGGGATACGGCTTTCCCTCCAATGGCCATTTCAATGATGGTATTGGCTTCCTCGGCCGAAATACCATAAGCAGCCATCATTTCCCTGTCGAGTGTAATGCTCAGTTCGGGTTGACCCAGGTTTCGCAGTATCCCCACGTCTTCCATTCCCCTGATCGGGCGGATCTGTTCACAAACCTGCCCGGCGATCCTGGAGATGGTGTCAAGGTCATCTCCGAAAACTTTCACTGCCTGGTTTACATTGATCCCGGCGACAGCTTCATTTACATTATCTATGATTGGCTGGGAAAACGACCACACCGTCCCTATGTATTTTGAATCCAGTTTTGCCTGCATCCGGGTTATGAGCTCGTTTTTCGAAATATTGGATTTCCATTCCGATTCAGGATATAAATCGACCAGGCATTCAATATCGTAAAAACCCTTGGGGTCTGTTCCGTCGTCGGGCCGGCCGGTCTGTGAAACCACTTCCTTGACTTCCGGGAACCTCAGTAGGTCGTACCGTATACTGTCGGCAAGCCGTTTTGATTCCTGCAGTGATATGCTCATGGGAGCGCTGCCCTCGACCCAGAGTGCGCCTTCATTAAGATGGGGGATAAATTCCGTGCCTAAAAATTTTGCGGAAAAAAACACAAGAAGTGTGAAGACAACCGCGATTCCAAGGCTGCGATTTTTGTTCCTCATCACCAGGTCAAACAGTTTTTCATAATACTTAATCAGACCTGAAACAAGGGGGTTGTGCTTTTCAACGACATTTTTGTGAAGCAGGCTGCTGGCCAGGGCAGGGACAAAAGTAAGTGTAAAAAACAAAGCTCCCAGCAAGGCAAATCCCAGGGTGTAGGCAAGAGGCGAGAACAGTTTCCCTTCAACTTTTTCAAACGAGAAAATAGGGATCAGTGCAGTTATGATTATCAGTTTGGAAAAGAAAATCGCCTTGCCCATATCCACGCTTGTACGGCGGATGATCCCCAGCTTGGCGACCTTGTTGAATTTTTCCATGCCTATCTCGATGGCATAATATCCCAGCGTGACGAACACTCCTTCAACCATCACAACCGCTCCGTCGATCAGGATCCCGAAGTCGATGGCGCCAATAGAAATCAGGTTGGCAAACATCCCTCTTGAATAAAGCATGATAAAGGCAAAAAGCAAGGATAACGGAATGATCAGCGAAACGATCAGGGTTGCCCTCCAGTCGCGCATGAAAAGAAACACAATGGCTGTAACCAGGATAATTCCAAGGAGGACATTGTGAAAAACAGTATGCAGGCAGAAATCGATCAGGTTTTGCCTGTCATAAACCGTTTGAATTTCGACGTCGGGCGGGAGGATTTTTTCATTGAGTTCCTGTATTTCATCTTTTATTCCTTTCAGCACAGGACCCGGGTCAATTCCTTTGCGCATCAGGACGATGCCTTCGACCACATCGGCTTCATGGCCCCTGGCAACCATCCCGAGTCGCGGCTGATAGGATTCTTTGACTTCAGCAACATTTTTAACCAGGATGGGAGTGCCATTAGCAACTTTGATGACAATGCTTTTTATCCCCTCGATATCACTGATAAGTCCGATACCCCGCACCACGAAAGCCTGGGCAGCCTTTTCGATCACATCCCCGCCGACGTTGATATTGCTTTTACTTATGGCATCGTGTACATCCATTGCCGTAAGGTTATATTGCGAAAGCAGGTCCGGGTTGACCTCAACTTCATAGGTTTTCACCTTACCGCCAAAAGCAACAACATCCGCCACTCCCGGCACCGTGTGGAGGCTCCTGTCGATGACCCAGTCCTGGATGGTCCGTAATTCGGCAGGTGTGCGGTGTTTTGAGTGCAGGGTATAGCGGTAAACCTCATCTGTAGGTCCTGTAGGCGGTGTAAGTTCCGTTTCGGCTCCTTCGGGCAGATCAACCGAATTCAGGAGGCCCGTGATCTGCTGCCGGGCATACAGATCATCCACATCATCCTCAAAGATCAGCGTAACAACCGAGAGCCCGAAAAGGGATTGGGAGCGGAGGTTTGTTTTCCTTTGCACGCTGTTCATCACTATTTCAACCGGGATGGTGACAAACCGTTCCACTTCCTGTGCACTGCGCCCGGGCCAGCGTGTGATGATCTGGATCTGTGTATTTGTAAAATCAGGAAACGCAACGATCGGGGTTTTAATAAAACAATAAATCCCTGACACTGCAAGAATGCCTGTCATGAAAAAAACAAACAGCTTGTGCCGTAAAGAGAAAGAAATTAAATTCTTGACAAAATTGTTCATTCAGGTTTTGTTGAACGGATTTCAGGGGATTGGTTAAAGCTGCTCTAAGGCTGTAAATACGAACAAACCATTCCGGGCGATCATCACGTCACCTGTATTCAGGTTTTCACCGGTAATAAAACTATTACCGTCGAATGTTTTAAAGACTGTGACTTCAAATTCCTTGATATCGCACTTCCCCTTGTATTGCAGAACATAATTTTTATTATTGCTGAAGATGATGGACGTGGATTTAATGGCGAGCATGGTTTTATTTTCCGGGAAACGGATCACGAAATGCGCAAACATTCCCGGCTTTAATTTGAAATCAGTGTTCTCAAGCCGTATCTTTACGCTCATCACTTTTGTTTCCGGGTCAAGGATGTTTGAGACCCGGTCAACCTTCCCGCTGAATGTTATACCGGGATAGCTTAAGGTGGTTATTTCAGCCACTGAACCGACTTTTACTTTTTCAATATCCGTTTCAAACACATTTGCAACAGCCCAGACATCCTTAAGGTCGCTGATAATAAAAAGGGCGCTGTTGTCATCAGGCCGGATGTCCTTGCCGGCAGTTATATTCTTCTCGACAATGAACCCGCTCACGGGTGATTTGATCACATAGCCCGAACCGGCGGAATCAGCGGATGAAAACGAACTGCCGAATATTTTAAGGACTTCCCTGATCTTATTGTAATTCGAGAGGGCCTTCTGATACTCGCCCTGTGCAAGAACGTAGTCTTTATCCGAACTGATCCCCCCGTTTTTCATGGCTGTCGTAATATCCAGGTTTTTCCTGGCTATGGCAAGCTCAGATTTGGACGACTGGTACTCGTTGAAATAATTTGCCATATCGGAACTGCTGATGATGGCAAGTACTTTTCCTTTTTCCACATAATCGCCTACCGAAACCCTGACATCGGTGGCCTGCCCGCTGACCAAGGGAAAGATCTTTGCGACATTATCCTCGTTGTATGTTATCTTGCCGGAAAGAGCGAGCTCACTGCTCAGTGATTCAGACCTGAGAGTATCGAAAGTAATAGTTTTTAATAATGAATCGGGAAGGCAAAATTGCTTGCCGGTGGCATCTTCCCGGGAAGAATCATGCTCTTTACAGGAAAACAGGCAAAAGACTATGATGATTAATCCGTAAAAGATATTTCTGGATTTCATGATATTTGTATTAAAAACTATTCCATCTGTAAGCAATACTAACTTTAACTGCCTGTAATTATTGTTATAGACCCTAATCCAAATCCCGCAATCCAATTTAAATCATCCCCCTGGGCGGGACGCTAAACCCTTTCTATAACTCCGGGCACTAGACTGATCCTCCTTCTACTATCACCGCTGCATTAAATGTATGCAATACCGAAAATCAGCAGGCCGGCAATTCCAAGCAGGATGCTTCCATACCAGAGCCACTTGCGTTTTGTCAGTGCCGAAATGGCGCAGATTGCAATGGCAACCTGGAACACGGTCACTCCCTTCGCCAGTTTATTATGCATTTCCAGGTCTTCGGATGACAGTGTTTCTTTCTCCCGGGCGGTTTTATCGATCTCTTTCTGGTCCTCCTTGTACTGGTTTGCCTTTTCGACATCTTTGGGATTTACCTCGGTCCCCATTTGCTGCATAAGGTCTATTTTGGCTTCGGTGACGACATACTTGATCCCCTTTGCCTGGTAATAGGACCATTGGTCGGATGCTTTCAGTTGTTCGATCATTGCCTCATTGGCATAATGGCCTGCGAGCAGGGCGGTAATGGCTGCAAATACCGCAAGGATCGCGGCAGTCAGGGCCACCATCATAATCCATTTTTCCTCACTTTCGCGGGTCCTTTCATTTAATTGTTCCTGCAGTGCTTCGGTCGGAACTTCAATTTCTTCCATTGTTTTTCTTCTGCTTATAATTGATTAATGACTTGCTGAACCGGATTACCAGATAACATATCAGGCATCAGTATCATTCTGCAAATTTAAGAATGAATCCTTAGAATATCGCGTACACTTTTAATAGTCGGTCTTCAGAAAATATTTTATGTACAAGTTCTCAAATGATGTTTTTTAATATTTTTACTTCGTTAATTAATTAGCAGAAAATCTTCATGAACCGGAAACAAACATTGATATTATCAGCCATCTTCCACAGCCTAGCTATAGCCATCATTGTTTTCGGTTCCATCATCAATTTTCACCAGTATAAAATCTGGGGGAAGCCCCTCATCCCCCAGTTCGTAGGACTGAAGCATGATTCTGACAAGAGCACTAAGATCCTGCCGGCAGGTCATTCATCCGTACAGGGCGTTTTTACACAGAAGAACCATACCCATTCCGACTCTTTTCTCCCTGTTGAAATAGCCCGCAATCGTTATGGGATTTCGATGCTTGTCTCTCTGAACCTAAGTTGTAAGGTTTTTTCACATCACCAGCTCACCTCATCGGGTCTCCGCGCACCGCCGATCGTTTAATTACCTTTCCGCCGGAATTTTATTGCCCTGCCAGGATATTATCCGGCAGATAAGCGATTATTAAGCATTTAACAATCACTTATCCCAAGTGATGCCATAAAACATCCGGTATAAACTATCCGAGGTAATTGACCGAAATACAACAAAGTCCATGAGAAAAATTTATTTCCAAACAGTTATACTTCTGATCGCTTCAACGGGTATCTTCATCAGCAAGCATTCAAACGCACAGGGTTCGGCAGTTCCCGATACAGTCATCCCGGGAGCATCCTATGCAAATGTGATCTATTATAGCATGCCGAACAGGAATGTTCTTAGCGGCCCGCACGACAGCTGGGATTGGAAACCTTTCAATATGACGAATTTCATTTGTGAAATCGTGGATTCCCTGGTTTACTTTGTGAAACCCGGAAACGGGGATGTATATAAACTGTATTTCACGGGCTTTGACGGCAGCACAACCGGCATTATTTCCTTCGTGAAAGAAAAGTTGTTCTCAAACGGTGTCGGGGAAACAACTCCTCACCATTATCTGTCACTGTATTTCCGAATCCTGTTGCAGAAAACCTTAATCTGTTGATCAATACGGATTCGGATGAAGATATTACGGTCGTTCTTTCAGATCTGTCGGGCAGACAATAAGGAAGGTGCCCTTTTGGGACACCCTCCTTGTTTCTGATAAAGATATTTGAAAAACGGGTTTTCGAAACACTTTTAAATCAGCATTGATCAGAGCCTCTTAAAGCTCATGTACCAGACCAGCTGGTATACATCCGGATCGGAAGGTTTTCCGGTGGCCGGATCGTTCTTTGTAGCTTTGAGCATGACATCGTTTCCCGGCTGCCAGTCGGCAGGAGTCAGAACATTCTGGCTGTCGGCCGTCTGTATAGCAACCAGGGTCCTCTTGATCTCGTCAATGTTCCGCCCGACCTCCATCGGATAGAAAAATATGGCACGGATCTTATTCGAGGGATCCAGGATAAATACACCTCTCACATCCTTTGTTGTATTGGCCGAAGTATGTATCATTCCGTACTTCCTGGAAATTTCATGACTCTGATCTGATATAAGGGGAAATGATATCGTCACCGGTTCACGGTTCTTGTATTTGAGGGTTTCTATGGATTTTACCCATTGAGTGTGTTTGTCCAGATCATCAGTAGAAAGAACGACAAGCTTGACTCCAAGCTTGTCAAAATCACCCTGTAAAGCGCCAAGTTCAAGAAGTTCAGAACTGCAAACGGGTGTAAAATCAGCCGGATGACTGAACAGGATCTTCCATTTTCCGGTATAATCACCCGGAAAATTGATCTTTCCGGTCGTCGATTCACCAGTAAAGGAAGGAGCGACATCCCCGACCATGGGAACATTTGCTTGTGACCATGCCTGGGAACAGGTAAAAAGTATAAACGCGAAAATAATATTTAGAGCTTTCATTTTTTTATTTTTATTTAGATTAATTTAACGCAAAGATATGACAAATTTCAGAAAATCTTAATAAAGATTAAATTAAATCTGCTCCAAAGATTTTTACTATTGCTAATTTTACAAAAAAAAAGATATGAAAAAAATTGCACTTATTTTATCCCTGATACTGCTGATGGGCATCAGCGCGGCCTTTACACAGGTTCCCAAGTCAGGTTACAAAATCGCTGACAGGATTCACCTTGATGGCGACGGGGGGTACGATTATCTCACGATGGATGCCGCCACTTCAAGGTTATATATTTCCCACGGAACGATTGTCCAGGTTTTAGACGTAAAGGAGAAAAAAGTGATCGGAACTGTTCCCGATACCAAGGGAGTTCATGGAATCGCGCTGGCCTCTGATCTGAACAAAGGTTTTATCAGCAACGGCAGGGACACATCAGTGACGATCTTTGACATGAAAACCATCCAGGTGATCACAAAGGTAAAGGTCACCGGGAGTAATCCTGATGCCATCCTCTATGATCCGTTTTCACATAGGGTATTTACGTTTAACGGCAAAAGTTCCAACTCCACCGTGATTGACGCAAACTCAAACAAAGTGATCGGCACTATCGAACTTACAGGGAAACCGGAGTTTTCGGTTACCGACGGAAAAGGGAAAATATTTGTCAACCTTGAAGATAAAAGCCAGGTATGTATGATTAATCCGGTGACTATGAAAGTCGAAGCCACCTGGCCTATCGCCCCGGGAGAGGAGCCAAGCGGTCTTGCGATTGACGTTAAGGACCACCGGTTATTTGCAGTTTGCGGGAACAAGATGATGATCGTGTTGAATGCTGATAACGGAAGTGTGGTTACCAAATTAGATATTGGCGACAGGGTTGACGGGGTGGCCTATGACCCGGGGTTAAAACGGGCATACAGCTCCAATGGCGAGGGAACGATGACTGTTGTGCAGAAAACAGATAAGGATACCTTCAAGGTCCTGGAAAATTTTCCGACCCAGAAAGGAGCCAGGACAATTACCCTGAGCACTGTAACACATCACATTTATTTGCCTGTTGCAGACTTTGAGGCTGCGCCTCCAGCCACAAAAGACAATCCCCGCCCCCGCCCTTCGGTTAAAGCAAATTCATTTACCATCCTTGACGTAGAGCCTTTGTAATTCCCTGATTATGAATGTTCTTCCTGAGGTCGCCAACCCGGTTTCCGAAGACCAGGTCAACGATAGTGAATGGCGTTACCAGCTTATTTCCGAAGTAATTGCCGATTATATCTTTGTCCTGGAAGTGGAGCCCGGCGGAACCCTTAAGTTAAACTGGGCATCAGATGGCCTCGTGTTTGAGACCGGGCGCAAACAAGGGGAAATATTAACCCTGGATACCTGGAAATCCATTATCCATCCGGATGATTTGCTGCTTTTATTAAATTTTATACAGGAAATGCTTTCAACCATTGAGAAAGGGAACCTTGAATGCAGGTCATTCCATAAAGACGGCCATGAGCGATGGGTCAGGATTTTTGCCCGGCAGCGGAAAGGCCCCGATGGAAAGGCAACACATATTATAGGGGCGGTGAGGGAAATCACAAACCAGAAGCATACAGAGCAACAATTAAAGGTATCCGAGCAAAAATACCGTAAGCTTCATTCCAGCATGACTGATGCCTTCTGCTCGGTTAACATGAAAGGTGTGTTGGAGGAGTTCAACGAAAGTTTCAAAAGCATGCTTGGTTACTCCGAAGAGGAATTGCTTAAACTTACCTACTTTGACCTGACGCCCGAGAAATGGCATGCCGTGGAAGCCAGGATCGTCGAGGAGGAAATCCTGCCGTGTGGGGCTTCTGGGATTTATGAAAAGGAGTACATCAGAAAAAACGGGCAGGTTTTTCCTATTGAGATCAGGACCTTCCTGGTCAGGGACAATTCGGGAGAGCCTTCAGCAATGTGGGCCATTGTACGTGACATTTCAGAACGGAAACTGATCGAGAACAAGCTGAAAGCAGCCCTGGAGGAAAAAGAAACCTTATTGAGAGAAGTCCATCACAGGATTAAAAACAACCTGCAAACGGTAATGACCCTGATCCAGATGCGCAGCCTTGAGATCGTCGACGAAACATCGCTCAGGGTTATGACCGAATTACAGGAACAGATCCGTACGATCTCGGTTATTTACCAGGAACTGTTCCAGTCGGAGATGTTATCGAGGGTTTCCATGCAACCCTATATTGAGTTGCTGACTTCCCACCTCCTGAGTACTTTTCATTACGGGAACCATATCGGGCTCGGGGTGGATTGCAAAGATGTCGTTCTGGATGCAAAATGGGCGATGCCCTGCGGGCTGATCATCAATGAGCTGGTCACAAATGCCCTGAAATATGCATTCCCTCCCGGGTTCAACTGCCAACCTTCAATCGGGGTTAATTTATGGAAAGATGGTGAAGGTTATAGCCTGCAGGTTTCTGATAATGGGATTGGCCTGCCCGATTTTGTCGACATTCAGAACCCGGCAACCATCGGATTGCACCTGGTAACTCTTTGGGCCAAACACCAGATGAACGGCGAGATGGATCTGAACAGGAATCATGGCAGTGTCATCACGATCAAATTCAAAGCAACCACTCTTAGATAACATCCAGGCCGGGAAGAACGTTAAATTCAATTCATTCAAATCTCAGATTCCATGTCAGAAACAATACTGGGAGTAGGATCCCGCATTAAGCATCCCCAGTTCGGGAAAGGGGTGGTGGTACAGATCCGTTCCGATGCATACGAGATCACTTTCATTGAACACGGTACAAGGCAGATCACCCGCGATTATGAGGGGCTCGAGATCATCGAGGCGGTGGAAACCCCATCCGATCTCGCCACTTTCGAAAAAATTGAGAAAAGCCTGATCCGTGTGCTTCGCCGTTTCAGCGACCTGCAGGAAACCGTTCCCATGGGGAGCCGCTGGACCGGGGGAAAGCTCGTTATGGTTCCTGGTGAAACCGGCCTGAAGGAAAAAGAAGTGCCGGTTGATGTCTTTTTCCACAAGATTGTGATGGTTCGCGACCGGCTTAGGGTAATGGAACAGAAAATAAACACCAGCAATCTCACAGACGAAGAAAAAGTAGAACTGCAGCAGCACATCACGAGGATTTACGGAAGCCTCACTACATTTAACGTGCTTTTCAAAAACAAGGAAGATTATTTCGTCGGGGATAAAAGCTGACCCCGACGACTTAACCGTCCTCTGCTGCCCTTTTTTGTACTTTTGCCTGCCTGAGACGATCCGATGAAAGGAAAGATTGCCGTCCTTGGTGTACTTGTTATTGCAGCTGTAAGCAGCATTCCTGCCGTGCGTGCTTTACTGGGAACCGACACCCGGTATGTCCTTGAAGGCACCCTGGTCACCGGGCCAATTCCGCTGCTGATCGACCCGCTATCGGCATGGTTCATCCTGCTCATCAATTTCACATTTATAACGGGTGCACTCTATGGGCTGAGCTATATGCAGCCTTATGAAAACAGGCCTGCGGCAGTCTCCATGCATTGGATTAGTTATGTATTCACCCATGCAGGCATATTGACGGTATGCGTGGTGCAGAACAGCATCATTTTTCTTTTTGCATGGGAAGTGATGACACTGGGAACCTTCCTCCTGGTGACCTTTGACAATACACAGGCCAGGACCATAAAGGCCGGGATCAACTACCTCATACAGTCGCACGTTGCCGTGCTTTTACTCACAGTCTCTTTCGTCTGGGTCTCGGCACAGGCCGGATCCTATTCATTTGAAGCCATCAGCCGGTTTGCCCTCACAAGGGACCACGCTTTCAGCTTATTGCTCATGCTGATTTTCTTTACCGGTTTCGGCATCAAAGCGGGATTCGTCCCCTTTCACACCTGGCTCCCCCTTGCACATCCTGCCGCACCCTCCCATGTTTCCGGGATGATGTCGGGAGTGCTGATCAAGATCGGGATTTACGGGATACTGCGAATGATCCTGCTGCTTAACGTTAATTATCTTGCCACAGGGTTTTTCATTCTTTCCATATCTGTTGTCACCGGTATCTATGGTGTGATGCTGGCTATTGTCCAGCACAACCTGAAACGTCTGCTGGCTTACCACAGCATCGAAAATATCGGCATCATCGGCATGGGCATCGGGATAGGCTGTATCGGGATGGGGACCGGAAATCCCGGCCTCGCGTTACTGGGATATGCAGGCGCTTTGCTGCACACACTGAACCATTCACTTTTCAAATCCCTTCTGTTCTTTACGGCCGGAAATATTTCCAAGGCCGTTCATACAATGACGATCGACCGTTTCGGAGGACTGATAAGGAAAATGCCCCAGACGGCCTTCCTCTTTTTGATTGCGTCAATGGCGATCTGCGGACTCCCTCCTTTCAACGGCTTTGTATCGGAATTCATCATTTTCAGCGGGTTTTTCAACGGGATCAGGGAAACCGGGTTCCCTTCCGTACTGATGTTCGTCCTGGCCATCTTCGGATTGTCATTGATCGGGGGTCTTGCCATCCTGTGTTTTACAAAAGCCTTCGGAGCCATTTTCCTCGGCACACAAAGGTTCAATCTTGAGCAGAGGGACAAAGAAGGAAGTTGGCAAAGCATGTTGCCTTTATACGCTATCGCCCTGCTTATCCTTGCCATCGGACTGTTTCCGCAGGTTTTCATAAAGATGTTGTTGCTTCCCGTTGTACAGTTGACTGGTTCCCTGCCGGCATCAGGCAGGGGATCCATGGAGGACAGCTTCCGGGTTATCAGCAGGATCGGATTATACTCACTGGGCTTTATCAGTTTATCCGGTTTGATTTACATGATCCGGAAAAAAGCAACCGGCGGACGACCTGTTGTTGAGGGACCCACCTGGGGATGCGGGTATGTGGCGCCAACCGCAAGGATGCAATATACGGCCAGTTCATTTATACGCAATTACCGGAAGCTTGCCGAGCCGTTGCTGGCTATCGGGAAACACAGGAAGGACGTTGATGGGGTATTCCCCGGAAGGGCTTATCACGAAACCCACCCAGGGGATAAAGTGGAAGAATACCTGATTCACTACCCCCTTCGCAAGCTGCGGGTTTTCATGGGCCGGTTCTCTTTTTTACAGAACGGGAAGCTTCAGTTTTACATTTTGTACGGGATGATCTTCATCATCGTGCTGGTTGCAGTTCCTTTGATGGTGGATATGGCCAGGCTCCTGGCGGGTCTTTTTCAAACATTCTGAAATGATAAGTTTTATCCTGGTCCTTATTGTCAGCCTGGTCTTTCCGGGGATCATCATCCGGACCAAAAGTATTGCATCCGGGCGTAAAGGGCCCGGGATCCTGCAGCCCGTAAGGGACATCGCCAGGTTGTTGCAAAAAGGATCGGTCAGCAGTGAAACCACCACTCTCATTTTCCAGGTTGCCCCAAGCATCTATCTCGCATCGGTACTGATTGCGGTTATGGTATTGCCTCTGGGTCACAGCAAGGGCCTGATTTCGTTCCCGGGGGATTTCATTCTTTTCGCATACATTCTTGCTGCAGGGAAATTCCTTATGATCCTCTCTGCCATGGACACCGGGAGCAGCTTCGAAGGCATGGGCGCAAGCCGCGAAGCACTTTTCTCCATGCTTGCCGAGCCCGCTTTTTTTATCCTGATGGGCTCACTGGCCTTAATGACAGGATTTACTTCATTCCACCAGGTATTCATGGCGTTGCATTTCGGCTCCTCAATATCCTATGCGCTCGGTGTGATCGGGATGTTTGTACTCATCATGATATGCATGGTCGAGAACAGCAGGATGCCGGTTGACGATCCGAAAACCCACCTCGAGCTCACCATGGTGCATGAAGTGATGATCCTTGACAACAGCGGGTTCGACCTGGGACTGATCATGCAGGCAGGCAACCTGAAATTTGCAATGTACGGATCACTGATAGCAAACCTGTTCCTTGGTGATCTGCCTGTTTACCTGACCATTCCGCTTTTCGTCGGGATACAGTTATTGTTCGCCGTTGTGGTCGGGGTTCTCGAATCCTTTTCGGCCCGTTTCAGGATGTCGCACAATGCACAGTTCATCCTGGTATTATCATCCCTGTCCCTGATGTTTTTCCTCGGGGTCCTGCTGATGCTGGGCAAATTCATCTGAAAAAGAAAAACCGCTGATGATCACCATACTGCTCATCGTTTTTACCGTCTCACTCCTTTATTTTGCTATTGCGAACCGGCTGATGACGTATGTCAAGATACTTGCATTACAGGGACTTATCCTGTTCGGAGTCACATTCATTGAACTGATCGAGATCAACGTTGTAAACCTGGTGCTTATCCTTCTGGAAACGATCGTAGTCAAAAGCCTGGCAATCCCGCTCTTCATGCAATACGTGATCAGAAAGAACAAGATCACACGTGAAGCTGAACCCTTTGTCCCCCATACGGTTTCACTCATCATAGTCACGGTTCTCATCGTTTCAACGTATATCATTTCCAATTATATCATCGACCCTCATCTTGACAAGATCTACTTCGTCACCGCCCTTTCGGCCGTTTTCAGCGGCCTGTACTTCATCAGCAGCCGCAGGAAGGTCATCACCCATGTGATCAGCTACGTGATCATAGAAAACGGGGTAGTCATCTTATCCCTGGCAGTGGGTAACGAAATGCCTCTCCTGGTCAACCTGGGCATCCTTCTGGATGTATTTGTAAGCGTGTTCCTGCTGGGGATTTTCATTAATAAAGTCGGAGATGTGACAAGCGAAGGGGACGTTAAACAACTAAGCAAACTAAAAGATTAAGGCAAAGCATGATCCTCCTTTACCTCACCGGTTCCGTTCTCATTGCTTTGTGCATGTTCCTGAACACAAACAGAAGGGTTAACCGCATGCTCATTGCCGGGTTCCTGGTCCTTCAATGGATCTGGTCCGTTTATTCGTTAACTCACAAGAATGTCCCTGAATATATTTTTTTTATACCCGATGCACTTTCGATACTTATGACCGTCACCCTGAGCATCATCAGCATTCCTGCACTCGTTCACAGTTATGACTACATCTATCCCGAACATGACAACCCCAGGGTCAGGGGTATTTACTTCGGGTCGATGGTAGTGCTGATCATGTCCCTGACCGCTGCCTATGTTGCTTCCCATATCGCGGTAACCTGGATATTTGTCGAGATCACTACACTGAGCGCTTCAGCCCTTATCTTTCACCGGCGGAATTCAGGTTCAATCGAAGCCACATGGAAATATATCTTCGTGTGTTCCATCAGCCTGGTGTTCGTCTTCATAGGCATACTGTTCCTGAGCATTGCTCTCGGGGATATCAGGGAGAACGACATGCAATATTCCATCCTCCTGAGGGTCGCTCCTTCGCTTAACACCTTCTGGCTCAAGCTTGCCTTTATTTTCATTTTTATCGGGTATACCGCCAAACTTGGCCTGATCCCCATGTACACTGCAGGAATTGATGCCAAGGATAAGGCTCCTTCCCCGGCTGCAGCCCTGTTCTCTAGCGTTTTAATGAATGTCGGGTTTGTGGGGGTATTCCGCTGTTATGAAGTGCTGGCACACACTTCCATCCACAAGTGGGTTGACCAGGTGATGCTGACGACCGCATTTCTTTCCATTTTCGTTGCCGCCGTTTACATGCTTAAAGTTAAAAACGTAAAGAGGATGCTGGCATATTCGAGCATTGAACATATGGGGATTGTCATCCTCGCCCTTGCAGCCGGTGGTATCGGTTACTATGCCGCCATTCTGCACCTCATCCTGCATTCCTTTGCCAAATCCTCACTGTTCCTCCAGGTCGGCCATCTGTACAAGACATTCCGGTCGAAGAACATCTATTCGATTGGCAATTATTTCAGATATAATGTCCCGGGGGCTGTATTGATCCTTTTCGGGTTTATCTGTATCACAGCCATGCCCCCGTCGGGGATGTTCATCAGCGAACTGATGGTTTTCAGAGCCCTTATCGGATCGGGATATACCGGGATACTGATACTCATGCTCATCCTGCTTACACTGATCGTCTGGGCCATGGGGAAAAATATTTTTAAAATGTTGTTCATCCCGGTTCCCGGGAGAGAAGATTTACATGTTGAAGCGGTAAGCCCGTATGAGACTTTGTTGCAGTATTTGCTGCTTGCCCTTGTTGTTTATCTCGGGATTGCACCGCCTGCCGGTTTTGCAGACCTGATCAAAGAATCGATCATCAACCTGAATCATTGAAATAATGGAAATCCCTGTCATTAAAAACAACCAGCGTATTCCCCTCGCTTCCATCCCGAAGCTGGACTACGAATCTTTTCTGGATTTGGTTGTGAACAGGTTAATGAACCGCGAGGATGCCCATTGTGTCAATTACTACGGCTATCCTTCCGGCGGATCAGTGCGGTTGATCTGCTGCATTGCCTTCGACCGGGACTGCAGTATACACCTGCTTTCCACACAAGTGGAACAAGACCGGGAGATCCCGTCTATAACTGCCGGGATCAAAGCGTTTCACGGATTTGAAAGGGAGATCCATGAGAATTTCGGGATTCGTTATACCGATCATCCCTGGCTCAAACCGCTCCGGTACCCTCATGGGCGGGCATTCCCCGATCAGACCATAGAAAACTACTCCTTTTATACGATTGATGGCGAGGAGTTACACGAGGTGGGGGTAGGGCCGATCCACGCGGGGATCATCGAGCCGGGTCATTTCAGGTTCATCTGTAACGGGGAGCAGATCCTTCACCTGGAGATCCAACTGGGTTACCAGCACAGGGCAATTGAGAAGCTTTTTATACAAAAAACAGGCATTCACCGACTTGTCACACTGGCAGAAAGTATCGCCGGGGATACCGTGGCAGGGCATGCCTCGGCTTTTGTGAACGCATGGGAAAGCCTCTGCGGATTCATCCCCCCGGAAAGGCTTGTTATTGAAAGGGCCATTGCACTCGAGATGGAAAGGATGGCTGTTTATACCGGCGATCTCAGTGCAATTTGCGGGGATATTGCCTACCAGCTTGGGAGCTCGGTTTTCGGCCGGCTGCGGACTCCCCTGATCAATTTTTTCCAGGAATGGTGCGGGAACAGGTTCGCCAAAAGCCTGATCCGCCCGGGGAAAACCAATTTTATGCTGTCACAGGCACTGGCCGAAAGGTGGAAGCAGGTCATTTCCGCCTATGAACCTGATCTGCTGGAGATGTATGACGAATTCTCAGATCTGCCATCGGCATTGGCACGAATGGAAAGAACGGGGACCGTTACCAAGGAGACAGCTGCGGAGATCGGAATGGTGGGAATGGCGGCAAGAGCCAGCGCCCTGCCCCGCGATGTCCGGGCTTCTCATCCCGAAGGATGGTTCAGGTATATGGACCATGAGCCTTTGATCAAACACCATGGAGATGTGTATTCGCGCACACAGTTGAGGAAGGCTGAGATCGTTCAATCCATAGGGACCATACGGAAAGCCCTGGATGCAATGCCTGCCTCCTCCCCTCACCAAAAAGACCCGGGATCCCCTATCCCGGATTCATTCGTGATCTCACTGGTCGAAGGCTGGCGCGGAGAGATCTGCCATTGCGCAATCACAGGCAGCAATGGAGAACTGCTTCACTACAAGATCAAGGATCCGTCATTCCATAACTGGCTTGGCCTGGCCCTCGCGGTCAGGAAAAACGAGATATCCGACTTTCCTGTCTGTAACAAAAGTTTCAACCTTTCATATTGCGGATACGATTTGTAGATGCTAAATAACCTTAAAATATTATTCCACCAGGGGAAACAGTACATTCCGGATATCCGGAATGCCGAGGTTCCCGGGATATTCAGGGGCCGCCCTGTGATCAGCCGGACCGCTGCGGATGAGGAAGCCCTTGCAGAACTTTGCCCGACCGGCGCTATCGGGCGCTCACCACTAAGCATTGATCTCGGGAGATGCACATTCTGCGGCGAATGCGCTTTTGCCTTCCCCGGCAAAATAACCTTTACAAAGGACTTTAGACTCTCAACGAATCAAAGGGACAGGCTTATCATCAGGGAAGGGGATGAGCAGGGTGTCACGGTTGACCCTGACAAGGTGCGGAAAGAGATACGGTCGTTGTTCCGCCGCTCGCTGAAACTCCGCCAGGTTTCAGCCGGGGGTGACAACAGTTGCGAGATGGAACTGAACGCTGCCGGAAATGTCAATTTCGACATGGGCAGGTTCGGAATCGAATTTGTGGCTTCCCCGCGCCATGCCGATGGACTGGTAATAACAGGCCCTATTACTGAGAATATGGCCAAACCCCTCAGGATCTGTTATGACGCCACACCGTCGCCAAAACTCCTGATCCTGGCCGGCACTGATGCCATCAGCGGTGGCATCTTTGAAGGAAGCCCCGCCATAGACAGGTCATTCCTGAACGACTTTACAATCGATCTTTTGGTTCCAGGGAACCCCATACATCCACTGACCTTCATTAACGGGATCCTGGACTTGTTGAGGTTCAAACGGTAAGGTTCATGCTGAAAAGAATACTGTATTATCTTTTCACCTTCATGTTACCGGGAATTAGCTACATCCGGCGATCTTCCTTATTGCATTTTTACAGCACTTCTCTTTTTTCTTCAGATCTCAAACATCATCAAAATAATGCGCTGGCGAATTTTAACATGGGGGCTTTGTATACAAACTGGATTTATTGAACGAGGCTGCGAGAATGGAAAGCAAAGAGACACCTGAGAAATATTCAGCTGCCATGGCCTGTAACAATACCGGGGGATGCTGAGGCATGGCATGATCTTGGCCTGAACTTCCTTGCCGGGAAAAAGGAAAATGAAGCTGTAAGATGTTTCAGAAAAGCGGTCAGAATTGATCCGGGAGAAAAGAAAAATACAAAACCATGGGAATTGACCTATTACATTGTACCACTTAACCAATTTACATTCAACGGTTTAAAACAGACATCATTTTGAAAAAGAACAAAATAAACCAAAATTAAAATCATACAAAATGAAAAGTTTACAAATTTTATTTATCCTGTTACTGATAACTTATTATCAATCAAATGCACAGCATGTAGTGACTTTGAAACCTTATGGTAACATGGGAAGTACTGTTATGATCTGGAGCATTTACCCGGATTCCAATATGGCCACATGGCCTGAAGTAAAAGCGAATGCATGGACCTGGGACGGAAATTACGGAATTGAACGTTCTTTGTTCTATTTTAATCTTGGTTCCATTCCCGCCAATTCTACCATTCAGTCTGCAAAACTTTCCCTTTACGGGTATGATGGAGACGCAGATACCAATTATGGTTCGAATGAAAGCCTGGTTCAACGCATAACTTCAGCATGGAATTCATTGACTGTCGCATGGAATACTCAACCAAATTCTGATACGGTACATGAAACTGTTTTACCAAAATCAACGGGCTTTTATGAGGATTATCTGAACATAAATGTTACTTCCCTGATTAAGGACCTCTATAATGATCCAGGTACCTATAAAGGATTAATGATTAAACTGGATACTGAATCCATTTACAGACGCCTGGTTTTCAGATCTGCTCATCAAGCAGATTCAGCGAAATTCCCAACTCTTACAATCAATTATTCCCTTGTGGGTATAAATGAGATATCCGCTGAAAATTATTTCTCCATATTCCCCAATCCATCGGGGAAGAGGTTTATTATTTCGCGAAATTCGCAATTAGGTGATGCCGGCCTGGCAGTTTATAATGTAACCGGAGAAAAAGTTTATTCCGACAAATTTTTATACGGTGAAAAGCAAAAGGAAATTTATCTCAAAGACGCTGTGACAGGAATTTATTTAGTCAAAGTTACCATTGACGGAGTAACCCAATATTGCAAAAAACTGCTTATCAATTAGCATTTTTTATGGTGTCCACATATTTATTCGAGCAGGCCAGGGACATTACCCTCAATTATCTGGGCCTTAAAAACAGCAGATGCATGAATTTGTCAGAGAGGCTGCAAGGAAAGTATATTCATAATTTTTTTGTACATGACTAAATGATACCCGTAGTCGGAACTCCGGTAAGCCGTGGACCCTGGATCCACAGCAAGCGGAGCATTGACCGGGAGAAATTAAAAAAATAAACAGATGAAGGAAAGTCATTCAATAAATGTCGTAACATGCACTATATGTGAGCTTTGCGTTAATATTTGTCCGGCAATGATCATTACAAAAACCGAAACAGGAGAGATCAGATTCCACCCGGACCGGATTTCTATCTGTATCCGTTGCGGGCATTGCATGGCGATATGTGAATCATCATCCATCATTATCGATGGGATTAGTCCTACAGATAACTTCAGGGAACTTCCTCAGGTCAGTATGGATCAAGACACCCTGATGAATTTTTTACTGACACGCCGTTCCGTCAGGGTGTTTAAAAATAAACCTGTCCCCCGGGAAATAATTGATAAAATTCTTGAAGTTATTTCAACAGCACCTTTCGGTGTTAGCCCGGATAATGTCGTGATTACTGTAATCACTGATAAAACCCTGATCGAGAAAGCGGCTTCCGAAATGTCGAAAGTTTACATCCAGCTTGAGAAAGCAATGAAAATTCCATTCCTGGGCTGGGTCATCAGAAAAAGCATGCCCAAAGAAGCACGCAATACGGTGATGAATTTCATTGTTCCGCATCTTTCAAAAGATCTCTATAAGTTAAAAGATGGAGTTGACGATATTGCAAGAAACGCTCCTTCCCTGATTCTTTTTCATGCCCCGAAAGGAGCTGAGGAGCATACTGTGGATGCACACATCTATTTGACATATGCCCTCCTGGCTGCGCACTCATTGGGGCTTGGTGCAGCGGCGATCGGGTTAATCGGTCCGGCCGTTAATCAAAGCAAACAACTCCGGAAATTATTCAGTATCCCTTCAGGGAATGAGGTTGTCGAGTCTATGATATTGGGATATCCGAAATTCCACTTTAAAAGGGTGATATTACGGCCCAGAAAAAATGTAAAATTTTTATCTTAACGATTGGTTTACACATGCCGGGCGCAAACCGGGTTATCTGACCGCCTTTCGCCGGTTTTGGTTGACCATCTTAACTTATTGACAATCTAAAAACTGATATGGTCAAGCTATATCGGCGAAGACTGATCAAGTGAGCGTTTTTCCCAGCTATAAGGTGGAGTTCTGACGGGGGGGAATGCCAGGGGGGGGACCTGGAGAACAGGATGTTCAGATAACTTTAGAGGAATTACAGGCCGGAAGCTTACTTTTAAATATTTCATGTCCGTTACCTCCTCTCTTTGCATGCTCCATTTACAGGCGGTAACCGAACGTCAATGAGAACATCTCATCCGTGAACCTGTAGAGTTCATTTACTTCCGTAGTGGAAGTATAATCAAAAGCAGTATTCAGAAACAGCGAGTGACGGTTTTTCAGCATGAACTTAACATCGAAATCCGCGGTAAATCCGAGATGATAGATGGGGATGGACCTGCCGAATCTGTCATGAAATTCCTCATCGATAAAATCCTTGTTTTGAGTCAGCACAAACATATGGATCAGCCCTATGCCAATACAGGGTCTGACGGTTCCCTTGGAGAAGGTATAATTTACAGTTATAGGGATTTTAATAAGACTTGTTTTCAGATCAACGGTCAGACGGTTAACCATGTTCACTCCCGGGGGCTCATCAGGCAGATTGCTGATGCAATATCTCACCCCTTGATAGGTGACATAGTTTTCATCAGTAATTTCAGTGCCATGGTTGTTTGCAGAATTTGCTTTCAGCGTGTATGTCGGCCACCATTGAAGGGCCATCCCTATTGAAAAACTCAGGTTTTCTGCCAAACACCATCGGCTTGTCCACTTCGGCTTCCATGAATCCTATTTGACAAGTTTTACAAAGAAAGACCAGTAATTAGTTAACCAGACAAATGAGAAAATTATAAAACCGCTAACTTTACAATATTGGAATTCCCCATTCTTTTAACCGAAAACTGATGGAAGAAGGATCACATAAACCGATATTGCCTCCAGTTAGCCTTTCAGAGCTTGCTCAGTTTTGCGGAGTCTCGAAACCAACTCTCGCTTGGAGGCATAAAAAAGACTTTCACTCTAGGTTTCTCTGAAAGATAGTTAATAATCCAGTAGTATCGTTAAAAAACGAGTACGTATGGTTAAAAAACGGTAATTTTTCCTTTTTTAATCCTCAATTTTATAGGAAATTTTTCATTTAAGAGACTTCTTCAGTTGCCAGTGAATGGCTTTTATGATGGTAATCCATTAGGTTGGAGTTAAACCAAGACAGATATCCAAAAGTTTCGTATCGAAACTTGGTTTAACCTAACTACCAATGTAACCTAATGCTATTCTAACTGTTTTTAGATGATTCATCCTATAAGGCATATAACGCACGGAGTATGTCACTTTATATTTCACCTCATAAAAAAACCACTTACAAAAATCAATGTAAGTGGCTGATTTTCTCTGTCTCCCCGCCAGGATTCGAACCTGGGACCCATTGATTAAGAGTCATAAAACAAGCCTTAATTGAATTTTAATGATGTTTTTGTAAAACTTCATCAAATATATCATTACCAATGTATTAATAGGACATAATGTTAACATGTTTTCGTAAAATTGTGTTTGCTTTTTGTAAAGTTTTGCGTTTTAATGTGTACTTTTGTGTGTACTTTTTTTAAAACCATTATGAAAACTGATAAAACAGCGGTAACAGGAATTATCCTTGAAACCCGGAAAATAAAAACAAGATCAGCAGCAACTGAACCCCTGAAAACAAAAGCAGATGAATTGCACCCAGTAAAATTGAGGGTCACGTATAAAAAAGACCGGAAATACTATACTTTGAAGGGTTTGGACAAAAAATCACTGTATATGTCCCAGTCTAATTTTGACAAATATTTAACCGCAACAAAATTTAAACCTTTAAAGATACACCTGGGACAACTTGAAGAAAGGGCAATGCAGGTTATTAATGGAATGAGTGTGTTTTCCTTTGAGGCATTTGAATCAGAATACTTTTCAAACCCCAAAGATAACAATGACTTGTTTTCCGTTATGGCTTCCACGGCTAAACAATTACGAAAGGATGGGAGAATTAGCACTGCGATAACATTTGAATTTGGGTTGAAATCAATGAAAGACTTTTCCGGAAAAGAAAAATTACCTTTTGAGCGGGTCACCGTGAAATTTCTCAAAGAATATGAAAAATGGATGCTGACCCCTAGAGTTATTGAATGGATTACAAAAGATGGTAAGACAAAATCGAGAACAAAGATTAACGGCCATACAACCGTTGGTATCTATTTACGGAATGTTCGTACAATGTTTAACCAAGTTAAACCGTTAGGGGTATTGTATCCATTTGGTAAATCAAAACAAGGATTGTATGCAATCCCAAAGGGAAAGAACGTGAAAAAGGCATTGACCCAGGCCGATGTTGCAAAAATAGCAGCTTACCAAGCTATTAAGGGAACAATTGAGCATAGGAGCAGAGATCTTTGGTTGTTCTCCTATCTATGCAATGGGATCAACTTTAAAGACATCGCCCGATTGAAGTATTCAAATATTAACGGTGACAAAATTTGCCTAGTAAGAGCCAAAACAGCAGAATCAACGGACGATGAAACCGCCATTCAGATAATGATTACCCGGCAGATCGACAGAATCATTGATACCTGGGGCAATAAACCAGCAACACAGGATAATTACATTTTCCCTGTTCTCCACAAAGATATGACAGCGGAGGAGGAATACAGGGCAATTATTCAGCTGATTCAAACCACAAATAAAAACATGAAGCGTATTTGTGCTGCATTAAAAATGGATCCTGTTACAACCTATGTTGCCCGCCATTCATTCGCCACGGTATTAAAGCGATCTGGTGCCTCAGTCGAGTTTATCAGCGAATCCCTGGGCCATCGCAACAAACAAACCACCCAGAACTACCTGGCTAATTTTGAGGATGAAGAAAAAATGAAGTGGGCGAATATGTTGTTACCGGAACCTGAGATTTGATCTGCTATGCCTATAGATAAAACCTGGCTAAGCCGATATGAAACATAATTTATTTTC
>Ga0182027_10000774_pt1 | contig 54203 bp, 37 predicted proteins | sample 712E1DmetaG_FD_121300 | JGI IMG/M metagenome (GOLD analysis project Ga0182027, IMG submission 121300) | Permafrost microbial communities from Stordalen Mire, Sweden - 712E1D metaG (Illumina Assembly) | ecosystem: Environmental > Terrestrial > Soil > Wetlands > Permafrost | place: Sweden...
CTCGGAGCGGGAACAGTCGAGTTCGGTTGTTGTGCCACCTTACGTTGCTGTGGGGACACAATTGAGCGAAGAGCAAATGCCTAAAGATTCACAACTAAATCACGATTTGGGCAACAGGCCCTCGAGATCTGGGCCCCTGTTGTTCTGAAATTCGCATCATGAAAGAATCCTGGAAATCGGCGGGAGTTCGGGGTGCGCTCCTTGTGTTCCTGTCCCTGCTCCTGTACCTCCCGGCCCTGCGGGGTGGGTTCATCTGGGATGATGACGATCACCTGACCAGAAACCCCGCGATGGCGACTTTCGACGGGCTGCGTCAGATCTGGTCGTCACTCGCTGTCTCGCGCTACTACCCTTTGACGTTGACGAGCTTCTGGGTGGAGCACCGGCTGTGGGGATTGAATCCGTTGCCGTACCACGCCGTGAACATCCTCCTGCACGGGGCCAATGCCATGCTGGTGTTTCTTCTCCTGCGCCGTCTCCGCGTGCCGGGAGCGTGGGTCGCCGCAGCCGTCTGGGCGCTGCATCCGGTCTGCGCGGAGTCGGTGGCTTGGGTGACGGAACTGAAAAACACCCAATCCGCGTTCTTTTTCTTCCTGGCTCTGATTTGTTACGTGCGCTTTGATGAGAAGCCATCGCGCGGTGGGTACGGGCTGACATTGATTTGCTCCGTTGCCGCGATGCTGAGCAAGCCATCGACAGTGATGATTCCGGCGGTGTTCCTGTTGATTGCCTGGTGGCGTAGGGGTTGTTGGCGCCGGAGCGATTGGTGGCGGGCAGCGCCCTTTTTCGCCCTTGCCCTGGGGATGTCCGTGCTGACGGTGATCGAGCAGCAGGGGCACATCGACCGCAGCGGGTCGCCGGTGCTTCTACGTCCCCTGGAGCGTTTGCTCGTGGCGGGGCAGGCCGGGTGGTTCTACCTGGCCAAACTGATCTGGCCGTCCAACTTGATGTTTTTCTATCCTCTCTGGAGACCCGATCCAGCCTCGGTGTTGAACTGGCTGCCGTTGGTTGCGGCGGCGGCTGTGGCGGCCACGCTTTGCCGATGGCATCGGCAGCCGTGGTCGCGGGGATGTCTATTGGGGTTGGGATATTTCGAGTTGTTGCTTTTCCCCGTGTCCGGCTGCTTTGATATTTTCTTTTTCCATTATTCCTTCGTTGCCGATCATTTTCAGTATCTGGCCTGTCTTGGACCCATCGCTTTGGCGGTCGGCGCAGGCGCGGCGGTCTGCAAGCGCACGCTCTCATGGGGACGGTATCTGGGAACGCTCGCAGCCGTGCTGGTGCTGGCCATGCTGGGGGCAACCACCTGGAGACACGAACAGATCTACAAGGATCCTGAAACGCTCTGGCGGGATACTGTGGCCAGGAACCCAAACGCCTGGATGGCGCACTACAATCTGGCGAATCTTCTGGCCAGCCAGGGCAGGACTTCGGAAGCCATCGCCGAATACATGGCCACGCTACGGGTCCGGCCGGAAGATGTCGAGGCGCACAACAATTTGGGAATTGCCCTGGCCGGTCAGGGCAGGATCGAGGAGGCGATCGCCGAGTATCGGGAGGCGTTGCGCATCAAACCTTATGCCGACGCTCACTACAACTGGGGGGTCGACCTGGCCAGCCAGGGCAAGATCGAGGAGGCGATGGCGCAGTACCGGGCCGCGCTCGAGATCAAACCGGACTATGCCGAGGCGCACAGCAATTTGGGAGCGGCCCTGGCCCGTCAGAGCAGGGTTCCGGAAGCCATCGCCGAATACATGGCAGCCTTGCGGATTCAGCCGGACTATGCCGAGGCGCACCTGAACCTGGGGCTTGCACTGGCCCGCCAAGGCAGGTCTGCGGAGGCCATTGCCGAGTACCGGAAGGCCCTGCGACTGAGATCCGATTGGGTCCCTGCCCTGAGCGATCTGGCCTGGATTCTCGCCACGGACGGGAACGCAAAGCTTCGCAATGCTGTCGAGGCGGTCCCGTTGGCCGAGCGGCTCTGCGGGGTCACGGGTTCACGACAGGCGGATGCCATGGATGTGCTGGCGGCTGCCTATGCGGAGGGCGGTCGGTTCGAGGATGCCATCCGGGTCGCTCGACAGGCAATCGAATTGGCCGATGCCGACGGGCACCAGGATCTGTCGCATCAGATCAAGGAGCGGCTCGCGTTGTATCAAGCGGGCCGTCCGTTCCACGAGGAATCGGCCTCACCGCCATGAATTGAGGATTCCGCACGACCGGGGTCAGATGACGGGCGTCAGCTACACTCAGACTGCGGCTCGATTCGCGGTGGAATGGATCACGTAGTAGGGCTGAATCGTCAGGCTCGGTCCCAACCCCGGATACAACCACCGGCGGCCGGATTTGTCGGTCACCTCGAAGTAATATTCCAACGGATAAGGCGAATCGGTGTACTCGCCCGGGAGGGTCACACGGCAACGGCCGTAGTCTATCTGCATCGGCGTTGCCTGCCACATCTCGGCTTGATTGGCGTGCCGGTAATACAACTGTGCTGCCGTCGGCTGCGGGCCCTTGCGGGCGAACCCAAGTTCGATGAGAACGGGCTGGCCTTTTTGGAATGAAGGGGGGGATGTATGCGCCAGGCTTTGTACGGGATGCTGTGGGGGGCGGCCCAGCACTTCGCGGATGAGCACGGCGCCTTTCTGCGAAGGGAGACCTGGGATTGCCAGTTGAGGTGACGGCGCCGCGGCCTTCTGCTCCATGGCAGCGATGTCTTTGTCGATGGCGGCGAGCCGATCGGACCAATGTCCGCGTTGGAACCAGCCTTCCCCGTACGTCACGTCCTTGACGTAAACTCCAGTTGTGGCTTCCGCGAGGCTCGCCCAGGACTGTCTCGCGGCGCGATAACTCTTGATCGCTTCCTCCAGGAATAAACCATTGGCGGTCTGCTCATACAACCGATACAAGACGGCAGCGCGAAGTTTACGTCCGAAGAAATTACCCAGGCCGATTTGAGCCCTTACGTCGATCGCAAATCGGCGAAACACAGGCGCGTTGCGATCGATGGCCTTTACCTCGGCTTGAGACAAATTCTCGGCAGCGGTCTGCGCGAAATCTTCCATCCATTGGGCAACCTCGACAGGTGAATACTTGCCGCAGACCTGACCCTTGAGCAATTCGTCGGCATAATCATCCACACGGGCGAAAAGTTGCGGGTCGAGAGGGCTGACCATGCCGAATCGTCTTGGGCTGGGCGTTTCGGAGTACGGTTGCGCCCGGGAATCGCCAAGAATCGACATGTTGACATACATCTCGGGCCAATAGTTGTTATTGGCGGCCGCTGGAGTGTGAGCCGTGGTGAACAAGGGCAGGATCCGGCTCGCGGAAGCCAGCGCCTTTCCCGCCGCGCCGGCAGCGGGTCCGTAATCCTGTCGGAGTTGCCGTTGCCATGTCTGGGGATCGGCATCGGGATTGAAGAGCATCCGTCCCCAAAGCCGGTACGTGTACCGGTACTTCTCGAAATCGCCTTCCGCCGGGCGCAGGGAGGCGTCGGCATAACCATCGCGCCCACCGGGTAACCCGGATCCCTTGCGGCCCTTGAACGACATCGGATCGAAGATCTCGCAGCCCTGGCTTCCGCAGAAGCTGAAGGCCCGTCCATACGCCGCCGCGAAAGTCGGATCGCCCCAGAGCAGCAACCGCTGCGTTCCGGGCCAGATCCGATGGACGATGGCATAGCGGCGATCTTCCTTCAGCAGGTCGCCGTAACCGTAGCGGAGAAAGCTGCGCGCGCCGGCGCTCTGGGCAAACAACCCGCCGCCTCGTTCTCGCGTCGGCATTTCCGTCGCGCGGATGGCCGCCTGGTGATAGGGCAGGCCCATGTGTTCGGCCCAGAACTTCGGCGAGATGGTGACCGGCAACCCCGTCCCAATTGCGGCGTCGATCGTGCCTTGATCCATGCCCTTGGCATGCATGTCGATCTCGACGCGCCGCCCGCTGCGAACGCAGCCGTCGAAGATCGTCTTCCACAAATCGTAGCTGCCCTCGGCCACTCCGCTCTCGCCGTGGATGCGGAACGTCACGCCCGTGATGTTGGGACATTCTTTCAGCAGCAAGGTCAACGCATCGCGAGAATAGGTGGCCTGGGTCTGGGGGGTGAGTCCTTCGATAACGTGGTTCGCGTTGGGACTGTTGGTCCACCGATACGCATGGGTCCACAGGCCCAACTGGAACTGCAACCCGCGCGCGGCGGCTTCGTCGCTGATGAACCGGAGCATCTCCAGGTTCCGGTCCCGTTCCGCATCGGGCAGATTTGTTGCGCGGACATCGTATCCGGGAACCGACAGCAGAAATGGATAGGCGAAGTAGAAATAGGTATCGCGCAGACCGCTCGGGGCGTCGTAGCCCAGTCCAAGCGCAAGGTTGAACCGATTGAATCGTTGGGCGGCGAGCAGCGAGAGGTATCGCTGCCAGAACTCGCGGTCGTTGTACCATCCCTTGTCCTCGACATCGCTTGCAAAGAGACGCATGACGCTACGGACGCGGTTGGCGGGACGTTCGGTGACGGACCGGGACGGACGAAGTGCCACCTGCGGATCCCCGGCCAACGCGACGGCATCGGCAATTTCGGTCAATCCGTAAACCAGTCCGCGGACATCACTGCCACTGACGAGCAAAATCTCTCGTTGGCCCAGCCTTCCCGGCGCAATGGTCAACGATTCGGGGTCCGATGGAAGTAGGACACCAAAATCACGCGTCATCTGGGAAGACCGGCCCGCCGCAATGACGCACAAGTCGGCTGGATCGGCATCCTCCAGTCGTCTACAGACCCTGACGACGAAGCCTCTCGCCACGAGCGATTTCCGTAGTTGGTCCACTGCCCATTGCGAAGGTTTCAGGGATGCGATGGGATCTTCCGGGTCGCAGAGGATCGAAACGCGCCGACGTTTGGCTGCGGAACTGCTCATCTGCGCGCAACCCGTTAAAATGCCGCCTGCAGCGCAGCCTGCCGCCGCTGCTCCGATCTGGATCAAGAATTCGCGCCGGTTCATGACCGCCAATGTACGAGTGCGGGAATAGTGCGACAAGCCTCGAATTTTAGAACGGGTGGGCACCCGAATCATTGCGATCCTGCTCGCGGCTATCACGATCCTGATGGGATTTGTAGGGCAAGCGGGACGCTTGCCGCCGTTATGGGATCGGCAACCGGAGCGGTTGCCCTACAATTGATCGTAAAGATTCGGGCTGGCAAGCTGGATGCCGCAATTTTGCCCTGCAATTTGAATGGTCTTTGGATGTGTGGCACATTACCCGCTGGCAAGAGAATCAGCAGACTCCGGTGCAAACTAATCCACAGAATATGCGTTGTCGTCGTTTGCGTGGAAATTGGATGCGCGATTTCGTATTCGTGCTGACAATCTTCCTGGTCTCGACGTCTGTTGTCCATGCGGCGGGAAGACAGGAATTGAGAGGCCAAAAGCCGGAGGCCGTGAGCAGGCTGAACCTGCAACCGGTGGATCGCCTTCCGGGCTCGCAGCGGCTCCATCTGGCCATTGGGTTGCCACTCCGGAACAAGGAGTCACTCAACCTCCTGCTGCAGCAGATGTACGACCCGTCCAGTCCCGAGTATCGCCGTTATCTGACTCCGGAGCAGTTCACAGAAAGATTTGGCCCGACCGAGCAGGATTACCAGGCGGTCATGGACTTCGCGAAAGCGAACGGACTCACTGTGACCGCCACGTTTCCCAATCGACTGGTGCTCGATGTGGAGGGGACCGTTTCGGACATTGAGAAGGCGCTGCAAGTGACGATGCGCGTTTACAGTCATCCGAAGGAACTCCGCAGGTTTTTTGCGCCGGACAAGGAACCTTCCCTGGATCTGATTGTTCCTGTATTGCACATCAGCGGTTTGGACAACTACTCACTGCCGCGCCCGGCAGGCCTGAATATCAGAGCCGCCGGTCCATCGGCCGGTGCAACGCCCAACGCCGGCTCTGGGCCAGGCGGTTCGTATCGCGGGAACGATTTCCGAGCGGCTTACGTTCCCGGTACACCGCTGACGGGCGCAGGACAGATCATCGGGCTGTTGCAGTTTGATGGTTACAACCCGAGCGACATTACGAACTACGCAAATCAGGCTGGTTTGTCCTACGTCACGATTACGAATGTGCCGGTCGATGGCGGGGTGGCCGTGCCAGGTGGCAACAACGCCGAGGTTTGTCTGGATATCGAGATGGCCATCTCGATGGCGCCGGGAATGTCCAAACTGATCGTCTACGAAGCGCCCAACCCCAGCCCTTGGGAGGACCTTCTCAATGAGATGGCCACGGATAATCAGGCCCGGCAAATCAGTTGCTCGTGGTTTGGCGGTTCTCCCAACCCGACAGCGGAAAACGTCTTTCAGGTGCTGGCCGCGCAGGGCGTGTCGTTCTTCTCGGCTTCCGGTGATACCAACGCGTTTGTGGGGGCGATTCCTTTCCCATCGGATAGCACGAATATCACCATCGTCGGCGGTACAACGTTGACGACGACGGGTCCTGGAGGATCCTACGTATCAGAAACAGTTTGGAACTGGGGGATTGAGATCGGTCCTTCCAAGGATGGAGTTGGCAGCAGTGGCGGGATCAGCACGTTTTATTCGATCCCGCCCTGGCAACTGGGCGTCAGCATGACCAACAACCAGGGTTCCACCACGATGCGGAACATCCCGGACGTGGCCCTGACGGCTGACAACATTTATGTCACGTTCAACAACGGCGCGAGCAACTTTTTCGGCGGCACCAGTTGCGCCGCTCCGTTATGGGCAGGTTTTACAGCGCTGATGAACCAGCAGGCTGTGGCAAACGGCAAGCCAACGGTTGGATTCCTCAACCCGGCCATCTACACAATCGGCAAGGGGACAAACTACACTTCGTGCTTCCACGACATCACCACCGGCAATAACGAATGGAGCGGCAGCCCGACCAATTTCTCCGCCGTTGCCGGCTATGACCTCTGCACCGGGTGGGGCACGCCGAACGGGACCAACCTGATCAACGCCCTTGTCGGGCCGCCCACCAATACGCCCCACCTCGCTCTCGTTGGATCGATCGTGAGCGGTGGCAACGGGAATGGCGTCATCGATGCCAACGAGTGCAATCAGCTCTACCTTGCGGTCCAGAACATCGGCTTTGGAACCGCCACGGCAATCAATGCGACACTGATGACGACAACGCCCGGCGTGACCGTCACCCAACCGTTTGCGACGTACCCGAACCTGACGCCCGACTCGATCGCCACGAACACCGCGCCGTTCCAGATCAGCACCTCACCAGCGTTCGTTTGTGGCACACCTATCTCCTTATCACTTGCCCTGTCGTACGCGGGAGGCTCGAACACCTCCACACTCACGCTGCCCACCTGTCTGTGCTCGGGAATACAAACCAATAGGGGCTTGAGTGTGAGCAGCCAAACACAGACAGGTCGACTCACACGAAACAACATCATTAGTGCCTGTGGCTCCCCGAAATCTTGTCCCGGTGCATTTACGCTCAGCGGTGCGTACGCCTACGACGCCTACTCGTTCACCAATCTCAGCAGCGGCGCCGTCTGCGTGACCGTGACGCTCTCCACCTCATGCAGTGGTAACAACCTGATCTTCAGTGCCGCCTATCTCGGAAGTTTCAATCCCACCAGCCTTTGCGCAAACTATCTGGCTGACATAGGCACCAGCCCCGCCGGAAGCGGTTCGTTTTCTTTCAACATCCCTGCCAACACGAATGTCATCGTGGTCGTCCATGCCGTTAACCCCGGGTTCTATTGTTCAAGTTATGCTCTGACCGTCGCAGGGCTCCCGTGCAACATCGATGGCGGCGGAGCGTGTCCAACACTCTTCCAGGAATGGCAGCTCCAATATTTCGGCTGCACCAACTGTCCGCAGGCGGCTGCCAATGCCGATCCTCTCGGCAAAGGCATCGTCAACACGAACCAATTCCTGTTGGGACTCAATCCGACCAATAGCGCGTCGATGTTCCGTATTGTTTCCGTGGAGCTTTCGAATGGCAACTCTGATGCCGCGATCACGTGGACCACGGCAGGCGTCAGGACCAACGCCGTGCAGGCCACCGACGGCGCGCCCGGTGGCGATTACAGCAACAATTTCGCAGACATCAGCGGACCGATCATCATCAACGGCAACGGCGATGCGATCACCAACTATTTGGATGGGGGCGCCGCCACCAACGGTCCGTCGCGCTACTACCGTATCCGGCTGGTGCCGTGAGGAAAAAGTTTTCAGTCATCAGTTGTCAGTTCTCAGTTGAGGACAGTCGACAACCGAATCATGCCGCCCTGCATTCGCGTTGATTCGCGGTTGAGTTCCTTCCCCTTCGCCGCTCAGGACTTCGGCGGGACGCTCAGGATGACAGCCTGGCGGCTGTCACTTCCCCAATCCGAACGCGTCGTGGATGGCGCGGGCAGCTTTGTCGGCGTCGGCGAGCTTGATGATCACGCTGATCCTGATCTCGCTGGTGGAGATCATGTCGATGTTCGTGCCGTTGGCGGCCAGTGTCTCAAAAATCTTGGCGGCGACCCCGGGATGCGAGCGCATGCCGATTCCTACCACCGACAGCTTGGCGATGTCCGGGGTGGATTTGGCGTCGCGGGCCCCGATTTCTTTGACCACGGGCTGCAACACCTTGGCGGCCTTGGCCGCTTCGTTGGCGGGAACGGTGAAGGAAATATCGGTAAACCCTTTCTCGCTGACGTTCTGGACGATCACGTCGATGTTGACGTTGGCATCGGCGATGGCCTTGAATACCCTGGCGGCGATGCCGGGTTTGTCGGGCACGCCCGCGATGGTGACTTTGGCCTGGTTCTTGTCAATCGCGACGCCGCGAATGACCACATCTTCCATTTTGGCGGTTTCTTCTTTCACGATGGTCCCCGGATTGTTGTTGAAACTGCTGCGGACTTCAAACACGACTCCGAATTTCTTGGCGAACTCGACCGAGCGCGCTTGCATGACCTTTGAACCCAGCGCGGCAAGTTCGAGCATCTCGTCGTAACTGATTTCTTCCAGCTTGCTCGCGTTGGGCACGACCCGCGGATCGGCGGTGTACACGCCGTCCACATCGGTATAAATCTGGCAGACATCGGCTTTCACCGCCGCGGCAATCGCAATGGCGCTGAGGTCGCTCCCACCGCGCCCGAGCGTGGTGATCTGGCCGTCGGGTGTTTCCCCCTGGAACCCGGCAATGGTGACGATGTTGCCTTCGTTGAGAAATTCGTGGACGCGTTTCGGCGTGATGTTCGCAATCTTCGCCTTGGTGTGAATGCCATCGGTAATGATGCCCGCCTGCGCGCCCGTCAGGGAAACGGCTTTCGCCCCGAGCCCGTGCAATGCCATCGCCAGGAGCGCAATGGTGGTTTGCTCGCCCGTGGCGAGCAAGACATCCATCTCCCGCTCGTTCGGGTCGGGACTGACTTCCCTGGCCAGTTTGATGAGCGAATCGGTCACGCCGCTCATGGCCGACACGACGGCCACGACCTTGTTGCCCGCCCGTTGCGTCTCCAGCACGCGACGCGCGACGTTCTTGATCCGCTCGGGATTGCCGACCGATGTCCCGCCATATTTTTGTACGATCAATGACATATCTTACTCGAAGCTCTCCACCCGGATGACGACGGTCTTGTCCTTCACGACGGGCAGGCGATCGATTTCGGCGACCGCGTCCCGCACGGCCCGGTCCTTTGCCGCGTGCAACATGAAAATTAGCGGGATCCCGCCGTTGGCAGGACCGGGGGCCTGTCCGGGCTTGGGCTCGGGCGCCTCGCGCTGCAGCACCGAGGCGATACTGATGTCGGAATCACCGAGCACCTTCGAAACCTTCGCAATGACACCCGACCGGTCTTCAACGGTCAGCCGCAAATAATACCGGGATTCGACCTCGTCGACGGTCCGGACCCGGGCATGCAGCCGATGCGACACGAATGCCGGCACGCGTTGGACGCTGCCAAATTTCAGATTCAGAGCGGCATCCGCCAGATCGGCAATGACCGCGCTCGAAGTGGCGTCGGCGCCCGCGCCACGCCCGTAGAACATCGTATCACCGACCACATCGCCGCGCACCACGACCCCGTTGAACGCGCCGCTGACACCGGCCAGAACGTGATTGTGCGGGATCAACGTCGGATGCACCCGGACTTCGACCGGAGCCGAATCGGAGTTGTCCAGACTCTTGATGATCGCCAGCAGTTTGATGGTGTACCCCAGTTCACGGGCAATCTGGATATCGAACTGCGAAACGTGGCGTATTCCCTCGACATAGGTGTTGTCGCAGCCGGTCCAGAAACCGTGCGCCAGGGAGGCGAGGATCGTCGCTTTGTGCGCGGAATCGCCGCCGTCCACGTCCAGCGACGGATCGGCCTCGGCGTACCCGAGTTTCTGCGCCTCGGCCAGCACCTCGTCGAAATCCTTTCCTTCGGCGGTCATCCGCGACAGGATGTAATTGCAGGTGCCATTGACGATCCCGTAGATCAGCGGGAAACGGTTGGCGACAAATCCTTCCCGGATCGCCTTGATGATCGGGATACCGCCGCAGACGCTCGCTTCGTAGAAAATGTTGGTGGAATACTTCGTTGCCGCCGCGAAAATCTCCTCACCGTGGTGCGCCAGCAGCGCCTTGTTGGCGGTGACGACCACTTTGCCGCGGGCGAGCGCGTCGAGGATGACGGTTTTGGCAAACCCGGTGCCGCCGACCAATTCGACAATCACCTGAACCTCGGGATCGTCCAGGACGGCATTTACATCGGGAGTCAGAGCCTTCGCCGGCACGGGCAATCCTTTGAGGCGCGACTGATCCTTGTCGCAAACCCATTTGAGGTTGAGACGGATGCCGAGCCGCTCGGCAATGAGGTCGGCGTTGCGGGTGAGATTCTTCACCACGCCGCCGCCGACGATGCCGGCGCCGATCAATCCAATATTCAGTTGTGAGATGTTTCCCATGGGAGGATGACCTCTCCAAGAAGCAGGCAGTGTAGCGAGAGCGTTAAAGTTTGTCCAGACGTTCACGTGTCGTTCCACGTGTGTTGGGAATGATTACAAGCGTCAAGGCAGTATTCTGGTCTGGGCGTGGCGACAGGTGGCGCAAGCGTCTCTGCTTGCGCAGCCGCAGGCTTCCGTTCTGGGTACACAAATCGTGGGATGAAGCAACGTCGCGAGGGCGACGTTGGCGCAAGCAGGGACGCTTGCGCTACCAAACCACCAAGCACTTCTTGACTGCCACGTTTGCTCACACCCGTATATGCTATAATACAATATTGTTCGGATTGCTCAACAAACTATGGAGGTCCTCATGAGACAGGCTGGCAGAATTGCAGGGTTGATCGTGATCGGGTTGGCTGTAGGTTGTGCCACCCGCGTGTCGGTGATGGAGACACACCGGGAAGATGTGAGCGCGCAGTCCCGGGTGCTGGCGATCGCCGCGCGGAATCTGGAGGAGACAGTCCTTCGCCAGCGCGCTGACGCCTCGCAGGAAGAGGCGGCGAGAGCGGTGGCGAAGTTTCACAATGAGGCGGAGGAATTCGCCCGGGCCGCCTCGCGCTGGATCTCTAACGACAACGTGAACACGCGTTACGAACGATTGATTGACGCCTGGGTCAAGGTGAAGAAAACCTATTCGAATCTGAAGCCCGACTCGCTGGTACAAGACGCCTATCGCCGGACCGCCGACGAATGGGAGCGCCTGGCCCGCGCCTCTGGTTACGCCAACAAAGCCTACGAACGGAAGATGGAGTAGGGGGCCTGGCGGATTGGTGGCGCGAGCGTCCCTGCTTGCGCAGCCTCAGGATTAAGTCCGTGGCACACGAACCACGGGACAAGGTTAGCTACGCCGCAGGGGCGACGTTGGCGCAAGCAGGGACGCATGCGCCACCCAGATCTCAGGACTGACCGGCACCTTTAATCATGCCCGCTGACCGTGATGATGACCGGCACAACCACGTGCGATTGGGCTGGATCGTTGGTGTTAAAGCTGATTGAACCTTGCACGGTTCCCTTGGGCGGCTGCGGCAGGCTGGCGACGATCGCGTAGCTCTTTCCCTTCTCAACGGAAACCAGTTCGACTTTCAACTCCTTCACATCGCATGTCAGATCACTGATCTCCAATGGCGGGTCCTTCCTGGTCGAGGTGATGCTGACACGCCGTGTTGTCGCGTCAATACTGGGCGGCCAATTCGAAGGATCCGTAATGCCCCAGGACAATGCTTCAGGGTTGACTCCCAGGTCCCCGACCACGCGACCGTAGACCGTCACAGCCGCAATTGCGTCGGTTTCATCCGTCGCATACACCCACACGGATTCGGCAAACCGCCGGGGCGGCCCGGACACCGGAAGTTTGATATTCAGCCGTGCAGTTACATCGTCAATTCTTTCCACCAGCACGGTCAACGACCCTCCGCCAGCCGCGCGATCGATGGACAGTTTCCCGCCATCCATACGTTTGAGGTCCACCGAACCGCTGGCCATCGTTCCTTCACGGACGTCGCCCAAGGCCACGCCTGCGGCCGTCAACTCGTACCTGGGTTTGTTGTCCAACTGCACAGTCAACACCACGTTCGCGTTTGTCGGGTCGTTGGACGGCACGGTGATGGTCTTCGAGATGTGCCCGTGGATATTGGGCAAGGTCAAGGTGAACACCAGTTCGCCCTTCTCTCCCGGCTTCAGCGTGTCCGGTTTCACGCTGGCGACCGTGCATCCGCACGCAGGCTTTGGTTTGTCCACCTTCAATATGCCGTCGCCCGTGTTGCGGAACAAAAACGTCCCCGCCACCAAGGGCACGCCGCCGGTTGTGCCAAAATCATACACTGTCATGTCGAATTGAATCCGCGGTGTTCCCTGCGCCTCCGCTCGCGTCACCGCGAGTCCGATGCAAAGGCCTATTACAGCAAGTGTCGCTCTCATTCGTCTCCTTCGTGGTGCGTTCGATTCTTGATCCACAATGTGCACTCAACCATAATAAGCTGAAAGCAAAAAAAACAGGCGTCCCCGCAAGAGGAATTCTCAATGCGTTGAATCCGATTCCATTGAATCACGACATGTCCTGATTATGGCTTAACCAAGCAACGGCCGTTGTTCGTTTAAGCCATTTTGCTTTGAGCGACTTGAAAGGCGTGACTTTGGTCAGGGGGAGATACCCATTAGCCGCTCTTGGCGCTGGATCAATTGCGTCCATTCAACTGAGGCGTGCCTGTTTCGGTATCCGGTGCCGTTGTTGAATCGGCCTGAAAGAATTCATTTATTTCCTGCCAAGGAATTGGCCAGAAAGCCGCTCCCCCGGCATTGCACAGAAGCAGTCCCTGCGGTGTTGCGAACAAACTGGGATCAAGGTTCGCGACGCGGTGATCCGTCCTGGTGTTGGCAAACGAGATCGGGATAACGGTCGGCGGCCTGCACCCGGGCTGATACCGATACAGAGCCAGCGAGTCGCCCGATGAACTCAACCTTTTTAGTAGCACCCAATACTCCTTTCCGTCCGTACTGGCGACTAGTGGAGTCGTTGGAGGGGTGCTGTAATCCCACGGATTCTCCGGGGCAAGCCATCGGACTTGACCGGCAACGTCTGGGCTGTTGTCGTCGGAGCCGATAAGATACTCAAGCTGCCCGTTCTTATCCAGGCGCATCTCCGAGAACTGAGCGCCCCTTGAACTGATTCCAAGCCGCTGCAGTAGCGTGGCTCCCTCCGTGGGAAAAGCCCACAAATCTCCCTGGTTGATCAAAGCGCTTGACCAAGCCTTGGTTCCTTCACTGTAGCGAAGCACCTGCGCGTTCGGACGGTTTGCACTTAGGTGAACGACGGCGTGTACCTCGCCTCCGGGACCAATGAACATGCTGGAGATCCTGTAGATAGGTACGTTGTCTAGAAGCGTGGTGAATTGCTTGCGGCGACTGCTAGCCAAAACTTCGTGTTCAAGAGATTGCGCGTGGATTCGAATAATTCCGCTGTCTGGCTGCGAGAATTTCCAATGCCTCTCGTATCCCGGGAAAGTATAGTAAAGGTGCTCACCCAATAAGAAAAGCGCAGGAAGGTCCGTGGCAGGCACTTCCGTCGAATCCCACACTTGCTTCTCGCGGTCGTACCTGAACAATTTCCCCTGCACAGCGACAAAAACGTATTGGCGGTTGACATCGAAGTCACTGTCCATTTCGGGCCAACTCCAGACACTTGTCCGGTATGTAAGTGGTACATCGAAAGAGGTCGCCTCAAACGTTTGCGGGTGCACCTGGATTACTTTCATTGTAGTCAGACCCTTGTTGGAATCGTGCACCTTGCCAAGCATCCAAATATTACCATCGCGGTAAATGACCTTCCTCATAAAGAAAACATCCGTCTGTCCAATCAACTTCTTGTTCAAGAACGGATGCCAAAACTGTTGGAGTTGCAGAGTACGGGGCGTCTCTTTGTTGATTTCTTTCGGGGCAACATCCAATAGTCGGCGCCGGTATTGGGCGAATTCGGCCGGTTGAAAGTCTCTTTGGCCCTTCATACGGGCCGCGTAGGCGTCCATGGACTCCAGCAATGCCGTTGCAAGCTTCGGATCGTGAAACCCTGTCTCCAACCTGCCCGGGCTCACTTCGACCGGTTTCCCTCTAAACCCGTTTTCGAGGATCTGCCAGTCATAGAAGTTGGCTTCCTTGAGAAAGGAATTCAGCAGCTTGAATCGAAACTCTTCCTCTCCTTCGATCGCATAGAGCAGTTCCACTACGATGGCGTAGGTGAACTTGTCAGTTCCGACGGCCATGTGTTCGCTCAGAATCGACTGTTGGATTTGGTTCACCAGCGCATTACGAGCCGGGTCGTTGTCCACGCTGGACAGGCGCAACAGGAGGGCATCCAATCGGTCACTGACCTTATCCGATCGCGATAGCTCATCCAGGAACGCATTCCAGACTTGTGCGAGATCCTCTTGTGAATAGTGTTTCCAATTCAGCAACCATGGCGTGCGCTGGGACAGATCGTAAGCGTCAAACAATGTTGGTTTGTCGCGCGCCAGTGTCAGGTAATGGCGGGCGCGCGTCGTCGCGTAAGGAGTTGGGAACCGCTGTTTCAGCATCAGGCGGTAGCAGTCGATGGCCTGTCGCGGGTCATCATAAAGGTACGGAGCGTAGCTGGCTACGAATCCGCAGAACTCAAAACTCCGTGTCTCACCCTGCGTGACGAGCCGGTCGACGGTGGCGCGCAAGGTGGCCCGCAACTTTTCCAGTTGCGCGTGATGCTCGTCGTATCGATCTGTTTCGCGGTAATAACGGATGATTCTCGAGGCCGTCAACAGAACATCCAGTCCGGGGCTACCCTTCATCTGGTCGTTGACAAGATCGAGCGAGCGCTGGACCAAATCGATGTCCAGCGTTTTCTCATCCACCTGGGCGCGGCTGTACCCAGCGGACAAGTCGCCTCGCCCGGAGAACGCCCTTCGACAGTTCAGCCGAACGATCATCCCCGTTAATTCTTCTTTGCGGCAACCCAGTGCGTAACTGGCTTCAGCAGCCGCAAGCGCCTGATCCTCCAGACCGATTCGCATGGCAGACTCCGATTCGCGCCAGAATCGTTGTGCTTCCTCCAGCGGTTCCCAGCCTGAATGTCCCGTGGACCTGCCGATGGCCGTGAGAATCTTCGCTGCCGTCGCCTCCACGAGTTGCGCCAATTGCCCTTGCGAACCGGTGACTTCCAGGACTGTCGGTGACTGGCCTTGCGGTGGTTCGATCTTCACTTTCAGAACGATTCTGTCCGGGCTGGACCCGCTCGCATCGATTTCACCGTCCACAATGAACCGGCCCGTGACCCACTCGGGTTGTTGCGGTCCGGCGACAAACTCCTTTTCGATTTCCATCGCTCCCAGATACTGGCGTTCCAACACGAAGACTTCTCGTTCCCGCACCAATCGTTCGGCCAGCAAGAACGACAAACTGCGCTCAAGCCCTTTCGCTTCGCCTATCTCCACCGCCGAACGCAGGTTCAGCAAGGACAGCGGGATCGCGTCTCCGGATGGCACGCCGAGCTTGGGAAAAAGCACGCCAAAACGATCCTCCAGGTTTGCGCTCCACAGTTCCAGGTCCTTGATGGGATATGGCACCGCATACGAGTCGAGGCGAATGCCCAGCGTGGCGGATACCAAGGTGGCTACCAGAAGGTCGTGTTGTTGGACCTGGGCGTGAGAAAGCACGATCACCCCTTCGGCCCTCAGGAGCCGCCCCAACCTCGCATAATCGGTTCGGGCATCCTGCATCGTTACCGCTTGCTCCTGCAATACCCTGTCAACCTCGTTGCGCTCGATGAGCACGAGCTCATTCCTACGCGTGAGCTTTGCCATCAGGTAATCGGCGATTTCAGGCGCGCGCCCTCGGTCGATCACCGCCAATCTGACTTCGCCCAGAACAATTCCGGGCGCGAAGAGGGCAATCGCCGCCCATACGAAGGCAAAGAACTCTCGAACCGTTGGTTTCCAGTTCACCAACCACCTTGTCTGTCCGCGTAGCGGACGCATGATGTGCCCGGTCGCTAGTGCACCAGCTTCGGCAGCATACGCTCGGTCAGTTTGGCGGCGGCTTCCTGGATGGCGGTCTTGCCGGCCAGGTGCTCGCTCAGGTCAACGGCCACGGCCGTCTGACGGTCGATGAAGATGACGCGACCGCTGGTCTTGTCGATCGCCTTGAGTTCCACGCGCGCTTTGCAGCTCACGAGGTTGCCCTTGCGCATCCCGAATTCGCTGAACGCTTCGCCCAGGATCTGGAGATCGGGCTTGATGGTCGAATCCTTCTCATCGGCCACGACAGCCCCCAGTTTCTGGAGGATGAAGCTGACCTCGGTCTGCGCGGCGGGATCGATCGTCGGCGATCCGATGTGGCGCTCGGGGATCGAGATGCTCACCGGCGGGAATTTCTTTCCGTCGTACTGCTTCTGCAGTCGGGCGACCAGGTCGTCCTGCTTTTCCACCTTGGCCACCAGCGTATCGCCCCGGGCCTGGATGATCTTGCTGACGCGTCCTGCCATCTCAGCGGCCATGTCAGGGATGGAAGCGCGCTCCGTCGGCCCGCGCACGACCTCGCCATACACGCGGCTGGTTTCCGTGCCAATGATCTTGGCCGCGATGAACGTCTCGCCTCCGGCCGTGAACACCCGGCCTGTGATCAGCACTTTCGCCCCGATCAGGCTCCCGACCTTGGCGGCTGTCTCGGGCTGGATGATGCCCGACAGGCCGAGTTCCTGTTCGCTCAGGACTTTATCGAGTTCCGCGCGCTCGATCATGATCAGGTTGGGATCGGCGGAGAGCTGCGCGTTGATCATGCTGGCCACTTTCGGACCAAGGGTGCGGATCTCCTCGTCCTTCGATTCGAAGTCGAACACCGCCGCGGTCATGTACATATCGGCGGCCAACGCTGACGACACAAACAATAACGAGCACGCCGCGCCCAAGATGGTAGGGACGGACCGCCGGGCCGTCCGCAGGAGAATCGACCACCAGCGGCGCGCCCGGCGGTCGCGCCCTACCACACCGCGTTTGATTGTTTCATTCGGGTTCATGTTAGTCCCTTTCCTTTCCTTGACTTTCTTCGGGTAACCGCATCGCCTCCGGCTCCAGCGCCAGTTCGGCGAAGCGGATCAGGTTCATTTGTGCCATGGGCGAATCCGCCAACGGCGTGACACTGCTTGTGGATGCGACAATCACCGTGCCTGTGCCCAGACGGACTGCGTAGGCGGCGACGGGCGCCGACTTTCGGATCCAGACGGCAGCCATGCCGTCCTTAACGCGTTTGATGACGGTTTCGGGCAGTTCCTTTGCGTTGGACCACAAGACGGCCAGCCGCGCGTCCGACGGCTCCGTCTCCATGTCGGTGAATTCGATTCCGTCCTGCTTCAACAGCGGGCGGATTTGGTTGTTCGGATCGAGCAGGGCAGGGGGCTTTTCGCCGGCCAGCGTCGTCAGTTTCTTGAGCAAATCGTTGGGGTAAACCACGACCTCGGTGCGGCCGATGCCCAGCCACTCGATCTGAAACCGTGTTGCCGACCGCACTGCCGGGAACGTGGTTGTGTAAGCCTCGACGACGGTTTGATTCGGCAGCAAGCGAAGTTGTTTCCAGGGCTGTGGATCGCCCAAGCGCACGGACGAGCTGAAACTGAGTTGGCGCAATTGTACCCGTAAATCCAGGTTGGTCGACTGGTCGGTCTGGTTCTGGAACAGAACGCGGATCGTTTGTTCCCGCCCGGCGAAGACCGCAGGCGGTTGTGCGTCGGGGACGACAGTGACTTGCGCGGAGGCGAGCAGGGGACGGAAGAGGGAGAGCGAGAGAAAGAGTGCTACGCCGGTGTGCAGTCGGAGGGCCACGCTTCCGCGTGGCTGAGCGTTATTGCGTCGCTGGGGATGGTCGCGCAGAAGCGCGACCCTCCGAATCACTCTCGAATGGCGGCAATCGCTCACGACGTGACCTTCAGCGGTTGCGCGTCGATTCGATAGGCACCAACTTGCCGTCTCGGTTCCTGACTGCTCCAGACCGAGCGTTGGCCCACGACGAACACATCGCCTTCGCCATCGGCCAATACGTCCCAGCTCTCGCCATTGACGCGAATCTGCTGGCCGCTGAACGTGATGAACGTGCGGCACTGCTGCTGGCGGCACACGTTGACGCGTAGCGGAGACATGGTCGGCACGTCGAGCTTGTCCGACAAACTCAACCGCACACCTTGCTGGTCCACGGCGATGGCGCGCACTTGATTGGGAAACATCGCTTCAATCTCGCGGTACAGCTTTGCGTAGTTCGGCTCGGCAGGACGGCGTGGCTTGAGCCACAGGCCGACGCCGAAGGCGAGGACCAGACAGACCAGTGCAAGGCCTACACCCCAACGGAAGGTAGTACTCGACCGCCGGGCGAGCCATGTGGCAGCCCAGGTCGGACAGCCCGGCGGTCTGTCCCTACATGGTAATTGCGCCGTGACGCGTTTCGGGAACATTTCCCAGTAACCCGCCGAGCGTTCCGGAACTTGAACACATTTCAGTAGTTCATTCAGCTTCTTGTCGGCATCATTCATCTGTTCACGATATAGGACAATCGGTCAGGGCTAATCCTTTGATGGCTCGGGCGTGGGAGTAGAGGGTTGGAGCCATTTCTTGAGTTGTTTCCGCGCCATAAATACACGCCACGACACGGTTGTTTCCGAGCAGCCCAACACGTGGGCAGCTTCCGCGTGATTCAGTCCGTCGTACACCGTCAATACCACCGCCGCCCGCTGTTTGGCCGGTAGTTGTATCAGTGCCTCTCGAACGCGGACCGCCAGTTCACCTGGGGGTTCAGATGGCGCTTGGTCGCAGTCAGCCCAGTCCTGATGGAGCTTCTCGCGGCGCTGAGCGCTTTTTTTCCAATTCAGGCAGGTGTTCACGCCAATCCGATACAGCCACGACGAAAACTTGGCGTCCCCGCGAAAGCTGTTAAGTTGCCGATAAGCGCGGAGGAAAACTTCTTGGGCGAGGTCCTCAGCGTCGGCTGACGATCCCGTCATGCGAAACATCAGCGCATGGATCATGCGTTGGTACCGTCGGACGAGCTCCTCGAACGCCTCCGGATCACCCGACTGGCTCCGCCGGACCCAGTCCCGCTCTTCCTCGCGCTCCTCCACCATGACCTGTTATGTTACCCCATGAGACAAGTTTGAACGATCAATCCTTCGAGGATTGCGTTGCTTCCTCCCGTTTCAACGTCAATAGCCACAGACTTCGGTCACCTCCGACAAGCGCGTATTTGCCGTGTTCGATGAATTGGATGAAGAAGTCGAATTGATCGAAAGCACTCTTCCTAAGATCGGGAAAAATCTCGATTCTTTTTTTGTCCACTGAATACCGCCCCCAAGCCGTGCCTCGTTTGAGCCTTGCCGACCAAATCCAGCGATGGGTTTCGTCGACAATCCGCCCGTCAGGCCCTGGCTGTCCGTCGATTGCGGAGAGCAGACTGTTGAACTGCGGCGGATACAATTCGCGGTCGCGTCCCACCATTCCGATAAAACCAATCAGCGAATTCGTCTTTGGGAACATCATTTCCGAACGAAGATCGTAATAGGATCTGATTATTTCCGGCCACATACCGCGATCATCAGTATCGGGCGTTCTGGGTCTGATCAGTTGTTCCACGTGGTCGTTGGAATCAATAGTCCAAACACCACACTTGTCGGGATTGAAGGGTACTCCCGTGGGATTTCGACTGAGGAAGATGACGCGTTGATGCACTGGATCTGCCGCCATGCAGGGCACGAAGGGATCCTCGTAGCTATTGTCAAAGGGAGATTGTTTCTCAATGCGGCGACTGGAGACAATGAGTCTGGTTCTGCTTGTTCCCAAATCGTAGGAAACAATATATCCGCCTCCAAGCGCGATATACAGTTTGTCCTCAAGGCAAGCCATCGATTGCACAGACTCGGAGGGAAGGCCATTTGCTTTGTCCAAGTGCTGTACGTCACCTCCGTCCAGAGGAAACGCAAAAACGCCATTTTGTGCTGTTCCAAGTATGAATCTGTTGGAGCCGAGGCAACTGCAGGTTGCAAATCCGACGGGAATTTTGCCGGGTTGGTTGAATTTCGCGCCCCATACAGGAAACCAGATTAGATGTGAGACTTGGGAGCCCCATCCCTTCGGCAAATTGACTCGTTGAAGTCGCTTTTCTGCCAAATCAGGAATTGAGAATGAGAGCAACTGAATGAATTGCTTCTGGTCTTGATCTACGCCGCCCGCCACAACGTAGATGGAGTCGTTTAGCGCTAGCGGCTGGAAAACAGCCCCGAATCCTGGTCCTCGTTCCGTTATCGGGATGAGTTCGCGCGCTGAGTTCCACGGCGTGACAGTTGGATAGTTTGGCTCCGCATTTGTCGCACCAGGCAATGAGGCCAGAATCTTGGAAAACTCCAACTTCTCAGCGTCGAGCACGGGAGACTTGATTGGCTCAGGAAACCACCATAGGGAGAAGTATTCCGCTAGGTACTGGTACGGGTGGTTTGCGGAATTGGTTTTATGACTGATTTCCTCCAGCAGTTTCTGTTGGATCAACAATCGAGTCTCACGGCACTGAGCGAGCAGCTCTTCACTAGGCTGCTTGCCTCGCAGGACCATGGTCGATATGATTCCTAATCGGCCATAGATCTGTACCACACCATCGGGATGCTGCTTCATCATCTCCCAGAGGCTGTTCAATCGTGCATAGTCCGATTCCTCCAGGCCGAACTTTTGCTTGGCTCCTGCGGGACACCCAATCGCAACTCTCCATAAATAATACTGGTCGAGGGCAGTCACGGAATTCCTGGGATGCTGCAACCATGTCAGCGTACGGTTCACAAGAACCAGAAAATCGTCGGTCCACTGATGTGAGTTCCAAGACCAACATTGCAACAGATCCAATGAACTGCCTGATTCGAAACTGTACCATCCATCGCCAGATGAAAACCAAGTTTCGTTCTCCTTCAAAACCGCCTGTCGCACGTCCTCATGAATTCCCTGTAATTCCGAGTTCGCTTCAGACGACCGACCACCAGCGATGCCACATACGTCGGGAACTATTTGGAGACGAGTCCAGTTTGCGCCTAACCGGATGGCTTCATCACGACGATGACGAATGTCGGCACAAACGACAGACTCGACTCCCGAGAGCAAAGCGGTTCCTCGTCGGACCAATCGCAGTCTCGTTTTGCGATCCGCTGTCGAGCGTCCTTGGTCGATCAGGGACTCGGCCAAAGTTTCGCAGATGGCCGTATCCTCTGGTGCGAACGCATAGGCCGTTTCGGCTACTGAAACAGCATGGGCGATATCACCGTGGCTCCGAAAGAAACCCGATTCCTGGGCAAACCGCCGGGCTTCTTTGGTGCGGTCGATGACCACTTCCGTCGGAGCGGTGCGCAACGTTTTCTGAATGGCCGATGTCAATTCGGCGGCAAGACCGGGCGCGTCTTGCTTGGGAACCGAGACCGCCGCCTTGGTCAACAGTTCGCTCGTCCCGCTCGTCAGAAACCCCACGCCGCGCAGCCCGGCGCCGTCGTCAGTTCGGCTGATCTCCAGTTCGATCCGAATCAGCGATCCCAATAACTCCGGCAACGGCGAATCGGCTGGCAGCGAGCGTTCCTTGTTCACCTCCTCCAGACGTGCCCGCTCCAGGACGGCGATGTCGGGTGACCCGATCAACGATTGTTCCAGCAAGCGTCCGACCGAATCGCAGAAGCCATCCAACTCGCGCGGCAGATCGGCATTGCGGACCGTGACCAAGCACACAGTGCGTAGTCCGCTCGTTTTCCTTTGATGCTTCAACAGGGCTTCACGGACTCCCTCCGAGATGGCCTTGACCTTCTCATCAACAGTGGTTCCCACCAGCGTGACATCGAGCAGTCGGACACCGGTCGCGGCGTTGAAGGCAACCAGGCCCAGTGCTTCCTTACTGTCAGGAAAGGTTTCCAGCGTGGCGAAGACTTGGACACCCAGCAGTTTTCCGACTGCCAGCGCCTGGGCAGAATCGCTCAGGCCGCAGTGGACCAATTTTTGTTCGTTGAGGATTCGTTCCACCTCCGCGCGCTCGACCAGCACGACGTTCGTGTCCGCGCTCAATCTCGCTTCGGCCAGCGCCAGCAGATCGCCCGCCGAATTCCCGCCGCACGTGCTCACCAGTGCCACGCGAGTGGCTGCCGTGGCGGGTGATGGAGAGGAAAGAAGGCAGGCGAAGAACAACACGATGCGACAAAACGAGACAACAAATCCCTTGGCAAATTTTGTTCTGGAGATGAAGGCTCTCATTTCGCGTTCGTTTCGTTTGATTCTTCTGCGAGGGTGAGCAGCCACAAACCGTGCTGGTCGCCAACGAGCGCGTATCTGCCTTTGTCAATGAATTGAATGGTGATTTCCCCATTCATTTCGAAACCGTCCTTCCTCAGCGGAGGGAAGAACTCCGCGCGTTGCTTATCCACAGAATGGCGTTGCCACGTCCGATCCCAGGTCGCCGACCAGATCCACCGCGACTTCTTGTCGACAACGTTGCCGTCAGAGCCGGGTTGACCTTGGATGGCGGCTTGCAGATTGCGACACTGCGGGGGAAATGACTCCCGGTCAGGTCCGACTACCATGAGGAATTTGACGTAAATATTCGTCTCCTTCATCATCTCGGGAGGATAGGCATAAATGTTGCGGATGGCATTGGGCCAAGCCTCAGGATTGTCATCTCCCGATTCAGGAGCCACCACTCGTTCCAATCGACCGTCTTTGGCGTCGATTGCCCATATTCCCCTCAGGCTATGTTTTGGGTCATCCGGTGATTTCCAAGTTCTGCTGAGGAAGAGGATGCGTTCATGTTCCGGGTCCGCCGCCATGCAGGGTGCGGCCAGATCAAGGTTATTGTTGTCGAAGGGGGACAACTTTTCGAGTCGGCGGCTGGAGACAAGGGTTTTACATTGCCGGCTTCGCAGGTCGTAAACGATGAGGTATCCGCCGTTAAGTACGGCGTACAGTTTGCCGTCGAGACAGGCAATCGATTGGACGGAGTCGGATGGCAAACCAACAGCCTTGTCGATGCGTTCAACCTCGCCACCCCCGAGAGGAAAGGCGAAAATCCCTTGCTGCTCGGTCCCGAGGAAATAGCGTCCGTCGCCGAGGCAACTGGAGGTGGCGAAACTGTTGGGATGACCCCGACGGGAGCCCCATCCGGGTTCTAAAGTCATTTTGCCGAGAGGCGTCTTCTGGCCGTCCGGGATCGAGAATGACAACAACTGGATGAATTGTGTGCGGTCCGAGTTTTCTCCCCCGGCAATCGTGTAAACGATTCCACCAGAAACCAGCGGTTGAAAAATGATTTCAGTGCCTGTTTCAGCTTGAATCACGTCCAGGAGTTCGCGTGCCGAATGCCAGGGTGTGACCGTGATCGCAGGCGCATTTGTGGTTGCTGACAACGACGCAAGGAACTTACGGAATTCATTCTTCTCGGTTTCGAGAGTTAGGACGTTGATAGCCTTCCCCCACGGCCCCAATAAGAAATCTGCTGCATCGCGATACGCTTTGTTGGTATCGCCCTGGTCAGAAAGCAGATGTTCCTGAAGTTTTGAGCGGAAGGCCCGTATGTCAGCGCGCAATGTTTCGTCAGGCGTTTTGCCTTGTATAATCTTGGCTGAGATACGTCCGAATTGTCCATAGAGTTGCACGATCCCATCAGGGTTTTGCTCCATGGCAGTCCAGAGTGAATTCAATCGGTCGTAATCCGCTTCAACCAGTTTGAGTTTTTTGTTTGCAGCAAAGGGGCAGGATATAACAATCTCGTACAACTGAATCTGGGTGTTATGGTCTACCTGCTGGCAGTTCTTCACCCAAGGGATCACCAGGTTCAACATATCATCAACCCATTGATGCGAACTCCGCGACCAAAGTTCTGGCCACTGCAAGAACCACGCTAGGCGAATGCTGTGGCTTCTCCAGGCATTTGCCCGCTTGGTCGTGGAGGCTGCAAACCTTACCCGATTCTCTTCGAGAATCTCCGAGCGAAAGTTGTCTGAAATAGCTTCCAGGGCCGGCACTGACTCGTCCGGCCAACGATCGGGTGGTTGCTTCAGTTCAGAGACCTGGCTGAGGAGGCCTGTGAATGGGTCGGAGGAGACGGTTGTCTCTCCGTCGAGCATCTGAGAGTCAGCTCGAATGCGTCGGTTCACGCTCAGGCAGATCTCGGACCCGCGCTGCACGAGCTTGAGTCCGTTGTTTCGATTTGAACCGGACAGCCCCAGCCCGTGTGTAATCAAAGCAACCCCACACGCATTGGCTATGGACTTATCTTCGGGAGCGAGCGCGTACGCGGCTTCGGCCGCGGAAAGAGCGTGGAGACTATCTCCATGGCTCAACAGAAACTCGGATTCTCTGAGAAACCGCCGGGCTTCCTTGGTGCGATCCACCTCGACTGCGTCCGGCGCGGTTTTCAGCGATCTCTGGATCGCCAGTGTCAGTTCGCGGGCGAGCGCCGCCGCGTCCCGCCTCGCGACTGTGACCGGTGATCTGGAAACCAGTTGGCCGGACCCGCTCGAGAGAAGCGCAATCCCACGCAACCCGGTTCCGTCATCCGCCCGGCTCACCTCCAGTTCGATCCTGACCAGAGAACTCAGAAGTTCCGGCAACGGGGAATCGGTAGGGAGTGTGCGCTCCTGGTTCACCTGTTCCAGACGCGCCCGTTCCAGCACCGCGATCTCGGGAGAACCGATCAGGGATTGTTCCAACAGACGTCCGACCGAATCGCAAAAGCCGTCCAACTCTCGTGGCAGATCGGCATTCCGCACGGTGATCAAACAGACAGTGCGAACGTCGCCCGTTTTCCGCTGGTACTTCGCCAGGGCGGAGCGCATGCCGTCCGCAATCGCTCTCACCTTGTCTTCGATTGTCGTCCCCGTCAGTGTGGCGTCCAACAATCTTACGCCTGTGGACGCGTTGAACGCCACCATGCCCGATACTTCCTTGCTGTCGGGGAACGTTTCCAAGGTGGCGAAGACTTGCACGCCGAGGAGCTTGCCGACTGCCAGCGCCTGCGCCGAATCGCTGAGGCCGCAATGGACCAGCTTCTGTTCGTTGAGGATCCGCTCGACCTCGGCACGTTCCACCAGCACGACGTTCGTGTCGGCGCTCAAGCTCGCTTCCGCCAGCGCCAGCACATCGCCCGCCGAGTTCCCGCCGCAGGTGCTCACCAGCGCCACGCGAGTGGCGGCATGAACGACGGAGGCAGACGAAAGAAGACAGAAGAGAATCAGAGCAAAGGTTCTCTGTTGGAAGAGACGTCGCCTGCGACCAGCCAGGGCCGATATCATCCCAAGATGGACTCTTCGGTTTACCGTCGGCCAGTTCACCCCGTCATCCCAGTTCTCCATGGAAGTCTTGATTCTATTCCATTAGACACAGCAAGACGACAAATCCTTTGGGGGGAATTCCTGTGGCGCTCCGGAGCGAATCTTTACGATCGATTGTAGGGCAACCGCTCCGGTTGCCGATCTGATGACGACGGCAAGCGAGGCGCTTGCCCTACAAACCGCACCAGACGGTGAAGATCTGGACGGTGCTTCCGTAGGAGCACGGGCGTCCCGCCCGTGTCACGGGGAACATCTCTCCTACTTCAGGCCTTTTACAAACTTGCTGATGCCGTTGATGGCTTTTTCCAGATCGGTCATCGGGGCGCAATAACTGGCGCGGACGTGGCCCTCGCCGCCGGGACCGAACGCATTGCCGGGCACGACGGCCACCCGTTGCTGTTCGAGCAATTGGACCGCGAACTCGCGCGACGTCAACCCGGTGTTCTCGATCAGCGGGAACGCGTAGAACGATCCCTCGGGCAGATGACACGGCAGCCCGATTTCGTTAAACGATTTGACGATGAAATTGCGCCGGAGCCGGTATTGTTCGCGCATGGCGAGCATGTCCTCCTCGCCGTGCACCAGCGCTTCGATGGCGGCTTCCTGACTGATGATCGAGGCGCAGAGCATCGAGTATTGGTGGACGCGGACCATCGCCTCGGTGAGCGCCGCGGGCGCGCAGGCGTAGCCGATCCGGAATCCGGTCATGGCGAACGCTTTCGAAAACCCGTGCAGAAAAATGGTGCGGTCCTTCATCTCGGGCACGGCGGCGATGGAGGCATGCTGCCCGGAATAGGTCAGTTCGCTGTAAATCTCGTCGGTGAGCACCAGCAGGTCGTGGTCGATGCAGACCTGCGCGATTTTCTCCAGTTCCTCGCGGCCCAGCGTCGCGCCGGTCGGATTGGTCGGGAAATTCAGTATGATGGCTTTAGTGCGCGGGGTAACCGCCGCGGCGACATCCTCGGTGCGCAGGGAGAATTTGGCGGCTGCCGTGGTACGGATCGCCTTGGCGACGCCATGAACCAGCCGGATACTGGGTTGATAGGAGACGTAACACGGTTCGTGAAAGAGAACCTCGTCGCCCGGATTGATGATGGCGCGGAGGGCGATGTCGAGCGCCTCGCTGACGCCGACGGTGACCAGGATTTCCCGGTCCGGGTCGTAACTGACGTGGAATCGGTCGGCCACGTACTTCGAAATGGCGTGACGGAGTTTGATCAGGCCGAAATTGGAGGTGTAGCCGGTCTTGCCCTGTTCGAGCGCATAGATGGCCGCTTCGCGGATATGCCACGGCGTGACGAACCCCGGTTCGCCGATGCCGAGAGAGACGACATTATCCATCGACTGGACGATGTCGAAGAAGTCGCGGATCCCCGAACGGGGAATCCCGCGTACGTGATCGGCGACGAAATCGCGTTTCATTTTTGGTTCCTGTTTCGACATGCCGCACAGGATAGCATTGAGGCACGGGAAAGCCAAGAAAACGCAGAGGCGGCCTACAGCACGCGCCATTTCTCGGCGGTTCCGTCCAGATCCGCCCAAACCTCACAATCATCGAAAAACATTCTTGAGTTTCACAAGAACCATGGCGATGATCGCTACTGAAGCGCAGCAGCACTCACGGCAGGAGAACCGTGTAGAAAGGGAGCGTGTACCATGTCCCTCAAGAAGGCTCGATACGGTTGGGTCCCCGATTTACCCGATCAGCGCGATCATTTGTACGCCGCGCCGGTGACGATTCTGGCGGCTTTGCCGCCACGCGCCGATTTGCGGCCCCGCTGTCCGCCCGTTTATGACCAGGGCCAATTGGGCAGTTGCACCGCCAACGCGATTGCGGCGGCGATCCAGTTCGACCAGATGAAACAGGAACTGGCGGAGATGTTCACGCCTTCGCGATTGTTCATTTATTACAACGAACGCGCGATGGAGCACACGGTGGATTCCGACAGCGGAGCGCAAATCCGGGATGGCATCAAGAGCGTTGGCAAACAGGGTGACTGTCCGGAGCCGGAGTGGCCCTACGTGATTGCGCGGTTCAAGACGAAGCCGCCAACTCGATGCTACCGCCACGCAGTGGAACACAAGGCCGTGTTGTATCAGCGGCTCACGCCGATTCCCAATCAACTCAAAGGTTGCCTGGCCTCGGGTTATCCCTTCGTGTTCGGGTTCACCGTCTATGAAAGCTTCGAAGCCGAACGGGTCGCCAGAACCGGGCAGGTCGGCATGCCCGGGCCCAACGAACAAGTCGTCGGCGGTCACGCCGTGATGGCAGTCGGCTACGACGACGTCCGGCAACGATTCATCGTCCGCAATTCCTGGGGCGCCGGCTGGGGGCAGAAAGGTTCCTTCACCATGCCCTACGCCTATCTCACCGATCGAAATCTCGCGGACGATTTTTGGACGATCCGGTTGGTCGAATGACAAAGAGGGGAGCACACGTGAGGAAAAATCGTTTTCTGAATGGCGGGGGACTACCGGTCTTGCTCGTTGCGGCCGTGCTGATTCTGGCCGGTTGCAGTTCGATCCCGTCCCGACACGCTGAGTCGTTTTCGTCTGGTGTCACGGCCGTCCGAAATCAGACGGCGCTCGCATTTCAAGGCGTAACCGATCTCACCAGCGAAGCGATGGTGGAATTCGCGGTGCGTCAGCCGACGCTGAACGACGAGAGTGTTTTGTTCGTGTTGGACCCGGATTCTGTGGCGGCGTGGGACCGGATATTCGCGGCCCTGGAAGACTATTCGCAAGCGCTGGTCTTGCTGACCTCGCCCAACCTTGCGGGGGAATACGGAAAGTCGGTAGCCGGTCTGGGGAACAAGATCAAACAAACGGCCGCAGACTTGAAAGAGGTCAAAGCCGCTGCCGGTCGTTCGGAGTTGTTCACTTCTTTGTCCGTTGCATTCACAAAACTGGGGGACGTGTTGTTGGGTTCCAGGACGCAATCCGACGCCCGGGAGATTTTGATGGCCACCGATCCGACGGTTCGCGGGATCTTCCTTCAGATGGCGGAAGCGATCGATCCGGGAGAACGGCAGGGGATCCGAGGGACGGCGTACCGTCATTGGAATGAGCGGAAGGGGCAGCTCACCGCCGATTTTGTGGGGACGGCGGATTTGTCCAAGAAGCGGCAATGGGTACGGGAATATGCTGACCTGATGAATCAACAACAGATCCAGGACCAGGTATGGAACTCACTGCGGCGGTCGTTGCTTTCGCTGGCCGCTGCGCATCACGCTCTGGCAAATGGAGAAAGAGCAGAGGTTGCGGCGGCGGTTGCCATTGTCGAACAGGAAGCCAGAAATGTGGAAGAACTATCCAGGAAGTCGAAATCTTTTTCTCGTGGCAGAACGAAAGACATCGACCCATGAATGAGGCAAGCCAATGAACGAAACCCTCCGGGACATTCACGGCATGTTATTGGATCAACACGATGCGCTGAGCAAGAGACTGGGCAAGACAACCGATTCCCAGACAGCCAGGTCAATCCTCATCGAAATGCAGGAAATACTGCATCGAATTGACCTGGTGCAGGGCCTGTTGTTTCGTCAAACGTCGGAGGCATTGGAGAGCACGTTGGCGGACATCCAACAGGCCAACCAAAGGCTGTCGGTGGCCATCGAAACAATGGAAGATTCGACAGAATTCTTGAAATCGGCGTCAAGTTACCTGGAAACTGTTGACAGGGCGATCGACATTGCCAAACTGCTCGCACCACTCGCAGCGTGACCTCTTAAGGCAGAGGCGGACCCACCCCCGTCCCGTCCGTCGGATGGGAGCAACATCGAGTTGGCGAACAAGGTGAGATGTATAGTTGTAGTATACTGATAATAAAATACTTATGGATACGGATTAGCCGCTTTTTCAGTGGCGAGGAGGGAGTGAGCTTGATGCTCCTACGGCTTCAGACGGAGGGTTTTCTTCAAACTTCATGGAAGTTCTTATTGACATCTGGGCGGGAATCTAATAAGAATTCACCATAACGCAGTAGATTTCCGCGATTTGGGATAGGGTAAATGGGAATTGCAGGGAACCAGTTATGGCTTCGAGGGGTAATACAGTATGAATAGGCGAGGGATTCTTCTCATCGGGATGGCACTGATGGCATTGTGTTCCATCAGCCAAGCCAATATCACCAACGTGACTTTCGCCAGCGATAACGATGGCGCGTTGGTGTGTTCGCCTTACGTCTGGAACGGCAACAGTAATGAAGTGGCCGTCTCCATGTACGGTGATCAGTTTTGGGCTCCCGGCCACGTGCTGATGGATATCTACGCGACAGACGCGCAGGATCCGACTGTCAAGATCAGTAATTCGATTGAAAACGACAGCACGTTCGCGTGGACGGAATTCAAGGTGAACCTGACCATGGCCGTCGGCTTCACGCTTACGAACGTGACGCTGACCGCGCCCGGTGGCTGGTCGGTTGTCAGCTTCAACCAAACCGCCATCAACACCGGTAGTAATTATCTTGCGACAGTCATTTACGACACGGGAGCGCCGATTCCGAACGACGCCCTTTCCACAATCGATTTCGGTTACTGGGTGAAGTTTTCCGGTTCCCCCTCGTACTCACTCACCCAGGAGTTTATTCCCGTTCCCGAACCCAGCACGATGGTTCTTATAGCCGTCGGCGGACTTTTGCTGGGCGGGTCGGTGATGCGGCGTCGGCGGCGGAGCTAAAGCCAGCAGGTTTTTCAAGCAGCACGGCAGGATCGCGAGATCCTGCCGTGTTTGTTTTCATCGGGGCGGGCCTATGGACTGATCTTTAGCCGTTCGAATTCTTCGTCCCCCTCCATGAGGACGCGCTGTTCCTTGTAGGTTTTCAGCATGAAATGGGTGGCCGTGGAGGTTACGCCTTCGAGGGTGGCGAGTTTTTCGGCAACGAATTGTGCGACGTTGCGCAACGACCGGCCTTCGACAAAGATCAGCAGATCGTACCCGCCCGACATGAGGAACAGCGAAGTCACTTCATCAAAACGGGCGATGCGTTTGGCGATGTGGTCGAAACCGCCTTCGCGTTCGGGCTGGATCTTGACCTCGATGACGGCTTTGACGAGATCGGTGTCGACTTTGTCGTCGTTGATAACGGCCTTGTAACCGAGAATGACCTTGTCGTCCTCGTATTGTTTGATACGGCGTTGGACCTCATCGGCCGGCAGGTTGAGCATTTTGGAGAGTGCTTCGGGAGTGCGCAGGGCATGTTCTTCGAGTAATTTGAGTAGCGGATCCATGGGGACAGTGTAGGGTTCGCGGTTCAAAGTTCAAGGCTTATCCCGACCGCGTGGGATTCAAAGTTCGGCGTTGCTGTTGGCAAAAGGTGTGTGCTACAGTGCGCGGGTCGGTCAAGTCGGGACGTAGCGCAGCCTGGTAGCGCACTTGCATGGGGTGCAAGGGGTCGCGAGTTCGAATCTCGCCGTCCCGACCATTCTCTTTCAGAGCATCAGGTAGGCGGCGAACAGTTCCCCGAACAGGACGCTGATTTCCATGACGTAAAGCATGCCCGTGGCTGCCTGGTTGGCTTTTTCTTTCACGCATCTGAGAACCAGCAGACCGAGCACCGCTGGCAGCAGCAATCCCCAGAGAACCCGCATCACGAAGAAAAACAGGTTGCCATGGATCGCCCACAGATCGGGGATGAAGGACTTGGCCAACTGCGGGTCGATCGAGTCCATCAATCCCAGGGTCGCCAACAAGAGAACAATGCGGAGTCCGATCACCGCGAGCAGGATGAGGGTAATTCGCTCCAGATGGTCGAAGGAAAGTCGGCGCATGAGGAGATACCAGTGTCCGAGGATCATGGCGACGTTGGTGGTGCCGAGCAGGAGCGCTCCCGCGAGGGCGCTGGCAGCAAACAAGTAGGATGCGTCCGTGTGGATATTATGCAGTTTCAACGTCTGATCGGTCATCGGCAACAAGCCCAAAGTCAAACCAATCAGACCCGACAGGATCAGGCACAGCCGGCCCGGCACCGGACGGTCCAGTCGAAAACAGCCGTAAGCCACTGTGGACCCAATCACGGTGAACCCCAGGTACCGAACATCGTACCAGGCGCCGCCCAGGAACATCTTGCTCAGCACGAGAGCCATCGCGGTGGTCAGAGCCGACAGAAGACTGTTAAAGGTGAAGAAGCCCAGTCGAATGTCGTGCGGCGACAGCAAACTCGTGATGAGCAGGCTGCCGATGCCAAATTCCGCCAGAACCAGGGAAAGAACCTGAATCAGTCTCACGATCTCACGGGTTGCGAGGTGGCGGCCCGTTTCTTGGCGGAGACCGTGGGGCCGGCGGGATTCTTCCACCGAAAAGATCCTGCACATCCTGTCGCAGGTCCGGCGCAATCTCGAACGCTCTTCGAGCGGCTCGAGCAGCCGGGTCAGCAAGATTATATTGTTTGTCGAAAGCCGCCAGTGTCAGGTACCGGTGGCCCTGTACGGCAGGAACCTCCGATTGAGAAAACGTCTGGGCATAGAAGAATGTGAGGTGGTTCAGCGAAAAGGGAGCCAAGTCGGCCCAATTCACTGTGAAGGCTCCGTACGGATTTGAAAAACTCAACTGCGTATCCGTGGCTGTCGCCAGGCGACCCAGCAGCCTGCTTCCCTGCCGCGTCTGCAAATCGCCACGGTCGTACGGGAACCTGGCGATGTCGCCGATGAGTTGCGATTTGAAGTCAGCAAGCAACGACGCCGTCTTCAATTTCTGGTTGAGGAATACGATATTCGTGGCCGTTTGAATCTGCGATTTCAGAACAGTGTAATTGCTCACGATTGTGGCGAAGTCATAGGTAGCCATGAACAGACCATTGGTCTGCTCGATCGACAGGATCAACTGTCTCTCCTGCTCTTCTTGGTCGTGCAGTTTGGCCCTTGCCAGCTCATTGGATCGGACGATCTCAAGCTGTCGTGCGTTTTCCAGTGCGTTCGATCTCGTGGTCTGCTCGGAAGACGGTCCCGGCGATGTCGAGCGTCCATTACCTGATGGCGTCTGATGGGACGGCGTTGAGCCCGACCTGTGGCCCCAAAGCATCACAGCCAGCACACCGATGATGCCCAGCATCACCACAATTGCCGTCACGATGAGCGGAGAGGATATTTGTTTTTGGGGTGGCGGTGCAGCGGGCTCGGGCGGGCCGGGTTCAACGTGGAGTTGGACCCCCAAACGTTTGGCGGTCGCTTCCGTCTTGGCTTCGCGAAGATCTTCCAGCAGGTGATCGTAATCGCGGTAGCGCATCAGCGGACTCTTGGAAAGCATCTTGTTGACGACGTCTTCGGTCTTGAGAGTGATTTCCGGCAGGATCTCCCGCAGCAGGGGCGGTTTTTCCTGGAGCCGTTTCAAAGCCAGTTGCTGGAGATCCTCCGCATCGAACGGCGGGCGACCCGTCAACGTGTCGAACAGCGTCGCGCCCAGGCTGTAAATATCGCTGCGGAAATCTTCTGCTATTTGGCCGACCCGTTCCGGGGACATGTAATAGGGCGAGCCCCAGACGCCGCCGCTGGTGTCGGCTTCGATGTTGGCCAACTTGGCCAGCCCGAAATCCAGCACCTTCGCTCCGAAGTCTTCCGTGATGAAAATATTGGCGGGTTTGATATCCCCGTGGATCATCTGGCTCTTGTACGCGGCCCGCAAGGCTTCGGCGACGTCGATCATAAAGTCCAGCGCGCGTTCCTCATCCAACGGGCCGTCGGCTTCCACGATTTCGCGCAGGGTGCGGCCCTTGAGCAATTCCATGACGATGTAGTAATGGCCGGTTTCGTCGCCAACGAAATAGATCTGGACGATGTGGGGATGACTGATGCTGGCGACCACGCGAGCTTCGCGGAGGAAATCCTCGAGGAACTTCGGGTCGGAAGCCAGTTCTTCACGCAAGACCTTGATGGCCACTTCCCGGTTCAGGGTTGGATCAAAGGCACGAAACACGGTGCCCATACCACCGTGTGCAATCTCTTCCAAGAGATTAAAGTGACCCAGCTTTGAGGACAGTGCCATCTCCAATTCCTATTATAGACATTCCCCGGTGAAGAGCAATAGTGAGTTCGCCTTGCAGCCGGGCGGTTGGCCGGCCTACACTGGGACGCATGGATTCAGTACGGGAAAACATCTGCCGTGTGCGGGAGAAGATGGAACAGGCAGCAGTGCGGGCGGGCCGGTCGGCAGACGCGATCACCTTGTTGGCGGTGACGAAGGCCCTTGCGCCCGAATGGATTGAAGAAGCCATCGCGGCAGGCATTCCGACTTTCGGCGAGAGCAAGGTTCAGGAGGCCAGGCAGAAAATCTCCCTGGTTTCAGGCCGCGCTCGCTGGCATATGATCGGACATTTGCAGACGAACAAGGCGCCTGACGCCATCGAATTGTTTGAATTGATTCATTCCGTGGACAGCGTGAAACTGGCAGGCGAGCTCAACAAATGGGCAGAGCGCGCGGGGAAAACCCAGCGGATTCTGCTGGAAGTGAACGTTTCCGGCGAAGCCAGCAAGTTCGGTTTGAAACCCGACGCACTGGAATCGACTCTGGAACGTACCAATGCAATGCCGCGTTTGGAGGTGCAGGGTCTGATGACCGTTGCCCCGTTCGGGCAAGACAAGCAAAAGGCGAGGCCGTATTTTCGCCAACTGCACGAACTGGGGGAACGGTTTGCCCTCAAGGAATTTTCGATGGGGATGAGCCACGATTTCGAAGTGGCCATTGAAGAAGGCGCGACCCTCGTGCGCATCGGGACAGCCATCTTTGGAGAAAGGATGAAGGCGGAAGGATGAAGGATGAAGTCATTGCGTTTCTTGGTGGTGGCAACATGGCAGAAGCCTTGATCCGCGGTTTGCTCGCCGCGCGCCTGCTGCCTCCTCAACAAGTGATCGTGACGGACGTGCGCCCCGAGCGTCTCGACTACCTGACCCGACAGTTCGGCATCCGCGCTCTGGCTGACAACCCTGCCGCCGCGCGCGAGGCGGACATTGTTCTGCTCGCTGTCAAACCACAGCAGATGATTGAGGTCCTGAAAAGCATCAAATCCAAGATCTCCGATTCCAAACTTGTCATTTCCATCGCGGCAGGCGTGCCGACTGCCCGTGTCGAGCGCGAACTCGGAGGCAAAGCGCACGTGGTGCGGGTGATGCCCAATACGCCCGCGTTGGTCGGCGCCGGGGCTGCCGCCTTGTGCAAGGGCGGGTATGCCACCAACGATGACCTGGAAACAGCAGAGGCGATTCTAGGCGCCGTCGGCATCACGGTGCGAACCGAGGAGCGGTTCCTGGATGCGGTCACCGCGCTCAGCGGCAGCGGGCCTGCTTATCTGTTTTACGTTGCGGAAGCCATGATTCAGGCCGGAGTTGAGGTTGGTCTGACAAAGGAAGTGGCGAAGAAGCTGGCGATCCAAACCGTGTTTGGCGCCGGGAAATTGTTGAAAGAAAGCGGCGAGGACCCGGCGGAATTGCGTCGGAAGGTCACTTCGCCCGGCGGTACGACCGAGGCGGCGCTGAAAGTGATGAACGAGCGCCAACTGGCCGGCATCTTTGGGGAAGCGATCCAGGCGGCTGCGCGCCGCAGCAAGGAACTGTCCGGAATGTAGTCCCTTCCGGAATCCGCCCATCCCTCATTCAGCCAGGAGCAGTTGGAAAGAACAGAATGAACAAACAGCATCAGTTTGATTTCCTGGTCATCGGAACCGGCATTGCAGGATTGACGTTTGCATTGAAGGTGGCGAAGGCAGGCTCGGTGGCGATCATTACGAAGAAGCAGCGTGCCGAGTCGAACACCAATTACGCCCAGGGCGGCATTGCGGCGGTGATGGGCAAGGATGACTCGTTTCCTTTGCACGTTCGGGACACGCTCGAAGCCGGGGCCGGCTTGTGCAAGGAGGAGGTCGTCCGCACCATCGTCAGCGAGGGCCCGGAGTTGGTGCGCGAACTGGCGGAACTCGGGGTCCGGTTCACGGAAAAGGAGATTACCGACGGCCCTCCGAGAGGCGACACGGTCAAGGAGTTCGACCTCGGGCGCGAAGGCGGGCACACGCGACGTCGGGTATTGCATGCAGGCGACATCACGGGGCGTGAGGTCGAACGCGCGTTGCTGGCGGCGGTGGCGGAGCGGCCGAACATCGCCGTGTTCGAGGAAATGCTGGCGATCGATTTGATTACCTCCCAGAAACTCCATCAAACCGGCCGCAACCGTTGTCTGGGTTGTTACGCGCTGAACGAGAAGACCAAGGCCGTTGAAGTGTTTGCGGCCAAAATCACGCTGCTGGCGACCGGTGGATCGGGCAAGGTGTACCTGTACACGAGCAACCCGGACATCGCCAGCGGCGACGGGTTGGCGATGGCTTACCGCTCGGGCGCAAGCGTGGCGAACATGGAGTTCATTCAGTTTCATCCCACCTGTCTGTATCATCCGCGCGCCAAGACGTTCCTGATTAGCGAAGCGGTTCGCGGCGAAGGCGGCATCTTGCGCGGATTCGGAGGCGAACCGTTCATGAAGCGGTATCATCCGATGGCCGATCTGGCGCCGCGCGACATCGTGGCGCGGGCCATCGACGCCGAGATGAAGAAGACGGGTGCGGATTTTGTCAGCCTCGACATCACGCACAAGGATCCGGAGTTTGTGAAGAAGCGGTTTCCGAATATCTACGCTCGATGCCTGGAGCTCGGGTACGACATGACGCGCGAGCCGCTGCCGGTGGTGCCTGCCGCGCATTATCAATGCGGCGGTGTCGTGAGCAATGTCGATGGTGAGACCGAAATCGAGTGTTTGCTTGCCGCGGGCGAGGTGGGTTGTACGGGCTTGCACGGCGCGAACCGTCTGGCCAGTAATTCTTTGTTGGAGGCGCTGGTCGTGGCGCATCGAGCCGCCCGGGTCGCCGTTCAGAATCGCCCCACGCTCGACGCTACCCGTTCCCCGCTGCCCGCGTGGGAAAGTGGCAACGCGGCCGATCCGGATGAACTGGTCGTGGTGACCCACAATTGGGACGAGATCCGCCGTCTCATGTGGGATTACGTCGGCATTGTGCGCACGGACAAACGCCTGTTGAGAGCGCGGGCACGCATCCAGAACCTGCAACGCGAGATCAATCAGTTCTACTGGGATTACAAAGTCACGCCCGATTTGATCGAGCTTCGCAATCTCGCCCTGGTGGCCGAACTCATCGTCGAGAGCGCGCTGTTGCGAAAGGAATCGCGCGGCCTGCATTACACGCTCGATTACCCCAATCTCCTGCCCGAGCCGCGCGACACCGTCCTGCGCAAGGCCTGAGTCCGGGCGTTGGCCGCGACAAGGGGGAAACCGGGAGCGCCTGAGCCAGCTTCTTCGGTCAGTTCAGAACCAGCAGCGCTTCGAGGCGGACATCGACCACCTTGTTGCCGGACATTCCGACGGGCAGAGGAATAAGGAAGTCATCTTGGTAAACCTTGTTCGTCTCCCACCGGGCAATTGGCCAAATGGCCTGGCCGAGTGGTTTGAAGCGCGAGGCATAGATCTCGGGCTCCGATGTGCCTGTATCCACGCGCACCATGCAGCGGACCGCCAGGTCGACATTCGTGTGGGTCAGGACCGTGCTGAAGGTGGTTACTCGAATGGCGTCGGATGCCCCCTTCCCGCGAGATGGAACCGCGGTGACCGTGAACCCTTCGGTCCGGACCCCGTTGCCCAGGTCCATAGCCAGTCGGGCTGCCTGCTGCGGCAACGCGTCGAGTTCGACCAGACGTTGCGCATCCAAGGTGGTCCCCCGACGCGAATAGAGCACGAGGCTGTCTTCAGCGGCCACCAGATGCAGACCGGGGAGGGCTTCCACCTGCCGCTGCAAATCGCGCAAGGTACCGAACCAACGAAGGCTGAATTCCATTTGGAACATGTCCTGCAGGTCCAGAAATGCGAAATCGAGATCGCCGGGAAGGGAAGTCTCTGCGTAAATGGCGCGTTGATTTACGTAATGGGCGGCGATGCGTTGCGTGGCGAAAAGGGAATCGTTTTCCCTGATGTCTCGTCCCAGCCGATGAACAATCTCGAGTCGTCCGGGCGACGTGGGGATGGCAAGCGTGTCCTTGCTCCAGAAGGTATTTCCAAGGAACAACGACAACAGGATGCCCGAGACGGTGGCGCCCGCCAGCAGAGCCCGCCTCTGAAGCAGCGTCTTGTGTGCGACGGCAACAGCCAGTGCCCAGAAGACGACGGGCAACAGAGCCGTCTGGTACTGGTAGCTGAGGCTCTTCAGAACGGGGTTCAGGCAATCAAAGACAAATGTCAGCAGTCCGATCATCAGGATGGACGGCTTTTTCAGCGGCAGGAACAGCACCGGCGCCAGCAATGCTGCAGCGAAGTACCAGGAGCGCGGTTCCAATAATAGGCCCCAGAACACCCGAGGCTTTAGCAGGGGCGAAAGCAGGATTTCTTCCGTACTCCGACCCAGAGGGGCAAAGAATCGTATCTGGCGGTAGTACCCCAAGTCCAGCCGGGGAATCATCACGTTCGACACCATCAGGAAGTAGCCAAAGGCGACTGTCGTGATCGCCAGGCCAAGGGCGCGTCGCCTTTCAAAGACGGCCAGGTACAAACCGAACATGCCGATGACGATGGCCGCTTCCTCTTTCATCGACAAGGCGCCGATGGCTGCGGCCAGAGCCCAACCTTTGCGGCCTTTGAGCCAAGCCAGCAGCCCCAGGAAGTACAGCGGCAAACAGAGGCTGCCCCAGCGAAAGCCAAAGGACGTGCTGTACACCAACAGCGACGTGGAAGGATAAGCCAGCCAGGCGAGCACCAGTAACAGGGCTGCGATGGTTTCCTTGAAGATCAGCTTCCCGATCCAGTACAACGGCAGGCTCACGCCTACGATGGAAACAACCTGCAGCACGATCACCAACTTGATATCCGGCCAGATCCACCATAACGGGACGAACGCCAAGACCCCGGGATTAAAGTGGTCCCAGAACATGGGATGATTCAGGTTGGTACGGAGGAATAACTCGTGTGGACGATGGAGGGTGTTGTAGACGATGCTGGCCTCGGCGCCACAATCCGAATATCCCAGGGCCAGATTGTTCCAGTAGCCGACTTGCTGCCAAATGTAGTAGATGGCGAGCGCCGTGACTGCCAGCCACACGGCCAGGCCGAAAGCGAAAGGCCAGATCCCGTGGTTTCTTTGTTGCGCTTCCGACGCTGAGTGGACACCTCGAATCATCCTCGCAATTCCCCCAGCAAAGCTGAAACACCAAAGGATCATGTCGTAGCAACGCACGGGCGAATGGAAAAAGGATTTAGCCAGGATCACGAGCGATACCACGGAGAAGGGAAGGGCGGACCGCACCCAGTCAGGCCATCGATCGCGTCGGGAAAAGACCACGACAACCGTTACCACGGCAGCCACGAGAGCGAGGCAGATCCAGACCAATTCCACGATCCCCGGAATGATCGCGTAGCTGTTGTAGGCTTCGGGGGAGAATCGATACCCGAGCAGCACCCCAAAAGCAGTCACCGTTACCGCTACGGTGGCGACGACCAGGAAGAACCAGTGGAATGGAACATCCGAGCGCTGTGGGTCTAATTGCACGGTCGCAAAGCCTAGTGTGTTGGGGTTTACTTCTCAAGATATGAAAATGATCCAGCGCGGCTGGCCATCACCCTTGAGGGACCGTGCGAATTACGGAAGCAAGGGCAACGCTTCAAAAGCCACGCGCCTGATCCGGCTGGATATTCCCTTCGGCACGGTGATGGAGAATTCGTCGACATAGAATCTGTTCGTTTCCCATTGGGCAATCGGCCAGATGCCCTGTCCCAGCGGTTGGAAAGGGGATGCGTAGCTGTCGGATTCCTGCGCGCCTTCGCCGATTTGCACGGCACATTGCACCACTAGGTCCGTGTTGGTGGGGGAATCCAGCGTGCTATAGGTCCGCACGCGAACAACGTCGGAAGCCGGGTCATCAAGGGAGGGCACACGGCCAAGGGTGAAGCTTTCGATTCTGATTCCGTATCCGAGTTGAACCGGCTGTCGCGTGAGGGATGGAGGCAAGGGATCACATTCGACCCGATGCTGTGCGTCGAGCGCCAGGTCGCGGCGACCGTAGAGCAGCATGCCATCTTCTGCCGCGACAAGATGCAGACCGGGGACCGCTTCCGCCTGTCGCTGCAAATCGCGGAGGCGTTTCAAACGGCTGAGGTCAACAGCGCTTAGCCACAGGTCCTGCAAATCCAGGAGGACATAATCATTTTCGGCGGTGATGCGATCGTGTGTGTAGGGACCGGTGCAAAGGAACCGTTGCTTGATGAAATGGGCGGCGATGCGTTGGGTGGCGAACAGCGAGTCGCTCTCCCGGATTTCACGCCCGACACGGCGCGCCAGGGCCAGGCGTCCCGGCGACAAGGGGATGGAGAGGGTCTCTTTGCTCCAAAACGTGTTTCCCAGGAACAACGATAACATCACACCGGACGTGACCACCCCGGTCAGGACAGCGCGGCGTTGCAGTGTCTTCCCGTGCTTGAGAACGGCAGCCAACCCCCAAAATGTCACGGGCAGCAGGGCCGCCTGGTACTGGTAACTGATGCTTTTCAGGTTCGGATGCATGCAATCAAATACAAACGTCAGCAATCCGACGAACAGGATGGACGGTTTCTTCAAGGGCAGGAACAGAAGTGGCGCCAACAACACCGCTGCGAAGTACCAGGAACGCGGTTCAAACAATTTGCCCCAAAAGACCCGCGGCTTCATCAGGGGCGACAACAGGATCTGCCACATCGATTGTCCCAACTCATCAAAAAAACCTATCTGACGATAGAATCCCATGTCCAGCCTGGGAATAACCAGGCCGACCATGACCACGAAATACACAAAGGCGACTCCTGTGATCGTCAGGCCCAGCTTGCGACGCCGCTCAAAAACCGCCAGATACAGGCCGAACATGCCGATGATGATGGCGGCTTCCTCCTTCATCGACAACGCGCCGATGGCTGCGGCCAGCGCCCAACCTTTGCGGCCTTTCATCCAGAACAGCAGGGCAACGAAATACAGCGGCAAACAGACATTGCCCATGCGGAAGCCATAGGAGGCGCTGTAAATGTATTGCGAAGTGGACGGGTAGGCCAACCAGGCGAGCACCAACAACAGGGCTGCGAAAGTTTCCTTGAAGAGCTCCTTGCCGATCCAGTACAGCGGCACCGCCACGCCGACAATGACAACGACCTCGAGCACGATGATCAGCTTGAAATCCGGCCAGAGCATCCACAGCGGTACGAAGGCAAGGACGCCAGGACAAAAATGGCCCCAGACGATGGGATGATCCGGACTCATCCTCAGGAACAAGTCATGGGGATGACTGACCGTGTTGTACAGGATACTGGCCTCGACGCCGCAATCCGCATAACCCAGGGCCAGGTTTTTCCAGTAGTAGATCTGCTGCCAGACGTAATACGCCCCGAGGAACAGCACAAAAGCCCAAACAACCATTGCGGCCATGCGCGTGGGTTCGGATTCGTCCTCCCAGCCGGTCCCGAGCAGGAGTGGAGTTTTCTTCATCCAAAGGACGACTCCCCAGCCGCACGCGGTGCAGAACAGAATCATGTCGTAACAACGAAGCGGGCCGTGGAAAAAGGACTTGGCGAGGATCACAAGCGATACGATGGCGAGCGGGAGGATGGACTTTACGCAGGCAGGCCATCGGTTGCGCTTCAGGAACAGCAGGACAAGTGTGACAACCGCTGCCACGAGGGCGAGACCGATCCAGACGAATTCCACGGTCCCCGGTGTGATCGCGTAGCTGTTGTAGCTTTCGGGAGAGAACTGGTGCCCGAGCAACAGCCAAAAGGCGTCAATCGTCGCTGCCACGGCGGCAACGAGCATAAGGAACCAGTGGAATGGAACGGCAGGGCGCTGTTGATCCGGCTGCACAGAACCGAAGCCTAACGTGTCGGCGTCCCCTCCTCAAGATTTGAAAACAGCTCCCGCTCGGTAGAAGGTCTGTCCGGCGGAGCCTGACATGGGCGCGCAATTCAGTTAGCGCGAACTTGCCGATTACACCCCAATGGTCACAAGTTCGAGTCCTGCGCGGGGACGCCTGTTGTTGCAGAGTTGAGTGCACGGGAACACTCGCGAGACAGATACCGCTCGCGGAAGATCTGACGGCAGGGCTGGCGCCTGTGATACGACTGGTGCCACGAGGTCTCAGCAGCCGTACGACGTTGGTGGCGCTGCTTGATACCACCGTCGATCACGATGTTTCGGTTCCAGAACTACAGTCGAGCGCCTCCGTCGTCATGGCGAGAGCGGCGCCGCCTCGAAACCGACGCCGGTGATCTGGGCCGAAAGACCTGCGGGCAGGGTGACGTAGAAATCGTCGGTGTAGAACTTGTTGGTCTCCCATCGGGCAATTGGCCAGATGCCCTGGCCAAGCGGTTTGAAGGGGGATACGTAACTGTCGGATTCCGCCGTGCCTCCCCCCATTTGCACGTTGCATCGAACCGCCAGGTCCGCGTTGGTGCGGGCCACAACCATGCTGTAGATCGTCACATGCACGGTGTCCGAGCCGCGTTCCCGGGGTGACCGAACCCGGGCAACAGCGACCCCTTCGATTCTGATTCCGCATCCAAGTTGAATCGTCTGTTGTGGGACGGATGCGGGCAAGACATCGCGTTCGACGAGATGCTGCGCGTCGAGGGGCGGGCTGCGGCGGTCGTAGAACAGGACGCCGTCTTCTGCGGCCACGAGGTGCAGACCCGGGATCTGTTCCACTCGTCTCTGCAGGGCGCGCAGATGGTTCAACCAACCGAGGCTGATGGCCCGCCACGTGTCTTGGAGATCGAGGAGTGCGCAGTCCACACGGGCCGGGACGAGAGGATCCACGTAGAGAGATCTCTGCTTGATGAAATGAGGGGCGATGCGTTGGGTGGCGAACAGCGAGTTGCTCTCCTTGATTTCGTGTCCGATGCGCTGCACGAGCGCGAGCCGCCCCGGTGAGGTCCGTATCGGAATCGTATCTTTGCTCCAAAAAGTGTTTCCGAAGAACAACGATAACATCACACCGGACGCGATCACTCCGGTCAAAGCAGCACGGCGCAGAGGTATTTCCTTGTCCTGGAGAGCGGCGGCCAGCGCCCAGAAGACGACGGGCAACAGGGCCGCCTGGTAATGGAAACTGATGCTCTTGAGAATGGGATGCATGCAATCAAACACAAATGTCAGCAACCCGACGAACAGGAGGGACGGTTTCTTCAAGGGCAGGAACAGAAGAGGCGCCAACAACACCGCTGCGAAGTACCAGGAACGCGGTTCAAACAGGTTACCCCAAAAGACGCGCGGCTTCACCAGGGGCGACAACAGGATCTGCCACATCGATTGTCCCAACTCATCGAAGAAATCCATCTGAGGGTAGAACCCCATGTCCAGCTTGGGAATAATCAGGGCGACCATGATCAGGAAATAGCCAAACGCGACCCCTGTGATCGTCAGGCCCAACTTGCGACGCCGTTCGAAAACCGCCAGATACAGCCCGAACATGCCGATGATGATGGCGGCTTCCTCTTTCATCGACAACGCGCCGATGGCCGCGGCCAGCGCCCAACCTTTGCGGCCCTTGATCCAGAACAACAGGGCAAGGAAATACAGCGGTACACAGACGTTGCCCCAACGGAACCCGTAGGAGGCGCTGTAGATGTATTGCGAAGTCGAAGGGTACGCCAACCAGGCGAGCACCAACAAGAGGGCTGCGAAGGTTTCCTTGAAGAGTTGCTTGCCGATCCAGTACAGCGGCACCGACACGCCGACAATGACGACGACCTGCAGCACGATGATCAGCTTGAAATCCGGCCAAATCATCCACAACGGCACGAAGGCGAGGACGCCGGGATAAAAATGGCCCCAGACCATGGGATGATCGGGACTGATCCTCAGGAACAATTCGCGTGGATGGCTGACCGTGTTGTACAGGATGCTGGTTTCGAAGCCGCAATCCGGGTAGCCAAGGGCCAGATTCTTCCAGTAGTAGATCTGTTGCCAGACGTAATAGGCTCCGAGGAGCAGAACGGACGCCCAGACAACCACCGCGGCCATGCGGGTGCGTTTGGTTTCGTCCGACCAGCCCGGCCCGAACACGAGTGGACTTCTCTTTATCCAAAGGACAACTCCCCAGCCGCAAGCGGTGCAGAACAGGATCGCGTCGTAACATCGCAGGGGAGCGTGGAGCAGGGATTTGGCAAGGATCAAGAGCGATACGATGGCGAGCGGGATGGCGGACATTGCGGAGGCAGGCCATCGGTCGCGCCTCGGGAACAGCAGGACAAGTGTGACAACCGCTGCCACGAGGGCGAGACCGATCCAGACGAATTCCACGGTCCCCGGTGTGATCGCGTAGCTGTTGTAGCTTTCGGGCGAGTACCGGTAACCGAGCAACAGCCAAAAGGCGTCAATCGTCGCCGCCACGGCGGCAACGAGCATAAGGAGCCAGTGGAACGGAACGGCAGGGCGCTGTTGGTGCGGTTGCACGGACACGAACCCTAGCGTGCGGACGCGCCTTCCTCAAGGCTTGAAAATGATTCGGGCGGCTGATAGGATGCACGTCGATACCCGAGGGGGGGCGCGTAGTTCAGTTGGCTAGAACGCACGGATCACACCCGTGAGGTCACAGGTTCGAGTCCTGTCGCGCCCACCATCTGTTGAAGGAACCTGCGCCAAAATCGTTAGAACCGTCGAAATGGTTAACATCGTTGGGAGGCCGGTCACGCTCTGACGTTTTTACGCTCCAATGCGCCGAGGTCATTGCTCTTCTGTGTGCTGACTGCATTGCTTCTGCGGTTGGCTTTCATTTTCCTCGGTTTTCCCTGGCTCGAAGGACGCTGGCATCTTCGCGAGGACGGCGATGGCTACGGCAAGATCGCGCAGAGCATTCGCGAAGGACACTACAGCGACGTGACGCGAGGTCCGGTGTATCCTGTTTTCGTTGCGGTGGCAGGATCACCGGTTGCCGTCAAGGTGGTGCAGGCGATTCTGGACTCCATGACCTGCCTGCTGGTCTGGTGGCTTGCCCGCTTCACGCTCCGCGCTTCACGCTCCACGCTCCACGCGCCCCTTTGGGCGTCGTGGCTCTGGGCGATCTATCCGTTTGCCATCTGGCGGGTGGCATTCCTCAATAAAGAGGTGTTGCTCGCCTTCCTGCTCGCCGGTTATGTCTGCCTGCAACTGATCGCGTTGCGCAACGGGAAGATTTGGCCGTGGCTTGCCGCAGGCGGGATTCTTGGGTTGATTAATCTCTGCAAACCCATGTTTCTGCCCTGGCCAATCTTCTTCGCAGCGTTTGCCTGGTGGAATCGCGTGCCGCCGGCCCGCGTGGCGCTGCTGGTGTTGGGGATGCTGGCGTTGATCGTGCCCTGGACGGTTCGCAATTGGCGGGTGACCGACGGTGAATTCCTGCCCGTGGCAACGGAGCGCGGAGGCGTGACCACGTTCGTGGGCAACTATCAGCCCACGCTCGGCCTGTGGGAAGGGCCGGGCGATTTGAAGGCGCGCTGGATGGCGGCTGTCGACCTCATTGAACTCCGTCACGTCGGCGCGTCAACGGTCGAGATGGATCGTGTTTTCTATCGCGCCGCGTGGCAACAGATGATCTCCAATCCGTCCAAGGCGTTGGAGATGGCTGTGAGAAAATGCGGACGGTTCTGGTTTCTCAGCGCGGCGCAACGCGAACGAAAGATCAGTTTCGTCATCCAAATTGCCTGGCTGTTGCTGGCGGGCATTGGTTTGTGGCAGCTCCGACCCTGGAGTGCGCAAACCAGGCTGTTGGTCACCCTCATTCTCTATGGAATGCTGCTCCATGCGATCAGCTATGCCGATTTGCGGTTCTGTCTCCCCTTGATGCCCTTCCTCTGCGTGCTCGGGGCGACGATGTTTCAGCGCACCGAACGCAGCACGGACGCGACGCTCTCGGCAGCCATGCCAACGTCGTAGCGCTGTGCGACGGTCTCACGACCGGCCGCGCCGAGCCGTTGCCGCAACTCCGCATCACGGATCAACCGTCCGAGGAGTTCAATCCACTGTTCGTCGTTCGCCGCGAGGAAGCCGTTCTGGCCGTCCCGGACGATGTCGTGGTGGACGCCAACCGGCGACGCCACGACGGGGATGCCACAGGCCATGTACTGAAGGAGTTTCACTCCGCACTTGCCCCGTTCCCACGGCGTGTCGGGCAGGGGAGAGATGCCGATGCCGATTTGCGCCAGTTCGTCGAGTTCGTTCTCCAACCGCCAGGGACGAAAGTCTGCTGCAAAACCCAATGCTGCGGCATCGCCCGAGGCGATGACGCGTGGGGTGACCCGTAGCGTTTCGAAAACGCCACGCAGGGCGGTCAGGTAGGGCAATGTGGTGCTGCTGCCGATCCAGCCAATCCGGGGTTCACTGTTTCCGCGCGGGTAGCGTGCCGTATTCAGGCAACTGGGCACCACCGTCACGTGCTTATTGAACCGACTGGCGTAGTCAGCGAGAAAACCGTTTCCAGCGATGACCGCGGCAGAACTGCGGAGGATTTCATGGACGGCGGACTCACGATGCAGTTTGCGAAGCAACGGATTACCTCCCTTTCGCGGCAGCCAAATGGCATCGTCGAGATCGAAAATAACCGGCTTGCGTTTAGCCAGCTTGCATTCGAAGCCGGAGTAGAGGCCGGGAAAAACACCTTTTTGCACGAACACAGCGTCGAATTCGACGGCGCGCTCCAGGTCGATACGGCGCTGTTTCCATGCCGCGAGCAGCGCGGCGCGGCGGGAACCACGGCCTTCGAGGTAAATCCGGGTGTAAAGGGCGGAGTCGATGGCAGGCGAGACTTCGCCCTCGATCCCCAATTGTCGCAGCAAAGGCAGCAACTGATAGACCCGGTAGCGGCTGGAGGGGCCGAGTTCGGTTGCCTGTGTTAGAAAAAGTACGCGCATCGATGGCCAGCCATCCGCAAGGAAGCAGCGGTGTTCATTTCTCCGCAATCATATCAAGTTCTTCGCCCCGGTCGGGGTTTAGTTTCCAGATTGTCCATTCGACGAGTTGCATGGCCGTCACCCAAAGGCGGCTGAGGAGATCGCGGCGAGCATAGGGGTTGAACCTGCCGGTGCGCCGAATCGCACGGCTGGCCAGCAGGATTTTCCCCCCGTTGCGAAGGGTGGTGTTGACAATCACTTTCCTGAAACCGGTTCGTAACGCCAGACGATTCAAGGATCGGGAATTGAAAATGTGCAGGTGACGCGGCGGCTCTAGGCCTCTCCAGCAGCCCTGAAACTTTTCGTGTCCCCAACTCCCGATGTTCGGAGTCAGCACCACCAGTCGTCCGCCCGGCTTCAGGATGCGGTGGCATTCAGCGAGCAATTCGGCCGGCTCGTGGATATGTTCGAGGAAATGACTCATCACGATCGCCTCGAATGAATTCTCCGGGTAGGCTTGTGACTGGAGCGTGCCGAGATGAATCCGTAAACCCTTACGAACGGCATTGTCGACTGCGCCAGGGTCAAAATCCACACCTTCCGCCTGCCAGCCAAGATTCTGCATGAATTGCACGATCTGGCCGTCCCCGCAGCCGACGTCCAACAATCTGCCGCGCGGCAGCGCCTGCAGGTACGCGACCAGGAAATCCAATCCAGCGCGCCGGAACAGGGCCAGGTAGGCGAGTAGCCCCAGGCATTTCTGCAGGGGCGGAACCGTGCCGGCGCAATAACCATACCGGGTCGCCAGGTAACCGGTTTTTACGTACTGGACGACCCGATTGGCCAACGTTCTGGAAGCCTGATGCGTGTAATAGGTTTGGTACGCCTTGGCGATATCTTCCTCCAGCGGCATGGGATTGAGCCACACCAAACCACAATCGGGATTGGCGCAAATGTCGAAATTCCATTGACCGGGAGCGTCGAAAATCCAGTCTCTGGTTCCCTCATACAGACGTTTTCCGGGTTGGCCGCACAGGCAACAATTCGGAGAAGGCCGACTGCGAATTGTGTTTTCCTGACCGGCGGAAGTCATTCTCCTGCGCTCACAGTCTCCATACCTCTTTGGCGATTGTCCCGTATTCTCGTTGACCGGCCAGCCAACGCAGCCATGAACCCAACTGGACGACCAATTTCAAGAGGACCAATGGCCAGCCGGGAGTATACTTTCGAAAAAAGGTGAACAGACTGCGGTACCGGTGGCGGAGGCTGGCGCGACGGTCGGTCTTGCTGCTCTGGCCTCCCACATGCACGAGGGTGGCCTCATGCACGAACAGCACACGCCAGCCCGACTGCTTCAGCCGCAGACACAAATCGACCTCCTCGAAATAAACGAAGAATCGTTCATCAAACAAACCCACATCATCCAGCGCGGCGCGTCGCAGCATCATGCATGATCCCATGACCTGGTCCACGTCGCGGGTTGCATCCAGCGGGCAGGCGGACCTGGCGTAACCCGTGAACCATGGGCTGTTGGGAAACAGGGTGCTCAACCCCAGTTCGTCGCAGGCCAGAGCGCCCACGGTGGGGAAGGCCCTGCACGAAAGTTGCAGCGAGCCGTCAGGATTCAGGATCCGCGGACCGCAGGTGCCGATGTCTGGATGTGCCTCCATTTCATGCAGCAATCGTTGCAAGGACGGAACCTCGACAAGCGTGTCGGGATTCAGCAGGAGAACGAACGGCTGATCCGAGGCCGCGATTCCCTGATTGCATGCGGCGGCAAATCCCCGGTTCTCCCGGTTTTCGATCAGCCTGACTTCCGGAAATTCGGCACGCACCATTTCAGTCGTGCCGTCGCCTGAGGCGTTGTCCACGAGAATCACCCGAAGCTCACGTACGCTCGTCAGACACGCTCGCAACGCTTCGCGGCAATTGAAACTGACGATGACGATCGTGCAGCGCTGGCTCATCGCATCAAAACCACAGGTCACGTACCACGCTTTTCCATGCGTTTGAGTAGCAGTGATAGCGTCCGGCTGCAAGCTCGGAGACGATGGCCGGCAGCCGAAGAATTCGCGAGTGCGGCAGGCTGGCGCGTCTTTGCATATGTTCGATTTTGGCGTCGAGTGCGCGGATGATGTGGGATGCCAGTGGCACACCTGCCGTCGTGAGCAAGCGTTCACGGGCCGCGGCGAAGTTGGCAGCCGCAGCCGCATAAATTTCGGCGTGGGATGGCATCGCCATTTCAAGTTGCTCGCCGAAACTGCGTCTGACTCCGCCAATCTGGTTGCGGGAGTGTTGGCGGTATTGGATCAAGGGTTGTTCACAAAAGACCAACTCGGCGACGACAGCAATGAGAAGGGCGGCCCAGGCGTCATGCAACCAGCCCTCGGGAATGGGCAGAATCAGTTTCCGAAACTTGGATTCGATCGCCAGTGTGGCGCCTGTGACAACGTTTCGCCGAAGGAGCAGGGACACGCCATCGCCTCGCGCAAGGTAGGCCCGCTCGCGCGGACCAAATCGGACCACGTGCCAGAGACGGTAACCGAGCGGATTCAGGGAAGCATCCACAATGTCGGCGTCCGAAAAAAAAGCGCCGGCCTTCGGATTGGATCGAAAGGCTGTTTCCGTAGCCTCGAGTCGATCAGACCGCCAGACATCGTCCTGATCGGACAGAACGATGATACCGCCTTCGCAAAGCTCGATGGCTTTCGCGAAATTCTTGGTTGACCCAACCGATCTCTCGTGGATGTGCAAACGGACAGGAAAAGGCGCATTTCGCCGAAAGGTATCAAGGATGTGGATCGTGGAATCAGTGGAACCATCGTCGCAGATGACCACTTCATCGGGCAGTCGCGTTTGTGCGGCGATGCTGTCCAACTGGTCCCGCAAGAACCGCGAACCATTGAACGTGCACATGGCTACAGACAATTTGAATTGACCCATCCGCTCTTCGGCCGTCATGGCGCTTTCCTTGTTAGTCCCTGGAAAACCACCTATTTTCGCGCAATCGCTTTCCATCCAAAAGGATAAATGCGGCGCCTATCGAAGCGATCCAAGCCGAGAAGAACCAACTGGGCCATCCGTATGATCGGCAGCAGGAGCGCCTTGACTGGAAGCCAAATGACGCCGCGCAGTTTCCACTGCCCCGATTTCCATCCCGCCTCAGGGAAAGCAGACAACACCGACGGCAGTTCGTAGGCCATGCGGGTGAAGAGGCCCCCGGAGGACTCCACGCGAACTTCTGAAAACCCGGCGCCTGTACAGATTGAATGGAGGGCATAGGAGGTATACCGAAAGTAATCGTGGGGGATCTGATGTTCCTCGTGTGCAAATGGCGTTGTGAGAAACAGGCAGCCGCCCGGTTTCAAAACACGGAACAATTCGGCGAGTGTTTCCTCTGGTCGCGCCACATGCTCCAATGTTTCCGTGCAAAGGATCGCGTCAAAAGAATCGTTCGCGAACGGAAGATTGTCCAGCCTGCCAATGACGTCCAGATTGTGGTGGTTCCATCGCGCATCTCCAATTGCCGCGTCAATGCCGACGTATCGTTGTCGCGAAAAGAGGCTCTTGTAAGCGCATTCGCCGGCGCCCGCATCCAACAACCTGCCACCCTCTGGCAATAGGTCGGCGACCTGTTTCACAAACTGGGTGATGTGCCAGCGGCCGATGTCTCTCAATTTGGATCGTGCAAGGAAATCCTCTTTCAGTTTCATGGCTCAGGTGAACAAGTGGCAACTATAGGGCCTGGCAATACAAAAAGCTGCATCATAATCGCAGGGGACAGGCGATGAAGCACGGGAATTAGTTTGGTTGACCTCGGTTTCCGCGGTTGGGTATGGTAGGCTGCGAGAACACAAGGTGGGGATGACTCGTAGAATTCTATTTCTATATTTGACGAAACATTCGGGGCATTACGCGGCGGCGATGGCGATCGACGACGCGGTACGCCGGCTTGATTCGGGTGTCGAAACGATGCTGCTGGATTCCTTCAGCCACACGAACCCGGTGTTATCCAAGGTGACCTTGAGAGCCTATTTGGCCGCCCTGAAGGCCGCCCCGGAGATCTGGGAGTGGATGTACGACAATCCCGAATTCAAACAACGGACCGCTGTCATCCGGGAGCTGCTGAATCGTGGCAGTTCCAAGAAGTTGCAGAGGGTGTTGGAGAATTTCCAGCCGGATGCGGTGGTATGCACCCAGGCGTTTGCCTGCGGCGTGATTGCCTCCTGGAAACAAGCGACCGGCAGGAATTGGCCGGTACTGGTGGGGGTATTGACTGACTTCGTGGCGCATCGATACTGGGCCCACGAAAAAGTCGATCTCTACATTGCGCCAAACAGCGAGACCAAGGGGACGCTGGTTTCACAGGGCGTGCCGCCCGTCCGCGTGGAAGCAGACGGCATCCCGGTGGGGGACCGATTTACGGCGCCCGTGGACAAGGCGGCGGTCGTGGCGAAGCACGGTTTGAGGCCGGAACTGCCCAAGGTCCTGGTCATGGGCGGCAGCCTGGGACTCGGCCCGATGAAGTCGGTCATCCGCAAGCTCGACAAACTGCCGCAGCCTTTCGACATCGTCGCCGTTACGGGGAAGAACGAGGAACTCAAGGACCGGCTCTCGCGGAAGGGCCGAAAACTCCGTCATCACACCACGATTTTCGGTTTTGTGGAGAATGTCAACGAACTGATGGGAATCGCTGAAATGGTGGTCACAAAACCCGGCGGAATCACCACGGCAGAGGCGCTGATCAAACAGTTGCCCATGATCATCATCAATCCGATCCCGGGCCAGGAAGCCAAAAACACCGAGTACCTCCTTTCGCAGAACGTGGCGGTGGAAGCGGAGGATGCCAATGATGTGATGCTGTACGTGGATGAGTTCTTTCGCAACCCCGAGAAGCTTCACCGGATGCGGGACGCGGCGAAGTTGTTGGGACGCCCGCAAGCTGCGATGGACGCCGCCGAGTCGATTCTGACCACGATTGCGAACAAGCGAAGCACGGCGTCGGCGGTGGCTCCATGAGACGGCTGAAGTATCTGCAATTGAAGCTGGCCGGTCTCCTTTCGCGGCTGCTGCCACGAAAAGTGGGCTACGGCCTGGCGCGACGTCTCGCCGACTTTTACGTGGTCTTCGACCGGCGCGGGCGGGAAAATGTGATTGCCAACCTCCGGCGGATCCACCAGTACAGCGGTGTTTCGCTCACACGACGCGCGTTACGGGTGCTGGCGCGCGAGAACTTTCTGAACTTCGCCAAGTATCTCGTCGATTTCTTCCAGTTTTTGCGGCCGCAACCCGAACGCCTGCAGCGGCTCGTCGATTTTGGCAACACCACGGAGATTTTTGACAAACTCCTGGCGCACGGCAAAGGAGTGATTGCGATCACCGCGCACCTGGGCAACTGGGAACTGGGCGCGTCGGCGCTGGCCGGGCTCGGTTACAAGCTCAACGTCGTGGCGCTATGGCAACCGGATCCGAAACTGAACGAATTGTACCAACGCCACCGCATGGCCCGCCAATTGAATCCCATCCCGATGGGGCGAGCCGCGCGCGGTTGTCTGGCGGCCCTGCGCCGAAACGAGATTGTCGCCCTGGTGGGTGACCGGGATTTTACCGGCTCGCGCAACACGGTTGAATTCTTCGGTCAGCCGGCGCGATTGCCGGAAGGCCCGGCAAAACTGGCCCTGGTCACGGGCGCGCCGTTGCTACCGGTCTTCATGGTTCGGACGCCCAACGATACCTTCAAGTACATCGTCGAAGAGCCGATTTGGGCCGACAAGGAACGGGATTCGGTGGAAAGCGTGATGCGACGTGTTGCCATCGCGATGGAACACGCGATCAGCCAACACAGCGAACAGTGGTTCCTGTTTCACAACCTTTGGGACGTCGAGGAAGACCGTCTTCTGGCGACCACGATGGCGTTCGGTGCGCCCCCGTCCGACATCGCCGCCGACCCTCCGTTCCGTGCGCATGAATGAATCGGTGCGGGCCGCAAGGCGAATCGGAATCAGCGGACAGGTTGGAAGGAACGCCGAATCAGAATCGGTGTTCAGTGATCGACCCGAGGCTCTCGAGGAATCTCTATCGTATTCCGCCCCTCATCTACATGCCGTTTTGTAGGGCGACCGCTCCGGTTGCCATCCTCCTTCAGCCCTTCGCTGGAATCTTTCATTCTGAGTCCCGTCATTCGTCGGGATCCCGCAGAATTGCGGGACCTGTCGAGGAATCTCTGTCGTGTGCCGTCCCTCATCTTCTTGTCGTTGTCCGCTTTCTGCCCAGCCAGGTCGTCGTCGTGCAGCGTCTTGACGCGGATGAGATGTCTCTTCAATGGCTCGCGCACCTTCTCCGGCAACAGGGTTACGCGGTCCTTCGCGCCCTTGCCATCGCGCACAGTGATCTGGGCATAACCGAAGTCGATGTCCTTGACACGGAGTCGCAGGCACTCCATCAGTCGCAGCCCGCTCCCATACAGCAGATCAGCCATAAGGCGGATCGTGCCGGTCAACTGGGCGAGCACCGCCCGCGCTTCCTCACGGGTGAACACGACCGGCACCCGCTTGGGAGTCTTGGCACGCTCGACATCCTCGATCAACCCAATCTCCTGTTGGAGCACTTGCTGATACAAGAACAGCAGCGCGCTGAACGCCTGGTTTTGAGTCGAGGCAGTGACTTTGCCTTTAACCGCCAGATGAGTCAGGAAGTCGCGGACATGTGCGGCCGTCAAATCCTTCGGATGCCGTTTGCCGTGGAAGAAGATATACCGTTTGATCCAGTCAGCATACCCCTGCTCGGTGCGGATGCTGTAGTGACGGAACCGGCAAACGTCACGAACTTGATCGAGCAGTTTTGGCTCGCCCGCCGATACGGGCGGCTGTAACGTCCTGTCCATGAAGCTGGTGGATAGTAAACCCGACGGCCAAATGCCAGCAGAAATAGACGACTGTCAGTCGCCTTATTTCACGACTTTAGGTCGTCTAATTTAAGTTAGACGGCAGCACCCCACCATCAGCGCTTGGAAACGAATTGCCATCGAAAAGATTCCGAAGCAGCGCGAGCTTATCGAGCGCAGCGAGAGCGTTGGGATGTTATGGGTTGATCTTTGGCTACGGTTTATTGATGCTCACCACGAGCCAGTTGACGAAGATACGATTCGAGGCGTGTATGAGTTTGCCAAGTGGACATGCAAAGATTCGCGTAGTGGCGAGATGGCGACTTCAACGTGCTGCCACTTTTACGAGCACCTGCCGACCGAGCCGCTGGTTCGAGCGCACTTGCGCCGTTTTATGACACGCGAGGACATTTCTGGGTTGGCTGAGATATTCAGGTATCACTTGACGCCAGATGAGCATCGGGAGTTTATGAGAGAGTTTTCCACAGCGAGCGAGTGAATATGAGAACGATGCCGTCTAACACCCATTAAGCCCGCGCGTATAAAGAACAAAAGCTCACCGTAGCGAAGTTTTGCCGCCCTTACCCCTCGGCGTCTCGTCTGACTCGGCTTTCTTCTCCGCCTTTCCTCTTCGACGTCAGCGTTTCGCTTCGTTTCTGTCCGCA